>Ga0265296_1000744_pt1 | contig 44689 bp, 48 predicted proteins | sample MunlanPumphouse1_FD_189073 | JGI IMG/M metagenome (GOLD analysis project Ga0265296, IMG submission 189073) | Groundwater microbial communities from a municipal landfill in Southern Ontario, Canada - Pumphouse #1 | ecosystem: Environmental > Aquatic > Deep subsurface > Groundwater | place... | reverse complement strand
TGCCCTCCGGTTCCGCTTCGCTCCACCTACGGCCAACACTGGCGAGGGAGGCGTCAATGCACTAACAATCCACCCGGACCACTCGGTGGGGGCCGGTCACGAGAGCATTGCCCGTTTCCCGGTGAGCTGCTCCCATCGCCGAACTATGGTGTCGCAGTAGATTGGGTCATATTCGATAAGACGTGCGCTGCGCCCGGTCTTCTCGGCCGCGATCATCGTAGAGCCCGATCTCCCGAACGCGTCGAGGACGATCTCGCCGCGCCGCGAGCAGTCGCGGATCGCGTCCGCAATGAGGGCGACTGGCTTGACCGTCGGGTGCATGGCCAGCTCGTCGCCGCGGTTCGCACCGATGCTGCTGATACCGGGATAGTCCCATACGTTGGTTCGATAGCGGCCAGTCTCGCCAAGGCCGAAGCTGTTCGTGTGCTCCGCGCTCCCTTGCTTGAACACGAAGATGAGTTCGTGCTTCGAGCGATAGAAGGCACCCATCCCGCCGTTGGTCTTGTTCCACACGACAAGGTTCTTCAGCTCGGTAAATGCTGACTGACCAGCGGCGAGCATCTCCCCCATATGGCGCCAGTCCATACACACGAAGGCGATGGCCCCATCGCGCATGACGCTTCCCATGTTGCCAAGCGTCTCGGTGAGGAAGCGCACGAACTGGTCTTCGCTCATCTCGCCGGTCGCCATCGCGAACTCACGATGCTTGACCGATCCCAGGCCGCAGACATTGCCGTCGATCTTCACATTATAGGGCGGATCGGTGAACACCATGTCGGCGCGCTCATTCTGCATCAGCAGCGCCAGGTCATCTGATCGACGTGCATCGCCGCACAGCAGTCGGTGGCGACCGAGCAGCCAGACGTCACCCATCAAGCTTACAGGCGTTCCCGATATCTCGGGAACATGATCCTCGGGTGCATCGGAGCCATCTGGATCGCTGTCTCCGGCCTCGTCGAGGACAAGATCGACCTCGGCCAGGCTGAACCCGGTCAGCTCGACGTCGAACTCTAGGTCGATCAAGCCCTGCAGTTCGATCGCCAGCATCTCCTTGTCCCAGCCGGCATTGAGCGCGAGCTTGTTGTCGGCGAGCACATAGGCCCGCCGTTCGGCCTCGCTCAGATGTGACAGCGCGAGCGTCGGAACCTTGCGTAGACCGAGCAGCTTCGCCGCCTCGACCCTTCCGTGCCCAGCGATGATCTCGCCATCGTCCGACACCAGCACCGGGTTGGTGAAGCCGAAGCGTTCGATCGACGCCGCGATCTGTTTGACCTGCTTTTTCGAATGAGTGCGTGCATTGCGCGCATAAGGTCGCAGCGAAGCGATGTCGCGTTCGACCAGCTGTGACGATGCCTGAATCATGTTGCCCCTGTCCCGATGATTTGCCCAGATCGGACATGGGAACAAAGCAGAACATTAAAAGGACATTAAGGCGAACAATGTCGCTCGAAATGCACGGTCTACCGCAATTTTATGGTTGTCAGGCCGGACGCCGGGCAGGACGGTCAAAGGATATTGCCGCGAGCGGCCAGGAACTGCCGCGTTTTGTTGGTCCGCTACTCCGTCCAGAAACATCCATCCCTGACATGACGTCGCCATTCGCTGTTATCGCGCGGCGCGTTCCCTGTTCGGCGTAATTATCTTCCCTGTTATCGCGACAAGAATTCCCTGTTATTTTTGGGGAATTTTCATCACCGACGAACTGAATATCGCGCTTTTGCGTCGGTTTGCGGCGACCAAGCGGTACAGAGGGGCGTTCGAAAATTGATGATTTCCCTGTTAATTCCCTAAGAACAGGGAATTTCAGGCGGAGACGGGTTCGCTCCAGACTGGGTGGCGCACCATTTCAACTACGCGCCGTGGTCCTATTTCAGAATAAGATGCATATGCGCCAGCCGCTCATAGGCCGCGGCGCTGCGCGCGGTTTTTGGTTCGGCATAGCTGACGACTTCATATTCGATGCCGTCGGGGTCGAAGAAGTAAAAGCGGCGGCCGGGCTCGTAATCGCCGTGGCTAAAGGGGATTAGGCCCGCCGCCCTGACCCGCGCCTCGACCGCGTCAAGGTCGTCAACCTGGATGCCGAGATGATTGAGCGGTTCGCCCTTGGGATAGCGCGCGTCGGCATGCTGACCATCGGGTCCGGTGTAGAGCGCGACATAGGCACGGTCGCTGCCAAGATGAATGGTGCGCCCGCCGTCGCGCGCCGGGCCGCGCCAGCGTTCATGCCAGCCAAAGATCGCAGACAGCAAGGCGGCGCTGCGGTCGGGGTCGCTGACCGTTATATTGACATGTTCGATGAAGGGATGCGCCACGATATTCTCCTGATTCGGGTTGACGCAGCGACTATTGCAAGCTCAAGTCAGGTTTAGATCAAGCCTCTATATCGCAGGGAGACCTAATGCATCGCACCGACCTCATTCCGATCGGCGAACTCGCGGCGCGCACCGGGGTCGCGGTGTCGGCGATCCGCTTTTACGAGGCGAAGGGGCTGATCGAAGCGCTGCGCACCCGCGGCGGCCAGCGGCGTTTCCTGCGCGCCGACATCCGCCGTGTGTCGTTTATCCTGATCGCGCAGCAGCTTGGGCTGAGCCTGGAGGAGATCGCCGCCGAGCTGGCGCGGCTGCCCGCGGGACGCACGCCCAATGGTGCCGACTGGACGCGGATCAGCACCGCATTGCGGGCGCGGATCGACGCGCAGATTGCGGCGCTGGAACGCACGCGCAGATTGCTTGGCACGTGCATCGGCTGCGGGTGTCTGAGCCTCAAGAAATGCGGGCTGTATAACGCGCAAGACAAGGCGGCGCAGCGCGGGGCTGGGCCGCGTTATGTGCTGGGGGACCGTGCGGGGGAGATTGCGGAGGTTTGAGGGCGCGGTGGGGTTGGAGGCGAGGACTGTCACCGGCCTTCTCCATTTTCGTCACCCCGGACTTGATCCGGGGTCCATGCGGCCTTGCACTGCCCTATACTGAGAGGGCGGATGGATCCCGGATCAAGTCCGGGATGACGACGGTGGGCATATATCCTCCCTGTGGCGAAGCCATGGGGAGGGGGACCGTTCGCGAAGCGAATGGTGGAGGGGCTGCTACGGCAGTGTCATCGCCCCTCCGTCAGCGCTTCGCGCTGCCACCTCCCCATCGCTGCGCGACAGGGAGGATCTAGCGGTACCGGGCCCGATAGCAGACGATTCCGGCCCTAAACGGCGCTCAGCTTCTCAATCTCCGGCGCCCCCGCCAGGCACGGCCCAAGCTTCGCGCCCAGCGTGCGGAAATGCTCCGACGCGCGGTGCGCATCGACCGCCGCGCCATCGTCATAACATTCCAGAACCTTGTAAACGCCCACCTCTTCGGTGCGGAACAATCGGTAATAGCTGTTACCGGGCTCGTTCGCCGCGACCGCGGGCGCGAGTTCGGCGAAGACGCCCTCGAATTCGGCTTCCTTGCCGGGCTGGACGCGCAAGGTTGCGATAATGCCGATGCCGCTCATGTTATTCTCCCTGTTTCAGGCTTTCAGATCGAGGTCGACGTCCCAGCCGTCCTCGACCTGCACGCCAAAGCTGTTCAAGATCATCGAAACCTGCGTGTATTGACCGACGGTCATCACCAGATCCATGCGCCCCTTGTCGCCGAGCGGCGCGAGCGCGGCCCAAGTGGCGTCGGTGACGAAATGATCGGTGGTCAGCTCGTCGGTGGCGTGCAGCATGGCGCGGTCGAGATCGCTCCAGCCGTCCGCGTCCAGCCCCGCCTTGATCCGCGCGATTTCCGCTTCGGTCAGCCCGCAGTCGAGCCCGATGCGCTTGTGCTGGGTCCACTCATACCCCGAACGGCAGTTGTAGCCGGTGCGCAGAATCACCAGCTCGCGGTCGCGCGGGCTCAGCGCGTTGCGCTTCGACAGGATGTAATTGCCCCAGCCGAGGAAGGCGGTCAGCGCCTTCGGCGCATGGGCGAGGGTACGGAAGATGTTGAGAATCTTCCCGCCCCCGACCTTGCCGCCATTGGCGGAAAGGAAGGGTTCGAGCGCCGCGCGCTGGTCGGCATCGAGCCGGTCGAGATCGACCGGCTGGATACGCGGGGCGCTGAGGCGCATCAGAAGACCTCGAACAGGCCCGCTGCGCCCTGGCCGCCGCCGATGCACATCGTGACGACGGCATATTTGACGCCGCGGCGCTTGCCTTCGAGCAATGCGTGGCCGACGCAGCGCGCGCCCGTCATGCCGAACGGGTGGCCGATCGAGATCGAGCCGCCGTTGACGTTGAGCAGTTCATTGGGAATGCCCAGCTTGTCGCGGCAGTAGAGCACCTGCACCGCGAATGCTTCGTTGAGTTCCCACAGGCCGATGTCGTCCATCTTGAGCTCGAAGCGTTCGAGCAGCTTGGGGATGGCGAAAACGGGGCCGATGCCCATTTCGTCGGGCTCGGTGCCCGCGACCGCCATGCCGACATAGCGGCCGAGCGGGGTCAGGCCGCGCTTCTCGGCGACCTTGGCTTCCATCACGACGCACGCCGACGATCCGTCGGCGAGCTGGCTGGCGTTGCCCGCGGTGATCGTGTGGCCTTCGCCCATCACCGGCTTCAGGCTCGACAGGCCTTCGAGCGTGGTGTCGGCGCGGTTGCACTCATCCTTGTCGGCGGTCACGTCCTTGAACGAGACTTCCTTGGTTTCCTTGTCCATCACCGCCATCGTCGCGTTGCACGCAATGATTTCATCGGCAAACAGGCCCGCGGCCTGCGCCGCGGCGGTGCGCTGCTGCGACTGGAGCGAATATTCGTCCTGCGCTTCGCGGCCGATGTTGTACCGCTTGGCGACGACCTCGGCGGTGCCGATCATCGGCATATAGGTGTCTTTGTGCATCGCGATCAGCTCGGCGTCGGTCTCGATGAACACCTTGCCGCTGCCGCTGACCTTCGAGATGCTCTCGATGCCGCCGGCGACGCAAATGTCCTGACGGTCGACGATGATCTGCTTCGCGGCGGTCGCGATCGTCATCAGGCCCGACGAGCACTGGCGATCGATCGACATGCCGGGAACGGTGACGGGCAGCCCGGCGCGCAGTGCGATCAGGCGCGCAACGTTCATCGTCTGCGATCCCTGCTGCATCGCGGCGCCGAACACAACGTCGTCGATCTCGCCGCCTTCCAAACCGGCGCGCTCGACCGCCGCCTTGACCGAGAAGGCGCCAAGCGTCGGCGACAGCGTGTTGTTGAACGAACCGCGACCCGCTTTGGTCAGCGGGGTGCGGGCGGTGGAAACGATGACGGCGTCACGCATGGTATTTCTCCTTAAGCCCTCCCCTTCAGGGGAGGGTTTGGGTGGGGCATGTAAGCGGGGTGCAGGGCCGACAGGCCCTCCCCCGACCCCTCCCGCAAGCGGGAGGGGAGATTTAGCTCAAACGAAAAACTGGCTGATCCATTCGGCGATCAGGGCGGGCTTTTCCTCGCCCTCGATCTCGACTGTCACTTCATTGGTCTGCTGCCACTGGCCGGGGCGCTTTTCCTCCAGCTCGAGCAGCTTGATGTGGCTGCGCACGCGCTTGCCCGATCGAACCGGTGACAGAAAACGGACTTTGTTGCAGCCGTAATTGACGCCCATTTTGACGCCGCCGACCTTGGGGCCGTCGGTGCTCTGGCCCAGCATCGGCATCAGCGAGAGGGTCAGAAAGCCGTGCGCGATGGTGCCGCCGAACGGCGTCAGCTTCGCCTTTTCCTCGTCGATATGGATGAACTGGTGGTCGCCGGTGGCGTCGGCGAACTTGTTGATCATGTCCTGATCGACCAGCACCCAATCGGATGTCCCGAGATGCTCACCGACCTTGGTCTGCAATTCCTGCGGCGTGATTGTGGCCATCGCTCATCCCCTCGATCATTGGTTCGGGGCGCGTTCTAGGCCTGTCTGGACGCGTTGCACAAGGCCCAAGCCGTCATGCCAAGGCGCCGTAGCGTCAGCCGGGCTTGGCGGTCTTCGCCGCGCTCGCCTTGGCTTTCGGGGACTCGGCAAAGGGCATGATCATCGTGCCGTCGGGGGCGGCGGTGAACGTCGTCTGGGTCGGATAGGCAAATTCATAACCGGCCGCCGCCATCGCCTCGAACACGCGGATGCCGACATCGGTGCGCGCTGCGGCGACGACGTCGAATTCGTCGCTGAACACATCGAACAGCAATTCGAAATCGAGGCTGGAGGGGCCGAAGGTCAGGAAGCTGGAACGGATGAATTCCTGCCCCGCGACGACCACCTGCTCCTCGAGCAGCGCGGGCAGGTCGCGCAGCATCGTCGGCGTCGTCTGATAGATCACGCCGATGTGAAAGGTGATCCGGCGGCGGTGGAGATGCGCGAAATTGGTGATCTCCTTGCCCAGCAGATTGGTGTTCGAAATCACCAGCAACTCGCCATTGAGCGAGCGCAGGCGGGTACTTTTCAGCCCGATGCGTTCGACCGTCGCGGTGCTGGTGTCATATTTGATCGTCTCACCGACGCGGAACGGCCGGTCGAAAATGATCGACAGCGACGCGAACAGGTCCGAAAAAATTCCCTGCGCGGCGAGGCCAATGGCGATGCCGCCGATGCCAAGCCCGGCGACCAGCCCGGTAACATTGACCCCCATATTGTCGAGGATGACGATCGCTGCGATGGCAAACAGCGCGACGCTGATCAGCAGGCGGATGATCCCCATCGCGTTCGACAATGTCTCGTTATGCCCGTCGGACGCGCGGCGCTGGATCAGCCCCAGGATGATTTCGCGCGCCCAGATCGCAACCTGCAACACCACCGCGACGGTAAAGACCAGCTGAAGGATCTGCAGGATCACCGCGGGCGGCTGCGCATAACCCGCGACCATGCGGATCGCGACGATCGCTAGCACGAACGATTTGGTCTTGTGGATCACCCGCCCGACGATGTGGGTCAGGGTAAATTCGCCCGGCGTCGCCTGCGCGCGTTTGAGCGCAAAGCCGCGGATCATCGACAGCAGGAAATAGATCGCGAGCCCCGCAGCGATAGCGATGCCGATCTGCAGCCAATGGCTGTTTACCCACGCGACGCTGCTGTCCCACCAGTCGCGAAGGTCGGCAATCGGATCGTTGCGCGCTGGCGCGGCCTTTACCGCCGTTTTGGTGGCAGCGGTCTGGGCGGCAGCAAGGATAGAGAAAGTCACGTCGGTCCTCTTGGGTCGCAGGTCAGGCGGATTGCAGCAACGCCGCGGCGGCGGGTGCGCGCTCCAGATAGGCCAAAAATCCGCGCTCGTAACGCGAAAGATATTTTGCCACCCGCGGCAACGGCCCCGCCGCGGCGGCAAAGTCGCCGCGCTCCTGCGCCGCCGAAATCATTGCCGGGTGGACATAGGCCTTGCGCGCGATGGCCGGGGTGTTGCCCAGCCGGTCGGCGACATGCTCCAGCATCGCTTTCAGCGTCGGCGGTTCGGGGGCGTCGTACAGGAACGAAAAGGCTTCGACGCTCGCCGACCAGGTGCGGAAATGTTTGGCGCTGAACTCGTCGCCCATCGCGTCGCGGATATAGGCGTTCACATCGTCAGACCCGACCGCACAGACGGCCCCATCATCTTCATATTGGAACAGATTCTGCCCCGGCAGATCCTGCAGGCGCCGCACCAATGTTGTGAGGTTGCGGTCGCTGATCGTCACCAGCCGCTGCGCGCCGCCCTTGGCGCGGTAACTCAGCCGCAGCGTCTGGCCGCTCAGCTTGGCGTGCCGCTGGCGCAGCGTGGTCGCGCCGAAGCTCTTGTTCGCCGCGACATATTGTTCGTTGCCGACGCGCAGCGCGGCGAGGTCGAGCAGGCGGACGACCGCGCCGACGACCCGCTCCTGACACAGGCTGCGCCGCGCCAGATCGCTTTCGAGCCGCGCGCGCAGCAGCGGCAGCGCATGACCAAAGGCTGCGCAGCGATCATATTTGTCGGCCTCGCGCGCCAGCCGGAAATCGGGATGATAGCGATATTGCTTGCGCCCGCGCGCGTCATATCCGGTGGCGAGGATATGACCATTGGCGGCGGGGCAATACCAGGCGTCCTCATACGCCGGAGGCAGCGCGATCGCGTTCAGCCGCGCGATTTCGTCGCGGTCGCGGATGATCTGGCCCTTGGTGTCGCGGTAACGCCAGCTGTCGCCAACGCGTTCGCGCGAGATGCTGGGCAGGCCGTCGTCGACATGGATCAGGCGCGGGGAGGGCATGCGGCATTAGCGCCCCAATGCGCCCGAAGGTTCCCCGATCGCGCGTCAGCGCTTGCTGCGACCCACGGCGTCAACGATCGGCGGCGCGGTGAACAGACGGTCCCCGGCGCGCTGCGCGATCCGCCGCCCCGGCACTTCCAGCGCGATATGAAGCAGGTGCGACACGGCGAGCGTCAGCAGGACAAACGCGACAATTCCGGTCGGCGCGACGTTCGCCGGGTCATCGACGAACAACAGCTTGTACAGGATCCACAGAAAGAAGTGGGAGAGATAGACGGCGTAACTGATGTCACCCAGCCATTGCGCCACCCGGCCGGACAGCAGCGGGCGCTTGGCGGTCGAGGCTTGCAGCGCGGCGATGACGATCGCGGCCATGATCAGCGGCACCGCCGCCGGTTGCCATTGGAGGCCGATCAGCAGCAGCGCGCCCGCGCCGGTCAGCCCGAGCGCGGTGGCATAAATGATCGCGGTGCCATGGCGCCGCTGGCGCTGCTCGGTCCACCATTGGCAAAGGATGATCCCCAGGCCGAACTCGACCAGGCAGCGGAGCAGCCCGGTGGCGGGAATATCGCTGCCGATGCTGGTCCGACCGGTCGCGGCGAACCACCACCCGACCGCAACCGCCATCGCAAGCGCCAGCAGCGGAAAGCTCCACGCGCCGATGCGCAGCCGCGCCAGCCAGCCTCCCGCCACCGCGAGCAGCAGATAGGCGGCCCATTCGGTCGAGATCGACCAGGCGGGATCGTTCCATGCCAACGTGTCGCCGCCGCCCCAATTCTGGATCAGCAGATAGTGGGCGGGCAGGGCGGCAAAGCTGTAGTGGGCACCGGGGTCGCGCCCGCTGACAATCAGCGCGACCGCGAACAGCGCCATCGCTGACAGGATCGCGACGTGGAGCGGAAAGATGCGCGCAAAGCGTCGGACGATGAAATGCGGCGCCGCGCGCAAACCCTGTTCGGCGAACAGCGCGCCATAATTCCACCACAGCACAAAGCCCGACAGCACAAAGAACAGATCGACCGCCAGATAGCCCTGCGCCAATATCGTGATGCCCTGTTCGGGCAGAAAGCCCGTCATCGCGCCGCGGATATGATAAAAAAGCACCGCCAGCGCGGCGATCCCGCGCAAGCCGGTGAGCGTCGGCAGCTTGGTCAACGGCGCCGGTGTCGTCATCCCGCGATACCGACCGGCCGCGCCACCATCGGCCGCATACCCGATTCGCGCTCGCGGCGTCGGCAATAGGTCGACAAGCCGATCTCGAGCGCCAACATCATATAGATGAAGGGCTGGAACGCGATGCCGACGAACAGCGACCCGACCAGATAGACGATATGGCCGTGCTGAAGGGCGGTGGCGAGCGGCGCGATCCACTGTTCCTCGGCGCGCCGCGTCTTCAGATAGCGTCGGCGCAACCCTTCCATCCGCGCCAGACCGGCGGCGTGGAGCAGCAACCACAGCGCCAGGCCGGGGTAGCCTTGCTCGCCCAGCATCTCAAAATAGCTTGAGTGATAGGCGCGCGACTGTTCCTCATAAACCGTCGCCTCGGCGTCCTGCGGCGCCGACGGATCATAACCGCTGCCTGCTTTTTCGACCCGGACGCGGTTCTGGATATAGGCGTTGAAGCCGCCGCCGAACGGGTTGTCCTTTGCATAGTCCCACGTCCACGCCCAGACCGCGACCCGCGTCGATGCCGATTGATCGGCCTTATAGCCTTGAATCGTTTCCATGCGTTCGGTGTAGCTTTGCGGCAGGAATGGGACCGCGGCGACGGCCAGCAAACCGGCGCCAGCGATATAGAGAAAACGGTGCTTCACCGCGCGCAGCGACAGGATCGCCAGCACGGCCAGACAGACCAGACCGGTGCGCGCCTGCGTTCCCACCGGCAACAACATGCAGGCAAAACACAGCGCAAAACAGAACAGCGAAACCCGCCAGTCGGGCGGAAAGATGGTGCCATGGCGGCGATACCACAGGATCAGCGGGATGATCGAAATGGCGACGCACGACATCGTGCTACCCTCATACAACCCATAGTTTTCGTTGAGCAGCAGTTGCAGCGACCCGTAACCCCCGCCGCCCGCCGCGGTCTTGATGCCGCCGGCAATGGCGATCGACGCGGCGGACAACAGCAGGATCAGCGCGAGCGCCTCGATCCGCAATTTGGTTCGCAGCGTCAGCGGCAGGAAGATGGCCCAGATCAGCGCCTTCCACACCCAGCTCCATTTATCGGCCGCCTCGACCGGGAAATCGGCCGACATCGTTGTCATCCCGCAATAGGCGAGCAGCAGCACGAGCAGTGTCTGTCGGCCCGACCAGCGGGTGTCGCGTTTGTCGTCGGCGGCCAGCCAGCCGACGATCGCCAGCCCGAACACGATCAGCGAAATCGGGATCGAATTGATCAGGAAATAACTCAGCCGCTGCGGCGCGACGATGTCGATGTAGCAAAAGCACAGCACGAACAGAAACGGCTTGCGAAACCCGACCCCGATAAAGGCAAAGAGAAAGGCGACGAACGCAATATCACGCATCGGAGCGTAACTCCGCCTCGGCGTGGTCATCGTCGCGCCGCTGCTGCCACTGCGCGCGCGGGCTGACCTCGCGGTCGAGATCGTCGCGGTGCAGCAGGCGCCAGAGCGCAATCGCCATCAAGACGTGCGTCAGGCCAATGGATAAATTGTCGACCATGTCCGCTCCCGCTACGCGATCGGGGTTGACGCTGCGTTAAGGCTAGTATGTCAAAGCGCTAGCCCATGACCCGTATCCTTCACGTCCTCGATCATAGCCTGCCGACGCACAGCGGCTATACCTTTCGCACCCGCGCCTTGATGAAGGCGCAGGTGGCGAAGGGGTGGGAGGTTGCCGGGGTCACCGGGGTGCGCCACCCCGAACCCGGCCCCGACGGCGAAACCGTCGACGGGCTGACCTTTTACCGCACCGCACCGATCGCGCCTGCGATGCCGGTCATCAACGAATGGCGGGAAATCGGTGCGCTGGCCCGGCGGGTCGAGGCGCTGGCGCTGGAGTGGAAGCCCGATGTGCTGCACGCCCATTCGCCGGTGCTCGACGGCATGGCTGCGCTGCGCATCGGCAAGCGGCTGGGTATTCCCGTGATCTACGAAATCCGCGCCTTTTGGGAAGATGCGTCGGTCGGCAATGGCACCGGGCGCGAAGGCAGTTTGCGCTATTGGCTGACCAAACAGCTGGAGACTCACGCAGTGAAATCCGCCGATGCCGTCGCGGTGATCTGCGAAGGCCTGCGCGGTGATCTGATCGCACGCGGTATCGACCCCACCAAGATCACCGTGTCGCCCAACGGCGTCGACCTCGACCTGTTCGGCGATCCGCCGCCGCGCGACGATGCGCTGGCGGACACGCTGGGGATCGCCGCCGACGATGCGGTGATCGGCTATATCGGCAGCTTTTACGACTATGAAGGCATCGACGATCTGATCGCGGCGATGCCTGCGCTCGTCGCGGCGCAGCCAAAAGCGCGGCTGCTGCTCGTGGGCGGCGGCCCGATGGAGGCGGCGCTGAAGGCGCAGGCCGCGGCCTCGTCTGCGGCGGCGCAAATCCATTTCGTCGGCCGCGTGCCGCATCAACAGGTCGAGCGTTATTACTCGCTGATCGATATCCTCGCCTATCCGCGCAAAAAGATGCGGCTGACCGATCTCGTCACCCCGCTCAAACCCCTTGAGGCGATGGCGCAGGGCAAGCTTGTCGCGGCGTCCGATGTCGGCGGCCACCGCGAACTGATCGAGGACGGCGTCACCGGCACGCTATTCGCCCCCGACGATCCCAAAGCGATCGCCGATGCGCTGGCGAAGTTGCTCGAAAATCATGGGATTTGGGCAGAACGAAGGCGCACCGCACGTATTTTTGTCGAAACCCATCGTAACTGGTCATCAAACATTTTACGTTACGAGCCGGTTTACCAGCGATTGCTGCGCGGCGCCGTCTGAGCGCGCTGCCCGAAAAGACGAGATTTTGGCCCCACGCGGGCCGCACGGAATTGGACGATATGGAAGAGACCAGCGACAACCCCGGCCACGGCAAAGCCAGCGCGCTCCTTCGCACGCTGCGCCCCGCCATGCCTGCGGTGATCGGCGCCGCGGCGCTGACCTTTCTGTTCGCCGCCGTCATGCCGATGTCGTGGGTCGCGGGGATCGCCTGGAACCTCTATCTCGATCGGCTGTCGGATTATTTTGTGCCGCCGGTCGGCAATGCTGCGCGGCTGATCCTGGCGCTCGGCATGGCCGCAATCGCTTCGCTGATTGCGGGTCTGGTCGCGCTGTTGATCGCGCAGCCCGAAGCGGCGGGCCTGTCCTCGCTGCGCGGGGGATTCCGCCGCGAATCCACGGCGGATGCCGACGAGGATAGCGACGCCTTTTGGACCCGCCGTCGCCGCGTAGATCTCCATCCCGATGATCCGGTACGCCCGCCGATCCGCGCCGGGCGCGATCTGCCCGCGGGCGGACTGGGGCCGCTGAACGCTGAGGTCGCGGATCAAAGCGCCGAGGCCGATCTGTGGCTCGACGAATTTGCCGAACAAAACGCTGACGAACTGGTGCTCGCCGATCTCGCACCCGAAGAGCACGCCGCTGGCGATGAACCCTGGCTGCAACCCGCCGAAATGACGGCAAAGCCGCTGTCGCGTGCCTCCGACAATTCGCTTGGCGCGATGGTCGCGCGGCTCGAAGCGGGCCTTGCGCGCCGCCGCGAACCGACCGCGGCCACTTTGGACGCGCCCGACGGTCCAGCAGTTGACGTCGAGCCCGAAGTCGACTTCGCGCTCGAAGCCGCGCTCAGCACCCTGCAACGGATGACGCGCCAGTCGGTGGGCTGACGTCCCCACACTCAATCTTCGACCGTCAGAATTTCGATCTGCAACGCGTCCTGCGCACCCCTGCATTCGACCACGACATCGGCGACGACATGCCCGGGCAGCGCCCATTCGACTGCGCCCAATTCGCCCTGGAGCGCGGCGCTGACCGCTTCGGCGTCACCCACCGCGAGCGCACACGGAAAGATGTGACGCGCCCCGACAAAATTCGCGCTCGCCCACGGCCGGAATGTCGAGGCGCCCATCGTCATCCCGGGCGGCAACGCACCCGCGAGCAGATGGCGCAACCGGCGGTGCGGGCAGCCGGGGCGGCGCGACTGCGCCGGCGACCAGCGCGTCATGCCTGCGCTCCCTTGGCCGATTGGCGAAAGGTCCGCGTTCGCCGGTCGCCCTGCGGCGCGACCCGGCCCGCATGACGCTCGGCGCGCCAGATGTTCATGAAATGTTCCACACGGCAAATCAGCTGGCCGCCGGGTTCGCGACCGCCGCGCAAATCGCTCACCAGCTTTGGATCGCGCACCGCGGCGCGGCCGAACACGGTCGGCGGCATCGCCGATTCCTTCAAAAAGGCGTCGATCCGTTGCAACAATGTGCGCTCCATATTTTCCTCCCTGACCGCGTCGACAACCGGGCGACTCACCCGATAGGATAATTCCTATCTGATGTTCAATTTCCTACTTGTCTAGGAAAAATCCGCTTGCTAGGAACGAAATAGGAAGGACTAGTCCACCACTGTCATGAACAACCATGTTGCCGATCCGCGCGCCGCGCTCGACCGCCTCTTGACCGACAAGGGCATCGACTATGCGCGCCTGTCGCAGGTGATCGGGCGCAACCCCGCCTATATCCAGCAATATATCAAACGCGGTTCGCCGCGGCGGCTCGCCGAACAGGACCGCGCGCGGATAGCTGCCTATCTGGGGGTGTCCGAAGCGATGCTGGGCGGCCCGGTGCAGCGCGTCGCGACCCCGGCGCGGATGCGCGGGCCGGGGATGATCCTCGTCCCGAAACTCGCGATCGGCGCGTCGGCGGGCGCGGGGGCCAGCGTCGAGGGCGAGCCGGTCGAGGGCGAGGTCGCATTCGACCCCAAATGGCTGCGCGACCTCGGCGCCGATCCGCGCGCGCTCAGCATCATTCGGGTCGAGGGCGATTCGATGGCGCCGACGCTGGACGACGGCGACGACATATTGGTCGACGGCGGCGACGCCGCGGCGCGGCTGCGCGACGGCATCTATGTGCTGCGGATGGACGATGTGCTGATGGTGAAGCGTATCGCGCGTGCGCCGGGGCCGGGACGGATCTCGGTGATCAGCGACAATCCCCATTATCGCAGCTGGGACGACCTGCCGATGGCGTCGGTGCAACTGGTCGGTCGCGTCGTGTGGACCGGGCGGCGGGTGCGGTAATTGATCCTCCCTGTGGCGTAGCGATGGGGAGGGGGACCGCTTGCGAAGCAAGGGGTGGAGGGGCAGCAACGGTTGCGCCAAAGCCCCTCCGTCAGCGCTTCGCGCTGCCACCTCCCCATCGCTACGCGACAGGGAGGATCAAGCAGCGTTCCGCCGCGCTAACGCGGCGCCGCCATCACCGCTTCGATTTCATGTTCTAGTACTTCGGCGCGCTGGCATTGGTCTTCGTTGCCATCGCGGCATTTCTCGGCGGCCTTGTCGCGCTGGCGCGACAACTTGCCCAGTTGCTCCTCGCGCTTGCGCATTTCGCGGCCGCGATTGCGATCGGACTCGTCCTGGCTCGTGGTCGTCCAGTCGGCGACCTGCCCGACCGCCTTGACCGGCGCCGTTACGACGGACTTTACTGCGCTAAAGCAACCGGTGAGCAGCGGCAGCGCCGCAAAGGCGATGATGATGGCACGCATGGTCTTCTCCTCGCCGTCGCAACCCGATCGGTGCGCCGCCTCTTCGCATAGCCGGTGCGATCTGAACAGAATATTGCGACGGATCGCCCGCACGTTGCGGCCCTGTGTCACAGCATTGAAACAAATGGTTAAAGTCGTGTTTACCAACGTCGCTTAGGCCGAGCCGCGAAGCAGCAACCGCCGCGCACAGAGAGATCAAGCCCATCATGGACCATGCTTTGCTACCGTCATCGGGCCACGCCGCCGCGGTCACCACCGACGCGCATATGGCCGACGTGATCGAGCTTTTTCGCGGCAACCCCGACTTGCGCGCGCTGGCGGTCCTTGATGGAAATGCCCGCCCGGTCGGTGTCATCCGCGAACAGCGGGTGCGCGAACTGCTTTTTTGCCCCTTCTGGTTTTCGCTGATGCAGAATCCGACCATCGGCGGCTCGATTGCGTCGATGATCGAACCCTGCCCGACCGCCGATGTCTCACGAGCAACGACCGAATTGCTGCGCATCGCAGCGCAGGGCAGCGGCCATGGTGAGTTGATCCTCGTCGACCGCGGTCGCTTCGTCGAGACGCTCGACAGCGGCCAGCTCGCCAAGCTGGCGATGCTGCGCGACGTCGAACTGGCGCGGGAGGGCGCCGCGCGGGCGACAAAGGTCGACGACGCCGGACGCCGGTTTCAGCAAGAGATTACGGCGCTTACCGCGGTGTTGTCCGACATGGCGCATCAGGTAGAAACTTTTGCTGCGACCCTGTCCGATCGCGCGCGGCAGACAGGGCGTGACGCGGTGACGGTCGCCGGGGCGACGGCGCAAACGCTCACCGGGCTGCACGAACTCGGCGATCGCGGCCATGCGCTGGCGGCGACCATGGCAAAGATCGTCGATGACGGCTCGCGCGCCCGCGCCATTCGCGGCGAGGCGCATCGCAAGGTCCAGCAGGCGGGCGAGCGGGCCGAGGCGCTCAAGGCGGCGAGTCAGTCGATCGAACAGATGCTGGCGCTGATCATCGACATGGCGAGCCGCACCAACATGCTGGCGCTCAACGCCGGGATCGAAGCCGCGCACGCGGGAGAGGCCGGGCGCGGCTTTGCCGTGGTGGCGGCGGAAGTGAAGACGCTGGCCAGCCAGACGCGGTCGGCGGCAGGCGACATCACCCACTATGTCGACCGAATTCGCGACATCGTCGGCCAGGTGGCGGCAGGCTTTGCAGAGGTTGAAAAGGCGATCGACGCTAACAATGGTTTCTCCGATGCCATCGACCGCGCCGTCGATGGCCAAAGCGCGACAACGCTGATGATCGCGAGTTATGTCGAGCAGGCGGTGTCAGCGGGCCGCGAGATCGACTATCGCGTCCAGGAAATCGGGCAGGGCGCCAGTGCGGTCGGCGACGGCGCGCAGGCGCTGGGCGAGTTGTCGGCAGGACTGTCGGAGGCTGCACGCTCGCTCGACCAACGCGCGCGCCACTTCGTCGAAGCGGTCGCCGCCGCCTGAAATCCGGCGTCGCGGCAAAGACTTGCTCGCCTGCCCAGGCCTGATAGGATGACGCGGCGCCGGCGGCGTCCATGGCCACCGGTGGGGAGGAGGGTCATATGACCAATATGCAAAAAGGCTTGGCCGAGTTGATCGGCACATTCTGGCTTGTCTTCGGCGGCTGCGGCAGCGCGGTGCTGGCGGCGGCGTTTCCCGATGTCGGCATCGGATTGCTCGGGGTGTCGCTCGCCTTCGGCCTGACCGTCGTCACTATGGCCTATGCGATCGGCCATATCTCGGGTTGCCATCTCAACCCCGCGGTCACCGTCGGGCTGTGGGCGGGCGGGCGCTTCGATGCGCGCGACATCCCGCTCTATGTCGGCGCGCAGGTGGTCGGCGCGGTCATCGCGGCGTTCCTGCTGTTCTATATCGCCAGCGGCACTCCCGCCTATGATCTGGCAACCAACGGGCTTGCGGCCAATGGTTTTGATGCCGGATCACCGGGCGGCTACGACATCTGGTCGGGCTTTATCATCGAGATCGTGCTCACCGCCTTCTTCCTGTGGATCATCATGGGATCGACCGACGGCCGCGCGCCCGCGGGCTTTGCGCCGCTTGCGATCGGCTTGGCATTGACGCTGATCCACCTGATCTCGATCCCGGTCACCAACACCTCGGTCAATCCGGCGCGCAGCACCGGTCCGGCGCTCGTGGTCGGCGGGCTGGCGATCCAGCAATTGTGGCTGTTCTGGCTCGCGCCGCTCATCGGCGGCGCGGTGGGCGGCCTGCTCTACAAGACGTTGGGCGCCGACACCTTCCCGAAACCGAACATCGAAGGCGAGTAATCGCCGGTCCGGCGGGGGCAGCGCGCCTCCGCCGGTCCTATTTCAACAAATCGACCGCAAACGCACGAACCTCGGTGGCGATGTCGGGGCGTTGCAGGGCGACCGCCAGATTGGCCTGAATGTATCCGGCCTTCGACCCGCAGTCGTAACGCGCGCCGTCAAAGGTCACGGCGTGGAACGGCTGGGTGCCGATCATCGTCGCCATCGCGTCGGTCAGCTGGATTTCGCCGCCCGCCCCCTTTTCCTGTCCCTCAAGCACGCGCATCACTTCGGGCTGGAGGATGTAGCGGCCCGAGATGATCAGGTTCGACGGCGCGTCGGCCACCGACGGCTTCTCGACCAGCCCCGTGACTTCGGTCAGCGCCCCGTCGCGCGCGCCGGGCGCAATCACGCCATAGCTCGATACCTGGTCGCGCGGCACTTCGAGCACCGAGATCAGATTGCCGCCGACCTGGTGATAGGCATCGACCATCTGCTTCATGCAGCCGGGCGATCCGTGCATGAACTCGTCGGGCAGGAAGATTGCAAAGGGTTCGTCGCCGACGATGGCGCGTGCGCACCAGATCGCATGACCCAGGCCGAGCGGCTCCTGCTGGCGGACATAGGCGCAATTGCCGGGGCCAAGCCGCGTCGGCTCCAGCACCGACAGATCCTTGCCGCGTTCGGACATCGTCTTTTCCAGCTCGAACGCGATGTCGAAATGATCCTCGATCGCGCTCTTGCCGCGGCCGGTGACGAAGATCATCTGCTCGATCCCCGCCTCGCGCGCCTCGTCGACCGCATATTGGATCAGCGGCCGATCGACGATCGGCAGCATCTCCTTCGGGATCGCCTTGGTCGCGGGCAAAAAGCGCGTGCCCAAACCGGCCACGGGAAAAACGGCTTTGCGGATCGGTTTCATGGGCGGGGGCTTAGCTGCGAAAAGCTGACAAGAAAAGTCGAACTGAACGTCTATGTCACCGCTATTGCGGCGTCACGATCACCACGACGCGCCGGTTATCCTGGCGACCTTCGTCGGTATCGTTGCTAGACATCGGTACGGCTTCGCCGCGGCCGACGATCTGATCGGGCGCAAGCCGCATTCCCGCCCCCTGCATCGGTCCCGCGACCGCGGTGGCGCGCGCCTGCGACAGCGTCAGATTATAGGCCGCGGCCCCGACCGAATCGGTATGGCCCTCAACGCGCGCGGTGGTGATGCCGACGCCGACCAGCCGTGAAGCAATGCGGGCAATCTGCGCCTGCTGCTCGGCGGAAATTGCGCTCTCATTGGTCTGGAACAGCAGCCGTTCGGGCATGTTGAGCGACCAGTCAAAGCCTTGGTCGACAAAGCCCTCGGCTTTCAGGACGGCGACCTGCTCGGGCGTGAACCCGGTCGGTGCCGGCACGCTTTGACAGGCGGCGAGCAGGGAAGCGCAGACGATAAGAATCAGGCTTCGGACGGATTGGGGGATAGTCTGGGTCACGGCGATACTCCGCTGGTCATGCTTTGGAACGGTTGCGTAATTTGTTTGCGTACATGGCGGCGTCGGCGGCCGTGAGCAGTGCAGTCGCGTCGCCGCCATCGTCGGGATAGACGGCGACGCCGACGCTGGCCGATGCCTGGTAGGTCTCGCCGCCAGGCAGCGTGACGGGCTGTGCGACACAGGCCCGGATATGCCTGGCCAGGTCGTCGGGGACGGTTTCGGCGTCGAGTGGATCGACGATGACGATGAATTCGTCGCCACCGATGCGCGCCGCGAAGTCGCCTTTGCGCAGCGTGTCCTTGATGCACGCCGACAGCGCGACCAGCACCGCGTCGCCCGCGGCGTGCCCGAAACTGTCGTTCGCCGCCTTGAAATTGTCCGCGTCGATGAACAGCAGCGCAAAGCGCTCGCCCCGCGCGTCGGCTGATGCAATGCGCTGCGCCAGCTGCTCGTCAAAGGCATCGCGGTTCGGCATGGCGGTCAGCGTGTCGTGCGAGGCGCGGTGGGCCAGCATCGCGCGTTCGCTCTCCATATGCCCCTGCCAACCCTGCAATTCGTCGAGCAAATTATTGATGTCGCCGCCCAATCGATCGAGCTCTGCAATCCCGAGCGGTTTGACGCGCTTGTCGAACCGGCGATGCAGGCGCACGTCGTGGGCCACCGTTGCAATCTCATTGAGCGGCTTGACCAGTTCATATTCGAAGCGCCGCGCCAGAAAGATGGTGCCGAGCGCGGTGATGAGCAGGCAGCCGAGTCCCGCGAGCAAGCCGATCCGGACATAGTCGATCAGCGTCGAGCTATCGCCCCAGACCTCGATCGTGCCGATCGCCGATCCGTTGCGCTCGATCGCCACCGCAAAGGGACGCGGGAAAAACATGCGGGTCAGCAATGGCGCGGGGTCAGCCATCGGCGACGACCATTGGGTGAGCGGCTGGCCGCGATCGTTGAGCACGCGCAGCCGCGCGATCCCGGGAATGCGGGTCAGCGGCTCCAGCCCCTCGCGCGCCGCCTGCGGGTCGTTGAACACCAGCGCGGGCTCGACGCCATAGGCACCCAGCTGCGCGGCCAGTTCCATATTGCGATCTGCATAGCCGCGCAGCGCCGACACCCCAGCGAGCAAGATGGTCAAGCCTGACAGCGCGACCGCGAACAGCGTGATGCCAAAGTGAAAGCGCGAGAGCAGCTTTTGCAGCGTCGTGCGCGCGCCGATCCGTTCGGGGATTTGGCCCGTCATGGCGGACCTCCGGCGCTGCGCCCGATGCTCAGCACGCGCGGATCGATGCGCAGCGGTCCCCGCCCGATCGCGTCGAGGTTGACCGAAAAGCTGAGGTTCGCCGCACGATTGCTCAAACAGAACATCGCGCCATAAATGCACGCCGCATCGTCGTCGGTGATCGTCAGGATCGGGCGGCCGCGAACCCATGCGATCAATTGCCGCCGATCGGCGATCGCCATGCGGCCCAGAAACAGGATGTCGCAATCCGCACGGCCGGCCACGGTACCGACGCTCAACCGGCGCACCAGCACCGATCCGGCGCCCGGAACGTCGGGCGCCATCCGGTTGGTCAGCCGCGGGGTACCGATCACGCACATCACGCGCGTCGAATCCGCTGCTCCGTCGGGCCAGCGCGCATAGCTGACGATACCGCCGACCATCCGGTTGACCGCGCGCGTCATACCGTCGTCGCTGTCTTCGACAATCGTCTGGCTCGCGGCTTGAACCGACATCTGGGGCGTCGTCAGCGACGCGCCAATCAGAAACAGCGATGCCAGCACTTTGCAGCGACCCCCAACTGCGCTTGACTCTAGTCTGCCCCAGCGCGGGGGCGTCCGCTAGTCAAAAGGATTGGAAAGTCAATGAAAAGTGACGTCATGCGGCCATTGGGCAACAGTCAGCGAGCGGTGCGCCCGCCGTCTATTCGGTGCGTAGCCGGTCCGCAAAGCCCTTGCGCAGTTTCGCCAGCTTCGGCGGGATGACCGCCATGCAATAAGGGTTACGTTGGCCTTCGCCGTCCCAATAGGATTGGTGGTAATCCTCGGCCGGGTACCAGTCGGCGACCGGCTCGATGGTGGTCACGATCGGCGCCGGCCAGTCGGCCTGCGCTCGTTCGATCGCGGCGCGCGCGGCGTCGCCCTGCGCGGCGTCAAGCGGGAACAGCGCGCTGCGATATTGGGTGCCAACGTCGTTACCCTGACGATTCAGCGTCGTCGGGTCGTGCGTCGCAAAGTGGACGTCGAGCAGGTGATCATAAGAGATCACCGCGGGATCGAAGGTGATCCTGATCGCCTCGGCATGGCCGGTGTCGCCGCCGCACACTTGCTTGTAGGTCGGACCCTCGACATGACCACCGATATAGCCGCTTTCGACGCGCTCGACGCCCGCCAGCGACTGAAACACCGCTTCGGTGCACCAAAAGCAGCCTCCGGCAAAAATGGCGGTTTCATGCGTCATCGGGTCGATCCTTGGTCGGGGGAAGGGAGTTTTACAGATAGGAAGAGGCGGCCGCTATTCCAAGGGCGGCGGCGCGTCGATCAGCGGCGGGTGCAGCGGCTGGCCCGATGCGCGTGCCGCAGCGATCCGCGCGGCTTCGGCGTCGAGCGCGGCGACGCGGTCGCGCCAACCCGGATGCGTTCCGGCCTGGACCAGCGGGCGCCCTTTGCGCTGGCCGAACGTGGTCCAGAATCGTCCCGCCGCCGCCGGGTCATACCCTGCACCGGCGAGCAGCCACACCGACAACCGGTCGGCCTCGACCTCGGTCTGCTTGAACAACCGCGCGCTGCGCCCGAACTGCTTGCCCAGCCCGCGGTCGACCCCCGCGGCGTCGAGGCGCGCGCGATGGCGCAGGATGTTGTGCGCCAGCTCGTGCGCAATCGCCGCGGCCAACTCATCATCGCCCTGCGCAAATTGCGCCAACCCCTGATTGACAAGAACCATCCGGCCATCGGCGACCGCACCGGGCTTCTCGCTTGCCTCGACGCGAAAGTCGCTGACGCATCCGGCAACGGGCGTGACGGAAAGCGCCGCGCCAGCCCCCACGTCCAAGGTGATGCGCGCGGTCGGCGGCAGCGCCGCAAGCTGCATCTCGATCGCGGTGATCCGCGCGAAAGGGTGCGCGTCCCGGTCGTTCGGTACCGGCGCCGCCGCGATCCCCAACACCGCCATGCCAACGCGCATCCCGACCAGCGCCGCGGGTCCGTTCGGGGCAATTGCGGCAATAAACGGGGCGTCGCGATGCGCCGCGCCATAGACGGCGAGCGCCTCGCGCCGCCGCTGCGCGTCGTAGAGCCGCGGGTCGCCCCAAATCCAGCCTAACTGCGGCTGTTGCTCCCGGCACCACGCGGCGTTGGCGGTGGTCAGGCGAAACCCGATCGCCGCGACGCGCGCTTCCAGTGCGGCCAGCGCCGCATAGGGTGAGGGATCGACGCGCGCCGCGGCGCCGGCCGGTGCAGCGGCGAGCAGCGACAAGGCGAGGGCAAGGGCGGCAGCACGATGCAACATCGGCAACGCTTAACAACGCGCGCCTGTCGCGGCCATGAATTTCCCGACGGTCGCATTTTCCGGCGCTTGCCTATCGCCGACCAAGCGGCGATAGGGCGGATCGATGACGCACGCCTCGACCTTGTCCTCGCCCGCCGCCCGCCAACCCCGCCCCGCCGTGCTCGCGCGCTGGCTGTGGGCGGTCGCGTTGCTTGTGGTCATCGTGGTCGGTGTCGGCGGAATTACGCGCCTCACCGAATCGGGGCTGTCGATCACCGAATGGCGGCCGGTCTCGGGGGTTCTGCCGCCGCTCAACGAAGCCGACTGGATCGCCGAATTCGAGAAATACAAGCAGATCCCCGAATATAAAGAGATTAACCTCGGTATGACGCTGGCCGGGTTCAAGGCGATCTTTTTCTGGGAATGGCTGCACCGCATCCTCGGGCGCGTGGTTGGCATGGCGATGATCGTGCCGCTTGCGTGGTACGCCTGGCGCCGCGCGATCCCCGCTGGTTATGGCGGGCGCCTGCTGGCGCTGACCTCGCTGGTCGGGCTGCAAGGTGCGATCGGCTGGTGGATGGTCGCTTCGGGGCTCGAATATCGCGTCGATGTCAGCCATTTCCGGCTTGCGGCGCATTTGCTGACGGCGCTGTTCCTGCTCGCCGGGCTGGTCTGGACGGCGCGCGATCTGGATGCGCTGGCGAGCAATGCTGCGGAGCGTCCGGCGCGGCTGACCGGCACCGGCCTGACGGTGATTGCCATCCTGTTCGTCCAGCTGCTGCTCGGCGCGTGGGTCGCGGGGCTCAACGCGGGATTTGTCGCCAGCAGCTGGCCGCTGATGAACGATCATTTCGTCCCCGAAGGCATCGACTGGGCGCGCGGCGCTTGGATGGCGCTGACCAACGATCCCTTCCTGCTCCATTTCCTGCATCGCTGGTGGTCGTGGATCGCGGCGCTGGCGCTGCTGCTGGTCGCGCGCACGCTGGCGGGGCGCGGCGCGCGGCGCGAGGCGGGGCTGTTGGTCGTCGTCGTTGCGGCGCAGATGCTGCTCGGCATCTGGACCGTGGTGTCGGGCGTATCGATGTGGGTCGCCGTCGCGCATCAGGTGGTCGGCGCCATTCTCGTTGCCATCGCCGCCGCAGCGCTGCACCGGCTGGGCCGCGCAGCCGCATGATACTGCTCGGCGGTCTGGGCGGCGCGCTGCTGCTGATCGCTCAGCCCTTGCCCGCGCAAGGCGATGTCCCGGCACAGGCGACCGCGGGGTTTCAATTTGCCCCGCCGCTCGATCGCCCGATGACCTATCGCGTCACGACGCGCCGTATCGGCCGCGACGGGACGCTGATCAATTTTTCGCTGGTTTATGCGCTGCAATGGCAGCGGATCGGGCGCGGCTATCAGCTGCGATCGGTCTTGCAACGGATCGACTCCGGCGCCCCGCCCGCGGTCACCCGCGCGCTGACGCTGATGCTCCAGCCGCTGGTCGGTGAAGAGCTTGCCTATCTGGTCGCGCCCGACGGCAGCCGCATCGACCTGGTCGATCCCGACGGCCTGTGGGAACGGGCGACGGCACGGATCGAGACGACGGGCGCCGAGGGCGACCGCGCCGAGGCCAAACAGCTGGCGCAGCTGATTGCCGCATTGCCAGTAGCCGAACGCGACCGGCTGGTAACCGCCGACATGCGCGCGCTGGTGGCCGCGGCGAATGATGCGATTGCAGCAGCAGCCGCGGCCGATGGCGCCAGTGTTTCCATGCTACACGGCGGAACGCTGCGGACAGTCGCGAAAGTCGAAACGGAATCGGCCACTGGCCACGGCGCCCCGCCGCTGCAAATCGACCATCTGTGGACCGTCGATACCGCCACGGGGCTGGTGATGCAGGAACGGCGGCAGAGCTGGATTGTCGACGCCCAAAGCGGCGGGCGGACGCTGGTCGAGGAGCGGGTGCGGGCGATCGAACCTGCCTCATAAAGCGCAAGGTATCATAATACCCGTCAGCAAAGCCGCGATCTGCTTGACTTTCCGCCCGCTTGGCGTCATTGGCCCGCTCCGAAGCGCCGCTGCGTCCATCATGGATCAGGCGGCGCGGTTTGTTTCGGGCCTTGGGGCATTGCTCCATCGCCCAGTCCCTATCTGTCAAGGAGCGTGCCATGATGAAGGCGCTGACCAAGACGACCGTATCGGCCAACGCTGCCACGGTCGAAAAGAAATGGGTGCTGATCGACGCCGAGGGTCTCGTTGTGGGCCGCGTTGCATCGATCATCGCCAACATCCTGCGCGGCAAGCACAAGCCGTCGTTCACCCCCCACGTCGATTGCGGTGACAATGTCATCGTCATCAACGCGGAGAAGGTGGCGTTCACCGGCAAGAAGCTGCAGGACAAGCGCTATTACAAGCACACCGGCTATGCCGGCGGCATCAAGGAAACCAGCCCCGCGAAGATCCTCGAAGGCCGTTTCCCCGAGCGCGTGCTCGAAAAGGCCGTCGAACGCATGATCCCGCGTGGCCCGCTCGGCCGCCAGCAGATGCGCAACCTGCGCATTTTCGCCGGCAGCGAACATCCGCATGAAGGGCAGAGCCCCGAAGTGATCGACGTCGCGTCGATGAACCGCAAAAACAAGGTGGGTGCATAATGGCTGACGAACAGACCATGACCGATCTCAAGGATCTCGCCGGCGCCGTCGAAGGCACTGTCGCAGCTCCGGTCTCGACCACGCCGCTGCGTGAGAAGATCGTTGACAAGCAGGGCCGCGCTTATGCGACCGGTCGCCGCAAGGACGCGGTCGCCCGCGTGTGGCTGAAGCCCGGTACGGGCAAGATCACGATCAACGGCCGCGATCAGGAAGTGTATTTCGCACGTCCGACGCTGCGCCTCGTGATCAACCAGCCCTTCGGTCTGACCGACCGCGTCGGCAGCTATGACATTGTCGCCACCGTCAAGGGCGGCGGTCTGTCGGGCCAGGCGGGCGCCGTGCTGCACGGTATCGCGCAGGCGCTGACCCGTTTCGAACCCGCGCTGCGCGGCGTGGTGAAGTCGGCTGGCTTCCTGACCCGCGACAGCCGCGCCGTCGAGCGTAAGAAGTACGGCAAGGCCAAGGCCCGTCGCAGCTTCCAGTTCTCGAAGCGTTAAGAGCTTTTTTCACCGACGGGTGGAGAAGAGGAGGGCGGTCCGGCAACGGGCCGCCCTTTTTCGTGTCTTCGGCGAACGCGACGAACGGAGTTAAATATCGGTAAATCGGCCATTGTCTAATCGACGCGGACAGTTAAGCTATCCCAATGCGCCAAGTCCCTGACCCGGATGAGGTGGGCTCTAATACTACGGGGGTAGTTTATGAATTTTGGTTTTGATTCGCGGCGCGTGCGCCGCGGAAGCCTGTTGGCGTCGGTATGCGTTGCAGGCTTGCTACAGGTTGCTCCAGCCTTGGCGCAGGCAGACGCCAGCGTCGCGCCGACCGGCAGCGAACGCTATATTGCCGCCACCCAGCCCGAACCGCAGGCCGATCTATTCTCGATCACCGCCGGCCCGACGATCCAGCAGATCACGCCAGAACCCGAAATCCTCATCGCCAATCCCGGCACCCCGACGACGGCGCGCGACCCCGTGAACATCACTGGGATCAGCCAGATGGTCATCGACAACGGCGGCGGCACGGTCGGACTGTGTACCGCGACGCTTATCAATCCGCGCACCGTGATCCTGGCGGCGCACTGCGTCAACACGCGCGCTGCCACCGCCTATGGCGCCAATTCGGGCGGCACCGCGATCGGCTTTGGTTTTGAGACCAACACCCGCGCCAACGCCGCGGGCCAGACCGACGAATTGGTGCGCTGGCTGCTCGGCGGCGCCGGTGGCGCGGGCAAATATCAGACCAACACCGCGCAGGCTTTCTACAACGCGAACTGGCTGGCCTATAACCCGCTCTCGCTCGAACCGGCGGCGCGCAGTTTCTTGTACGGCGATGTCGCGATCGCTTCCCTCGACACCCCGGCGGCGAACATCCCGACCTGGGCGCTGCTGTTCTCGCCTTTGACCAATAGCGGGACGATCGGTGCATCGGGGACCGGATATGATGTCGGTATCGTCGGCTATGGCCAGAACGGTACGGGTCAGACCGGCGCTGCGGGCAGCGACTTCCGTCGCCGCTCGGCCGAAAATATCCTTGGTGCGCTGACCGACTTGCAGACGTTCGAAGGCTTTCTGTTCGGCGGCGCGCCCAATGGGCTGACCCAGAACCTCTATTTCATGGATTTTGACGATCCGCGGCGCGGCATGACCGGCGCCAGCCCGTTCGACTTCAATGCGTTTCGCGACAATGCGCGCACCAATCCGAACGGTGCCTCGCTGGAAGGCATTACCTCGCAAGGCGATTCGGGCGGCCCGCTGATCCTGCAGAACGCGTTTGCGCGCCAAGTCGTGATCGGCGTCCTGTCGGGTGGCTACACGCGCTTCTTCAATGGCCAGCCTGCGAACAGTTATGGCACCGTGTCCTTCTATCAGCCGCTCTACCTCTATTGGGACTGGATTGCAGCGAATAACCCCTATCATTATGTCTCGGCCAAGGCGGGTAACGGGTCGTGGACCGATCCCAACCATTGGGTATCGACGATCGATCCGTCGTACATGATCCAGTCGGGCGGCCAGCTGGTCAACGGCATCCCGACGCTGACCGGTGAACAGAAGACCGGCACCACCGGCGATTTCGGCCAGATCTGTTTCCAGAGCGGCGGGGTCAGCGATTGCCTCGACACCCGCACCGGGGTTGAGGTCGTCGAAAATCGGCCGATAGGAACGTCCGACGACAATTCGGGTTCGGCATCGATTGCCGACATTGCGGGCGACGCCACCGCCTCGCGCGACGCGCTGATTCCCGGCGCACAGCCCGAGGCGCAGGCGGCGGCCACCGCGCTGCCCGCCGCGACGCTCGCCAACGGCCTGCCGGGGGCGAGCAACTTCGTCCCGAACAACGCCGATCCGGTCCGCACCGCAGGGACTGCACCGCGCTACTTCGACGTGACGCTTAGCGCGACCGGGCTCACGACGCTGTCGGGCGCCAATGTCACGGTCGATCGGCTGACGATCGGCACCGCGGGCGCCGCGCTTCAGATCGATTCGGGCGCGTCGCTGTCGTCGCTGATTAACGTCAACCAGCTGGCGGGCATGGTCACGGTCAACGGCACGCTCAGCTCGGTCGGCGACTACAGCCTGTTCGGCGGCGGTCTGATGGGGTCGGGGCGGATCAACGCACCGTTCCTGACCAGCGTGCTCGGCCAGATCGCGCCGGGTACCCCGACGACAATCGGCACGCTGACCGTCGGCGGTAATCTGGTGCTGTCGTCGGGCAACAACCTGTTCATCAACTTCGGCCCCAACGGCACGTCCGACGTGCTGGCGGTGGTGGCGAACGGCACCTCGACGGGGTCGGCGACGCTGGGCGGCGCGGTCAGCTTCTCGCCGGTGGCGGGCTATCAGGTGACGGCGGGTGATCGCTACACCTTCCTGACCGCAGCGGGCGGCGTGACCGGGACTTTCGGTTCGGCCAGCGCGATTTCGGCGATCCTGACGCCGCGGCTGACCTACGGCTCCAACAGCGTCTCGGTGGAAATCCAGGCGGGTCTCTACCGTGATGTTGTCGCCGCCACCGCAGTGCAGGGCGCCTATGCCCAACTGCTCGACCAGTCGCGGGGCAACGCCGGACTGGCGGGTATCTATGGCCCGCTCGACCTGCAAAATGCGGCGACGATCCAAGCGACGCTCGAAAGCTGGGCGCCGCGCACCGAAACGTTGCGCGGTTCGCTGGCGACGGTTGCGATCGACAATATGTCGCGCTTCTACCGCGATCGCCTGCTCCGCCTCGACGGCGGCGATATGGGCGGGACGCTGACGATGATCGGGCGGCCCGTGCAACTGGCGCATCTCAACATGACGGCGGTCGGTGCGGCGTCGATGCAGGTTCGGTCGGATAGCGACGCGGTCACGGTGCAGCAGGACCGCCTGCCCGACGACACCAGCGCCTTCCTTGCGGGTGGCTATCTTGATGGCGACAGCCGCCCGATGGCCAGCGCGCTTCCCGCGGGCGGACGCGACCAGTTCGACGGCTTCTACCTCGCTGGCGGCATCGAAAAGGCGCTGGGTGACAATGGCGTCATCGGCTTCTCGCTCAGCTACACCGACGTCGATGGCACGATCCCGGTGGGCGGTCAGACGGCCAGCGGCAGCCTGTATCAGGGCACGCTCTATGGCAAGGCGGGCCTTGGCGGCGGTGTGGAGCTGTCGACGCAGATCAGCGCTGGTGCGTTCGATTCGCGCACGACGCGGATCGCCGATCTGGTCGGCACGCCGTTCACGTTGACGGGCGATGACACGTCGCTGATCGTTACCGGCGAAGTTAGCCTGGCAAAGAATTTCGACCTGGGTGCGGTCGAATTCGGCCCGCGCGTCGCCGCGCGGGCGAGCCATATCGGCTTCTCCGACATCAAAGAAAATGGTGGCGGCCCGGCGCTGCTGCTCGATCGGTCGAGCTTCAACAGCGTCCAGGCCCGCGCGGGGCTGGCGTTGTCGGGCAAGCGCGGCAGCAGTTTCCAGCCGCACCTCAGCGCTGATTATGTGCATGAGTTCAAGGATGCCCCGGCGTCGTTCGGTGCGACGTTCGTTGGCGGTCCCGGACCCAATGCGATCTTCGGCCTCGCCGGGACCGACAAGGACTGGTTCGAAGTCGGCGGCGGCATCACCCTCACCACCGGCAATGTCGATCTGTCGATTGGCGCCGACACGACGATCGGACGCAAGGATGTGTCGAACCAGAGCTATCGCGGTTCGGTGACCTTCCACTTCTGATCGCGACGCGGCAAAAGGGGAAAGGGCGGTCCGGCGACGGGCCGCCCTTTTTCTATGCCGCCACGATTGCGGGATGATGCAACAAGCGCGGCGACGGCGGCGTTCAGGAAGTTCAGCTAGGAAAGGAAACTCTCATGACCGACGCCGAACCGCTCGCATCGCAGCGCATCCTCATCATGGCCACCGACGGCTTTGAACAGTCCGAACTCGAAGTGCCGCTCGAGCGGCTGCAGGACGCGGGCGCCGACGTCGATATCGCGTCGCTGAAGTCTGGTGACATCACCGGTTGGGACGGCGACGATTGGGGCGACGAGATCAAGGTCGACCTGAAGATCGGCGATGTCAAGGTCGACGACTATGCCGCCCTGGTTCTGCCGGGCGGCCAGATCAATCCCGATCTATTGCGAGTCGATGCGGACGCGGTGGCATTGATCCGCGCCTTCGACCAAGCGGGGAAACCAATCGCTGCGGTCTGCCACGCCCCTTGGCTGTTGATTGAGGCGGGGCTGGCCAAGGGCAAGCGCCTGACCAGTTACAAGTCGATCCGCACCGACGTGACAAACGCGGGCGCCGATTTTGTTGACGAAGCGGTCGTGGTCGATGGCAATATCATTACTAGCCGCTGTCCCGACGATCTCCCCGCCTTTTGCGATGCGATCATCAAAGCTGTCGCTGAGAGTCGGGTCGAAGCCTAGTTAATCGAGCGTCAGAGTAAATCCAGGCTCCCTAGCGCCAGCGCCTGCCGCGCTGGCCGCTCGGCCATTACCGCGAACATTTCGTCACCGCGGTCGGTGCGCTCGACGTTCATCGAGGCAAAGACTGCCATGAAATAACCGCTGAGCGCGCCGACGCGATAATCGTCCCATAGCGCCGCAGGGTCTGGATCGACGCCACGCGCAGTTAATGCCGCAATCCAATGGTCGAACGCCGGGCGATCGGCGGCGGCGCGCTCGAAAGGGTCGGCGATGCTGGTGCCGACCAGATAGGCAAGGTCGGCGGCGCCGCTGCCGCACCCCAGCGTCTGCCAGTCGACGAGCCAGCACGCGGTTCCGTCCGGGGAGAACAGGATGTTGTCGATCCGCAGGTCGCCATGGACCAGCGTCCGTGCCGCAGGTTTGCGCAACAGATAGGCGTCGAGCTGCGCGACGATGCCCGCGCCGACATCAAGGATTTCGGGCGCGAGGCGGGCCGCGTAACGCTCGCGAAAGCCCAGGTAAAGCTGCGGAAACAGCGCACGGACCAGATCGCCATTGTCGCGCGCAAGCCAAGGCAGCTGCGCCAGCCGCGAATCGTCCCACAGATGCGCGTGGAGCGTGGCTGCCGCTTCAATGCACGGCACGAGACCGGTGAGGCCAAGCCCGGCCAACTGGTCGCCCTGCCGGGCCGGAGCAAGGTCCGACAGGATCAGGATGAATTCAACCTCGTCGTCAGCAATCTCCGAATGGTGGCAGCGCGGCGCCGGAACGCCGCTCGCGGCGGCGAGCTCGCGATACCAGCTGACCTCTTTGACATAGGTGCCGGTCAGCTTGGCGATGTTGCGGCTCGCCTCGTCATGGCTCGGGCATTTGGCGATGACGGTCGCGGGGGCGTCGGTCCCGGCCTGCCAGTCGAGCATCAGGCGGTAGCTGTCGCACATCTGTCCGGTGCCGACCTTGGTCGCTGCGAAGCCTTTGAGCCGTCCCGGCTGCCCGAGCACGGCGCCGAGCCAGTCGGCGCTGATCGCCTCGGGCGAGGTCGGAAAGCTCATGCGGGGGGATCCATCAGGCCGGTGAGGCGCGTCGGCGCGTGCGGGCCGACGAACAATTGTTCGAGCACGCCGATGCCGACGTCGCTGCGGTCGCCATCGGTCAGTTCGGCGTGGACCAGCGCTTGCACGTGCATCGCCTGCGGATTGCCCCACGCCCGCTCGGCTTCGGACAGGCTGTCGTGCGCAACCTCCAATTCGCCATGGTCGAAGCCATGACCCCAGACGGGGTGCGTATAGCCAAGCCCGCTCATCGCGATCAACGGGCCGCTGGGGGTCAGAGTAAGACGGGTGCTGCCATCGAAATCGGCGGTCAATCCGGTCAGGCGCCGCGTCCCCGGCTGCCATTCGGCGGCGAAAGTGGGATCGGCGTAATGCCGCTCACCGTCGTTGTTGCCGACCAGCACCGCGCGGCGATTCCACGTGCTGCCTTCGCCATCGTCGTTGCTGTGAAAGAACAGCGAGCGATCGGCGAAATTGCACGGCGTCCACAGCCAGAAGAATTGGTGAAAATTGCCCTGCGGCGGCGGTTGCGGCTCGGACGCGCCGACCGGGCGGATGCCCCAGCTGCGGTCGCGGGTTCCGGTCCAGTCGGCGCCGACCTCGATCCGCTGCCCATCGACCGCCAGCCAGCCCGACCAATGGCCGTTCTGCGTCATCCGCGTGTAATCCATGAACAGCCGCGTGCCGTTGCGGCGGGTGAAGCGCGGTTCCTCGATCGGGAAATGGCGCGCGGTGAAATGCAGCTCGCCGGTGAGCGGGCCGTCGTTTGCGGACACGGTCAGCGTTAGTCGCTCAAGCGGTTCGTCGATGCGGATCGTAATGGGACCGACCGCCAGATCGAGCCGCTCGCCCGCCGAGCGGCGGCTGGCGCGGAGGTTATGCTGCACCCCGTCAATCAGGACGCAAAAGGCGGCATCGACGATACCGAGCTGCGGATAGAATCCCATTGCTGCGGCGAAGAACACCGACCCGTCGGGCGCATAGCCGTTGAAGAAATAGCGGTCGTAGAAATTGCGGTCGGTGCCCGCGAAGGCGATCGGCTCGGCGCTCTGGTGTAACGGGAAATCATCGCCCTTGGTCAGCATCGTCGTTCCTCATCCCGTTTTTTCTTGCAACCTAACGGGATGGGCAAGGGCGTCAATGGGCGGCGTCAATGCACGGGGGGATCGACCGGAGGGACGGCGTGGATCGGCGCCACCGGCTCGCCGGGTTCGCGCGGCGGCAGCGCGTCGGGCGGAACGTCGTCGATCTGCATATCGGGGGTCGGCACCGCTTCGACGTTGCGGACCCGCACCTCGACTTCGCCATCCTTGATCCTGAGCTCGTTGAAGCTGGGCGGGGTCGAACGAATGCGCTGCGACAGCGTTCCGGCGCCGATCATGCGGACCGGGCCAGCGGGAGTGGGCGCGACGAGGTCGAACGCGTCGTGGACATGACCGGTCAGCACCGCCGCGACGCCGCGCGAGGCCAAAGCTTCGAGCGCACGCGCGCCGCCGCGGGTCAGCGCGCGCCCTTTCGTCCCGGCCTCGACCAGCGGATGATGCGCGGTGACGAGCGCCGCGGTGCCACGCGGGAGCGCGTCGATCGCGGTCAGCGTTTTGTCCAATGCATCGCGCGTCACCCAGCCCTTCGACCAGTCGAGTCGCCACTGCGCGCGCGCGGTGGTCTTGAGCGGCACCACCGCGACATCGGCAAAATCAAGCTCGCGTTCAACCAACCGCTCGATCCGCTGGATCCGGCGATACGGCCAGAAAAAGCGCGCGAACGGGTTGAAATAGGGCAGATCGTGATTGCCGACCTCGACCGTGACCGGCACGTCAAGCGCCTCGATCCAGTCGCACGCCGCTGCAAACTCGCGGCTACGGGCGCGCATCGTAAGATCGCCGGTAATCAGCACCGCGTCGGGTTGTTCGCGGCGGACGCATTCGCGAAACCAGTCTAGCGCGGCGCGATCCTCGAGTCCGAAATGCAGGTCGCTGATATGGAACAACCGAGTCATGCCGTCGCGATGAAATCGACCGCGCTGGACCCGAGCGAAAAGCGGGCGGGGGAAGCCGTTTCGTCGAGCTCGCCGTCGAATTCGAGACAGATGATCTCGTCGCTTTCGAGCACCAGCGTCTCGCCGGTTGCGATCGGTTCGCTCGGCCCATCGCGGAAATCGCCTCCGAGCCACGCGAGGCCGTGGCGCAGCACATCACCGGTGCCCTCGGTCAATATGCCGTCGGCGCGGATGCTGGTCGGCGTTGGGGTCAGGATGACCGCCGGATAGGCTTTGCCATCGGCGCCGACGCGGACGCCCGGGGCATTCATCATCTCGTCGAGCGCGTCGGGGGCGGCGCGGCTCGCCTCGATGATCCCGTCCTGCCGCATCGTCTCGCGCACCTCGGCCCAGCGCGTTGCCGGACCAGCGACGACGGTGATGAAGGCGGTGCCGGTGTCCGATTGGATCGTCGGAATCGCGCTGCGGCGCATCTTGCCTTGCAGGGCGTCGGTCAGGATTTCGGGTGCCGACCGGTCGCCGTGCAGTGCCTTCGACAACAGGTTGAGCGTCCCACCGGGCAGCACCAGGATCGCGCCGTCCCAGCCCGCCGCCAGCGTCGCTGCGGCGTTGATCGTGCCGTCGCCGGTCCACACGAGCAGCAGATCGACGCCTTGCCGTGTCAGCTCGGCGGCATCGGGGATGTCGTCATCGGGCAGCGCGAAGGTCGCGACAAGCGGCATGCCATGGTCGCGGCAAAGTTCGACGATCTGCTCCCGGACAGCTTCGTCATGGCTGCCGCTCTGGGTGTTGCAGACAAGGGCGGGGCGGGAGAAGGCGCTGGTCATCGCCCTGTCCTACGCATGAGGACGAAAAAGGTGGCCACTGAATTTGGTCATCCCGGCGAAGGCCGGGATCTCATCGGCGCGTTACACCGCAAGGTCGAGATCCCGGCCTGCGCCGGGATGACAGATCAATGGTTAAGCCGATGCGCTGTTCGTCCACCGCTTGTTTCCCGCTTCACCGCGCGATAGGGCGTGACCATGGCGGCACCGATTTCCAAAGGACGGCGATTGATCAAATTTCTGGTGGTGGCCGTCCTGCTCGTGCTGCTGCTCGGCGGCGCGGCGCGGATGATCGTCGCGGGCGGGGCGAAATCGCTCAACATCGGCGACCGGTTGCTCGGCGACAGCGAAGGCGCGACGTTGCAGTTCGCGGGGCAGCCCTATGGCGCTGGGGAGCGCAACAAACTCAACATCTGGGTGCCGACAGGAACCAGGAAAACCGACAAGCTGCCGGTGCTCGTCTGGCTCTACGGCGGCGGCTGGTACAGCGGTCAACGCGACGATTATGGTTTCGCGGGGCGCGCCTTTGCCAAACAGGGCTTCATCGTCGTCATCCCCGACTACCGCATCGTGCCCGAAGGACATTGGCCTGATTTCCTGCACGACAGCGCCGCGGCGGTCGCGTGGACCGACGCGCATATCGCGAACTACGGCGGCGATCCCGATCGCATCGCGCTGGCGGGCCATTCGGCGGGGGCGTATAATTCGTTGATGCTGGCGCTCGACCCGCAATGGCTGAAGGCGGCGGGCAGCGATGTGTCGGTCATCCGCGGCGTCGTCTCGCTCGCCGGGCCGAGCGATTTTTACCCGTTCGAAAAGGGCGGCCGCGCCGATGTCGCAATGGGCGACATCCGCCCGGTCGAACAGACGCAACCGATCACTTTCGTCCGCGCCGATGCCCCGCCGCTGTGGCTCGGCCATGGCACCGCCGACACCGTGGTGCGGGTGCGCAACAGCCAGCGATTGGCCGCGGCGATGGACAAGGTCGGCGGGTCGGCGACGCTGCGCGAATATGACGGGCTGAGCCACAATGACCTGGTCATGGCGCTGACCAAGCCACTTGCCTACAAAGGTCCGATCTTGCCCGAGATGACCGATTTCCTGCGCGGCGTCACCGCGCGCCGCGTTGCCCCCGCGCCTCGTCCCGAATGATCCCGGCGATCGTCCTCGCGGGAAGTCGCCCGGGCCCCGATCCCCTGCTCACGGGCAGCGGAGTGTCGACCAAGGCGCTGCTGCCCATCGCGAGTCACGCGATGCTGGTGCATGTCGTGCGCGCGCTGCGCGCCTCGCCGCTGGTCGGGCCGATCACGATCCTGGCGCAGAACAGTGCAGAGCTTGGGGCCAAGCCAGAGTTGGCAGGCTTCGGCGACCTCCATTTCGCCGATTCGGGGCAGGGGATCAGCAGCTCGCTCGGCGCCGCGCTGCCCGCCGGAGATGATCCGCTGCTCGTAACCACCGCCGACCATGTGCTGCTCACCCCGACAATGATCGCCGAATTTCTGCGCAGTGCCGCCGACAGCGATGTCGCGGTGGCGATGGTCGAGCGCGCCGTGCTGCTCGCGCACTATCCCGAATCCAGACGCACCTGGCTGAAATTCCGCGGCGGATGGTGGTCGGGAGCGAACATGTTCTACTTGCGCGGGCGACGCGTGCTGCCGCTGCTCGATTTCTGGGGCCGCATCGAACGCGACCGCAAAAAGGGGCTCAAGATCATCGCGGCGTTCGGCCCATGGCTGCTGATCGGCGCGCTGCTCCGCCTCTTCACGATCCAGCAGGGCGTCGCGCGCGCCGGGCTGCGCTTCGGACTGAAAGCCAAGATCGTGCCGATGTCCGAGGCCGAGGCGTGCATCGACGCCGACAAACCATCGGACATCGAGCTGATCGAGCGGATATTTGCCGCGCGGCGGCAAGCCGCTATAGGGCAGCCGCTATGACCATCGAAAAAGCCATCATCCTGTCGGCGGGGCAGGGTTCGCGCCTGTTGCCGCTGACCCGCGACATCCCCAAATGCCTGATCGACCTGAACGGTCGCACATTGATCGGCTGGCAGGTCGCGGCGCTGGCCGCGAACGGCATCAAGGATATCGTCGTCGTCACGGGCTTTCGCACCGAACGGGTCGAGGATCATGCGCTACAGCTCTATCGCGATACCGGGGTGCGTATCCGCACGCTGTTCAACCCCTTCTTCCAGGTAGCCGACAACCTCGGCACCTGCTGGATCGCGCGCGAGGAAATGGACCGCGATTTCATCATCCTCAACGGCGACACCATTATTTCGGACGAGATCGTCGCGAAACTGATTGCGGGCGCCAATGAGCCGATCACCGTCACTGTCGACGTCAAAGTCGACTATGACGACGACGATATGAAGGTGAACCGCGACGCCGAGGGCCGCCTGCATCACATCGGCAAGCGACTGCTGCCCCCCGACACCAACGCCGAATCGATCGGCATGCTGGCGTTTGTCGGCGACGGCCCGTCGATCTTTCGCAATCAGGTCGATCAGATGATGCGGACCCCCGAAGGGGTCGAGCGCTGGTATCTGCGCGCGATCGACGTCATCGCAAAGGGCAACCGCGTCGGCACCGTGTCGATCGAGGGGCTCGAGTGGCAGGAAGTCGATTTCCCGCAGGATGTCGAAGCCGCCGATGTCCTCACTGCCAAATGGGCGGCGGAAGGACTCTACGCGAAATAGGGCTTGAGCCAGCCGGTCAGCGCCGCGATCTGCGCGTCGTCGAGCTTCACCGCCTGCGCCAGATCGGGCTGCCCCGGCCATCCCGCATCGGCGACCGTCAGCCCGGCACCCGAGCGTTCGCCGTCGTAGCGCGGCAGGACGTGGAAATGGACGTGCGGGTCGACCATCATCAGCATCAGATAGTTGATCTTTGCATAGCCCACTGCGCTGGTCAGCGCCGCCTCGATCGCCGCGGTCGCGGTCTTGAGTTCGGCATGCGCCGCCGCGGGCAAATCGCCGAACGCCGTCACGCCGGATTTCGCCGCGAGCACCAGCGCGCCGAGCGTCGGCTGCGCCGGACGCAGCAACACGACCCAATGGTCATATTCAGCGATCAGCGTGGCGGGATGGCCGAATTTGGCGATGGTGTCGTTCATGCTTCCTCCATCCAGCTGACAATCGGGCGACCGGTGCGGCGCTGGGCATAGGCTTGCACCAGTTGCACCGCATGGACGACCAGCGAGATGATCGTCCACCACGCCACCGCGATCAGCCCGATGTCGGGGCGCCCGGCGAGGGTGGCGAAGAACAGGATCGCGATATTCGGATTGCGCCGCGCGGTGATCAGGCGGAATTGGCTGTCGAACCGGCGCCAGACGTGGACGTCCATGCCGAAATCCTTGATGAACATCCCTTCGATCACGCGCTGGAGCACATAGCCCGCGACCACCGCGATCATCACCAGCAGGAAGGTCTGATCGGACAGCGCCAGCCCCCAGGCGCCAAGCCCGACGCCCCAGAAATACCACCAGAAGGGCGGGTGGACCAGATCGACCCCGTGATCGGCGACATTGCCCCATTTCGACGAGGTGATCGTGCATCGCGCCAGCTTGCCGTCCACGGTGTCGAACACCATGAAGATGAAGGCGGCGAGCATTCCGGTCCAGTAATGGCCATAGGCAAAAAGATAGGTCGCGTAAATGCACAGCGCCGCACCGATCGCGGTGACCATATTGGGGGTCATGCCGATGCTCGCGGCGATCCGCGTCAGCCACAGCGCCAGTTCGGGCCACAGATATTTGGTCAGCAGGTCGGTGACGCCCTTGTACGCGCCGAAATAGCTTTTGCGCTCGATCTCGCGCCGCGTCTCCGGGGTCAACCGCTGTATGAACGGCGTGTCGAGCTTGCGCAGCTGGCGGTTATAAATTTGCGGATTGTCGCGGTAATCGATGATCGTCAGCGCGTCGCGCTGCACCGCAATATCATCGGGGGGCATGCCGCCGGTCAGATGCGCCATGACCAGCGCGTCGCCGTCCATCACCACCGTGCCGGGCAGCATCACGATGTGGCGCAGCCACACCGGATCGAACACATAGTCGAGATTGATGAACAGCTGCGCGCCCGACGCGGGGGGCGTATCGGGAAGCCCCTCGGCGCGCGCCATCCGGCGCAACCGTTCGGCGTTGGTCATTCCCCACAGCAGGGTCGGATTGTCGCCGATAAGTTCCAGCGCGGGCAGGGTTGTTGGTTCGCTCATTCGGCGCTCTTATCCTGCGTGGCGTCCATTGCAAGGAAGCGCGCAATCGCTTCGGCCCCGCGCTGCGCTGCGCCCGCGGGATCGCCGCCGATTGATTCGGCCAACCGTTCGCGCTGCGCGTCGATATAGCGCGGATGACGCGCCGCCGCCTGATCGAGCGCCTTGGGAAGGTCTGCGAGATCGTCGATCACGTCGCCCAGCGTCCAGAACAGATAATCGGGATCGCCCGCCCAATCGACCTCATGCGCGTTGAGAAACAGGCACGGGCGCGGGGTCGCAAGAAATTCATAAACCTGGCTGCTGACATCGCCGAGATAGAGGTCAGCGCCGCTGGTATAGCTCATGTCGAACAGGCGATTGGACCCAAGGTCGATCAGAATCTTGTCCGGGACCGCAAGTGCCTTTACCGCGGCGCGGTCGGCATCGCTGGCTTCGGCGAACAGGCGGATATGTGGGGCAACGACCAGATTGTAGCGATCCTGCGCCGCGAACCAGTCGATAATGTCGCGCCCGAACCGGTCCCACGACGACAGCCCGCGATGGAAATGCGGCGCATAAAGGACGGTCGGGCGGTCGTTGTCGAACAGAGGCGTGCGCGTCTTGTCGAGACGCGCCATCAGGTCGAGTTTTACATAGCCGTTGAGCGCGTAGTGTCCAGGCCGGATCGTCCCGGCATCGAGCAGTCGCTGCTCGCTCTTTTCCCCGGCGACCAGCACAAAATCGAAATGCCGGTCCCGCGGATCGAGCATGATCGCGCGGTCGCCCGCGCCGTGCGGGGTAAAAATCAGCCGCGTCCGGCGCGGCAGGAAGTGGCGGATCGCGGTGGTTGTCCGCTCGGGCACGACGATCGCGTCGAACTGGCGCAAAAAGCGCAGCGCGCCAAACAGGATCGGCAGGCGCGGGTGTCGAATGATCGCGCGGGCGCGCAGCCAGCGGCTGATCCCGCGCTGGCCGAGCAGCTTGATGCGCGGCGCAAAGCCCGGATAGGCCGCGGCCACCTGTTCGACCATCGGCAGATGCCCGGCGCTCGCCACCGCAACCTCGACATCACTGCCCGCCGCCGCCATTTCGGCGGCGATCGGCAGCGCGTGGAAAATCTGGTGCGGTTCGCCGATGAACAGGAACAGGATCCGCATTATCGACTTTCGAGGATTGCGCCCGCCGCGGCGTCTTCAAAATCCGCCGCCTGCCAGCCATGTCGAGCCGCCAACCGAATGAATTTGTCGCCGCGCCCGACCAGCCAGGCTTGATCGGCGAGCGCAAAGGTCGGTGCGTCGCTGATATGGTCCGAATAGGCGCGGATATGCGCGGTGCCGGACGCGTGAGCGCTCAGCCATTCGCCGACCCGCCGCGCCTTTTCGGCGCCGTAGCAATTGGGTCCGTCGAGCATCGGCAGCCAGTTGCTGTCGGGATCGCGCTGGTGGCGCGAGGCGACGATTGCGTCGAACTGCAGTGCGTCGGCGATCGCGCCTGCGTAAAATTCGGGCGCCGCGGTGGCCATTAACAGCCGGTATCCCTCGGCCCGGTCGCGCGCGATGCAGGCCTGCGCGCCGGGAGGCACATCGCGCGGCACGCGCCAGGCGGCGAAATGCGCGGCAAGCGCTGAAGCGCGTGCGGGGGTCAGATTCGGTCCGAGCATCAGGCGGATCGCGGCGGGCTTGAACCGGTCACGGCCATAGAGGCGCAGCGCATAGCCGATCATCAATGCGGCGAGCGCAGGCAGCAGTAACAGGCGCCACGGTGCCTCGCGCGCCGCCGCCCACAGCAGGAACAAGGTGAACGTCGGCTTGCGCAGGACGGTGCGGTCGAGGTCGTAGATGGCGACGCGGGTGGCGGGAGCCGTCATGTTGCCTCGCTCCCGATAAGCCGCAGCTTCCGCCCCGCTTTGCCCAGCGAGGCGCGGTCGGCATAGGGCAGCGCGAAGCGGATCGCCGCCCAGATCGACGCCAGCGCGATGATCACGATCAGCGGCAGTGCGATCGGATCGGGCAATTGGTCCGCGAGCAAGGTGGCGCCGCCAGCAACGAACGTCAGCGCCATCCCGCGCATGGCAACGACCGGGAACTGATGGTCGAACGGGTGGAGTTTTTCGTTCATCGCCAGCTGGAGGGTCGGAATTCCCGCCATGACCACCAGGCCGATCGATGTGGCCAAGGTAACGCCGGTCAACGCGTCCATATGTCCGACGATCAGCCAGCCTGCACCGATCGCGATTGCGACGCCAAAGACGCTGGCGGTCAGCTGGTGGCGAAAGGCCGAGACCACTTGCAGCACCGGCGACGAAATACCGAGCACCGCTTCCGCCGCGCGGGCGAACAGCAGGATGACCAGCGCGGCCTGTGCCGTTTGCGCCTGCGCGCCGAACAGGCTGAGCAGCGACGCGCTGCCCGCGGCAAGCACGGCGGCGAGCGGCAGCGCAATCGCCGAAATCAGCCGCGTCGCATAGGCATAGATGTCGGCGACCTGCGCCCGGTCCGCGCGCTCGGCGCTGGCTGCGAGCGGCGCCATCACATAGACGAACGCGATGCGGACGAGCTGGACGACGCTCGACAGTTTTCGCACGATCGTGAACAGCCCCGCCGCTGCAGCGCCCGCAGCACCAGGCAGCAAGAGGTTCAGCACCAGCGCCGGGGCGTCGCCGAACAGCCGCGCGATGACGTTCGACGGCAAGATCGACAGTCCGGCCCAGAACGTGTTGCGCGCCGTTTCGGTGCCCCGGGGACCGCGCCAGAAGCCGTCCAGGTCATAATGTTGAGCGAGCAGGCGCACGCACAGGATCGCGGTGATAGCCAGTGAGCAAAGATGCGCGATGAACAAGCCTTTGAGCCCGAGCCCCCCGGCAAAGAACAGTCCTGCGAACACCAGCCGCAGCACCTGTTCCCAGACAATGCGCAGCCGGATTTCGGCGCCGAACACCATCCGCGCGCGCAGCGCCGAGGTCGCGATCTCGACAAAGGCCCAGAGCGGCAGCGCCCAGACAAAAACGCGGATCGCCGGGGTGACAAGCTCGCGGTCGTTCGCGGCGACATTAAGCAACGGGCCAAGGTCGGCGGCGAAGGCGGCGATCAGCGCCGCGACAACGATGCACGGCCCGACGCCAAAGATCATCGCGGTGCGCAGCGCCGCCGCCGCCTCGGCATCGCTCGCCGACTGCGGCACGGTGCGCTGCATCGCGCTGGTCATGCCCATGTCGAAGATATTTTCGAGCAGGTTGATCGTCGCCCACAGCACTGCGTAAAGCCCATAGCCCGCGAGCCCGAACATCAGCACGTAAAGCGGCTGCGCGACGATTTCGACGACCGCGCCCAGCCGCGCGAGCACCGTGGTGCCAAGTCCGCGCGCGACGCTGCGGCTGGTGACGGCGGGTTGGGCGGCGCTTTCGCTCATCGCTGCCGCCCTAGCGCCTTGCCCGCGCGCCTGCCAGCGGCTTTCGCGCTCTCAACCTCTCATCACCCCCTTGTCGTCCCTGCCAATCGGGTCTAGTCAGCCCGCAATTGCACAGGGAGCCCGCGACATGGCCGAATTCCGCCTGCCCAAGAACAGCCGCCCGCAAAAGACGGGCAAGGTCCACAAGGCCGAGGGCGCGGCTGCGGTCAAGACGTTCAAAGTCTATCGCTACGATCCCGACAAAGGCGAAAATCCCCGCTTCGATACCTTCGAGATCGACACCGAAAAATGCGGCCCGATGGTGCTCGACGCGCTGATCAAGATGAAGAGCGAGCAGGACAGCTCGCTGACCTTCCGCCGTTCGTGCCGCGAGGGCATTTGCGGCAGCTGTTCGATGAACATGAACGGCAAGAACGGCCTTGCCTGCACCACCGCGATCGAGGATCTGAAGGGCGCGATCACGATCACCCCGCTGCCGGCGATGGATGTGATCAAGGATCTGGTCCCTGACTTCACCCATTTCTATGCGCAATATGCCTCGATCGAACCCTGGCTGAAGACCAAGACGACGACGCCGAGCGGCAAGGAGCGCCTCCAGTCGCCCGCCGAGCGCGAAAAGCTCGACGGATTGTACGAGTGCATCCTGTGCGCCTGCTGCTCGACCAGCTGCCCCAGCTATTGGTGGAACAGCGACAAGTTTCTCGGCCCCGCGATCCTGCTGCAAGCGTATCGCTGGCTCGCCGATAGCCGCGACGAAATGACGGGCGAGCGGCTCGACGAGCTGGAAGATCCCTTCCGCCTCTATCGCTGCCACACGATCATGAACTGCTCCAACGCCTGTCCCAAGGGACTGAGCCCGGCGCGTGCGATTGCCGAGATCAAGAAGATGGAAGCCGAGCGGCAGGTCTGATGCGCTGGGGGGTGTTCGCCGCGCTGGCGGTCGCCTCCTGCACGGCAAAGCCCGCGGTCGAAACCGTTCCGGCGCCGCGCACTTACGCGCACGGTATTGGCGGCGCGACCTTCCTGATCGGCGGCACTTTCCCGCCCGGTCGCTTGCCGGACGGCAACAGCGTGATCCTGTACGGGCCGGAGGGTTCGATCGTTGTCGATACGGGGCGTCGTGTGGAACATCTGACTGCGATTCAGCAGGGGCTTAGCGGGCTTGGTTTTCCGCTCGTCGCGATCGTCAACACCCATTGGCATCTCGATCATGTCAGCGGCAATCCCGCGCTCAAGGCAGCGCATCCGGGGGTCAAAGTCTATGGCACTTCGGCTATAGACGGCGCACTGGCCGGGTTTCTGGCAAAAAGCGCCGAATCGTCCCATCAGGCGCTTGCCGATGGCGCGGTTTCGGCAACGGCGATCCCCGATGTCGAGGGCGACCTTGCGACCATCGCGCGCGGTTCTGAGCTGCGGCCCGATGTGGTTATCGATGAACCGCGCGACATGATGATCGCGGGCCGCCCGCTGTCACTGCGTGTCGCGCGCCGGGCTGTGACCGAACGCGACCTCTGGATATACGATGCGGACCAGAAGCGGGCGATCGTCGGCGATCTGGTGACCGTCCCCGCACCGTTCCTCGACACCGCCTGCCCGGAAGGCTGGTTGCAGGCGCTCGACGACATCGCGGCATCGAGCGCCGAACAGGTGGTGCCGGGCCACGGCCCGGTCATGCCGATTGCCGATTTCCATCGCTGGCGCGGCGCCTTTGGCGATTTTATCGCTTGCGCGCGCGGCGCAGGCGCGCTTGAGGGCTGTGCGGCGGGTTGGCTTGCGGGCGCCGCGCCGTGGATCGGTAATGACGGCGCGCGCGCCAAGGCGATGGCTGACTATTATGGCGGGCTGATCCGCACGGGAAAACTGGACGGATATTGCACGGCATGAACGACGGGATCGAGGAACCCAAGCGGCGCGACCATTTCAGCGCCGAGGCGCTGGACGATGGTTGGCTGAGCTGGGACCTCAAGGATACGAGCCGGTTCAACAGCTTCATCGAACCGCTGACCGTGCGCGTCGAACCGCTGACGGCCGATGGCCGCCCCTGCGCGCGGGTGCGCATGATCCCTGAACGCAAGCACAGCAATCTGGGCGATAATGTCCATGGCGCGGTGACGCTGGCGCTGGTCGACATTGCGCTGTTCGCGGCGTCGCATCAGTTCGGATCGCTTAACGCGGGTCATTCGGTGACGCTCGACCTATCGACGCAATTTGTCGGCGCGGGGCGGCTCGGCGAGCCATTGGACGCGGTGGTCGAGCTGGTCCGCGAGACCGGTCGCCTGATATTTCTGCGCGGGCTGGTGGTGCAGGGCGCCGCCGACGAGCATATCGTCCTGACCTTCGCCGGCACCATTCGCAAGGCGAGCAAGGATCGCGGCTGATGTCGGTTCTTGCCGCCTATGATGCGCTCGTCGCGGGCGGCGAGCTCCGCCCCGATCCCGAACAGCGCGCCGCCGCCGAGCGGCTGAACGCGTTGCAGGCCGAACTCGAGGCGGTGCCGCCGCGGGGTAGCTTGTTGTGGCGTCTCACCGGCCGCAAGCCCGAGAGCCCTCGCGGCGTCTATCTGTGGGGCGCGGTCGGGCGCGGCAAGTCGATGCTGATGGACCTGTTCTACGATCAGCTGCATATCCAGCGCAAACGGCGCGTCCATTTCCATGCCTTCATGCTCGACGTCCATGCGCGGATGCGCGAGGTGCGCAAAAGCGAGGCGGGCGACCCGATCCCGCTGGTCGCCGACGCGCTGGTCGCCGATGTCCGCTGCCTCGCGTTCGACGAAATGGTGGTCAACAACAGCGCCGACGCGATGATCCTGTCGCGGCTGTTTACCGCGCTGATCGATCGCGGGGTGACGGTGGTCGCGACCTCGAACCGGCCACCGAGCGACTTGTACAAGGACGGGCTCAACCGCGAGCATTTCCTGCCCTTCATCGCGCTGGTCGAGGCGAAGCTCGACGTTATGGGACTGAACGGGCCGACCGATTATCGCCGCGACCGGCTGGGCGATGGCGCGCGCTGGTTCGTGCCCGCCGACGAGGCGGCGAGTGCGGCGCTGTCGGCGGCGTTTTTCCGCCTGACCGATTACCCACCCGAGGATCGCGCGCATGTGCCAACGCTCGATCTTGATCTTGGCGGCGGGCGGACGCTGCATGTACCGAAAGCGCTGAAGGGCGTCGCCGTCTTTTCGTTCAAACGGCTGTGTGCCGAAGCGCGAGGCGCGTCGGACTATCTGGCGGTCGCGCGTCACTTTCACACCGTGATCATCGTCGGCATCCCGCGCATGGGGCCGGAAAACCGCAACGAGGCGGCGCGCTTCGTCACGCTGATTGACGCGCTTTATGAGTATAAGGTCAAACTGCTGGCAAGCGCGGCAGCGATGCCCGATGCGCTGTATGTCGCGGGTGACGGCGCGTTCGAGTTTGAGCGGACCGCAAGCCGCCTCGCCGAAATGCAGTCGGACGATTATCTCGGGCTAGGCCATGGCCAGCAGGACGCCGCTGGCAATCTTCCCCCAGCGTGACGAGTTGATGGTCACCGCGATGACGTCGCGGACATAACGC
>Ga0265296_1000743_pt1 | contig 44701 bp, 36 predicted proteins | sample MunlanPumphouse1_FD_189073 | JGI IMG/M metagenome (GOLD analysis project Ga0265296, IMG submission 189073) | Groundwater microbial communities from a municipal landfill in Southern Ontario, Canada - Pumphouse #1 | ecosystem: Environmental > Aquatic > Deep subsurface > Groundwater | place... | reverse complement strand
AATATCTGTGCTGCTTCCTCCTGTGTCAATCTGCTCTCTGTCCAACCCGCATATACCTCTTTAAATCGCATCGCTCGGATCTCCTGTAGCAACTCTGTCCGTCTCATCGGCCACCTCCAACAGCAGCTATCCTAAACCGGACAGATTATGTGCTACAACTCCGGACAGGTTACTTGCTTCTGACATCGCTATAAATTGGACTTGCCTTTTAGCGTCCGATTTCTTAGTATATTTGGCACAATATACTGTTTATCTTTGTCCTAAGTCTGAAATTTTTGTCATATTCAAAAAGGCAAAAAGAGAGGTCGTTTATGCTCAAAAAAACTATTCTTTCCATCGTGTTTCTTGCCTGTTGTTTATTACTTGTTCTTTCCTGCTGGTACTTTCAGCAAAGGGAGGCAAAGATCGCAGACTTTATGCTCACCAGCAGTGCGGGAAATATAGTGGTTTACGCAAGAGTAACAAACTGTTTCACGAAGGATATGGAATCGGCTATTCTGGCGGGTGTTCCGACAACATTTACTTTTTTAGTTAACCTCTATCAAAAGCGGATACACTGGCTCGATAAAAACATATCCCGGTTGGTTATAAGCCATACAATTAAATATGATAGCGTGAAGAAAAATTTTAATTTTTCTTCAATAAATGGGCAGGAGAAATCGGCAGAATTTCAGGATTTTGATAGCGCAAAGCGGGCTATGGCGGATTTAAATGGGGTCATTGTTTCATCTACAAAGAATCTCAAGAAGAATAAAACATATTACATTTCGGTAAAGGCAGAAATGGATAAGGTGCATCTACCTCTACATATGGATTTTTTCATTTCCCTGTGGGATTTTGAAACCAACTGGTACCGACAGGAATTTGTTTATCGCTTATGATGAAAAGTCATCATTACATTGACATTGGGGAAGCGAAAAAGCGTCGGAGAGAACGTATCATCATTGTTGTAATATTCTTTATGATCGTTCTTGCTATTCTTCTCGAAAGTTATTTTTTTCGTGGGGAAGACCTCCTTCCTACTTCGACCAATGTGTTCATCTTTGGTTTAATAAATGTCAATATCATCCTGATTATTCTCCTCATTTTCTTAATTGTCAGGAATGTTGTTAAACTGATCTATGAACGAAGACGCGGAATACTTGGGTCAAAGCTTCGAACAAAGCTAGTAGCAGCCTTTGTAATCCTATCTCTGATTCCTGCAGCACTTCTCTTTTTGCTCGCAACCAACTTTCTTTCCCATAGTATAGATAACTGGTTTAATTTGAAGATAGGGAGTGCTCTTAATAAAACCCTTGAAATTGCACAGGTTTATTACCAGCAAACAGCCGAACATGCAAAACACTATGCAGGACAAATAAGTTCTGACATTACAAAAAATCGCCTTTATGAGCTGGAAAAGAAAGGTTACCTGAGAACCCTGATAGAGCAGAGACAGGAGAGCTACGGATTAGGGATACTTGCGGTATATTTTGATAGTCGAAGGGAAACTTTAGTTGTTAGCGACCGAGACAGCCCTGGTATCAATCCTGTACCATTGACTCCTAAGATTCTGGAAGACGTCTTTGTTGGAAAGGAAACTTCCACGATCCAGTCATCAGATGATGGAGACTTAATCAGTGGTCTAACTCCTATATATTCCTATATATCTCCTAAAGAGGTTATCGGCGTGGTTGTTGTCAGTTACCGTATCCCTAAAGAGTTAGTTGATAACATAGCCGTTATTTCCAAAACATCAGAGAGATACAGACAATTGCACCTTTTAAAAAATCCCGTCAAATTCAGCTATATAATTATACTTTTTATCGTAACTCTATTGATCATTTTTTCCGCCACTTGGTTTGGGGTCTTTTTAGCCAAGAGCATAACAGTTCCCATCCAGGACTTGGCAGAGGCAACGCGCAAGATAGCTCAGGGAGATCTGGACCACCGTATAAATATCAAGGCCGATGACGAAATAGGGGTTCTAGTCGGTTCTTTCAACCAGATGACGGAGGATTTAAAGAAAAGCAATAAAGGACTAAAACAGGCCAATATGGATATCGAAGAGCGGAGAAAGTACATGGAGACAGTCCTCAGGAATGTCTCTGCTGGTATTATTTCTGTTGATAAAGGCGGCGTTATAACAACCGTCAACAGGGCTGCTGAAAAAATGCTCGGCATAAAGACGGAAAAAGTTCTCCACAGACATTATAAAGACGCTTTAAGTCCTGAACATATGGCTATAGTCAATGAATTGCTTAAGGAGATGGGGAGAAAGGGGGATGGTTTTGTAGAAAAACAGATCGAATTAGTACTTAAAGACAGGAGGATAATGGTTTTAACAACAGTAAGTGTTATAAAAGATGATGATAAAAATGAGCTTGGCATGGTGGCAGTCTTTGAGGATCTCACACAACTTCAGAAGGTGGAGAGAGCAGCGGCATGGCGGGAGGTGGCAAGGAGGATAGCTCATGAGATAAAAAACCCGTTGACACCGGTTCAACTTTCTGCTCAACGGTTGCAGAAGAAGTACGGTGAAAAAATGGGTGACGATGCACCTGTATTTTATGAATGTACCAAGACCATCATCGATCAAGTCGAGGTACTGAGAAAACTGGTCAACGAGTTTTCCCACTATGCAAGGATGCCGGTTACCAATCTATCTCCTAATGATCTTAATGAAACTATAAGGGATTCTGTTGCTCTATTTCAGGATGCTCATAAGGATGTACATTTTGATTTAAATGAAGGGACTGATATACCGGAGTTAAATCTTGATCCGGAACAGATAAAAAGAGTTATGATCAATCTCCTGGATAACGCTGTTTTCGCAGTGGATAAAAAAGATGGTCGCATCGAGATCAGGACCTCTTATGATAAGACTATTCGAAAGGCGATGTTAGAGGTCGCTGACAATGGTCCCGGCATACCAGCCGGTTATAAGATGAAGATGTTTGAACCCTACTTTTCAACCAAAAGGACCGGGACAGGTCTTGGACTTGCTATTGTAAACTCGATTATATCGGATCATGATGGTCATGTAAGCGTAAGAGACAATACTCCCAGCGGGACCATTATTGCCATTGAGTTACCGGTAACTCATGTGTGAAAGGCTTAAAAACTAGTGATGCATAAAACAATATTGATCGTAGATGATGAAGAAAGTATCTGTCGCTCTCTGGGGGCTATTCTAAAAGATGAGGGATATGAGGTCATTACCGCAGGGAGTGGAGAGGAAGCATTGAAGATCATTAAGGAGGAACTTCCCTTCCTTGTTTTTCTCGATATATGGCTTCCGGGGATCGATGGAATTGAGACGCTCAAAAAAATAATGTCTGAACATCACGAAATGCGCGTGGTGATGATTTCTGGTCATGGAACAATTGAAACAGCGGTAAAGGCAACGAAGCTTGGAGCTTTTGACTTTCTTGAAAAACCTCTCTCTTTAGAAAAAGTACTCCTCGTTACAAATCATGTGTCGGACATGATTCGTTTAGAAGAGGAGAATATATTATTAAAGCAAAAAATTGCATGGGAATACGAACTTACCGGTAAAAGCGGGCCGATTCTGGAATTAAAAGAAACAATTAACCTTATAGCCCAGACCAATGCATGGATTTTGATTATGGGTGAAAATGGTACGGGAAAGGAACTCGTCGCCAAGTCGATCCACAGGCAGAGTAAAAGGGCTCATAAACCATTTATTGAGGTTAATTGTGCTGCTATACCTGAAGAATTGATAGAAAGCGAGCTTTTTGGCCATGAGAAGGGGGCATTTACCGGAGCTACGGAAAAAAGAAAGGGAAAGTTTGATCTGGCCAATGAGGGAACTATTCTTCTCGATGAAGTGGCTGATATGAGCCTGAAAGCTCAGGCGAAGATTCTTCGGATCCTTGAAGAGAAAAAGTTTGAGAGGGTAGGTGGATCCAAACTTATTCCCACGGATGTTCGGGTGCTTGCCGCCACTAACAAGGAACTTGAAAAGGAGATGGAAGAGGGGAGATTCAGGCAGGATCTATACTATCGGCTCAATGTAATACCTTTAAGGGTTCCACCTCTAAGGGAGAGGAAAGATGACATTCCTCTTTTAGCGAGTCATTTTTTGATGGACTTTTCTCTGAAAGAGGGAGAGCCTGAAAAATCAATAACGGAAGATGCTTTGGCTGTATTAAGGGAACACAACTGGCCCGGTAATGTTAGAGAGTTGAAGAACATTATTGAAAGATTGGTTATCATGACTCCCTCAAACGTAATTTCTAAAAGTGATATTCCTCCTCTGGGTAAAGAGAGCCAAGATGGTGATGGTGATAATGAGTGGTATGCTGTAAATTCTTACCGGATGGCAAAGATGAATTTTGAAAAGCAATATCTTGCAAAAAAACTGAGGGAGAATGAAGGAAATGTGTCAAGAACGGCGGAGGTTATTGGTTTGGAACGTAGCAATCTCCACAGAAAGATTAAAAGCTATGGTTTGGAAGTAAAAAGTGATTCCTGAGGATTTTATCGGGAAGGATTTTTTATTTTTAACTAGAAAGGTACAAAGATAGAGTTCATTAATGAATAGAAGAAAATTGCTCTTCATAGAACTCTCTTGCAATAGCCTGTTTCTCAACTGTGTAGGAGAAAATTTCCTCATAATTATCAAGAAGAAGATTAACAATTCTGGCATCAAAAAGCCGGCAATCAGAAAGCTGTCTAATGGTTCGAACAATTTCCTCTTTGGCCATACATTTTCTATATGGTCGGTTTTCTGCTAACGCGGTAAATGTATCTGCGACCATCAATATTCGTGCCCCGATACTTAACTCAGCTGCTGTACAACGAAAAGGGTATCCGGAACCGTCAAGTCTTTCGTGGTGATAAGCAGCCCATTCCGCAATCTGCTGGAGACCTCCGATAGTATTAATCACAGAATAAGTGTAGTATGTGTGTGATTTCATAATGGCAGTCTCTTTTTTGTCAAGTTCGCCAGGCTTATCCAGAATGCTGTTGGGTATGGCCAATTTACCTAGATCATGCAAATTACCTGCAACTTCCATAAGCCCTATTTCCGTTTCCGTCATGCCAAAAATTTTTGATAGCATAGAGGCAGCTGCGGCAACACCTGAAGAATGTGTTGAGGTGAAACGAGAACGGAAATCAATTATATTTCGAAAAAGCTCTGATATCAATGATATATCAGAAAAGCCTATTTCCATTTTTCTGAAAGGACCTTCATTAAGGAGAAGTGAATATAACCTGGGAGAAACAAGGTCCAGCCAAAATTCTTCGCGGTCAGAGACCATAAGGAGAAGATCTAAGACCCGTGGATGAAAAGAGGAGCCGGACAAAGCTTTTATTTCCGAGATAATATCTTCATGCTGATGAAGGATGTAGGTATCCCGCTTTATTTTACGTTCGAGGTAGCCGGCAAGAAATAATAACTGCGATCCCAAAACAAAAGGATTTTCAATCGATTCTTTCCAGTGTTGCCATTCTTTGTGATGAAATCTGATTATTTTTGACGGGTCCTTCAGCCATTTTATGGTACTGAGTAAAATTTCACCACGAATGCAATGATTTTCGCTATTTTCGGCTTCAACGTCTTGGCTGGAGAGTTTTTCTTCCACTGAAAAAGCGCCGATGTCATGAAGCAGTGCTGCTATGAAATTATTTTCCAAACTTTCATTTGAAAGACTTGCAGCTTTTCCCATTTCCCATACAATAAATGCCGTCCTTTGCTGATGTTGAACTAATGACGGACTGGCCAAATCCATAGCATCAGAAAGTGAAAGAATGAGATTGCCTAAATTGACGGTAATTTGACGCTGCATATCGTTCTCCCAAAAAGATTTTTACAGTTTTCAAAATAAGTAAAACTGATAGCCAAAAAAAATAAACCAACTTAAGGGTGAAGGTTGCCGCCTCTTACAATTAAACAGGAGCAAGCAGAGTAGAATGAAAGAAACTCAGAGAAAAAAAGAAAGATCAATACATCGGCGGTTATCACCTTGAAATCATGGTGCCTGGGGCGGGAATCGAACCCGCACAGCCTCGAGGACCGAGGGATTTTAAGTCCCTTGCGTCTACCAATTCCGCCACCCAGGCTACAAGTCTAAAGGAAAGGTTATAAATACAGATTCGACCCTCTCTATAGCTTTGGTCCTGCTTGTCTTTCAGGACAGAAGGCCTCCTATTTTATCCTCGCCCATTTTTAGATACAATAAATTATTTCTATCTCCGGTACGTTCTACAATAGCCCGCAACGCCTTTTTCTTCTTCATTAATGAAGCTTCCTTAAGATGCTCCAGTTTATCCATTGGAAGCTGGTCGATTTCGATAGCCCCTTTAGCGGCAGCTCTTTCGACCAATTCCTTCCCTTTTTCGTTCCTGATGATAACCGTATTCCATCCTTCTGTTCCTTCCACTGCCCCTACAGAGATATCAGCAAATTCTGCAGTCATATCCAAACAGTAATGACAACTTTTTCTGATAAAACCTCTGATCTGGTCAAGGGGGAAAGAGATATGATCAGACGAAGTGTGGACTTCAAATACATTTGCGGGAGGAGGTGGAATATCAAATTTTACGGCTTCTGTGGTGGTGACTTCTCTTTGCAGAAACTTCATGAAATCCTTATAGTCAAGCGCCCAGGTACAAAAAAGCCCGATCACCAGTTTGAGCTTATCTATGTTATTTCTATCCTCAAGGGTAGAAGCCTTCATCTTACCCAAAGCTAAAGCCTGACAGGGGGTGCCGACAACCCCGATCTTCTGTACTTCAGTTTTAGATGCTTGGTTGAACACCTCCAGGGTAGGAGAAGCTACGTAATTGGAACCGGAGCATCGAAGTACTTCTCTTTCATTTCGGACCAATACTCCACCAGGGAGATGGTTATCCTTAGTAAGGGTTAAGACAGCAGAGTCAATATATCCTTCTTTCAAAGCAAAGGAGATAAGAGAACTCACAACACCCCCGTACTGTGCCTTTGATCTGACTTGAGCATCACTGGATCTTGCCATGATCACTTCCGATACTGTTCCCAGTGCCTCAATCCCGTAGGAGACACCAAATGTCGCCTGACTAACCAGATCCAGGTCAACAGAGGTTCTGGGGCAGAAAGTATAACATCTCCCCTGTGATAGATCACAATCATGCAGTAATACCGCCCTTCCCTTAAAGGCAACCAGATAAGGACACATCCCCATACAGGCTCCACACAAAGTGCAGATATTTCGCTGTAATACTTCTCTCTCCAGTTCCAAAGAGCCCTTTGTTTCTAAAGACATCCTTTTCCTCTTATTTAAGCCGATCTTAGAGGCGGAATTATGGTCAGCTTCCGATCCACTTTTAGTTGAGGGGAGTATAGGCTAAAGGGCCTTATGTGTCAAGGGGAAGGTCATTCTCTTTTGCATACATTGCTTATTACGTCCGGCGTTCATACCACTTGATTTTATATATTGTTTCTAAAAATATGTGTCAAGATTCTAAATGAATGGTATAAAGAAAGGGCAACATCACAAAAAGGAGACGCGTGAAGATGGAGGAAGTAAGTAAAATTATTTCCGGGGGAAGGATCGTGCCGATGGATGTGAAAGGGACGGTGATTCAAGATGGAGCCATTGCCATAGAGGGAGAGGAAATCATCGCCATCGGAGAAAGAGAACTGATATCCAGCCGGTATATTTCTAAGGAAGTCGTTGATGCAAAAGATTGTCTGGTTATGCCGGGTCTCATTAACTGCCATACCCATGCTGCCATGAGTTGTTTCAGAGGTATCGCAGATGATCGTGAGTTACTGGACTGGTTGAACAACTACATATTTCCCGCGGAAGCAAAAAATGTCAATAAAGAGCTGGTCTACTGGGGAAGCCTGCTGGCATGTGCGGAGATGATCAAGTCCGGTACGACTACTTTTTGTGATATGTACATCTTTGAAGATGAGGCGGCCAGAGCAGCCAAACAGGCAGGTATAAGATGTTTCCTCGGGGAAGTTCTTTTTGATTTTCCCTCTCCCAATGCTAAGACACCGGCCGAGGGATTGGCATACACCCGGATGCTCCTGGAAAAATGGGCGGATGATCCGCTGATCAATATTATCGTTGAACCTCACGCGTTATATACCTGTTCTCCTTCCCTTCTCATTGATGCGAAAGCCCTGGCCGACAGTTACAACGTTTCCTGTGGCGTTCATCTTCTTGAAAACCTCTCGGAGCTGGAACAATTAAGCCGGAAACTTGGGAAAAGAACTGTATCTTTTCTGAAGGATATCGGTTACCTTGACGAACATCTGATAGCTTTTCACTGCGTCTGTATGGACGAGGAAGATATACGTATATTTGCTGATCATGGTTGTAAAGTAGTTCACAATCCGGAAAGCAATATGAAACTTGCTTCCGGGATAGCCCCTGTGCCTGACATGATCAGGGGGGGTATTATCGTGGGACTGGGAACGGATGGTTGTGCCAGCAATAACAATCTTGATATGTTTCAGGAGATGGATACAACTGCCAAACTCCATAAGGTAGCCAGACTTGACCCGACAGTGATGGATGCGGAAACAGTTATCCGGATGGCAACTCATAATGGGGCCGCCGTTCTTGGTGCAGAAAACCTTGTTGGTTGTATTAAAGTTGGCATGAAGGCAGATATTATCATTATAAATTTGAATAAAGTTCATCTTACGCCTATTTATAATGAATATTCTCATCTTGTTTATACGATTGGCGGAGCTGACGTGGATACTGTCTTAATCAACGGTAAAATAGTCATGCAGGAACGCCGGCTTTTAACGATTGATGAAGAGGGGGTTATGGAAAAGGTAAGGGAGATAGCTGTCCGAATCAAGAGGAGTCTCAATACATGATTAGCCTAATTTATCAATAAATACAGGAGGAGCAAAAATGGTGAAACATTCTGTATGGAGATTGACGGTAGCGATTGCCATTTTTTTATGTATTGCCAATTCCAATGCCGTGGCCGTAACAAAAGAAGTTACCCTCTTTCCGGATTCTGCCCGGGTACTTGAGGTTACTGAAGTTAATCTCCGGCCGGAGGGCAAGGATTTACAGAGAGCCGTTTTCACCCTTCCAGGCCAAGCTGATCCGGATTCGCTTGTTACCCGATTGACAAAAGGAACAGAGCTGAGAATCGAAGATCAGACGTGGCGGCAAGTCGCCCGTCAGGACCAAGCTAAAATTAAAGAATTACGTAAACAGCTCTATAATCTTAAAACCGAAAGAAATAAACTTCAAGCTTTCATCTTTTCTCTCGAAACTCAGATTCAGTTCTGGCAATCCCAGACCAAGACAAAAACAAAGACGATCCCCGATGCCTCAAATATGGCTTCTGCAATAGGTAAAAATATCCGGGAGGCATACCAAAGCAAACTGTCTTCAGAACCGGAACTGGAAAAGCTCAACAAACAGATTAAGGATCTGGAGGAAGAGCTGAACCGGACGGCGGGAAAAAAGGAAACAATCTGGGAGGTAGAAGTGTTATTAGCCGGCCCTAAAGCTCAAGAAGCATTATTAACATACACCTATTCCATGTCCGGCTGTGGCTGGTTACCTCTGTACCGTCTTGACGCCAGACCGCGGGAAAAACGGATATTATTTTCATGGGAAGCAGAGATATGGCAAAGCTCGGGACAGGACTGGAACGAGGTTAACATAAGCATTGCTACGCTTCAGCCTACATCATCAATTGCACCGCCCGGTATCCCGCCCTGGATCATCAAACCCCTTCCCGAAATAAGATTCAAAGGTGCGCGGAAGGCTTATAAAGCAGAAATGCAGGCACCTTCAGATGCGGGTATCATGGCAGAAGCGCTCGACTTAGAACCAAAGCAAATAAGGCAGAGCACTTTTTCTCTCTGGCAGTTGGGTAAGAAAAATATAACGACAGGAGCGCGACAACGGATGAAAATACAGGAAGATGCCTGGCCTGCTGACTTTAACTATCTGGTAAGACCCAGCCTGAGCGATCAAGCTTTTGTCAGAGCTGCTGTCAATCTCCCGGAGCCGAGGGAGATTCCCCGGGGGAAGGCTACATTCATGATAGACGGAGCTATTCTTGGAAATCGTCAATTTTCCTTTACGGGACAGGAGGAAACTTTCTTTTTCGGAGTGGATCCGCTCGTTACAGCCCACCTGGTTTTAGTTTCTAAAAAATCGGGTGAAAAGACGTTTCTGCAAGACAAACAAACTTATACATGGGAATGGCGTATTGATGTTCAAAATGCCAGGACATCTCCCGTTACGATTCGCGTAGAGGAACCCTTACCTCAACCGCAGGATGAAAGGATTAAACTGTCTTTACAGCACGAACCTTCCCCTTCCGAACAAGACTCATCAACACTTATCTGGAACTTTGACCTTGCGCCGGGGAGGAAGAAATTTATTATTACCAACATAAAACTCACTGCCCCAAAAGATATGAATCTGGACCTGGGCTGGAAGAATCGGTAACTGAAGTTGAAAGAAAGGGAAGTTAAGAGGAATAATTATACGAATCGTAAGGCCATCAATGCCTGGTGTATGTACGATTGGGCCAATTCGGCCTTTGCGACTACTATCATGGCGGTGATTTTTCCTGTTTATTACGGTACCGTAGCGGCACGTGATCTTCCACCGACTACGGCAACAAGTTACTGGGGTTATACCAACACAACTGCCATGCTTTTAGTCGCTCTTATGGCACCGGGTCTCGGTGCCATGGCAGATTATTCCGGTGCCCGTAAACGATTCCTGATGTACTTTGCCGCTGGCGGTATTTTTTTCACTGCCTTAATGGTTTTTATTGGAGTCGGTGACTGGAAAACGGCATCTTTCTTATACATTATAGCTCTATTAGGTTGGTCCTGTGCAAATATCTTTTATGATTCTTTGCTTCCTTCTGTTGCAGGAATGGACCGCATAGATCAGGTCTCCAGCAGAGGATATGCTCTCGGTTACCTGGGGGGTGGATTACTGCTAGGCATCAATATCATTATGATCAATCCGGGCATCGTCCATTTCGCGGGATTTTCTTTCATTCCTGATGCACAGAGTGGTTCACGCCTCTCATTTCTGTCTGCGGCCGTCTGGTGGGCTATCTTTTCTATTCCTCTTTTTCGGTATGTAAATGAACTACCGGCGATAATAAAGGCAGGGGAGAGCAGTAATTCCTTGCGGGCAAGTTTTCAGAGATTAAAGCATACCTTACAGGATATTCGGCGTTACCGTGAGCTGTTCAAGTTTCTCATTGCCTTCTGGTTCTATAATGATGGTATCGCCTCTGTTATTATCATGGCGGCCTTATTTGGACGGGAGATCGGTATCGGCCAGGAGCACATTATGGGAGCGATTCTCATGGTGCAATTTGTCGGGATTCCCTTTACCATCGTTTTTGGGTGGCTGGCCTCCCAGCTGGGTGCTAAGCGTTCAATTTATCTGGCCCTTTTCATCTATGCCCTCATTGCCGTTGGTGCGTATTTCATACAATCGGCTCTGCACTTCTGGATTCTTGCTTTCCTCGTGGCAACGGTACAAGGGGGCAGTCAGGCCCTTAGTCGCTCCCTTTTCGGAAGAATGATTCCCTTGGGCAGGACGGCTGAGTTCTTCGGTTTCTACGATGTAAGTTCTAAATTCGCCAGTATCATCGGCCCTTCACTTTTTGCGACTGTCGGTCTGGTTACCGGATCCAGTCGGAATGGAATTTTATCGCTCGTTCTCCTGTTTATTGTTGGGGGAATCATCCTTTCCTTTGTTGATGAAGAGATGGGTTTTCAGGCAGCTGGGAAGGAGCAGCTTTTTCAGTAATCTCAAAAAATATATTGAGATATTTTAACAACAGGAGTAAAGCGACAGAGGAAATTCTACTTGGTCTCTGGTGCCGAGTAAGAGAACTATACCGAGTTCAGGTCGTGGTAGTTTCCCATGGCCTTTTTGAATCAGGGTACAATATTATTGTTGTGCATCTTTTCCTGAACCTCACAGAAATGATTGACAGGCTGCTTGGTTTCCGGCCAGCTTTTGTTTTTAACATTGTGGAATAATTATGTTATTTAGCACATTCATTGAAGGAGTTAACTGATGCGATTCATACCCAGGGAAGAAAGATTTTTTGATTATTTTGAGGAACTTGCGGAGAAGATCGAAGAGGGGGGGCTACTCTTCCTGGAAATGGTTGAAAGTTCTGATTATTCTGAAGTAAGGACTGCAAAAATAAAGGAAATAGAACATGAGGCAGATATCATCACTCATACAACCTATGAGAAGATGCACAAGACTTTCCTCACTCCTTTAGACCGTGAAGATATTTATAAATTGGTCAATAAGATGGACAGCGTTCTCGATATGATTGAGGCCTCAGCCGTAAGGATGCATCTTTATAAGGTCAAAAAACCGTCCAGAGAGATCGTTGATCAGGCTAAGATTTTAAATGAGGCCATCGCAATAATAAAAAAAATAGTTCATGGTCTCAGGGATATGAAGAATGCCAAAATGATCTTAGAGGCATGTATAGAGATCAATACTTTGGAAAATGAAGGTGACTATATCCTGAGGACAGCAATGGCCTCTCTGTTTGAACATGAAAAGGATGTCTTCGAGCTGATTAAGTGGAAGGAAATACTTGAAAGAATCGAAGAAGCTCTGGATATCTGCGAGGATATCTCAAATGTTGTAGAAGGTATCGTTCTGAAAAATGCTTGATTCTTTAGCTTTTATTATTTTTCTCGTTTTGGTGGCTCTTGCTTTCGATTTTCTCAACGGTTTTCATGACGCTGCGAATTCGATTTCCACCGTTGTTTCCACCAGAGTTCTTTCACCGCGATATGCTGTCATCTGGGCGGCCTTCTTCAATTTCATAGCTGCCTTTCTGATAGGTGTCCAGGTTGCTCATACCATTGGTACCGGCATTGTCAATCCCGACATTATTGAAAACACTATCATCCTTTCCGCGCTGGGAGGGGCTATTGCCTGGAACATTATCACCTGGTATTTCGGGTTGCCCAGCAGTTCTTCCCATGCCCTTATCGGTGGTCTTATCGGTGCGGGTCTGGTAAAGGGGGGATCCTCGGTACTTGTATTTGCAGGCATAACAAAAACCGCCGTTTTTATCGTTCTTTCTCCCACAATCGGTTTGGCGCTAGGACTGGCCATAATGATCTTGGTGCTGAACATCAACTACCGTTCCAGTGTTGCCAGATCGAATAAGATATTCCGCAAGTTACAGCTTTTCTCTGCGGCAGCATACAGTCTCGGTCATGGGATGAATGATGCCCAAAAAACCATGGGTATAATAGCTATTATTCTCTATAACAAAGGTCTTCTGGGGCCGACATTTTATATTCCTTTCTGGGTTGTTATCCTCTGTCATGCTGTCATTGCCATGGGAACCATGACAGGAGGGTGGCGTATCGTCAAGACAATGGGCACGAGAATCACAAGGCTTAGACCTATAGGGGGTTTTTGTGCAGAAACCGCAGCGGCCATTACCATTATCGGAGCCTCCTTCGCCGGTATTCCCGTCAGCACAACCCACACCATTACCGGCGCCATTGTTGGAGTTGGTACAGTGAAACGCATAACTGCCGTTCGCTGGGGAGTAGCCGGCAGTATTGTCTGGGCGTGGATATTGACGATTCCCGCCTCAGCGATGATCTCGGCTGTTATTTATGTGGTGTTGAAAATTTTCTTCTGCTAAAAGAGATACTCCGGTAATTTTCTACGCGTGCCGATCCCGAAAAGCTTCCCGTTGGCAGTCCGTCTCGGTGTTACCAAATTTATCCTCACCCGCCAATCCGAGTGACCAGAAATGACTGCCGTCAACGCTTCCCGAAAAGTATCTTGGTAAAATTCATTTAATGTTTTAATGTAGCTTTCTAGTTTTCACTGTGTAATAATCTGGACGATTCACAATGGAGGCGTAATCATGCCGGAAGCGAAAATATCTAAAGTAAATATCCGCCTGACGGATGGATCTCACGTTAAGGGCAAGATTAATCTAAAAAATTATGACAGAGTCTCCGATCTTCTTAATATGGGTGAAGATCCCTTTGTCGTCTTATTTGATGCTACGACTCCCGGCGGCACAAGTGGGAAGGTTGTTTTTGTCAGCAAAGAGCAGATTCTGTGGATTTGCCCTGAGGAGTAAATGTCTAACCATGAGTTTTTCTTTAATCTCTACGGGTCTAATTCCCCGAAGCTTGCTTCGCTCTTATGAAGTATTCCTTTTTTTGATACCCCGTCAGCTTGCTGCGGGGTAGTTCATTTCTTGCTGCTGATGCGCATAATTTATCTCTCTTGAATCTGTTTACTCAACGCGCTGACAAAGTTGTGGTGGCTGATTCAAGGGTAAAGGAACTTCCCGAGCCTTACGTCATGATCGGAAGTGGCGTAGCAGTCACGTATCCTGACTTGGACGAACCGAAAGAATTCAATCATGTCGCCATCTTTGCCTATCATTAAAGCGTCTCTCACGATCAGATACTATTTAGATGGTTGTTATTTGCTTGTCATTTCTCTTATACCTTCAGGAAGGATGAAAAACATATCTTAAGGCGTACCCGCAGATACTTCAACTTCTCCCTTTCTCATCAGGAATACTAAGGGAACAATGCATATCAGAAAGATGCTCAGGAGCCAGAATGTATCGTTGAACGCTATCATCGAGGTCTCCTTGAGAAAACGACCGTACATCAGGCCGAGACTGCCCTGATTTGCCGTTGATGGATCCAGGCCACTGTATTGCAATATTGCAGCGGCCTTTTGCGTTGCTATCTGGTAACTCCGGTCAAAGGGGGTGAGATGTTCAACGAGTCTGAACTGATGTATTTGCTCTCTCCTTGCCAGCATCGTGGTAACAAAAGCAACCCCGAAACTTCCGCCAAGATTTCTGAGCAGGTTATAGATTGCCGAAGCATTTCCCATATCCTCTCTGCTCACGCCCGACATCGTCGTGGTGGTGAGCGGTATGAAAAGAAAGCCCATTCCTACACCAAGGACAACTCTTGGCCATATTACTGTATTGAAGTCAGCAAACAGATTAAATTGGGACATGAGATGCGTCGAATATGCTGCCACTATGATACCGAATGCGAGAAGTATTTTCGGATTCATCTTTGTTATCAGTCTGCCTGCAATTGGCATTGCGATAAGGGTGGCCAGCCCGCCGGGCCCCAGGACCATACCGGCAAGCGTCGCGGTATAACCCATTAGTGTCTGCAGATATATCGGGAGAAGGACGATACTTCCGAAAAGATTGAAAAACGCAAAGAACATAATCGTGCACCCTATAGTAAATGAAACATTCTTAAACGTCTTGAGAGGCATGATAGGGTTCTTGGCAAAATACTCATTTATCAGGAAAAGAACCAGTGAAACGAAAGAAATCAGACTCAACCAGGTAATGAAACTCGATGAAAACCAGTCTTCTCTCTGACCTTTATCAAGTACAATCTGGAGGCAACCGAGTCCAACCGCAAGAAAAACCAGCCCCCAGTAATCTATTTTCATCTTTAAACGTTTCATGTATGGCGGATCGATGATAAAAAACAGGACCATGAGAACCGAAACCAGTCCGATTGGAATATTGATAAAGAATATCCAGTGCCACGACCAGTTGTCGGTTATCCAGCCGCCCAGAAGAGGGCCGACAATGGGACCGAACATGATTCCCACGCCAAAGATGGCCATCGCCATGCCGTGCTGCTTTCTCGGAAATGTCTCAAGAAGTATCGCCTGGGATATCGGCTGCATGGCACCGCCTCCGATACCTTGAAGTATCCTGAAGAACACCAGACTCTGGAGGTTCCACGAGATCCCACAGAGAAAAGAGCTTATGGTGAATGCGATAATCGAAAATATCAGATAGCGCTTTCTGCCGAAGAGCCTGCTCAGCCATCCCGTCATCGGGATTATTATCGCGTTTGAAACGAGATAGGCCGTTATCGTCCAGGTCGACTCATCTATGCCTGCAGAGAGGCTTCCCCGTATGTGGTCCAGCGAGACGTTCACGACAGACGTATCGACAATCTCGATAAGCGTCGGCAGCATTACGGTCAGGGCGATAATCCATTTATTCATTCGTGCAGATACTTTTTTCTTGCCGAATCAGGGGCGTTATTTCTATTGCCCGGTCAAAATCGTCGGCACAACCGACATCCCTACCCTAAGGACATGCTCCTGATCGGTGTTCTTATCGAATACGATCTTAACCGGTATTCTCTGTACAACCTTAACATAATTACCCGTGGCGTTCTCAGCGGGAAAGAGAGAAAATACCGCGCCGGTGCCTGCCATGATGCTATCCACCGTTCCTTTGAATTTTTTCCCGGGGTAGGTATCAACTTTTATCTCGACCTGCTGTCCTGTCTTCACCTTCTCAAGCTGGGTCTCCTTGTAATTCGCCGTCACATAAATTCCCTCAAGCGTAACTATCGCCATAATCGGCTGACCGGGCTGGAGCTGGTTTCCTTTCTCGACAGATTTCTTCGTCACATAACCGTCTACCGGCGCAAAAATCCTTGTATATCCCGCGTTCAGCTTTGCTGTTTCTAACAGAGCTTCTCTCTGTTTTATAGAGAATAATTGAGCGGTCTTCACTGCTTCGGCCTGTTTAATGAGCGATTTTTGAGCTGCGACCGCAGAAATAGAGCTTTTCACTTCTTCTGTTGCGGCCTTAACCTGGGCAAGCCCCACTTTATAGGCTGTCATCACATTTTCGTATTTTTCCCTCGACATCGCCTCTTTCTTAAAGAGACCTTCTGCCCTTACCTTGTCCTTCTCAGCCTGCTCCAGACGAGCATCCTGGAGCTCATTCATCGCTCTAATGGCATCGGCCTTTGCACTCGCATCAGCCAATTGTTTCCTCGCTGTTTCTATCCCTGCTTCAACCTCCACAAGCTTCGCCTTTTCGGCACCCAGGCCGGCCTGGGCCTCATTCACCCTGACATCATAATCGAGCGGATCTATCTCAATAAGGACATCCCCTGCTTTTACGTACTGATTGGATCTCACGAGTACGGCCTTTACTGTTCCGCTCACCTTCGGGGCAATTGTATGGATATTTCCGTCTATATAGGCATCATCCGTAGAAATATGGGTGTTTTTATATTCGACATAGAACAAGACTGAAATCAATCCTATCACCGCGATAACAAAAAATACGATCGCGGCGGTTATATTTCTCTTACGGTTGTTATTCTGTTTTACTTCTTCTCCCTGCCTTGTTTCATCCATATTATTTATAAACCTCCGATAGTTCCATCCCTGTTGCATATAGGACCGCAGCCTCGGCCTTTTTCAGGTCGTAAAGAGATTTGTAATTATTCGTCTCGGCTACTGTCAGCAGGGTGACGGCGTCCAGCACATCAGTGGCCGTACCGGCCCCTTCTTCGTATTTTGCTCTGTTTATACTGAGATTTTCTTCTGCCTGCTGAACAGCGTTCTTTGATACAGCTACACGATCTCTGGCGGTCTTTACAGCAAGCAGGGATTTCTCGACTTCAAGTCTGATATCATCAATTAATTTGTTCTTTTCTTCAACCAGTCTCATTCTCTGACTATCAATTTTAGAGATTTCCGCCCTCGTGAGCCCGCCCTGGAAGAGATTTATCCCCATTCCGATGGTCATAAACCAGTTCCCCTCGTGGATCTGATAGCGGTTTTCCGTATAGTCATATCCGCCTTTCAGAAATATCTTTGGATAATATTCTGATTTTACCGCTCTTTTTTCGAGGTCCAAGGCATTCGTGATTTCTTCGGCTATGCGTACTTCGGGCCTCTGTTTTTCCGCAATCTCCCATGCCCTCTCCCTGTCCGTTTCAATGAGGTGCGGCGACACTTCTCTGATATCTTCAACCTGCACCTTTTTGTTCAGAGGTCTTACAAGGATACTGTTCAGCCGTGATGCGGTCACCGTCCTGAGGTTCCTTGCGGTCAGGAGTCTCTGCCTTGCGTCGGATATTTTCACCTCTGCCTGAAGCAGGTCGTTCTTTGTTATCACACCCGCCCCGTAGAGGTTCTCTGCATCGCGCAGGTGGGATTCAAGCCGCTCCACCTCCTTTTCAGCGACCTTTACCAAGTTTTCGGATTCGAGAAGATCGAGATAGACAAGCACAAAATCTATCGCAACAAGGTTCCGGACCCTCATTGCATCAAGTTTTTTTGCATCCAACAGTTTCTTGCTCTCTTCGTACCGTGAAGCGCTTCTCTGGAAATCATAGAGTGTCTGCTGAACGTTCAGGCTGTAAAAAAGAAAATCCTCCTCTGAAAGCGGTGTCATCTGAGATCCGAACAACCCGGCAGGCTGATACGCCAGAGAAGAATACCCTCCTGTTGCGCTGATATCGGGAAGCATTTTCGCTCTTGCGATCCGGGTATCGGCTTCGGATGCCATTTCCCCATAGTGTGCCATCTTTATCAGTCTGCTCTTTTCCATAACGATCGCTAAGCCGGCAGGCAAAGTCAATACATCAGAATACGCCGGAGAAGTAAGGACAAGGGGAAAGATCATGGTCACCAAAACCACGATGATTGCTGAAGTCCCTGGCCGAACGGCTGATTTTTTCTCATATAGGTTCATTTTGCGGTTCCCCTGACAAATATTTAAACAAATTTCTGAACAACGATATCAGCCTTAACAGATTTCCTCATTAATTTCAAAAGGAACTCCTGTGCGTTAAAATAAGAAAAGAAGCGTCTATCCTATTTCCGCCTTTCGCTCAAGTAAAAGAGAATAGGTACGGTCATACGAGAGAGAAAGAGAGAGGCCACTTCCCCGGCCATGAGGGAGATGGCCAGCCCCTGGAAAATGGGATCGAAGAGGATTACCGAGGAGCCGACGATGACCGCTGCGGCTGTAAGCATCATTGGTCGGAAGCGCACTGCTCCTGCGTCTACTACAGCGTCAGCCAGCGGCATTCCCTGTTGCAGGCGTATCTGGATGAAGTCAACCAGGATAATGGAATTGCGCACCACGATCCCAGCTCCGGCTATGAATCCGATCATGGAGGTAGCGGTAAAGAAAGCGCCCATAAGCCCATGAGCCGGGATAATTCCTATCAGGGAAAATGGAATCGCCGCCATAATCGTAAAGGGCGTCTTGAATGATTTGAACCAGCCGAGGACCAGGATATAAATGAGGATAAGGACGACGGCAAAAGCCAGGCCCAAGTCGCGGAAAACTTCATAGGTAATGTGCCACTCTCCGTCCCATTTCATGGCAAATTTTTCGGTGCTGAAGGGTTGACTGGCTACGTATCTTCCAAGGCGGTATCCTTCGGGAAGTTCGATACGGTCCAGGGCCTGATTAATCTTAAATATGGCATAGACCGGGCTCTCTTCGGAACCGGCCATATCAGCAGTAACATATACAACCGGCATCAGGTTCTTGTGGTAAATGTTCTTTTCGGCAATCTGCTTTTCTACCTGCACTATCTCCCTCAGGGGAACAAGATTTCCTTTCCGGCCGATGACCTGAATCTCCTGCAAATCCTTCAGACTCGAACGCTCCTTGCGAGGCAAGCGCAACTGGATGGGGACATCTTCTTTCTCCTGAGGCTGATGAAGAAGACCTATTTCCTCCCCGGCCAGGGACAGGCGCAAAGTGGCGGCTACTTGTTCTGCCGAAACTTCATTCAAAGCAGCTTTCTCTTCGTCAACCTTGAAACGGTATTGTGTTTGGTCGTCCTCAACGTACCAGTCTACGTCCACCACGCCCTCGCTCTTCTCCATAATGTTCCGAATTTCCCCGGCGATCTTAATCTGCCGGCCGTAGTCCGGCCCGTACACTTCGGCAACCAGCGTCTGCAATACCGGTGGTCCGGGAGGAACCTCGGCCACTTTGATGCGGGCCTTGTAACGATCCGCGATGGGTGTGATCAGGGCACGTACTTTCTTGGCGATATCGTGGCTCTGCGCTTTTCTTTCCTCCTTGGCAATAATGTTCACCTGAATATCGGCAACATTTGGCCCCTTGCGCAGGAAATAATGGCGGACTAAACCGTTAAAGTTGTAAGGGGCAGCCGTTCCGATATACATCTGATAATCTGTGAGTTCAGGGATCCGCCGCAAAGTTTCGCCGATCTCCCTGGTGACGGCGGCTGTTTCTTCCAGTGTCGATTCTTCGGGCATGTCAATGATCACCTGAAACTCGCTCTTGTTGTCGAAAGGCAGTATTTTCACTCGTACGATCTTGAAAGCAAAAAGGGATAGGGAAGTAAGGAGCAGTAGAACCACGAGAAGGAGAAAACCGTAGCGCAGCCAGGCTTTTCTAATCAGGGGCCCCATGATCCTTCGGTAGAGACGTGTAGAGAAACTTTCTTTCTCATACGTTTCTAAATTGACCGGCTTGAGGAAACGGCGGCTGGCCCAAGGGGTTACGACAAACGCAACAAGAAGAGAAAAAATCATTGCTGCAGAGGCTCCCACGGGAATCGGCCGCATGTAAGGACCCATAAGGCCACGCACAAAGGCCATGGGCAGGATAGCGGCAATTACCGCGAAGGTAGCCAGAATAGTAGGATTACCAACTTCGTCAACCGCCTCGGCGGCGACGTCGATGATCGAGCGCCCTTTGTTTGTCGGAAGATGGTAATGGCGGACGATGTTTTCCACCACAACGATGGCATCATCCACCAAGATGCCGATGGAGAAAATCAAGGCAAAAAGGGTGATGCGGTTGAGGGTATATCCGTAGAGATAAAAAACCGCGAGGGTGAGGGAAATGGTAACCGGGATAGCGATTGCTACGATGCACGACTCACGTATCCCGATGGCCAGCCAGATCAGAACAGCGACGGAAATGATGGCTATCATCATGTGGAAGAGAAGCTCGTCCGATTTCTGCTTTGCCGTCTCCCCGTAGTTGCGTGTAACTGTGAGCTCCATACCGGCGGGAATGATCTTGCCCTTGGTCATTTGGACTTTTTCGATGACCTGGCGGGCGATATCAATGGCATTGGTTCCCTTTCTTTTGGCCACGGAAATGGTTACTGCATTTTTGGGTTCGGTCGAAGAAGATACGATTTTCTTGGTTGCCGCCGAAGGCCCGGAGCCGAAAAATACATAATCAGTCACTTCTGCCGGGCCGTCCTCGATCCGGGCGATATCCTGCAGATAAACCGGGTTATCCTGAAAAATTCCAACAACGACCCGCCCCACTTCCTCTGCGCTTGTCAAAAAACCACCGCTTTCGACCAGAAACTCTTTATTTCCCGAAGCAAAACTCCCGGATTGAAGTTGCTGATTAGCTTCCTTCAGAAATGGAAGGATCGCCATGGGGGCCAGGTTATGGGCGGCCATTCGGGTCTGATCAAGAACGACTCGAATCTGACGTTGCTGTCCCCCGATTATCTTTACTTCGGAGACATCTCGAACCTCTTTGATCTGATCGTGGAGCTGGGCCGCAACCCGTCGCAGCATGAAAGAGTCATATTGATCACTCCAGAGGGTCAAGGCGAGGATAGGAACATCATCAATAGATCGAGGTTTGATAAGTGGGGGATAAGCGCCCGGAGGTATCAGGTCAAAATTGGCAAACATCTTCTGGTTCAGGCGGACAATGGATTTTTCTTCATCTTCTCCTACATAAAAACGGACAATGACCATGGAATAGCCGGGTGCGGAAGTGGAATAGATGTATTCCACTCCGGGAATCTCCCAGAGGAGTTTCTCCATGGGTTTGGTGACACGTTCTTCCACCTCTTTGGCTGAAGCGCCCGGCATCTGGACGAAGAGGTCGATCATCGGAACAATGATCTGAGGTTCTTCTTCTCTCGGAAGAAGGAGAACAGCCCCGATTCCCAGGAGAATTGAAGCGGCGATGATCATCGGGGTCAGTTTTGAGTCAATAAAAGCACGGGCCAGTTTTCCGGCTAAACCTAAGCGTTTCATAAGTCTTCTCGGTAGAAGTCCCTAAAGGTTCAATAACTGTAAGGCACAAGTCGTGAGAGAGAAAATAACTAATATCTTTTTTTTATCTGCCCCCTTACGTTTTCATCGCCGGTGGTTTTTTTATTCTTTTACCCGGTTTCCTTCATTAACCTCTTCAATCCCTTCGATAACGATCTTTTCGCCCTCGCGCAATCCTGATACGACTTCAATCTGATCGCCGTATGATTTTCCGGTCTGAATCAGCCGCAGATGCGCTATGTTACCTGAATCAATCACATAAACTCCCAGAAGCTGGCCGCGCCGGATCAGGGCTTTTGGCGGAAGCATTATCAGGGTCCTCTGGCCTGCAGGAAAGAGGGCTTTGCCGAACGAACCGGAGCGAAGCACTGGATTTATTTCGCCTTTTTTAGCCGCAAACGCGAGATCTATTTTTACAGTGGCTTTTCGAGTAGCAGGATCGGCTATGGGGATAATCTCTGAAACCTTGCCCGGAATAACCATTCTATCCAGTGCATCAATGACAACCTGCACGGGATTGCCCACCCGGATTTTCCCCATCTGTGATTCCATTACCATTGTTTCCAGATGGTACCGGCTATTGTCTTCGATGGAAATCAGGGGCATACCGGGGGCAGCCATTATTCCAATTTCCGCTTGTTTTGAAACGACAATACCGTTCATCGGTGAGGTAATCCGCGAGTAGCCTGCGGTTAACTGAGCACTTATTACATCCGCCTGGGCTTGTTCGATTCGGGCCAGGACTTGCCCCTTTTTTGCGAAAAGAGACTGGATCATTTCATCTGCCCGATTCACCTCAGCATCGCCGGCTTGATGCCTGGCCTTAACCTCGTCAAACTCCTGCCGACTTACCGACTTTCTTTCCAGCAAGGTTTGATAGCGATTGAAGGTAGCTTTTGCCAGGTCGCTACTGGCTTGTGCCGCACCTTTTGCCGACTCGGCGGCTTTAATATTTTTTTCCACTTCCTGAAGCATGTTTTTACTCTCGCGTTCACCCGCGCGGGTCTTACTCATCTGGACAACGGCTTCACGGTCGTCGATTTCTACAAGAAGTTGTCCGGTCTTTACCCTGTTACCCTCGCGAACATGGACGTTTAATACCTTGCCCATGATCCGGGATGAAAGAACGCTTGTTGTCTTCGAACGAACCGTGCCCACGGCTTCGTATATGTCTTCCACGGTAGAAGAAGCTACCGTTCCAACCTTTATACCGTTTACCGCTTGTACTTTTTCAGCCTTCGCTTTCTCCTCTTTTGCGCATCCGCCTGTGCATAATAATAGGAAGATACAGATAAAGAGAATAATTATTCTATTCATTATAGACCTCAAATAATTGGTGAAAAAATAATGATTTTAGGCTCTTGCAAAGCTCTTAATTTACAATCTCCCCGTAATCTTATTACTCGTAGTTCGTCTGCGTCTGAATCAAACTCAGGATTCAAACTCCTGAATGTCTATCAGTTGGCCGCAGGACAACAGGAGCTGAGCGTAGCCGATGAATTTTTCATATCGGGCTGCCAGCAAATTTAAACGGGTGCGAACGAGAGTGGTTTGTGCGCGCAGAACCTCGGTGATAGTGGTCATTCCTGTCTGATACCTGTCCTGGACAATGCGGAGGACCTCCTGGGCCTGATCGACCGTACCTCCGGCTACCTTGACTCGCCCCTGCGCCGAAATAAACTGTTGATAGGCTCTCATTACTTCGAAACGAATCTGGTTGGCCAGATGTTCCTGCTCGGCAATGGCCATGGACTGGGAGGCTCGGGCCTGATCCAGTTTTCCACTTCGTCCCAGATCAAAAATATTATAGGTCAGACCGGCCCCGACCATGTAGTCGGAGCTTCCGCTTGAAAGGTCCCTTCCGCTGATGCCATAGCTGGTGAAAAAATCCACCCGTGGCAGGTACTGACCCCAGGCGCCTCGGACCGATTCTTCCGAAGAGCGAACGCCTGAAACGGCGTGAGAATAATCGGGACGATTAAAAAGTGCCGAGCGCAGTAATTCCTCCAAATCTCCGACAGAAAATGTTTTCTCCGCCAGGACGCCTGATATATCCTGTGGGGTTGAAACCGGCAGACCCAACGCTGTGTTCAGTGCGGCATAAGCGGTAACCAGCTCCCCCTCCGCCTGGATCTGCTGCTGGCGAAAATCGGCAATCTGGACCTCCGCTGCCAGAAGATCGGACTGAACGATGATTCCCGTGTTGAACCGGTCGCGAATGCGCTTGCCATCGGCCTCTGACATCTTGACCGCCTCTGCTGTAACCTCTTTTCTGGCCTGGGCGACGAGGACCCCGTAATACGTGCGAACGACTTCCATACGAACCTGTTGCCGGAACAGGTCGTTCCGATGATCGGCCTGTTCCTGACCGATCCGTGCCTGGGCGATCCTTGTACCGGATGCCAGCTGATCAAAAATAGGCACCCGAAGATTGAGAGCCGTACGAAAGTTGTTCAGGGGATCGGGGTTGTTGAGAGATATTATGTCGAAGTTGGACGGCTCAAAATGACCCTGTTCCAAAAGGGAGCCGAAGGCGAAAACGGGATTATTACTCCGGGTAAAGGTTTCGGAAAATTGGAGCATAGGCCAGCGCCCGGCTTGTGCCTCCTCTACCTGTGCATCCGCTATTTCACGGCCGTATTGCGCGGCGCGCAGCAGAGGATTGTTCTGCATGGCCATGCTGACGGCCAGCGACAGGGTCAATTCCTGTGTCTCCCCGGACTGAGTCCCGGATGAAGAAGAAAGTGCCGGTTCTGCCAAGCAGGCGGTCATAATCAGAACCAGAATAACTTTGATGATGACAAAATGGGGAATTTTCATGCGCTCCTCCTGGACGAGAAAGCCTCGGTCCTTATCTAAACCGGAATTATTCCCTTATCTTTCCCCTGGGAAGAAGTGATCTCGGCTGCTATTTATTGGCGTTGAAAATTTCTTTCTACTAAAATAGATGCTCCATTAATTCTCTGAGCGTGCCGATCCTTAAAAGCTTTATTTCCGCACTACGCACTGTATTAAAGGCAATAGTTTTAGGAAGAATGCAGCGTTTGAACCCCATTCTGGCCGCTTCCTTAATTCTGGTTTCCATTTGAGATATCCCTCTTACCTCACCGGTAAGACCCACCTCACCGAAAACCACGGTTTCTGAATCAATCGGCCGGTCAAGGAAACTGGAGACAAGGGAAGATACGATTCCCAGGTCCACCGCCGGCTCATCTATCTTTATACCGCCTGCAACATTGAGAAAGATGTCGTGACTACCGAGGTGAAGGCCACAAATCCTGTCTATCACGGCAATGAGCAGAGACACCCTGCTGTGGTCAACACCGATGGCAGTCCTTCTCGGCATTCCCAAATTAGTGGGACTAACTAAAGACTGTATCTCTACAAGGATCGGTCTTGTCCCTTCCATGCTCGGCACAACTGCTGAGCCGGCAGCCCCTTCCGGTCTTTCGGTCAGAAAAAAACCTGAAGGATTAGATACCTCCTGCAAACCATTGTCCCTCATCTCAAAAACACCGATTTCGTTGGTCGGTCCGTATCGGTTCTTTATGGTTCTGATGATCCGGTAGGCATGCCCCCCATCCCCCTCGAAATAGAGGACTGTATCTACCATGTGTTCCAAAACTTTTGGGCCGGCAATGGAACCGTCTTTAGTTACGTGACCAATAAGAAAAACAGGAATCCCTGTCTTTTTTGAAAGGAGGATAAGTCTGCCCGATGTTTCCCTCACCTGGCCCACACTTCCCGGAGCAGAAGAGAGTGCGGATGAATAAACCGTCTGGATGGAGTCAATTACCACGACCTGTGGAGATGATTCTTTAATTTGCCGGATAATATTTTCCAGGGCGATCTCGATGAGGACGAGGATATTCTTTGATGAGGCTCCGATTCGCGTCCCCCGGAGTTTAATCTGCTTTGCCGACTCCTCTCCGGATATATAAAGAACCTTCATCTCTTTTTCTGCCAGATGCTGTAGAACCTGGAGGAGGAGGGTTGATTTACCGATCCCCGGATCACCGCCAACCAAAATAGCTGAACCGACAACAACTCCACCGCCGAGAACCCTGTCCATTTCGGCAATCCCTGTTTCGATTCTCTCTTTTTCATCTGCGGTGATGTCGTCAATCGGCAGAGGCGTCCCATTGAACTGAAGTTCAGGAGAAACAGCAGTATCGGTTGCCCTTATTTCTTCTTCCGCAAACTGGTTCCACTCGTCACAAGATGGACATCTACCCAGCCACTTCGGCGACTGGTGACCACAGTTCTGACAGAAAAATTGAGTTTTAATTTTTTTCAAAAAAATCCCCGTTCTTTCTATATTAACCCGTCTCTCTTGCCTAATCTGATAATGATAATAGAGTAAATGATCTGGAAAACAAGAAAAGGTAAAAATACAAAAAGCCTTTTATTTCCGGCAATATTAACCATCCAGAAGGTGCCTGTTCCCTGCAGGGCACAGATAAAATAGTGAAACAGGCTTACCGTCCGATGGCTGTATCCGATCCGCTGAAAGATCTGATATAAATGGGTGCGATGTGCGTCCATGACCCTTTCTCTACGTAAGAGACGTCGAACGAAGGTAAAAAAGGTATCGTAGATAAAATTGAACAGCAATAATGGCATTACAAAGAAAGAGATGTGAGAATAATCATAATGGCCCGCAATAATCGCCAGAACGGCAAAAACAAAACCTAGAAATGTGCTGCCCACATCACCCATGAAGATGCGTGCCGGAGGGAAATTGTATGTCAGAAAACCGAGTGATCCGGCAAACAGTATGAGACAGATGATGCAGACAAAGATATTTCCCTGGCTGAACGTTATTGCGCCAAAAAAGGCGCTGACAATGACCGCAGTACCCGCGGCCAACCCATCCAGACCATCCATAAAATTGAACGTATTGGTAGCTCCGACAATCCAGATAAATGATATAGGGTAGCTCAGCCAGCCTAACTGCACTATTCCCAGATAAGGTAAGGTAACTTTATCTATTACTATACCAAAGAGTAAAATAATCAAAACCGCTACGAACTGTGTGGTTAACTTAATAATATATGGTTTATCCTCAACATCATCGTAAAAAGAAATACCGGCTATCAGCAAGGCGGAGAAAGCAAAGCCCAGGAAATGCCATTTTAGAATTGTTATGTTATCGGCGAGAAAAAAGATCAGGACAACGCCGACAAGGAAGGTTGCAACAATCGAGAGACCCCCGCACGTCGGAGTCGGCATATTATGGGAAGAACGTCCATTTGGTATATCCATTATCCGGATATGGCGAATCATAAAGCGATTAATGCCAATAGATAAAATCACTAAAAGGCCGGTAAAAAATAAAAGAAAGAGAAAAGATTGGTTCGGACAAATATAAAACAAATTCATGGATTTCTTCCTGGCTGATACTGGAATCCCCTGGGGGAATAACCAAAATCGCTTATCGCGTCGGAGGAGTCAAAACAGAGGTCCTGATCCATTCTTTTTATCATTTCATTGTTCAGAAATCTGTAGGCAGGAAATAGTGAGGCCCCTTTCAACAGAAAGTAAGCCAATTTTTCGGGAATATTTACAATGCGAGGTTTTTTATTCAAGGCCAGGAAAATAGCCTCTACCATTTCCTTAAATGTCAACATCTGTCCTCCGCTGAGATTGTAAGCCCTGTTACAGGTATTCGGACAAGTCAGCGCCGCCGTGCAAGCCTTGGCAACATCATCGGCATGAACCGGCTGACGATACCCCTCTCCCCTGCCCGTTAAAGGGAAAAATCCAAAACGTGAGATAAATTTTGCAATTATTGTCACATTTTTATCTTTTTCACACCCATAAATCAAGGTTGGCCTAAACAACGTCCAAGAAATACCATGATCAACACATTTCGCGATAAAGGCCTTTTCAGCTGCCGCCAGCTTTTTTGATATTTCCCGTTCTTGATGGTTTTCTGAATCCAGTTTCGTAAAACGGCTGGTAGAACTCAAAGCTACGATGCGCCGGATACCATAACAGGATAAAGCTTCAATAATATCAGGAAGCAGCCAGATCGGCGCAAGATGAAAAAATTGTGAAATGCCTGGAATTTCCATGATTCGCCAGCCATTGGTGATATCGAGCTGATGCCACGTGAAGAAAGAATGGTTCTGAATTATCGTATCTTTACGGCTCAGGGCGTGGACGTGGAATCCCGCCTCGATCAGTCTGGGCAATAAAAAAACACCGATCTGACTGGTAGCGCCTGAAACTATAATCGGTGTTAAGGGAGAACCAGTCAAACCTGCCTCCATTATTTCATCATTTTTTTGAAGGAGGAAATTATTGCCAGTATGGCAAACCTGGTCCAAACCGCCGCTATAACCATGTACATCAAACCGTTGGGATATTGATCCCGGAAAAATTTACGGTAAAACCTGACCATTCCTGCATGCTTGTGCCACTCTACCCTGATTGGTCTACCATTACTGCAAACCCCCTTTTTGTGTATGATCTCTACATGGGGGACAAACAATATTTTCCAGCCGGCTATATGGTAACGCATACACCAGTCCAGGTCTTCGCAATGGAGAAAATACATCTCATCCATCTGCCCGACCTGTTCCATGGCCTTCCGGCGGACAAACATAAATGCCCCGGAAATCGCTTCCATGGGAACGGGGTGATCAGGCAACGGTTGTCCTCTTAAGTTAAGAACTCCCCATTCAGGATGTTTGTAAAACAATTTTGATAACTTGAAAACTCTTATCATGGACCGCCACGGGGTTGGAATATATCTTCGACTTCCCGCCTGTTCCGAGCCATCCGGGTTGCGAATCAGGCAGCCGGCTATACCGGCGTCAGGATGGGACTCCATGATTTTTATCATCTCCTCAATAGTATTCGGTTTGATAATACAGTCAGGGTTGAGAAACAGTATATAATCAGCTTTTGTTAAGGCCAGAGCTTGGTTATTTGCCTTTGCAAAACCAAGGTTTTCCTTGTTTTCTATAAGGTGCAGACACGATTCAGTACCGAGTGAACTTTTTAATAAAGATAAACTCTTATCTTCGGAACCATTATCAACAACAAAAACATCAACGGGAACTGTAGATGCCAATGCCGATTTTACACACTTTAATAGATAGTCCCTGCTGTTGAAGTTTACAATAATAATATCAATCAAAACAACTCCTTCTTGTGCCTGGGGGCAACAGCTTTTCAGATTAGTGTACAATTTTTTGTGTAAATTCTCAACGGTTATCATCGACCCCGGAAATAGAAATTGATTTTTCCAGGGTCTGTATTTTGTCTTTTTTTGGATTTTTGAAGAGAGCAATTACGATAATTGCATTCCCAGTAGTATTAAGCGTCGCTATTTAATAGGCGAATATGCCATGCTATAAGGGCGACACAATTTTAAAACATTTAGAAAACGCACCCCTCCCCAGGCCTTTCATAACTCTCATTATTAGCTACAAAACTTTAGTATCTATGGTCATGACTAGAACAGAGGATTAAAAAAATATTACATATAAGTTCTAGTTATGACCCTAATTTTTTTAAAAATCCTATTTTCCAGTATTGACTAATTAAGTTGCTGTGTTATAAATACTATTACAATGGCCTCGCTTATCACCCTTAAAGGAGATATCACCCTCTCTCAAATAGAGGGGTTCTATAACCAAGTCAAGGCTGCTTTCCAGGAAGGTGGGGAAGTGGTTCTTAATTGTAAGGAATTAACATACCTGGACACCGCCTCCTTCCAAGTCTTAGTGTCCCTGAAGAAGTCTCTCGGAAATCGCCCTCTTTTTTTTCAAGAGGTCCCTTCTCCGATCCTGGAATCGGCTGAGCTAATAGGGGTAGCTACCTTTCTCAAACTGAAGGAATGAAAAAATGCCAGGAAATATCCTGATTGTGGATGATTCCCCAACCCTTAGGGCCTCGATTGGTTTTTGTCTGCAAAATGCCGGTTATGAAATTTTCGAGGCGATAAACGGCCAGGATGGCCTGGAAGCCCTTACCAGACTTAAGGAGGAAGGGGAATCAGTATCCTTGATTATTACCGATATGAATATGCCGGTCATGGATGGGATACGGTTTATCAAGGAAGTCAAGGATACCCCTTTTCGTTTTATCCCTATTCTGGTACTGTCAACGGAAACACAAGAGGAGTTAAAAAAAGAAGCCAAGAGATTAGGTGCTTCCGGGTGGTTACTTAAACCCTTTCGTCCAGAGCAACTCCTCTGGGCGGTAAAAAAATTTATCCGGTGACTATTTTGGAAAATAAAGAACTCCTTGAAATTTTTTTTTCTGAAGCCGAGGATCTCCTCCAAAAAATAGAAAAAAGCCTGCTTGCCCTGGAAGAAACCCCCGCTGACCCCTCTCTGATCCAGGAACTCTTCCGGGCTGTTCACACCATGAAAAGTAGTGCTGCCATGGTAGGCTTTGACCGCCTTTCCGAGTACATCCATATCCTTGAAAACCTCTTGGACCGCCTGCGCAAGGGTCAGCTCCCTTCCTCCCAATCTTTGATCTCCCATCTTTTAAATAGTCAGGCAGTGCTGCGGTCCTGGATAGAAAAGCTGGCTAAAGCAGAGCCGATTTCTACTTCCGAATTAGAGAATCAAAAAGAAAAATTAACCCGTTTCCTGGGTCTTGATGGTAAAGAAAAACCTGCTGATTTATCCGCACCGATTAAGGAAAAAGAAACGACAAAAAAGTATTACCGGATTTCCATGGTTTTTAATGAAGATCTTTTTTTTTCGGGTCAAGACCCTCTTCTACTCCTGCAGGAACTGCAAGACTTAGGGGAGATTATAAAGGTTGAGGCTGATGTCTCTAATGTCCCGGACCTTAAAGAGCTTGTCCCTTTTTCCCTTTATCTGTCGTGGAAATGCCTTTTTGCTGCCCAGGAGCCCATTTCCACTATCGAAAAAGTGTTCTGTTTTGTAAAAGAAGAACATTCCATTGTCATTCGTGATGTCACCCGGGAATTTCCGGAGGGAATTGATCGATCCTTGGCTGATAAAAGGATAGGGGAGATACTCCTTGAAGAGGGTTTGATAAAAACAGAAGATTTACAGGAAGCCCTTCAGGAACAGAAAAAAATAGGCCAGGTCCTTTTGGAAAAAAGGATGGTGACTTCCGAGGCCCTTTCCCAGATTATAGCCGAACAGGGGAAAAGCAGGGACTTTCTGAGGAAATCCACCATCCGGGTCGATACCCAAAAGTTGGACCATATGGCCAATCTTATGGAAGAACTATCGGTTAATCTTTCCAGGGTTTCTCACGTGTTAGAGGAACAAGGCTCCCTTTCGTCCGGGATCTTGATGGAAGAGATGGAAAGGCTGGAACAAAATATAAGAGAGATGCGGGAACAGGTCATGGGGGTCCGTATGTTTCCTCTGGAAGGGACATTCCAAAGGCTGCAGCGTATGGTCCGGGACCTGGCTGTTGAACAGGGTAAGGAAGTAAAGGTTGGGATACAGGGCGCGGAGACTGAATTAGACAAGGACTTGATCGAACAGATTACCGACCCGCTGAAACATCTGATCCGGAACGCCATAGATCACGGCATTGAATCCCCGGCGGAACGAATGAACTCTGGAAAATCTTCCCAAGGCCTCCTTGAGATCAATGCCTTCCATAGGGAAGGAAAGATCTTTATCCAGGTCCGGGACGATGGCCGTGGTTTGGATGAGGAAGCTATTTATAAGAAGGCCGTAGAAAACAACCTCATACCTCCGGGGAAGCGACCGTCTTCGGCGGAAATGCACCACCTTATCCTTCTACATGGATTTTCAACAGCCCGGACGGTTTCGGAAATCTCCGGCAGGGGTGTTGGCCTGGATGTGGTTCAGGAACAGGTTTCCCGTCTGGGGGGTCTGATCGACATAACCTCCGAGGCCGGACTGGGAACCACGATCACGCTCAGGCTTCCTTTGACCCTGGCCGTTCTGGAAGGCCTGATGATTGGAGTAGGGGGGGAATCCTACCTTGTTCCCTTATCTTCGGTACTTGCGGTTAGAGAAGTTCGGTCTAAAGATATTAAAACCATAGAAGCCCAGGAGGAGGTGCTGTATTTTGAAGATATCTATCTCCCGGCTGTTCGTCTGGAAAATGTGTTAAAAATCAGCGGCAGCCAGGGCAATGGACATAAAATTGCCCTTATTCTCGACAGCCAGAGGAGGCGATTTGCCCTTTTGGCCGATCAGCTGCTTGATATTAGGCAGGTAGTTATTAAGGGCATGGAAACTCATTTCCGATCTGTCCCGGGGGTTGCCGGGGGAGCCATTTTAGGTGATGGGAGTGTTTGTTTAATCCTGGATATTTATGGTTTAGACCACCTGATCTTCGGGAATTGACAGGAAGAAGCAACCAGCAAGGTTATAAATCCGTAATCCGAAATCCAACATCATGGGGAGAGGGAATATGAATCCATTCAAAAAACAATATCAAAAAAGCCTCCGCTTTAAATTCCTGACAGTTGTGGGAATCACTATAGCCCTATTGGTGGGTTCCATACTCTATTACTTTGCTAATGTTCAGTATCATTCTTTCTGGGAGCTCATTTCTATTATTGTTTTTGGAATAATAGTACTGATAGGGACTCTGTATTATTTCATGCATAGATTTGTCACTAGGAGGATACGTTTATTAAAGGACCGGGCCGCGGAAATTGCCCAGGGGAGGTTAGATGTGGATATTCCCATAGAAGGGGAAGATTGCATCGGACGATTGGCCGCCGCCTTGGGCCTTATGGTACAGAATCTTCAGAACCAGATGGAATATGCCAACAGTTTAAAACTCGGGATTTCTGAACCGTTCTTTATTGTAGATAAGGAGATGATCATAACCTATATTAATCCGATTGCGGCTAAATATACAAAATTCCCCCGTGCTGAAATAGAAGGAAAGATGAAGTATGAAGAGGCTTTTCCTTATCATAATAAATCGGAGGTTACTATAATCAAGTCTCTCCAAACTGGTGAGGCCGCCTCTACAACGGTAACGGCTACCAGAAAGGATAAAACCTTCACTTCAATAGTTTCAGCGGCTCCACTTAAAGATTCAAAAGGAAACATTATTGGGGCTTTTGAGATTTTTAAGGACATAACCGAACAGGTCAAGGCAGAAACCCTTGTTAAAGAGGCGGCCCAAAGGGAGGAGGCCAATCGGAAATACCTGGAAGAACGGGTTGAAAAACTCAGCCAGGTTTTGTTGAAAGCGGCCAAAGGGGACATTTCTCTCCAGGCCCTGTTAGAAGGGAAAGAAGACCTTATGGACCAGCTATCGGGTAAGGTCAATGAGACTTTTGAGAAAATGGGAAATTTGATTGCCCAGACCAAGGGTTCAGCCTTGGGGATAGACCAATTAGCCGGTCAAATATCTGCCGGGAATCAAGATCTATCCCAACGTACTCAACAACAGGCAAGTACCATGGAGGAGATCAGTGCTACTATGGAAGAAATGACCACCTCTATCCATCAGACAGCCAATAATACCCAACAGGCTGATCAAATGGCCAAGGATGCAGTGTCTCTGGCCCAGGAGGGGAATAAAATCCTGAAAAAGACATCTTCTTCCATGGACCAGGTTACCCAATCCAGCCAGAAGATTTCCGAGATATTGATCCTGGTTAATGAAATTACTTTTCAAACTAACCTGCTGGCGCTGAATGCAGCTATTGAAGCGGCCCGGGCTGGGGAACATGGCCGGGGGTTTGCTGTGGTGGCACATGAAGTCCGGAGTCTGGCTCGACGCAGTCAGGAGGCGGCTAAGGAAATTCAGGGACTGATCCAGGACAGCCTTGACAAGGTCTCTTCGGTTCATACCTTAGTAGGGGATACCAGCATCAGCTTAGAGAAAATCCAGAATCTGGTCCAGAGACTTTCCGAGCATCTTTCCCAAGTAGCCATGGCTTCTCAGGAACAATCCACAGGCACAAAAGAAATAAGTCAGGCCTTGTTAGAACTGCAGGATATCATTCAACAGAATGCCGACTTGGTAGGGGATCTAGGCCATACCAGTCAGATGCTGGTCCGTAATGCGGAGACCATGAGGATTTCGACGGAAGGCTTTATCCTCCCTGAGGGGATCCAGACACCAACCGATGACTTTTTTTGCCCTGCTCCTGGTAAAAGCGGTTTTAAGAAGCCAAAGGATAGGCGAGGAAAGCTTCCTCCGGTTCAGCGTCCCCTTAAGGAAGACTTGATTAGAACAGCGATTCAAGAAGAGACCTCACAAACGCTCCATGATCTGGACTTGGAAGATGGATTTGAAGAATTTTAATGTGAGTTGATTATGGCTGATTCTATACAATACATTACTTTTTTCCTGGATCAGGAAGAATATGCCTTGGAATTGTTGAAGGTGAAGGAAATCATCGCCAACCGACCCCTGACCCGGGTTCCGGGGATGGGGGGATTTATCAAAGGAATCCTGAATCTGAGGGGGGTGATCCTGCCGGTATTTGATCCACGGGAAAAATTTGATCTTCCTTCCCGGGCCTATGACTCTAGGACCGTTATTCTTATTTTGGAACTGGCCGGGAGATTGGTGGGTATTGTTGTGGATATGGCCAGTGATGTTGTTGATATTTCCCCGGAAGCCATACAACCCACCCCAGCCTTTTCCACCCCCATAGAGACAGAGTATATTCATGGAATCACCTCCATTGAAGATCGTCTGGTGATCATTCTCAATGCGGATCGTCTTTTGAATGAGCAGGATATAGATGCTCTTGATAAAACAGGCTAATCAACCATGACTTCCCCACCCTTATTGAGTGATCAGGAATTTGAAGACTTGAAGGAGGTGATTGTCCGGACAGCGGGCCTGAAGATCTCTGATTTTAAGAGGTCTCTTCTCATTTCCAGGCTTTCTCCTCGTATTAAAGAATTAGGGCTGACCGGTTTTACAGAGTACCTAAATCTATTAAAAAGCCCTGCTCACAAAAAGGTAGAAGTGGGCAAGCTGATTAACCGGATCACTACCAAAGAAACACGGTTTTTCCGGGAGAACCATCACTTTGAGTTTTTGGAAAAAACCTATCTTCCCTTAATTGTCCGGTCCAATCCATCCCTCAAAAAACTCAGCTTCTGGAGCGCCGGCTCCGCTACGGGTGAAGAGGCTTACAGTCTGGCTATGGTTCTTAGCGAATTCAGAAAGGATCATCCCTGGATACAGGTCCGCATCATGGCGACCGATATAGATTCCGAATCCCTGGAAAAGGCTATAACGGGTCTCTTTCCTGAGAGTGCTGCCATCCATATTCCCCCCGCTCTTTTGAAAAAATATTTTCTCAAAGGAGTCAAGGAACAGAACGGTTGGATTAAGGCTCGTTCCTCTTTGCGGGAATTGATCACCTTTAAATATTATAATCTCCATAAGCCAGGCAGTCTTTCTTGGGGGCCGTTTGATGGTATCTTTTGCCGGAATGTTCTTATCTATTTTCTTCCAGATACCCGGGAAGCGATCCTTAAGGTTTTTTACCAAAATTTGGTTTCTCAAGGGTTTTTAATCTTAGGACATAGTGAACATATTTTTGATAAGGAAGATTTGTTCAGACCCCTTGGCAACACCATTTACCAGAAGATCAGCTGACGATAAAAATAGCGACGAGTAATGAGAAATTACATCAACTTGTCTCATGCTACCATCTTCTTTTGTTTTTGGGATCTATGTTTGCCTGCCTGATGCCGGCAGAAATTTCGGATTTGAAGTCTGAAAATTTTGATTAGGACTGTTCTATGCGACAAGGATACAGTGCCAAATTCAAACTCCCGATTCGTTTCTTAAGACCGGGGGAGTATTATGCAACCAATCAGCCGGAGATCCTGGGGACGGTGCTTGGTTCCTGCATCTCAGTATGTCTTTTTGATGAGGAAAATCGGATAGGGGGGATGAATCATTTTATGCTTCCCGGATGTATTTCCACCCAGGAAATTTTATTCAGTGAAATTGGCCGGTATGGTCTCTATGCCATGGAATTGCTTATTGGAGAAATCATCAAAAAAGGGGGGAACCGGAAAACGCTTAAAGGGAAGTGCTTTGGCGGTGGGTCCGTCTTACGGTTTCGACAATATGACGGCAATATTCCTGAGGCCAACATCCGGTTTATCAGGAAATTTTTTGAATTGGAGGAGATCCCTTTGATTACCGAAAATATGGGAGGATCTTATGGGCGGAAGATATATTTCTTCGTCCCGGAAGGACGGATCCTTATGAAACGCCTTATTGGTGCCTCTCAGGAAAATGAGGATGAAGAAAACTATAAAAGACTTCTATTAAGAAAAAGGACAGCCGAAAATCTTATGAAAAGGAGTTGATCTTGAAGAAGCTTCGGATTTTGGTAGTTGACGATTCCCCGCTTATGCTGGCTTGGCTGAAAAAGATCTTTTTAACCGATCCGGAAGTCGGGGAGGTTTTGACCGCTCCAGATGCTTATGAGGCCAAGACCATTTTAGAAAAAATTCGCCCGGATGTTATTACGCTGGATGTTGAGATGCCTGGGATGAATGGCGTTACTTTCCTGAAGGAGATCATGGCCTCCCGTCCTTTGCCTGTGGTCATGGTCAGTGCCTACACGAGGGAAAATTGTCAGGCTACCATCGAAGCCCTTTCCCTGGGGGCGATAGATTTTATTCCCAAACCTGGCCCTGGTTCTCTGGGAGAAAGAGAAACTTTCCCCGAAAGAATCCTGAAAAAGGTCAAGGAAGCAGCTAACTCTCAAATAATGGTTACCCCTTCTTTTTCTCATAAACCCTTGATCCAATCGCACCAGGTGTCTACTCAAAAGGTTAGGGAATGTATTATCGGAATAGGGGCCTCTACCGGCGGTACTCAAGCCCTGCAATTTTTGTTTTCCCACCTGCCGGAAGAGATGCCTTCGATCGTTATTGTTCAGCATATGCTTTCTCAGTTTACCCTTGCCTTTGCCGATCATTTGGATGAGGTTTCCTCTTTATCCGTCAGCGAAGCCCGACAGGGAGACCGGTTGAGACCAGGTGAGGTTTTGGTGGCACCGGGAGATAAACACTGTCAGGTTCAAAAAGATCATCAGGGTTTCTATCTTACCCTTGATGAAAGCCCGCCGGTTAATCATCATCGCCCCTCCGTGGATGTCTTTTTTTATTCTATGGCCAAGACCGTTGGAGAAATGGGCATCGGCATTCTTCTGACCGGTATGGGGAAAGATGGCGCCCGGGGGTTATTGGCGATGCGCGAGCAAGGGGCCAGGACTTTGGCCCAGGATGAATCAACTTCTACTATCTTTGGCATGCCCCAGGCGGCTATCAAAATAGGGGCGGCTCAGGAAGTGGTATCTTTAAAGGATATGCCCGGCTGGTTAATAAAAATGGTAAGCATGTAAAAAAGACGCAAAGGCTCCAGTGATCCGCCAGGGTGGATGACACCTGCCAAGAATTAAAGGATCGAATCATTCTTTTTTGTTGTTTTAAGGGGAGACGAATATGAGCAAAATATTAATCATCGATGACAGTCGCCTGATTGTGCAATTTGGGAAAAGCATTCTGAACGGTAAAGGTCACGAGGTCTTTACAGCAGATTCAGGGGAACTCGGTTTGGAAATTGCCTTAAGGGATCATCCCGATCTGATCCTCCTGGATCTTATCCTGCCTGGCATAGATGGTTACGAGGTCTGTCATCGACTAAAAACAACAGCACAAGTCCAAGATATACCGGTCATTATGCTGACCTCGAAAGCAGAACCGGCCGATAAGATCAAAGGGCTGGAACTGGGGGCCGTGGATTATGTTACCAAACCCTTTGATGCGGGGGAACTGATTGCCCGGGTAGAAACCCATTTGCGAATGAAAGAACTCTATGAAGACCTTCAGGAGAAAAACCGTCAACTTCAGGAATTAGCTGACCGTGATGGACTGACCAACCTGTTTAATCACAGGGTTTTCCATGAATTCCTGAACCGGGAAATAAGCCGGGCAAAACGCTACGGCGGGATCATTTCATGTATTATCCTGGACCTTGATTATTTCAAGAAAATCAATGACACCTACGGTCATCAGGTTGGAGATGTAGTTCTAAAGGAAACGGCTGAGATACTTCAGAAAGGAATCCGCGACAGTGACCTGGCTGCCCGCTATGGAGGAGAAGAGTTTGCCATTGTCCTTATACAGACTGAGGCGCAGGGAGCTTTTCTGGTTTCCGAGCGGCTTCGCCTGCAGATAGCCGCTCATCCCATTCAGGCAGTGGAGTCACCTTTTTATGTAAATGCCAGTTTTGGGGTTGCTTCTTTCCCCTCTGAAAAGATTAACGAAGGAAGGGATTTGGTTGAGGCGGCGGATCAGGCCCTTTATCAGGCCAAGGCTGCCGGCAGAAATCGGGTAGTGTTGTTTAAGGCAGTAGAGTAATTGTTATACCAATTTTAAACTCTAATCCTTTGAGTTTATGGCATTTTTATGTATCGCGTAGCCTGTGTTTTCCTCTTTTAAATAGCTGTTTTCTTCAACAAACGGATACCATTCCAGCTGTTCATGGAGAAAATCTATTTGGGCCTGGGATACAAACGATTTGGCCTTGCGGCTGTTGGTGGGAATGAAAGAGAACAACAGGATTTGTGCCATCTCTTTAGCCTCGGTTAAGCTTAAGAATACATTGTCCATATTATGCTCGAGGAGTGCCGCCTTCTCAATATACAGGCTTTCCGGTTGATTGTGAGTGAGAATGGTGGAAAGTTTATTTAATGCCGGAATATTTTTAATTCGGAACGCAGGGATATAAAACTTTACCTTTCGTTCCTTTTCTCTTTCCCTGTCTATCAAGCGGGGTAAAGGAAAGTACGAATAGAATTCGTCCATGTTGGACACCCTTTCAGTGGCGGTCGTTAAGGATACGGTTAATGTCCAGAAGGGGAGAAACGTTGTTTGTCCCTTGCTGTTATTCTTTCCTTTTACCACGCTGTAATCTATCTCATGGTAAGTACCTCCCTTTTCCTGCCAGGCACGGCCGCAGGTGCTGCAAAGATGAACAAGATTAAGTGGATAGAAGGGCAGTTCCCATCCACACACCGGACAGCGGAAAGGAATAAAGCAGGTTTCTTCTTGTTCAGATTCCAACCTTTCCTGCTTTAAGTACGGAGGATAAAGGAATCTTTTCTTTCTGGGAGGTTTCAATTACCGAGTGAGAAATACCGTCAACCAATATTTCCTGCCCTCCCTGGGGGGAGGAAAGGCTAATAGCCCATATGGGAGCAAAGATCATGGCATAGCGCTCGCCGATCAACATCGTCCTCTCCATCTCAACATCGAACTTTTTCAACCCTAAAGGCGAATCCTTCAGTTTTTCAGCGTATTCGATCGCCTGGTTATGGGAGATCGTGGTTTTTAAAGGGACACCCCTTTGTTCCATTTCTTTCCAGTTAAAGGCACGAACCCGCATTGTCTCTGTGCGAATGCCAAGGGTAGGAGGGCCTAATAAGGTTTTTCCATTTGCGGGGAAGGTTTGGTCAAAAAGGCGAGTATTCAATTCTTTAACATTCTCCCAGCCGTTCGGGATGCCTGCCATATTACTGGGTACGTTTTTTTTACCGATAAGCCATTTAAAAACCATCCCCTTGACCCACCAGTAGGGATAAAAGATAAGCTGGGTTTTAAGGGGGGGGAATGCTGTTTTATTTTCGGGGAAAAGTTTCCGGATGAGTGCCTTTGTTGTTGTTTCTATGTCTCCCCTCGGTTCAAGGTAATACCGCCTTACCCCTTCATTACCTACTGATTGAAGCAGGGAACCGCAGTACTGACATTTAACCACTTGAACTTCATCTAAAAATTCGATCTCTCCTCCGCACTGAGGACAGGGGGCAGCAATAAACATATTAGATTTATAAAAGACTCAAGATATTTGTTAGAGTTTTTCTCCACAGCCGTTACAAAAATGGGCCTGAGGCAGATTTTTAGCCCCGCAATGGGGACATAGCTTTTCTCTTTTTTCTACTTTTGTTCCGCAGACCATGCAGAAATTGGCCTCCACCGGTAAATCCTTGCCGCATTGACTGCATTTATTTACGGTCACAATCTGGTGGCCGCAATGAGGACAGAAACGGCTATCCTGGGGAATTTCCGTGTGACATTTAGAACATTTAATCAAGACAGGAGGATTACTGATTTGTCCGCTTTCCTGGAAGGTTTTTTGCAAAATTCCCGGTATCATCATTCCCAGACCGGCTCCCAAACCGACTCCCATCCCTGAGGCTACACCTCCATCACCTGTACCACCTCCCCCATTACGAGCAGCATCTCCCATAGCTTTTGCTGCTTTGAATTTCAAAAAACTGTTGAGATCACCCACTGCATTCATTCCGCTTCTTTCATCAATCATCTTCTGGACTTCGTCCGGGGGAGTAATGGAGTTAATAAAAACGTCGAGCAGTTCAATGCCGTACCTGGTAAAATCTGCACATAATCGCATCTTCAGGGCTACGCCTAATTCGTCGTAATGTTTGGGGAGATTGAAGATAGTATCCAGACTTTCTCCCATAAGATCATTAATCCGGGACACGGTTACATCCCGAAGGTAATCGGATATTTCCTCGGTGGTATAGATCCCCTGAGTTCCAACTAAGGTATTTATGAAAAGGAGAGGCTGGATTATTCTCATGGTATAAATACCAAAAGCCCGAATCCTTACCATTCCCAGTTCGGAGTCCTTAAATGCAACTGGTTCCCTGGTTCCCCATTTCAGGTCGGTGAAAACTTTGGTGTTCACGAAGTAGACCGAGGCCTGGAAAGGGCTGGTAAATCCGAAGGGGAGGCTCAGCGCCTTAGTTAATACAGGAATATTCAAGGTGGAAAGAGTATGTCTTCCCGGTCCGAGAATGTCATACGCCTTTCCATCGCGGAAAAAAATTGCAGCTTGATTTTCCTGAACAATAAGTTGGGCACCAAGTTTGATATCGGTTGACCCTTGTTCAGGGATTCGGTGAATCATTTCTTTGCCGGTATCGTCAAACCATTTGATTACTTCCAGAAAGACCATTCTTCGCCCCCTTTTGTTTCTAAAAAGGTCATTATTTTACTCTCTTTAAAAGCTCCTCACGACTTTTAAGCTTGTTATTTAACGCTGTAAGGGCAAGTTCCACTTCAGGTATCCTTAAGGGAATATCCGCCTCGGAAGCGGTAACTAACTTATCAACCTGCTCCTTAATCTCTATAAGTTCTTTCTCCATGGACTGGTCAAACTGCAGTAAGTCTTCCAGCCTTTTTTTATCCACCGCTGCCTGGTCAAAGAGGGATGAATAGCCATACGAAGAGAATTCAATCGTATCGGCTAATTGGTACATCTTTTTTGTTAAGAGGTCCAGATCATCCAATAGATCAAACTTAATCTTCTTTGTAAGAAGCTTTTTCACTTCATCTATACGAATACGTTCCTCATTAATCAATGAGGCAATGTGATTACGCCACCTTTTATCGAGGTCACGGATTTTTTCCTTGTCCTGGTAAGAACCTATTCCGGGAATGAGGCGCGCTGCCTTTGCCGCTATGTGTGCCAGTGATTCTTTTGAAACCATATCCACCTCCCCAATTGCTGACTATGCTCCGTCGAGGGTGTGACGCTCTGTTCTTTCATACCACGATACAGGGTCTGTCAAGAACTCTTCAGTATCCTTGAGGGATAGATAATGCTCATTTTCAATTTTTGCCAGGAGATCAAAAAACTGCTTTACCTTTGTATCTGAAGTATTGTCCCGCAGATCTGCATAGTACTTTGTCCCTTTAGCCTCAAAGTCAATAGCTGTCCGTACTGCCTTCAGGTCGTCCTCGTCACCTCCGGCGGGTGAGCTGTCCAGCTTTTTGAGTACATTTTTTAGAACATCTTTCACCACAGTATCTTTCACTTTTAAGGGAAGCGTTTCCGGCCATTTCCCCTGTTTTTCCAACTTCTGGTGGAGCTCCTGCAAACGCTCATAATGCTCCAGTTCCTCGTCTCCGATTTGCTGAAACATAGCTTTCCCGAGAGGATTTTTTGTTCTCTGGGCATTTTTAAGATAAAATTCCCGCTCTCTCATTTCATTATTGAGAGCTACTTCAAGGGTATTGAGACGTTCTTTTTGGTCCATGATTATTCTCCTTGGGGTATGGGTTTCATATTGTGAGCGCTTTGAAAACTGGGTTCACTATTTTACAAAAGGTCTCATTACAGGTGGTTATCACAATTCACATTTCTTCTATACTGAATAATAATGCTGCTATAAATTATCCAGTTTTACGTACCTGGTAATCCTCTCCGAAAAATCAGGAATTGCCGCAGCAACTCTTGTCCATGCAGATAACAAAGGAATTCCCACAGGATCTTCTATAAATTCCAGCGTGGCTATTTTAAGCGAAATGACAAAGGCTTCTACTGCTTCGATTTCTCCGTGCCTGTCATAGTTGATGCCGTTCAATAAAGACAAGGCATTGTATTTTTCTATAACGATTCTCGATTCTTCTATGTATGCAGTGTATAAGGCTCTAAAAAAGGATTGGCTCATACGGATGCCGTCCTGGCTCAATACCCTGAATAATGTCGTTGCAATATCCGTAGCCATACGGATCAAACCTTCTCCGGGCTTATCTTTATCCAGGATCTGGTGTTTATGTTCGTAGAACTCCGTTATCTCTACCTGACATATACGATTGACTGATGCTCTCTGGTATATTTCACTCAGCAGGGATACCTCAAGTCCCCAGGTTGGCGATATTCTCATACCTTTCGCCAGGCTGCTGACGAGGGCAAACTCTCCCGAAAGGGCATACCTGAAATTACCAAGGTATTCTAAGAAAGAATTATATTCCAGAATTCGTTTTAAAGCTCTGATCAGAGGAGTATAAAAAAGCCGTGTTACCCTGCCGTAGAGTTTTTCCTTTACCCGGGCATAGTACCCTTTGCTGAATTCAAAATCTACGGCCGGGTGAACTACAGGATAAACCAGTCTGGCCAGCATTTCCCTTCTATAATTGACAATATCACAGTCATGTAGTGCAATTGCATAAACTTCCTCGTCCGAGAGTATGTAGCCGAGGGACATCCATACTGATCTTCCTTTGCCGGACCTGTCCAGACTAAAATCAGCATTCCTCAATTCACTATATAGTTCCTGAATCCTCGGGCCGTCATGCCAGATTATTTCTACCTTTCCGTTAAGGCGCGACATGATCTTCCTGACTTTTTTAAACTCTTTTTCCCCAGCCTTATCGAGAGAAAGGACAATTTTATAAAGATAATTCGTCTTCTTAAGTTCCTCTATTATTTGGAGCATCGGGCCTGTTTCAAATTCGGAATACAGGGCAGGAAGCAAGAGAGCGATTTTCCTTTTTTGACTGATGGTTCTTAATTCATCCTCGAGATTATCTATCGGCCTATCTTTCAATTTTTGTAGTGTGGTAATCATGCCGTGCTGGTAGAAATCAGCCATTTTGCAGCACCTCCTGCGTTTTTCAGCCTGAAAGGGAAGGTTTGAAACCTGACCCTGCGGGGTTACGGTTAATAATTTATCATCCGTCTATATATCCGATCAAGAGAATTGTTATATCCATAACATTCGTACCGGTTGGACCTGTGAAAATGAGGTCTCCCGTTTTCTTGAAAAAATGGTAGGAATCGTTGTTGTTCAGATAGTCATCGAACGCTAAATTGAACTTGCCGGCTTTCCTGTGGCTCATATAATCAACTACTGCCCCCGCTGCATCCGAGTTTCCATCAATTCCGTCCGTGCCGGCGCTCAGGAAGAGCATGCGTTTGTTATTGCGAATCTCCTTAAGGGCTGCCAGGCACATTTCCTGATTTCTTCCACCTTTACCGTTGCCCTTTATAGTTACCGTTGTTTCTCCGCCGAAAAGCAGACATACGGGATATTCAAAGGGATTTTCCGTCTTGATAATCTCCTCGCCGACGGCAACGATCACTTTCGCTATCTCTCTTGCCTCTCCTCTCAATCGGGAACTCATAATGTGCGCTTTTACTCCCAATGTCTCCGATTTTTCTTTTCCCTTCATCAAGAGCTTAAGATTACTCCCAACAATGAAATGCTCGATATTCAGATTTGGCTCCTTTGGTGTTTCTTCCACCTCTCCATCGAGACCCTTTTCGATCACGGCTTTCACACTTGCCGGTACATGGTGATATAGATTGTATTTCAACAAAATGTTGCGAGTATCTTGATAGCTCGTTCTGTCGTAGAACAGGGGAGCGGAACCAATAGTTTCAAGATCATCTCCGATCACATCAGAGATGACGAGTACAACCCCCTTTGCCCTGGTTAATTCCCCCAGCCTTCCCCCTTTTACCGTTGAGAGATGCTTTCTTACCACATTCATTTCTTCAATCGGCGCACCACTCAGCAATAGTTGCTTTGTAAGACTCTGAAAGTCATGCAGAGCAACCGGCTGGACCGGCTTTTCTACAAGCGAAGAACTTCCACCCGACAACAGATAGATAAAAAAATCGTCATCGGACAGCCCCATGAGACGTTCCATGAGCATTTCGGCAGCCTTGATGCTCTTATCCGAGGGGACAGGGTGGGAACTTTCGAAGACTCCGATCTTATCCAGGGTATCGTCACCATAATTGGAGACCACGAACCCATCTTTTATCCAGGGATCAATAATGTTTTTGACCGCCTTTGCCATTTCAACGGAGGCCTTCCCGCTTCCGAATATATGAACGCCTCGATAATCGTTAAGGTTGTATTTTTTATCCTGGATTATAAGATGATCCTGCTCAAGTTTTACAGCTTCCCTGATAAGATTACAGGGTAATACCGACTTCAGGGCATCGTTGAATATTTCAAAAATCATCTCTCTCGAGATCATTTAATATCTCCTTTACCGATTCATTCCAGCCTTTACTCCCCGGATACT
>Ga0265296_1000742_pt1 | contig 44709 bp, 46 predicted proteins | sample MunlanPumphouse1_FD_189073 | JGI IMG/M metagenome (GOLD analysis project Ga0265296, IMG submission 189073) | Groundwater microbial communities from a municipal landfill in Southern Ontario, Canada - Pumphouse #1 | ecosystem: Environmental > Aquatic > Deep subsurface > Groundwater | place... | reverse complement strand
ACAGAACCGCGCAGGCCAGCCGGGGCAAGATCCCGTATCGGTTACGGATGGCACATCACGGGCGAGGTCACCTGGCACAATGGCATGACCGGCGGTTTTGCGAGCTGGATTGGCTTTGATCGCGGAGGCGATCGCGCCGTGGTCATCCTCACCAACACGTCCAACTCGGTCGACAGCCTCGGGTTCAGCCTCATGGGTGCAGAATGATCGCCCTGATCTGGCTGGTCCTCGCAACCGCATTCACGGGAGCCTTCGCGGCGTCCGCCAGCAGTCGATCGCGGCTGTTCTCAGCGAAATCCCGCCTGTCTCTGGCGCTCGCCGGGCTGGACGCGGCTGTTACCCTGGTGGTGTTGCACGCCTTCGGCCCCTGGAATGATGTGTCCACCCTTTGGTGGCTGGTCCCGGTGACCATCGGAGCCTTCGGAGTGGGAGCCGCCGTCATGACATGGCCAAACCTGCCGACGCTCAGACCTGATCGTCCGGTCTGGCTCACGATCGTCTTTGGGGTCCCGCATCTGACTTTGCTGTTCGGAATCCTCGGCGTGACCCTGGCCTGATACCGATCGATGATCAAGGCGACACCACCTCCGACGAAAATCCGGGTTCAGACTTGCCCGTAGAACGTCCTGGCGTGCGATGGACGAGGGCCGGTCATGCAGGCGTATCGAGAAACCGGCCCGGCCGCCGCTCACCCTGAGGCAAGGCTTTGGATCAAATTAAAGGTGCTCCGATAGCTGATGTGTCGAACTTCTCTGTTGGGGGATAGCGGACACTGACTTGGAACGGGCCGGACGCTGCTCACCGCCAACAGCGGATCGTGGCAACACCACAGAAGGCGGAGGGTCTCCGGCCCGAGCCCTAGGCCAGGACGCAGAACGCGCATTCCCGAAGCCGCCGCGGCTGTGACTGGCCGGGACCGAGTTCAGAAGTCCTGAATTCGACGAAGTTGGTCGGACGCCGGACTGTGGTTGCCGCTGCAACGGCTCCGATGGCGGAGGTTCGGAACGGGCAAAGCCATCGCCAGCATGACGCCCAGCGGCGACCGGGAATTAGCGTTTATTGCCTGGCCGAGTTAAGAAGCGTTGCCGGAACCGTACCAAAGGAAAGTGCGAGGTCTTTGCGCTGCCCGCACAGCCTCGGCGGATGCAGATTGACTGATGTCAGACCGACCCCGATTCATTGACGGTGCCAGCGGCTACGCGTTCAAGCCGCATGAGATGCCGATCCTCCCCGGGTCGCCGGCCAATCCGGACCATCCGACGGGGCGAAAGATCGCCTATCTGGTGATCGGCGTGTTTCTCGGGCTGGTCGGCGGGGCGCAGAACGGTTTCTTGCTGGCGAACACCGCGGCGCTGCAGGGCGATATGGCCCTCACCCCGGTCGAAGCGGGATGGATCAGCGTCGCCTTCTACGCAACCTACACCTGCGTGAGTATGCTGCTCTTCCGGGTTCGCCAGGAGTTCGGCGTTCAACCTTTCGTCCGCTATGCAATGCTGGGCTTGGTCGCCGCCAACCTCGTGCAGCTGCTCGAGCCAGGCTATTCGGCGGAACTGGCGGCGCGCGCTGTCGCCGGCATCGCAGCCAGTGGTCTCTCCGCCCTCTCGATCTACTATCTGATGCAGGGCCTTCCGGCCGCCGCCCGGATCGGTGCCTTGGTCCTCGGCATCGGCCTTGCCCAAACCGCCTTCCCGCTGGCGCGGGCCATGTCGCCGTATCTTCTCATCGACGGGGATATCACTCGCGCTTTCCAACTGCAGTTCGCGCTCTCCCTGGTCGCACTCGGGGCCGTCGCGGTGTTGAGGCTTCCGCCTGGCTATCGCTCAAAGACCTTCGAGATGCTCGACCTGTTCAGCATCGCCCTGTTCATGGCCGGGGTCACCGCCTTGCTGGCCTTCCTGATCCAGGGACGCATCCAGTGGTGGGAAACATCGTGGCTGGGCGGGGCGCTGGCGATGTCGATCCTGTGCCTGGGCTGTTGTTACCTGATCGAAAGCAACAGAAGGCGGCCCATGCTCGACACGCGCTGGCTGTCGAGTCGGGCCATCCTGGCACTCGCCATAACCGGCGGCGCGGTCCGGATCCTGGTCTCCGAACAGAGCTTTGGCGCCGCGGGTCTGTTTTCGGCTCTGGGGTACGGCAATGAGCAACTGACGGGCTACTATCTGGTGCTCGCCGGAGCCACGATCGCGGGCAGCATCCTTTCGCTCGTGCGGCTGGATCCGAGGGACCTGACCCGACCCATCCTCTTTGCGATTCTCGTCATAGCCATCGCTGCGTTCGCGGATACGCGCACCGGGGTCATGTCCCGCCCGGGCGACCTCTACCTGACCCAGGCGGCGATCGGGTTCGCCGCGGTCTTTGCGATGGGCCCGGTGATGATGGAGGGAATGCTGCGAGCTCTCGCCGCGGGCCCTGCCTATGTGGTCAGCTTCATCGCCGTGTTCTCGCTGTCTCAGACGCTGGGCGGCCTGGCCGGGGTCTCGGCGCTTTCCGCCTTCCACACGATCCGTCTCAAGACCCATGTGATCGACGCGGGCGCCACGCTCACAGCCTCGAATCCCCAGCTTGCGCGCGAACTGGGCCAGGCGACGGCGCGCCTTGGAGCCACGATCTCCGACCCGGCGCTGCAGCAACAAGCAGCCGCAGCCCGCATCGCCCAGGAGGCCGGCCGCGAGGCCGCGGTGCTGGCCTTCAATGATGTCTTCTTCCTCATCGGTTCGCTCGCATCCATTGCCTTTGTCGCAGTCTTCGTGCCCTGGGCGATGAACCGTCTGCGCGGGCGAAACCCTCTCAGCAAGGAACTGGCTTTCCTCGAAACAATGCGCCCCGGGAACAAATGATGGTCAAGACCGACACGAATGAGACACCGGGCACGCCCCGGGAAGCGGCCGCACCCGAGACGGAAGGTCCGGCGGTCGAGGCGGTCGACAGCGCCGACCAGCGCGGCTGGGCGCCGAATATCTCCCGCAAGAAGCTAGGACTCGGCGCGGGCGTGATCGTGGCGGGCGTACTGGCGGCTCTTTATGCCTGGGGGCTCACCCCTCTGAACAGCGGCGCCCAGACGACGAACAACGCCTATGTCCGCGGTCAGACGACGGTCATCAGTCCGCAGGTCGCCGGCTATCTGGTCGAGGTGCTGGTCAAGGATTTTGACCGTGTCCAGCAAGGCCAGTTGCTGGCCCGCATAGACCCGGCCTCCTATCAGCAACGGCTGCAGCAGGGAGTGGCGAACACCGCCGCCCAGCGGGCGACGCTCGCCAACAGCCAGCAGAGTCTGCGCTCGGGCGAAGCGCAGATGCGCTTGCAGGACGCCACGGTCGCGATCGCCAATGCGAGCCTGGAAAAGGCGCAGGCGGATATGCGCCGGATCGATGAGCTGGTGGACGAAGGGTCGGTCTCGCTGCGCGAACGCGATCAGGCGCGCGCCGCCCTTGAGCAGGCGCGGGCCGGGGTTCGACAGGCGGAGGCCCAGCGGGCGATCGCCGCCGAGCAGTTTCGTTCGGTCCAGGTCGGGCGCGGCGCACTTGAGGCCCAGGTCGAGGGGGCGAACGCCTCTCTGGAGCTGGCGCGTATCGAGTTGTCCCGCACCGAGATCCGCGCGCCGCGCGCCGGGCGTCTCAGCGAAATATCGGCCCGTGTCGGCCAGCTCGTCACCGGCGGGTCGCAACTGATGTATCTGGTGCCCGACGATCTATGGGTGACGGCGAATTTCAAGGAAGCCCAGACGGCCGAAATGGCGGTGGGCCAGCGCGCGACCCTGAGGGTCGATGCGCTTGGCGGGGCGAAATTGAGCGGGACGGTGCAAAGCATCGCCCCGGCGGCGGGCAGCGAGTTCAGCCTGATCAAGCCCGACACGGGGGCCGGCAATTTCGTCAAGGTGCCGCAGCGGATTGCGGTCCGGATCCGGCTGGACCCCGACCAGGTGCTGGTGAGGCGCCTGGGCCCCGGCATGTCGGTCGTCGCCACGGTCCATACCGGAGGCGGTCGATGATCATGGCCCGGCTCCCCCGGCTTGCCCTGTCCATTGCCTTGCCGGGCGTGATCGCGCTCGGCGGCTGCGCGCCCCAACTGCGGCCGCTTCCGGCCGGTGTCGCGATCCAGCCGCCGCTGGAATGGCGCACGGCAGTGCCGGACCCGGCTCCTGTGGACCGCCGCTGGTGGGAAGGGTTCGGGGATCCTCAGCTGGCGGCGCTGGTCGAGCGCGCCAGAGCGGCCAATGCCGATGTCCAGCTCGCCGCCGCCCGGGTCGAGGAGGCCCGGGGCGTCGAGGCGGCGTCGCGCTCCCTCCTGTTTCCCACGCTCGAGGGCGGACTGACGGGGGGCGCACGGCGCGAGGTTTCGGCTTTCGGGCAGGGCCAGGATTCGCTGGTGGCCCAGCCGCAGTTCCGGGCCTCTTACGAGGTCGACCTCTTCGGTCGAAACCGCGCCGGAGCCGAGGCGGCGCAGGCCGGCGTCGCCGCCAGCGAGGCCACTGAGGAGGCGGCGCTTCTCTCTGTGAGCGCGGCGACCGCCACCGGCTATGTGACCCTGCTGGCGCTCGATGCGCGCCGGGACATCTTGCGCCGCACGCTTGAAGGACGGGGACTGGCCCTGAAGTTTGCGCGAGACCGCGCCGAGGTGGGTTACACGTCCGAGCTGGAACTGCGTCAGGCGGAAGCGGAGTATCAGGCGACGGCGCAGCTGATGCCCCAGGTCGAGGCCCAGATCGCGCGGCAGGAGAACGCCTTGTCCGTCCTGATCGGCGCTCCCCCGGGAGGTGTTGTGCGGGGTGGTTCGCTCGCTGCCCTGCGCCTGCCGCCTCCCCCCGCGGTGCTGCCGTCCGAGCTGCTGCGCCGACGCCCTGACATCGCGGTTGCCGAATACCGGCTGGCGGCGACGGATGCGCAGATGCGTGCGGCCCGGGCGCGCTTCATGCCCACCCTGGGCATCAGCGCGACGGCGGGTGCCGCCTTCTCCGACCTGTTGGCCGATCCGGTCGCGCTGTGGTCGATCGGCGGCAGCCTGCTGGCGCCGATCTTCAACGCAGGACGACTGCAGGGCGGCTTGGACGTCGCGACGGCACAACGGGATCAGGCGGCGTTTGCCTATCGCGAAACCGTGTTGAACGCCTTTCGCGAAGTCGAGGACCGTCTCGCGGTCCTGTCCAGGCTCAGCGATCAGAAGCGGTCACTGGAAACCCAGCGAACAGCCGTCGCTGACGCCGTTCGGCATGCCCGGAACCGGTACCGCGCGGGATACACGCCTTATATCGAACAGGTCGATGCGGAGCGGAGCCTGCTGGCGGTCGAGCTGTCACTGGCCCAGCTGAATGCGGACGAGCTGAACGCCATGATCGGTCTTTACCAGGCGGCGGGAGGCGCCCCACAGGGCTGACAGCGCTGGTTCCGACGTCGTGGCAGACAGTCGCACCGGCGATAGCCGCCGAAGGCCGACGGCCCAAGTTGCCCTCACGCCGCGGCTCCATCGCCCATATGGCTGCCGAAATCAGGCGATGGGGACGTCTGCAACGGGCGGTCAGCGGACATTGCGCTTGAGCGTGTCGTGGTCATCGTGATGATCGGAACTTGAGGCACCGGCCTCGGCAAAGGTTCTCGAATGGTCGATGCTGGTCCCAGCCAAGCGTGCCCCCCCAGGTTAACTCTGACGGCTCTCTTCCTGCGCTTTCTGCGGTTTGGCGTTTTTGCGTTCGGGGGACCGGTCGCGCAGATCGCCATGATCCGGCGCGAGTTGGTCGATGAGGAGCGGTGGATCGACAGCAGCCGGTTCAATCGGCTGCTTGCGGTCATGCAGGTGCTACCCGGACCGGAAGCGCACGAACTTTGCGTTCACATGGGCATCATGGCTCGCGGTCGCCTCGGCGGGCTCCTGGCCGGACTCGGGTTTATGCTTCCCGGTCTTGTGCTGATGCTGCTGGCAGCCTGGGCCTACGCTGAACTGGCAGGGACGTCGCCGGTTCTTGCAGCGCTTTTCGTGGGGGTTCAGGCCACCGTTCTGGCGATCATTGCCCGAGCCGTGCATCGCATCGGTGAACACATTCTCACGTCGCTTTCGCTCTGGATCATCATGGCGGCGACGGCAGTCGCCACGGTTGCGGGCGTCAGCTTCTGGATCGTCCTCCCGGCAGCAGGATTTTGCTACGCCGGTGTGAACTCAGGTCGTTGGTGGCTTGTCGTCCTCGCCTTGTCTGCGGCGACCTCGACGGGGCTCCTCACACAGTCCAATGCCACCGGGTTTGCTCCGCCGCCATCCGCAGCCATGGCGGCAACAACCCTCGCCCTTTTTCTGGCCGGACTGAAAGGAGGATTGCTGACCTTCGGCGGTGCCTACACCGCCATTCCGTTCGTGCGTGCAGACACGGTGGATCGCGGCTGGACCACAGATGCCCAGTTCTTGGACGGAGTGGGGCTTGCGAACGTGCTGCCCGCACCTCTGGTCATCTTCGCCACTTTCGTCGGATGGATGAGCGGGGGCCTTGTCGGGGCATTGGCGATCACCGCCGGTATGTTCCTCCCGGCCTTCGCCTTCTCAATGATATTCTACGAGCGACTTGAACGTGTCGTAGAGGACCAGCGGCTACAGACCTTCCTCACGGGTGTGGCTGCCGCCGTGGTTGGCGTCATCGTAGTCACCGCGTTCCAGCTTGCGGAAGCGGCTGTGGCAGACACCCCGAACCTTCTACTGACAACCGCGCTCTTCCTCGTCGGTCTGGTTGTCGTCTACTTCTGGAAAAGCGGATACAGCGCACCTGTCGTGCTTGTGACCGGGGCGATCATTGGCGCGATCTTGCTTGGGTGATGCCGCGCAGCCGCTATGGATCGAAAGCGGACATTGGGCTCAAGCCCCAAAGTAGCCGCTTGGCCCTCGCCTCGACGAAGCAGTATCTCGTGAACCGCTCGGCTTGTCCGAATGCTCTAGTGTCCCCGAAAAGCGCTAACTCCAGATCCAGGTGGTCGCGGCCGTGTAGAGCGCAATTCCCGCAACGAGGTTGAACGGGAAGGTTATGGCCAGGGAGGCGGTGACGAAGACCCCCGGATCGGCTTCGGGTGCGGCCAAACGCATGGCGGCAGGAACGGCAATGTAGGATGCCGATCCCGCCAATATGGTCAGAAGTGCCGCATCACCCAGCTCCAGCCCTGCCAGGCGCGACAACACCAGAGCGATGGCCGCGGACACCAACGGGAAACCAAGGGCAAAGCCGACGATGACGACGCTCAGCTTTCGCCCCCCTTCCATAAGTCGCCGCGCCGCTGTCAGGCCGATGTCCAGCAGGAAGAAGCAGAGTGCGCCCTGGAACAGGGATCCGACGAAAACGTCCAGCCGCGACAGGCCGGCTTGTCCCGAAATCAGACCGACAACGAAACTGCCGAGCAGCATGACCGTGGCGGCACCGACAAATACCTCCCGCAGAATGTCCCTGCGCCGTCCCAGCTCGCGCCGACCCGCACCATTCAGCATGATCAGCGCCGTCAGGATGGCCGGGGTCTCCATCAGGGCAAGGACCGCCGCCATATAGCCCCCAGCGGGCAGACCGATCGCCGCAAGGTGCTGCTGCCCGGCTGCAAAGGTCACGACCGAGACCGAGCCATAGGTCGCTGCCAGCGCGCACACAGTGGGTCCATCCATGCGGGTCATCCTGCGCAGGACCAGGATCGCGATCAGCGGCATGGCGGCGCTCAGCCCCAGACCCAGGGCCGCCGCGATGAGGAAATCATCGTTCAGGCCCGCCGCCCTGGCCTCCACCCCGCCCTTGAACCCGATGCAGAGCATCAGATACAGCGACAACGCCTTGGCTACAGGCTCCGGAACAGCCAGATCAGACCGGGCCAGCGCCGCCAGCGCTCCGATGAAGAAGAACAGTATGGCCGGTGACGTCAGCAGCGAGAGGCTGGCGGAGAGATCGGGCATGCGGGGCACCTTGCGAAAGACGCCCGGCCTATGGCTTCGTCCCCGGGCTGGCCAGTTTATTGGATTGATGGACGCTATAACGGATTCAGATGGTACGGCACCTCCGACGCGCGCCGGCATCATGGCTCCCGTGATGCCCCCGACGCGTCGTCAGCGGGCCTGGAACCGTCGCCGCGTATCCAGCAGAACCCAGCTGCGCATCAGCAGCTCCCCGACATCATAGGGTTTGAGAAGGACGTCATTGGCACCGAGTGACAGAGCCCGAAGACGGGCGTTCATGGTGGAATCGGCGGTCAGGACGAGGATGGGCAGGTAGTCGGTGTCGGACGTCAGACGCCGGAAGCTCTCCAGGAACTCGTAACCGTCAAAGCCCGGCATCATGAGGTCCAGAAGCACCAGATCAGGCGTCGTCGCGGTGAAATCGGCCAAGGCGTCGCGTGCATCCAGGCAAGTGACGATGTTTGAAAAGCCCTCGCGGCGGAAGGCGCGGTCCACAAGGCTGAGGTTGGCGGCCTCGTCATCCACCGCCAGGATACGGGCGGCTTTGATGACGGGATCATGCGGAACGATCTTCACTCGGTCTCTCCCTGCGGCAGATTCGAACCCGGCAGGGTCAAGATGAAGACCGCCCCTGACCGGTCCTCCCGGGCCCGATAGACGATGTCACCACCCTGGGCCCGGGCAAGCCCCTTGGACAGCGCCAGGCCAAGACCGGAGCCATCGACACCGCTCCAGCGCTCTGCCTCCAGGCGGTCAAATGGGGTGAACAGGCGGTCGATCAGGCCTGCGGCAATCCCGGGGCCCTCGTCAGACACGGCGATGCAGATGTCGGTCCCGCAAGACGTGCAGACGATGTCCACCAGTCCGCCACGGGCCCCGTATTTGATCGCGTTCGACACCAGGTTCAGGACGATCTGGAGGGTCGCGCGCCGGTCGGCCATCACCGCCAGATCCCTGCCCACGTCAAGGCGGATATCGACCCCCGCCGAGGCCGCCTGGGGTCCGATCAGACCCCGGACATCTTCGATAAGGGGCTGGATCGCCAGGGGTGCCGGAGCGAGCGCGTGGCCGCCGGCCTCGATCTGAGCGATGTCGAGCACCTCCTCGATCATGGCCAGCAGGTGTCCACCTGCCTTGCCGATCTGCTCGACGGCATGAGCCTGATCGTTGGTCAGCGTCTCGCGATCCATACCGAGCAACTGGTTGAACCCCAGAATGGCTGTCAGCGGTGTGCGCAGTTCGTGGCTCATCCGAGACAGAAAGTCAGTCTTGGCCCGGCTGGCGCGTTCGGCCTCGGCGCGGGCCTGGCCAAGAGCCTCGTCCGCGCGGCGGCGTTCGGTCACGTCGCGCGTGACCTTCGAGAACCCGGTCAGGACGCCGTCGTCGTCGTAAAGCGCCGTGATGACGACGTTGGCCCAGAAGCGACGACCGTCGCGGCGCAGTCGCCAGCCCTCGTCCTCCACCCGGCCCTCGCGGCGCGCGACCTCCAGTAGCCGCGCCGGGGTCTCGGCGCGGGTGTCCGCCGGATAGAAGGTCGAGAAATGCTGGCCCAGAATCTCGTCGGCTGACCAGCCCTTGATCCGTTCGGCGCCAGCGTTCCAGCTGACCACCCGGCCGTCGACGTCCAGGGCGAATATGCCGTAGTCCCGCACGCCTTCGATGACGCGGCGATATCGCTCTTCGCCCTCCCTCAGAGCCGCCTCGCGCGACCGCAGCAGGGCGCTGGCCTGCGAGAGCCGACGCGCCAGGCCCCCGATTTCGTCCCGAGCGGCGTCCGGAGTTTCGAGCGGTTCGCCGCGTTCCAGACGCTCCGCCTCCCGTTCAAGTCCGCGGACCCGCCGCACGATGCCGGTGAACAGCAGCTGTGCCGCGGCCAGTCCGCCCAGCAGACCGGCGCCCGCCAGCACGGCACTGAGAGCCCAGGTGCGTCGGCGTTCATCGTCGGCCCTGGCCTGTCGCTGCGCGAGGAGTTCCGCCTCCCGGGCCTGCATGGCTTCGATTTCGGCCCGCAGCTGATCGAGCACGGCCTTGTTGGCGATCAGGGCTCGGGTCACTTCCGGGGCCTGAAGCCCGGTCGAGGTGCCGGCATCGGGCATGGCCGCCAGCTGGGCCAGTCCGTCACGTTTCTGGATGACCAGCCGGTCGACGCGCCGAAGCCGCTGCTGGATCTCGCCGTCGCGCGCCGTGCGCCGAAGCCGGTCGAGCGTGTCAGGCAAGAGCGCCTCGGCCTTGACGTAGGGCTCCAGAAACGCACGGCGCCCGGTGAGCCGATAGCCGCGGACGCCGCTGGCGGCCTCGGCCAGCAGGGCATGGACCTCATGGATATCCCGCTGGATCGCGAAGGTCAGTCGGACCTGGGCCTCGGCCTCGGACTGCGCTCTCCCTGACAGGTGAAGGCCGCCGATGCTGGCCAGGAGAATGGCGAGCGGCAGGGCGACCACGATCAGCCCCTTGGCCCCCAGACCGAGGTCCGCCCACGCCGCTGCCAGGCCGGTTCGACGTCTCAGGCGCGTCACGACCTGGCCCGCGTTGCGAGGACGGCCGCCTGGGTGCGGTCGGTCACGTTCAGCTTGGCGATCAGCTTCTCGACATGGACCTTGACCGTGCCCGGACCGATCCCCAGCGCACGACCGATCGCCTTGTTGGTCAGCCCCTGCGCCACCAGTTCCAGCACCTCGCTCTCGCGCGGGGTCAGTCGGGACAGATCGCTGGGCGACGGGCCAGCGGATGGAGTGATTGCGAGCCGCAGCAAGTCGGTCGGCAAGGCTGTCCGGCCCGCGCCCACAGTGCGGATGGCATGCAGCAGATCTTCGCGTCCCGCATCCTTCAGCACATAGCCCGTCACGCCTGCCGCCAGGGCACTGCGCACATATTCCACCGTGTCGTGCAGGGTCAGCATCAGAACCCGCGTCTGCCCCGCCGCCAGGATGAGACGCGCCGCCTCCAGACCCGTCATCCCCGCTCCGAACCGGATGTCCAGGATGGCCAGATCGACGGCGTCCTCCGCACAGGCGGCGACCGCCGCCTCGCCTGTCGCGACTTCCGTAACGACCTCCAGGTCGGGTTCCCGGTCGATGACGGCCCTCAGACCGGCGCGGGTCAGCTCATGATCATCGGCAATCAGTATGCGCATGTCACAAACCCGCCAGAGGAATGGACGCGCGGATGCTGAATCCACCAGCGACAGGCCCGGCCTCCAGCCGTCCGGCGACCTCCGCGAGGCGCTCCTTCATGATCTCCAGGCCGAACCGTGCGGCGGACGGATCGCCTGTGTCCGAAGGGGCCGCGCCCCCGGTTGTCAGCACGGAAAGCAGTATGGAACTTCGATCCGCCGAGATCGCCAGATCGAGGCTGACCGCCGCGCCGGGTGCATGTTTGGCGGCGTTGTTGAACGCTTCCTGGCCGATCCTGAACAGCAACGTCTCCAGCCAGCCGGGCAGACGTCTGCCGAGGCCATCCGCGACCGAGACCTGATGTCCGGCGCTCTCAAGCCGGCCCGCCTCTTCCCGCAGGGCCGCGACGACGCCAAGGTCGTCAAGGCTGGGTGGGCGCAGTCCTGCTATGACACCGCGCAGATCGGAAACCGCCGTGCGGGCGATACGGACCAGGTCCTGCAGCCTTTCGGCCGCCGCCTCATTGCCCGGCGCCAAATCCAGATGAACCAGTTCGAGATGGCGATGAAGCCCGGACATGGTCTGGGCCACGCCGTCGTGCAGGTCGGCGGAGATCGCCGCGCGTTCCCGCTCCTGGGCATTGACCACGCGCGACAGCACCTGCTCAAGCTCCTTTTCCCGCGCGGCCAGTCGTTCGATCAGGTCCGCCTCCTTGCGACGCTGAAGGTCGACCGTCAGCCGGGCCTCGATCATCTCGACCAACAGGCTTAGTGCCGCCGCATCCTCCTCGTTCGCAAGCGTCTGCGGATTGGACGGGGAGGAAAACAGCAGGCTGACGCCGACACGGCCTCGCTCGGCCAGCGACTGCAGCGGGATGGCCAAACCCCCGTCAGCGACCGTGAGCCCACCCTCGACCAGCGACCCCGTCCTGAAGCCGGCAAAGCGCGCCGCCTTCACGGCGGCCGCGTCGATCGCCGCATCAAGCCCGTCGCGGTCTGCGGCGGCCAGTTCGCGGCTGACCTCGATCAGCAGTTTGAGCCGGGCCGCGCGCGCCTGGGAGTCGCGAAACAGGGTCCGGACGTCCAGCCCCGATAACGTTCCTTCTGCCTGCACCCGCCGATCCTCCACAACCGAGGCTGCTCTACCAAACCCGTGAGCCGCTGTCGTATGCCATACGGCATAGGTCACGCGGCCAGCCGTCAGGCTGATGTGCGCTTGGCCGTGAACCCGCACCTTGTCTCATCGCCGCCGTCGCGGCTCATGAAAGGACGACATGATGCGCAAGATCTTCACCGTCACCGCTGCCACCGCGCTGTTGTTCGCTGGCTCCGCGATGGCCCAGTCCAGCGCGGCCACGACCTCGGACGGAAGCTACCCCGTAGCGAACCTCAGCCCCTCTGCTGCCGCCGCCCCGATCACGATCGCCGAGGTCGAGGCTGCGCAGCGGGCCTGGGGTGCGGCCCTGGTCGCGATCTCCACCGAATACAAGACCAACGGCCAGGCCGCCGCCACCCGCCTGGCTGGCCAGGTTCTTGACGCGGCCTACGGCTACAGCCTGGGGCCCGTCGCCTTCAAGCCGACCCTGGCCCATGGTGGCACGACCTTCCGCACGACCCGCGAGGGCGCGCTGGCCTATTTTGTCGGTGGAAATCCGAGCTTCTCCGGTGACACCGGCTTTGCCCTGAAGGGCTGGCAGTCCTACCAGATCGACAACGCCGCCGTGGTCATCAATGGCACGACCGCCATCTCGACCGGCAACATCATGCTGACCAACGACAAGGGCGAAGTGACCACGGTCAACAAGACCTGGGGCTGGGTGCGTGACGCAGACGGGGCCCTGCGCATCGTCCTGCACCACTCTTCGCTGCCCTTCGACCCGGACTGAATATCCAGGAACGGCCGCGCCGGATCTGCGCGCGGCCGGAATCCTTGCTGCCTTCCAGGGGGAAGGATTTCGCCGCCGTAGATGCGGGCGCGCCCTTGCCTGCCTTTTTCAGGATTTCGCCATGCGCTGCTTCAGGACGGCCCTTGTGGCGGTCGGCTTCATGCTTGCGCTCGCCTCGCCAGTCCTCGCACAGGACGAAGCGGGCGAGCTCTGGTTCAACCCGGCCTTCGAGACATCGCTCGACGACCGCACCACCGTCGAGCTGGAAACGGCCCAGCGGCTGCGCAGCGACCCGCGCAACGACACCTTTTTCGCCCGCCTGTGGCTGAAACGTGAAGACAGCCAGGGTCGGGACTGGAACGTGGGTATTGAACAGAACTGGACCGGCCCGGACGAGCGCGAAGTGCGCCTGCTCCAGCAGGTCGGCTACGACTGGGGTCCGCTGGAGTTCCGCACAAGGCTGGAGCAGCGGTTCGTGAACGTCGACCCCCAGACGGGCTGGAGAATTCGCCAGCGGTTGGGTTCGACCCTGCCCCTGACAGGGGATGCAGACGGATGGGCTCTGACCGGCAATGCCGAGCTTTTCGTCACGCTGCGCAGTACGGAGCCCGGAGGGCAGACCGGCCTGACGGGCCTGCGAACCTTCGTGGGGTTCGAGCGCGGCCTTGGCCGCTATGACGTCAGCCTGGGCTATCTCAGGCAACAGGACATTCGGGACAACTCCGAAGACCGCATAGGCCACGCGCCATACATTGGCGTGACGGTCGACTTCTGACATCGCACAGCGTGGACCGGCCACCTGATTTCCGTCATGAAAGCTGGCGTTGCCATAACGGATCCTGATGCGATGACACAGCGGCTGGTCAACCTCGACATCGACCTTCTGCGCGCCTTCGTCACGGTGGCTGAAACAGGCCACTTCACCCGTGCGGCAGGTTTGCTGGGCCGGTCCCAGCCCGCCGTCAGCCTGCAGATCCGGCGTCTGGAGGACCAGTTGCGGTCGCCGCTGCTGGATCGCTCGGGGCGCAGCGTCACACTGACCACCGAGGGTGCGACCCTGTTGCCACAGGCCCGCCGCCTGGTGCGGCTGAACGACGAGATCCTGTCCACCCTGGGCGATGGCGACCTGGAGGGCGAGGTGAGGTTCGGTGCCCCGGAGGATATCGCCACCATCCACCTTCCGGCCATTCTCGGGGCCTTCGCGCGCAGTCATCCGCGGATCAAACTGTCGGTGACCTGCGACTACACCGCCAATCTGCTCGATCAGCTCTCGCGCGGCCTGGTCGATCTGGCCCTGATCAAGCGCGAGCCCGTCGGGCCCGAACTGGGCGTGAGGGTCTGGAGCGAGCCGCTGGTCTGGGTCGCTCTGGACGCCTCCGTGCTGGAGGTGTCGCCGCTTCCCCTCATCGTCGCACCGGCCCCGGACATCTACCGGAAGCGGGCCCTGGCGGCGCTGTCAGACGCTGGCGTCACCTTCAGGCTGTCCTTCACCTCCCCCAGCCTTGCCGGCCAGATGGCGGCGCTGCGCGCCGGCCTCGGCGTCGGCGTCCTCCCGGCAGCCATGGCCCCACGAGACCTGATTGTCCTGCGCACAGGTCTGCCGGTCCTGGCCGATAGCGAAATCGCCCTGGTTTCCGCACGTGGCGCGGGCGGACCGTCAGCTCTGCTGGCCCAGGAAGTTCTGCGCGCACTCGAGCGCGGTCCGTCTTCATCATGACGCATCGTTATGGGCTGCATCACACCTTCTGATTGGTGCGTGGGACCCTGCTCTGGCATTTTCATGAAGCACTCCGGGCCCCTCTGACGATCGTCGTGATCGTGATGTCGGTTTGCATCGGGCGCGCCCGATCCAGGGTCCGGCCAAAGACACCTCGTCAGAAACCGGACCTGGATTGCCGCCCCGTTCTTAAACGGAGAGGCTGAATGTCCATTGTACTGGAACGTCGTCTGCGAGGCGTCCATGCCCTGCTTGAAATGGCGCTGCGAGACGAGCGCTCACGCCCGCGCCCCAGCGATCTTGTGGTCGCCGGAATCAAGAAGAAGAAGCTGTCGATCAAGGACCAGCTCCTGGCGCTTGATCGGCGCACCCGGGCCACGGCGCGATAGCGCCCAGGGTCGGCTGCCGTATCCCCTCTCGGCAGTCGACCCGCACGCGCCCTTGCCGACCATCACACCTCGCGAACAGGTTCACATGCCCACCCTTCACATCCCGGCCCGGCCAGGGTCGTCGGACGCGCTGTTCGACGTCTGGACGCCCGACAATGCCATTCAGATGGACGCCGTCGTTGCGGCCTGCGTCCTCGTGGCCCAGGCCGACGGCCGGGTCACGGTCGAAGAGCGTCAGGCCATGGTCCGCCGCATGCGCACATCGCCCTTGGTCACCGTCTTCGACCTGGATGAAATCCTGAGCGCCTTCGCCGTGCTGAACCAGCGGTTAGACCACGATCTGGAAGACGGCGAAGCCCGTGCCGAGGCGGCGATTGCCGCGCTGGACAACCAGCCCACGTTCGCGCGTCTGCTCGTCGAGACGGCATGCTCGGTCGCCAACGCCGACGGCGGTTTCGATCCTGCCGAGTGGCAGGCCATCGTGCGAATCTGCGACTTGCTCAGCCTCGACCCGGCCGACTTCGATGTCGCCCCGACAGCGCAGGCCTCTCCATGAGCCTGCCTCCCATCACGCGCCTGACCGAAAGGGCATGGCACACACCGGCCACCCAGATGACGGCCCGAACAGCGACGCACCGCAGCACACCGACGGATCGTCCGGTCGATGCCCCTCACGCCCTCGGCCGGGACTGCGCCTCGCGCCAGCCCAGCCGGCACACCTTCGACATCCGCGTCTGATCGCGATCAACAGTAGAAACACGCACACATGGAATTTCTCACGCAAGACGTCCTGACCAAGCCGGTCTGGATGTGGGCCTCCTTTCTGGCCCTCGTCGTCGTTCTGCTCGTCCTCGACCTGGGCGTGCTCCACAAGAAGCACCGCGAGATCGGCGTACGCGAGAGCCTGCTGATGTCGCTGGGCTATCTGACCCTGGGCGTCGGATTCGGCGGCTGGGTCTGGTACAGCCTCGGGGCACAATCCGGCATCGAATACCTGACCGGCTTCGTGGTCGAGAAGTCGCTGGCGATGGACAATGTCTTCGTCATCGCCATGATCTTCGGCTATTTCGCCATCCCCAGGAAATACCAGCATCGCGTGCTGTTCTGGGGGATACTGGGCGTCATCGTGCTTCGCGCCATCATGATCGCGGGCGGCGCAGCCCTCGTCTCCGAGTTCGGCTGGATCCTCTACATCTTCGCCGCCTTCCTGATCCTGACCGGGATCAAGATGATCGCCATGGCCGACAAGTCCCACGACCTGGCCGACAATCCCCTGCTGCGCCTGCTCAAGCGCCGGCTGCGGGTGACCGACGAGCTTCACGGCGAGCGCTTCTTCGTCAAACTGCCGGATCCGAGAACGGGCAAACTGGCCACCTTCGTTACGCCGGTCTTCATGGCGCTCATCATGATCGAGATCGCCGACGTGATCTTCGCGGTCGATTCCGTCCCGGCCATCTTCGCCATCACGACCGACCCCTACATCATCTACACCTCCAACATCTTCGCCATCCTGGGCCTGCGCGCCCTGTACTTCGCCCTGGCGGCCATCATTCACCGCTTCGCCTATCTGAAGCAGGCTCTGGCCGTGCTGCTCATCTTCATCGGCTCAAAGATCTTCGTGGCCGACCTGATGGGCTGGGAGAAGTTTCCGGCCGCCATCTCGCTGGGCGTGACCTTCGCCATCCTGCTCGTCGGGGTTCTCTCGTCGCTGTGGAGAACGCGCCACCCGGTCAGGCCGGAGACCCTCCCATGACCCTGCGGCCCGACGATCCCCTGCTGCAAGGATACCGTCGCTTTCGCACGTCGGTCTGGCCCCGCCACGCGGAACGCTACGCCCGGCTCGCCCGGCGCCGCCAGCATCCGGGGACGGCCGTGGTGGCCTGCTCGGACGCCAGGGTCGATCCGCAGACCATCTTCGATGCCGAGCCGGGGGAACTGTTCGTCATCCGCAATGTGGCGGGCCTCGTCCCTGAGTACGCGCCCGACGGCGGCTGCCATGGCACAAGCGCAGCGCTGGAGTATGCGGTCAGAATCCTGAGGGTGAGGCGCATCGTCCTGCTCGGTCACGCCCGATGCGACGGCATCCACGCCATGATTCACGGCCCCTTGCGAAGGGCTCCGGATTTTCTCGGGCCGTGGGTGGATATCGCCGAGCCGGTCATGTGGCCCATCCCGGACCGGCAGCCCGGCCAGACGCTCGAGGAAACGATCGAGGTCGCCGCCCTTCGCCTATCGCTGGCCAACCTGCGGACCTTTCCATGGATCCTCGACGCCGAACGATCGGGTCAGATGACCTTGTCAGCCTGGCGCTTCAGCATCGCCACAGGTGAGCTCAGCGAACTGTGAAACGTGTACACCCGGCGCGTTACCGACCCGGCTTTCTGTCCATCAGCGTCGCCCTTTCCCTCAGCGTCTGAATGACGACCGGACGGGTGCCACAGGCTGCGTTGCTTTCGAAGCCGCCGACGCGCCCGGCACTGACGGTAGGCGGCAGATGGGCATGAATGTCTGGACCCGCGATGGCTCGCCTTCCCCATCCGGCATAGGCCGAGAGGCGAGCCAGGCGGCCCATTTCAACCCGCGTCATTTTTGCCAGGGTGTCGTCATGTCCACACACGCTCGAACACCGCTGTCAAAAATGATCAGACGCCTTGGCGTGCGGAGCGCCCAGCTGACTTTCGTAAGCCTCAGCCTGGCAGCCTCTCCAGTTGCGGCCGATGGGCGTGCCGGACCAGGCCCGTCCAGTTTCCAGGTTGACCGGACAGACAGCGCTTCGCTCCCGATGCAGGAAGACCCGAGCAACACGACTGAGCGGTACCGCTCCGCGACCTGCCTCGCCGACACTCAGGCGATTGTCTTGTTTGACCGGCTGGACCGCGACAGCGACGGCCGGTTGACGCGGGCCGATAGTCGCCGCCGCGAAGCCGGACGCGATCGGATCAGAGTGATCGCGTCTGATCGGCACACGCCTCGCTTCGACCTGGATGGCGATGGTATCGCGACCCGACAGGAGGTCGTCGCAGCGTCGTCGTGCGCCAGTCTGATGCGGCAAGGTCAGATGCAGACTGCAGACGAGGCATCTCGTAATGCCCAAGACCGTGAGAGGCCCGCAGATTGACGTCTGCAGATGTCCTGATTGTGGACCATGACACATCTGTGCGAGCGGCGACGGCTGAGATTCTTATGCGCCGGATCGGGTGTCGTATCACCTACGCTGACGCCGATCTTTCGCAGGTGACTCATCACTGCCAGAAACGCGCGCCGGATCTGATCATCGTGGACGACTGGTCTGGCGGTCGCCGCACCGGCCTGGCGCTGGCCCTGCAGATCCGCGTCAGTCACCCGCGCGTTCCGCTGCTTCTCGTCTATGATCGAGACTGCAGTGTCGCACTGGAAACCGTCATGGCGGCTGGCATCCAAGGGTTCGTCCTCAAGGGTACAAACCCCGATCTGCTTATTGCATCAGCCCGCGCGATCCTGGCCGGAGAGACCGCATACCCGCCAAGCCTTTTGCCCAGCGACGCTGCGGATTGATCCCATCAACCTTGCCTTTTCACCTTGCGATGGTCGAGCCGACCGTGCCCCGTGCGGTAGTCATTTCGGGTCCTTATTGCGCGGATCATCGATTCACATTGGTCGCGTGTCGCGCGCCACGTCATGATGAAGGTCGATCCGGGCCCCTCTGGCGATCACGGTGATCGCGATGTCGGATATCGGGCGCATTTGCGGTCGGATCCTGAGCCTTTCGAAGATCCTCCCCGCGTCGCTCCCGGTCAAAGGAGAGCCGCAATGGATGTTCAGTCCTTCAAGCCGATGCGCCGCTACAGCGTCCTGCTCGCTCTCAGTCGCTCTGAAACTGTTTTGCGGCTGTGGAACAAGCGGCTTCCGTCACACCAGGCTGTTGCACAGAAAACAGTCGTCTCGGGCGAGCCAGGCTCGACCTCATATCCTTCACCAAGACCACACAGGTCACAATGACCCGTAATGTCCGCTTTGGGTCGAGGCCGTGTAAAAACGTGCTGAGCTGCGGCTGGGCGGAGGTGCCAACGAGGCGCAGAGCGCCTCCTTCTCAGCCGCCACAGTCGAAGCTCCGGCACCCACGGACCTCCGCCTTTCGCTTGTCGGACGCTGGACGGGTGCGCTGGGCTACTGCGACTACCAGTCGGACCGGCTATTCGAGATTCCAGTCACCACGACCATTGAGGCTCTTCCGGATGGGGTCACCCTGATCCGCCGCTCCCTGTTCGACGACGGCCCGGACAGGCCAGTCTGGATCACCACCGTCAGCCTTGACGACCGCACCGCATCAGCAGCGACCTCGGCCGCCTTTCGCGCCGGTGGCCCGGTCGAGCCGCTTGTCGAGACCATGAACACGCGCGACTTTCGCGACGCGACCCACTGAACGATCGTCTATCGGACGATCGGCATCGATGGTGACGCGCCAGCCGAAATCCGTGTCACCGCGCCCCTCGACGGCCTGACCCTTCTGTCGGTCAAGGATGTCCGGCCGGTCGGTGCCGGCGACGACGCCTGGCCTTCCGGAACCAGACACGCATGACCCGTGACCCCGAGTAAGCCAAACAAAGGCAACAGGTCATCCGGCCGGATGCGTGCTGTGAGGGGGTAATGCGCAATCAGCGAACACATGATCACGGCGAGTAGGCGGACAGTCCGAAAGTCGCCAGCGGGTCACTCTCGGGTTCTTGCAGCGCAGTCCCGGAATGTCCGCTCCGGGTTGAAAGCGGTCTTTGACATCCTGGCGACGGCTGGTGCCGTTGTCTTCATCGGCAGGGAAAACGCTCAACCATCCAGGCGCGTACGGCCTGATTGACCGTTTGGCCTTGCGAGGCCGCCGGCACGGCTCTCATCCGGGCCACGAAGTCGTCAGGTGAAATATTCGTCGTCCCCGGGATGCAGAACGGCGGCGGGAGACCGGCTGCGCGAGCCCGAGTCTCCTCAGCTCTGGCCGCCTCGATGGAACTGGTCGTGACACTCCAAGCCCGGCGGACCGATGGGCGAAGCAGCGCGGTCGGGTTGCGCGGCGCGCCAGCAGAAATGGCGTTGTATTCCCGAACAGTCATCGCGGCTTGCGCAAAGACCGACTGCACAAGGAGGCACTGGAGGACGATTGATGTGGCGGCGATAAGCGCAAGACGGGTCATCGAAGCGGTCCTTATTCGGAGGCTTAAGACGCTACTGATGATGCGGCAGAAGCAGACGCGGACCCCGGAAAACATCCCTGCCGTGTCAGACCGCGAATGGTTGTTAGCGCAGAGAAAGCTATGCCTTGATGCGCGTGCGTCAAATGGAAAATTGGCTCGTGACGATGCCGTATCCTTGCCGTTCGCGACTCCAACGGGTGGCAACTGAGCAGCGTCCGCTTTGGATCGACAGCGGACAGGCGTCTCAGGCTGGTTACCCGAAGTCGATCCTCAATGTTAGAGTGCGGCGCACGGCGAAGGGCAGAGACCCGAAAGGGTACCAGAGGCTAATGCCGACAGCGCCCAGGGACCTGGGCACCGCCCGCGTTAAGCCTGTGCGTGGGCCTTGGCTCCGCCGTACACCCAACGTCCGCACCGGATCGAGAGCGGACGGTTCACGATGCCATGTTCCTCGTGATGGTGCTCAACTATGTCGATCTAGCAGCAAAGGAGAAAGTCTATCAGAAGCTTGCCATTTCGCCGAAGGACGGTGCGCGCCTAGGCCCTGCGCCCCCTGCCCTGGCTGCGCTCGGTGGAGACACGTTGCCGTTGGACTGACAGCACCTTGTCCAGAAACCTGGCGTGCAGCGCTGCCGTCAATCCTGCAAAGCCGGCTCCTCTGGGACGTAGCGCGGCAGACTGCCTTTCTCCGTTCTCCTCTTGCTCGCGCCCGCCATCATTCAGTCCGGAGGCGCGGAACGCCTGTTTGAAGTTATTCCGGTATTTGAGATACCCTCACCCGTGAAGCCTGCTCACCGGAATGGTCATTCGCAGCTTGAGACCATCAGGCTCCCACGACCGTTCGATCGTCGCGCCGAGCTGAAGATTCACACTCCTGTCGAGCAAGGTCGTGCCAAAGCCCGTCCTGACCGGCACAACGACATTTGCGGCTCCGCATTCCCTCCAGTCGATGACGTAGGCTTCGTCCTTCACGACCGTCGACACGTGCACCGTGGCACCAGGCATCGCCAAAGCGCCGTACTTCAACGCATTCGTCCCCAGCTCGTTGAAGATGAGCGCGAGCGGCGTCACCGTTTCCGGGCCAATGGAGTGATCCTGGCCTGAGAGCGTGAATGCGCTGGTGGCGTTGTCGAGACCATAGGGGTCGAGCAGTTCGCGCAACAAACCGTGGACGGTGTTCCCCCTGCCCTGCACACGGTCCTGGTGCTCGCCGTAGACATAGGCGACGGCCTTGCCGAGCCCGCCCAGACGTGTCCGAAGGGTGCTGGCAAATGCCCTGGACTCCGGATTCGCCCTTGCTGACAAACCGATTACACCGTCAACGATCGTAAAGAGATTGGCGATGCGGTGCGCGAGCTCGCGGGCTACCAGCGTTCGCTCGCTGGCGACGTACACCTCGCGGGAAACGTCTCTCGAAATTGCCAGGAGCGACGCGATATTGCCATCCGTGTCGTGAACCGGGGAGACCAGAACGTCCCAATGCTTGTGCGTACCCCTGGCGGTCGGACAGTCAGCCGAGAAGCGCGCGACTGATCCGGCTGCCGCCTTGGCAACCGCAGCCTCCAAGGTCGGCCGGTGAACTACGGGCCAGAGCGATGCCCAGTCAGAACCCTCGAGCGCACTGAAATCCTCTATTTCCATCAGGCAAAGGCCCTCGGGATTCATCGACGAAAGGCGACCGTCGAGCGTAAGAGACTTCAGGCAGTCAAGGCTGCTGTCGAAGGGGCCCTGCGCTTGCACAGGGTCACACCTCGTCTGCGCCATGTCAGTGTGTTCATCCAGTATCGCACTCATAGGATCCACCGCCGTGCCAAGCCGAGACCGAACATGAGGGCGCAGGGCGCCGCGAATGACGACGGTTTATTAAACCGTCTGAACGAGGGAATCCAGCGATCTGTGAGATGGACGAGTGCTACAACTCCGACGACCCCTTGGCCGGGATGGTCGATTGCTTCCGACAGTTCAGGACAAGCTGAGCCGTTTGTCGCACTGATCCCTGTATTGGAGCGTGTTCGGGCCCGAACCGGCATGGCTGACACTCGCACGCGAGCAAGTCGGCGTGCGCGTGATCGTCAGAGCAAGCACTGCCGGATCATCTGGGACGGATCCAGAACGGCCTGGGCCAAGGGCCGGGACGGAAGGTCAATCCTCACGAAACGCCGTGTGCGCGACGTTCGTAGCCGGCCTGAGGCTGCAGATCGGACGCTCTGCATGTCAGCTCTGGGAGGGAGGCGGACCTGAGGTCGGTGTCTAATAGCGGGCGACCCGTGTCCTTCGCGAAACCAAATCAGTGCCCGTTTTTTATTGTGCACCGAATGGCTGTGGCCCGTCATCAGCCTATTCCCTGATTACTTTTTCATAAATAGACCGGTCAACAACGCCTTAAAACTTACACTCTATACTTAGACGTTACAGGCTGATGCCAGTCAGAGATGAAGTTGCCCCTGGCGCATGGCGACATACACCGCCTCGCTGCGTGAGGTGACTTCCAGCTTTCGGTAAATCGCCTTGACGTGATTGCCCACAGTCAGGGGCGATATGCCAAGCGAGCGTGCGGCTTCCTTATAGCTTTGCCCGCGAGCGAAAACGGTCAGGAGTTCGACCTCCCGGCGCGTCAGGCTCTCTGCCGCGACGGCCGGAGGCGACTCCTCAACGTCCGACTGGCGCAGCCGATCCAGCAGGTAGACGGCGGCGGACGCGCTGATCGGGGCACCGCCCATCAGGGTTACATGGATGCCGTCCAGAATGGTTTCCGGCGCGCTGTCCTTGAGCAGATAGCCGTCGGCGCCTGCCCGTAGAGCCGCCACCACGGTGTCGCGATCCCCGAAGGCTGTCACCACCAGAACCTTGCAGTCCTGGGCCGCCTTCAGCGTCCTGATGAAATCCAGCCCGCTGCCGTCGGGAAGCCCGATATCGGTCAGGACCAGATCGACGTTTCGCTCGAGAATGGCCTGCGCTTCCGCGATGGAGCCCGCCTGGGTGTCCAGCGCCAGACCGGGATCGCTAAGGATGATCTCGACGAAATGGGCGGCCACATTCACGTCGTCCTCGAGCAGGGCAATGCGTCTGGGCTCGGTCATGACCTGTCCGGAGTGGCATTGAGCGGCAGGACGAGGACGATCGTTGTGCGATTGGCCTCGCGGTTGCTTTGGAGGCTGGCTCCGATAGCGGCGGCCCGCGACTGCATGTTGCGCAGTCCATGTCCGGATCTGGCCGCGTCACCCATCCCGTGAGGTCCATTGTCGCTGATCGACAGGCGGACGCCGCCGTCAGGCTCGGGTGCCACCACAATCTCGAGACGGTCCCCGCCAGAATGCTTGAGCGCATTCGTGACGGCCTCTTGCAGGATGCGGAAAACCTGCAGGACAGCCCGGGGCGGATAGTCCGGCAGGGGCGTATCAAGCAGGGTCGTCCAGGTGAAGGCAAAGCCGGCACGCTCGACAAGCGGACGCGAGCGTTCCTGAAAGGTGGTCAGGGCGGACGCCAGGGATTCACCGACGGAGTCCATGGAGTCGATCATCAGCCGCATCTCGTCGATGACGGATTGCAGGCCCTCGGCCATAGAGGCGGCATCGACCTTGCCGCGACGGGCGGCGAGCAGCATGCCCATCAGTTGACTGCCCAGACCGTCGTGCATGTCGCGCATGATGCGCCGCCGCTCCTCCAGATGCGCCTGCTGACGGAACAGTTCGCTCTCGCGGGCGCGGGCTATGGCCAGCTCCGCCTCGCGCGCCTCGAGCGTTTCGGACAGGTAGGTGTTGAGGCTGACCGTCGACTGGAAAAGGCGGAAGTTGCGCTGAACAAAGGCCACGATCAGTGCGAACAGCAGGACCGGCGCAGACTGGACGACATACTGCCCTGTGTTCAGGCCCAAGTGCTGACCCAGGGCATCCAGCACGATGCAGACGGCGATGATGCTCATCAGCGCCGCTTCCAGAAGCCGGGTTTCACCTGAACGAAACGCGTGCCAGCCCAGGCGTACCAGCACCCCGGCCCCGAGCGCCGTTGTGTACCAGGTCCAGATCTGGGCCGGGACATCGAACCCTTCCGGCATGGGCCGATAGACGAGCCAGAAGATGCTGATCAGGACGAACACCAGCCAAGAGGCCACCACGACCCGTTGCAAACCGCGTGAAGGCCGCCCCGTCCAGGTGTCGACAAAGCCCAGCAAGGACGCTGACAGCAGGCTGTTCAAGCCGAAGAACAGGACCATCCGCAGCGTCCCGCCGATCGGCTGATCCAGAACAAGGGCATAGGCCGCCAGGCCGGTCCAGGTGAAGCAGACCGTGGCCAGCCAGCCAGCAAACAGACGATTCTCCGCGCGCCAGAACAGGAGCACGGCGAATAGCCCCAGAAGGAAGGTGGTCCAGCCCGCGATCAGGAAATAGTCCCCCTGCTGCCACAGCCGGCGTGCGGCCCAGGGCTGGACCTGATCGATCGGGGCGAGGATGGGGGGATAGAGGTCGGTGTAGGGATAGCCGTCGCGCACGATCACATAGGCGATGGTGTTGGAGCCTGCCCTCAACAGTCCCGACGGGATGCGAACGACCTTGCCCTGCTGACCCTGGAAAGTCTGGCGACCGAACTTCAGGCTGCCGTCGGCGACCACAATCGACCCGTTCACAGCAACCAGCATGTTGTCGACCTGATGATAGGTCAGCATGCCCAGCCCGCGAGCCGGTACGGCCTCCAGGTCGAAATTCATCTGCAGGGAGGCATAGACCGGCTCGCAGCACAGGGTGTGGGGCAGGTTCACCGGGGAATGCGCCGCGCCCTCGGCGGCCTCCAGGGACGGGACCTCAAGTGAGGCTATGCGTGCATTGGTCAGCTCGATCTTGTCGAGGTCTCGCGAGGGAGGAATCGACAGAAGCGGCTGGTAGACCGCAAACCAGAACGCCGCCTGGACGACGATGACGGTGATCGCAATCCGCGTCAGGCGCTGCAGACGATCGGTATTTCCAGCCATGCCCCCCCCAGCTTTAATCCGACACCCCCGCCGCGACCCGTTGGTTTGCCAATCACGGGCGACCCAAGCGCAACAACCGATGTTCGGCGACCGCCATATACGTGGTGGTAGCCATACGGCCAAGCTGAGTCCTATCAAGGCCATAGTCGACATAACGTCGCTCCATGAACCTGCTGAGGATCCATCATGAAAACCATCGCACTAGTCGCCGCTTTGGCCACGCTTGTGGCTGGACCCGTTGCCGCCCAGAACGCCGGGCTGACCGCAAACTATGGCGAGATCAGTCTGCGCTCGGGCTTCACCCCCGACCCCTACCGCGTCCAGGTCACGGCCGGCGGTTCTGTGAATGGCGGTGCCCTGCCCGGCTCGTGCACGGGCATGATCAGCGAGGCCCCCGATTTCGAGGTCAGTTATTCCGCCGGCAGCCTGCCGCTGGTGTTCCGCACGCTGTCGTCGTCGGACACGACCCTGATCATCAATGGCCCGGATGGCAGCTGGTCCTGCGATGACGACAGCTACGGCGACGGGGACGCCGAAGTGCGCTTCAACCGGCCCCAGAGCGGCACCTATGACGTCTGGATCGGCACCTTCGGCGGCGGCACATCGTCCGCCACGCTGCTGATCACCGAAACGCCCTGACGGCGGTCGAGCGGGGCTGGCCATGAGGCCAGCCCCGCCTCCGCGACCCAGCAACATCGTCCATTCGGAGGGCTGTCATGCCTCGAAACACAACCGTGGTGACGCGGCGCAACTACCTGCAGCGGCTTGGGGACAGCCTGGTCGGCACGCTGATCGGCATCGTCCTGATCCTGGCCAGTGTCGCCGTTCTCTTCTGGAATGAAGGGCGCGCCGTCGAGGCAAGCCGCGGTCTGGCTGCCGGCGAGCGCGTGGCTATCGCCTTGTCCCAACCGACCGTCTTGCCGGCGAACGAAGGCAAGCTGGTGCACCTGACCGGTCCGGTCGTCACCACTTCGACCCTCACCGATCCGGACACCGGGGCCGTCTTCCCCGCAGCCCTCGGGGTGCAGCGCAGGGTCGAGATGTTCCAGTGGATCCAGACCGCGTCTTCGCAGACCCAGGACAAGCTCGGGGGCACTCAGGAGACCACGACCACCTACAGCTATGCGCCCGGCTGGAGCGACACCCCCCAGGACAGCTCGACCTTTGCAGAGCCCCAGGGACACGCCAACCCCACCTTTGGCTTCCGCTCCCAGGCCTATTTCGCTGCCGACGCCAGGCTGGGTGGATTTACCCTTTCACAGAATGTGCTCGAGCAGGTCCCGGCTGAAACGCCCATACGCCCAGAAATCATCCCGCAAGGCTGGACGCAGACAGAGGCAGGGCTTTATCGCGGCACCGGCTCCGCCGCTTCACCCAGAATCGGCGACATACGCGTGACCTATCAACAGCTGCCATCCGGCACTGTCATGTCCGCTCTGGGGGAGCAGTCGGGCGGTGAGTTGGCGGGATGGACGCCGCCAGGGAGCCGTTACACCCTGCTGAAGGCACGGGCGGGGTCGTTCTCGGCGGCCGCCATGTTCGCCGATCAGAAGTCCAGCGAGGGGCTTGCGACCTGGGTCCTGCGGGGCGTCGGATATGGGATGGCGATCGTCGGCTTCCTGATGCTTCTGGGTCCCCTGTCTGCGCTTGCGAATGTCGTGCCCTTCATAGCCACCCTGCTGGGAACGGTGTCCGGGTGGATAGGGTTCGTGCTGGCCACAGTTATAACCGTGGGCACGATCGCCCTGGCCTGGCTGGCGGTGCGTCCGGTCCTTGCGATTGGCCTGCTGGTCGCCGGTCTGGGTCTGTGGCTGGCCGTGCGGATGCTTGGTCGAACTCCGCCGGGCCTTTCCAAGGGCTCAATATCCCAGCGGCATTGACGGGGCAAAGGCGCGCTCCGGCCCGGGATGGAGGGATGGGTTGGATCGCAGCCTCTGGCCTGCGCCATGACCTGCCCCGAAAGCGGCAGACTCTGCCAGTCGTCCTGGTCGCTCGATTGGCTCTGTCACCAGTCTACCGCCATAACGGTCGCTCGACACGCCGGTTCTTCGTGATGTGGTCCCTGCCATGCTGCGTCGGACCAAGAGGAGAAGGGTCTTGCCATGGCATCGATAAGGACGCCGCGGGCTGAACAGGCCGCTGTCGATCCCCCCCAGATCGCTGAACCGAGGTCCTTTGGACGCTCCAGTGGCTGTCCCTTCCAGATTGCGACCTTGCGTCAGAGCCCTGCGGCTGTCTCAGGGCCGTTTATCGAACCTGAACAGGCGCTGGGCCTGAGAGGTATTGCCCCGCTTGAAGACCCCGTCGTCCAGCAGATGATGAGCCGGACGGAACATTGAAGCCCAGGCACTCCCCGTCATGGCGATGCCTGGAATAGACCTGCTACAACACGCAGGCCAACCCCTCAGGCAGCGGCACCTCGTGCGGCAACGCCTGGCCGACCTGCTTCAACCGCGAGACTGAGACCAACCCGGTGTGTCGTCGGTAAGCTCTTTGGACCCTGGAACATGCCGCAGTCGATCAGCAGGCGCCGGCCGGCGAGCTCAAGCAGCATGCATGAGCCGGTGACACATTCGGCCGCACCGTGAAACGTGAGGCGGGCGGTCATGTCGGCGGCATCCTCACGGGCATGCTGGATGAGGGGGTCGGGGACCATCACGGCCGACATGTCAGTGGGCCATCAGAAGACTGGGCCCGCTCACGCGATGAAGCAGGCTGCGCGTGGCTCCCCCGAAAAGGGTCTCCTGCAATCGGGAATGGCCCCAGGCCCCGGCGACGAGCAGGCCAACCTGCTGCGCCTCGGCCATGGCTGCCATCGCCTCCCCGTCCCTGGGGCCTTCGACCAGTGTCAGGGTCCCCGACCCGACACCGTGAAGCTTCAGATAGGCATTGAGGCGGTCCACATCGGGATCGGCGACCGTGCGGTCGAGGGTCCTTTCGCACTGCAGGATATGGATCGCACTGGCCATAGCCAGCAGCGGCAGGGCAGCCCGCACGGCCCGGCCCGCTTGAGCGCTCCCGTCCCAGGCGATGGCCGCATCACCGGACAGCGTATCCGGATCGCCCCGGGCGATCAGGATCGGAACCCGGTCACCGAGCAACGCCTGGCTGACCAGATGATAGGCACCCCCCGCCTGCACCTCCTCCTGGGACAGGATGACCAGATCGCACAGCGGCGTCTGTCGGGACAGCGCCAGATCCGGCCTCAGCCCCCGGGAAAGCACGCAGAGCCTGGGGACACCCTCGCCCTCGCCATAGACGACATCGACCGCATGGGCCGCTTCGCGCGCCGCCTGCTCGATCTGGCCCTGAAGACCTCGCTCCGCAGCGGCGAGCTCCGCGACGGCCTCGGGCAAAAGGACGGCTCCCAGCGTCAGCCCCATGGCGACCGTATCGGCTGCCGCGTCCGGATAGACAGGCAGCACATCGGCATGCGCCCTGTGCTGACCGGCAATCCAGGCTCCAAAGTCCAGGGCCGTCCGGTCTTCCGGGCTCCCCGAGGCGAGGACGAGTATGCGTTTAAGACTCATGAGGCGTCTCCCTTGGGAAGGGCTTGTCGGCGCTTGTCAGCCCGGCCGCCTTGATCGACATCAATCGCTCAGAAGAGGTGGGAGACCGAGCCTGGCCCGGCCCGCCCTATCGAGAAGACTTCCGCGTCGCTCCGCCCGCCGGCCACGCCCACGGCGGAAATGATCGCGGGTCGGAACCGCATGACGGCCACCGCATCACCGGAAGGACAGTAGACATGGAGCCCGGGATAGCGGGCGATGACGGCGCGATTGATCCGCTCGATCTCGGCGGGATCCGTGACCTCGGACACATGTCCGCCCATGGACAGGCCGACCCCGTCGCCCTGCCCTCCGCCCTTGAGCCTGATGGCGATCGACGCCCGGGGATTGGCCTGAAGGTTCGCGAACTTCTGGCTTTTCCGGGCAATCACGAAATACAGGTTCAGGCCTTCATGCGTATAGCCAACCGTCGTCGCCTGGGGCCATCCGTCGGGACGGATGCAGGCGAGCGTCATGAGCGTCTCGCGTCCCAGCAGATCGGTGACCGCAGAGACGGCACGGCTGGACATGGGCGGGGGCGTCACCTCGGCCATCAGGGTGTCCTCGCCCTGAGATCATCGAGATAGGCCATCAGGTCATCGATCTCGCCGGCCCTGAAGGTAAAGGACGGCATCGCGGGATGGGACGTCACCAGACCATCCGCAAAGCCCGCCCGCAGGGGCGTGGCGTCGGGTAGCGGGCTGGCGCCCGCCGGCCCGATGGCGTGGCAGCCCGAACAGGCGTGGACCAGATAGCGATGACCGCGCTCGACCGCAGCGAGCCTTTCATCGGGATGATGAGCCTTCGTCGCGGCAGCCTGCGGGCCTTCCGCGCCCATGGCAATGCAGACCAGTCCCAGGGCGGCAGTCCAGCGTCGAGGCATGAGGCGTTCTCCAGGACCCCATCATGCCGTGCAGCCCGTCCCGTCGCCTTGATCTTCGTCAATGCGCTGCGCGTGCTGGCTGGCTTTCCTGTAAGGCAGGAGACTGTCCATGACCTACGCCAGCCTGCTCGTCACCCTGGAGGACGGGGAAGACAGTGACCGCCGCCTGGATCTCGCGTGCGACCTCGCCGGAGCGTTTGGCGCTCACCTCATCGGCTTCCGCTCGAGTTCGATCGGCATGCCGCTCACCGACTCCCTCATGGACGGTGCGATGACCGGTGAACTCCTGAGCCTCTACCGCGACATGGCCGAAACCGAGGTCCAGAAGGGGCGGGCCCGGTTCGAAGCACTTGTAAAGGCCAAAGGGCTGGACGGAGAATGGCGCGGGCGTGTCGGCTATCCTTCAGACCTCTGTTGTCAGACGGCCCGTGCCGCCGACCTGTTGATCCTGCCCAGCCACAGCCCGTCGGCACCCCACCACGCTCCGGAGCCGGTCGGTGTTCTGATGGGATGTGGTCGTCCCGTCCTGATCACGCCGTCCAACCGGTCATCCCCGCCATTCGGAGCACCGGCGCTGGTGGCCTGGCGGGATAGCCGGGAGGCCCGCCGCGCACTCATCGCCGCCCTTCCACTGCTGCAGCGGGCCGCGGGGGTGACGGTCTATGCGGTCTGCGACCCGGATCGGACCGAAGAGGTCGAGGCCGAACTGGTGGATGTCTGCACCTATCTGGCCCGCCACGACATCATCGCCAGGCCGGAGGTCGCGCTCAAGGGCGATACGTCCATCGGCCGCCAGATCCTCCGCGAAGCGCTGGCCTTGGAAGTCGGGCTGATCGTCGCCGGGGGCTATGGCCACGCGCGGCTCAGGGAATGGGCCCTCGGCGGCGTCACCCGCGACCTGATCGAGACCAGTTCCATCTGCCTGTGCCTTTCCCACTGAAGGATCGATCCATGCCCTCTCGCCCCCGACACATTCGCCTGGAGCTGGCCCGAGAACCCGGTCATCCGCACGGTGACGCCCATATCGGATACGACATCGTCGCCTTTCTGGACGAGGACGGCCGGCTGGACCTTCCAGCGTGCCGGGCCAACCCAGAACGGTGCCATGTGCGCCGGTTCATAAAGGACGCCACCGTTGCGACAGGGCGGCTGCGCCATACCCACGGCGATCGATGGATCCTGGATTTTCCGGGTGGCCCCGATGAAGACGCCACCGGGTTCCGACTGGGCGAGGAGCGGTTCCTGCCCGGAGAATATGTCTCCATCATCGGCGGTGACGGGTCGACCCACACCTACTGCGTCGAACGCGTCGCGGACGCCTGAGCCATGGAACGCCGCCACATCCTCATCCTCAACGGTCACCCCGACCCGGATCCCGCCCGCTTCTGTCACGCCCTCGCCGCCGCCTATGCACGGGGAGCCACCAGCGCGGGGCACACGGTTCACAGGATCAACCTGTCTGACCTGGATTTTCCCCTTCTGAAAACACGCCAGGACTGGGAAACGGGCCAGCCCTGCGAGGCCATCCGTGCCCTGCAGGATAACCTGGGGTGGACCGAGCATCTGGTTGTCATCTACCCCCTGTGGCTTGGCACCATGCCAGCGCGGCTCAAAGGCCTCCTCGAGGAGACGTTCAGGCCGGCCTTTGCGTTTGGTGGTGAGGCCGTGACCCCGCGGGCGGGTCGTCTCAAGGGCCGCTCCGCCCGCGTGATCGTCACCATGGGCATGCCGACCCTTGTCTACCGGACAGTGTTCAGGGGCCATTCTCTCAAGGCGCTGAAGAATGGCATCCTGGGGCTCGTCGGGTTTGGCCCCGTTCGGGATACGGTCCTGGGCTCCATCGAAGGCCGGACCGACCATGAACAGCTGCTCCGGCGCGTACAGGATATGGGCGCTCTCGCCCGGTAGGCCTGTCATACCTTGGAGAACACTGGCTGTGGCAGCAGGGCCTAGTCGCTCATTGTCCGAGGGCAGAACGGCGGAGCCATCTGGCTGCGCGGCCCCTCTATCAGTCGCATCCTGTCAGTCAAAATGAAGACCTGACGTCACCTGGCTTTCACATCTGAGGACAGCCTGTTGTGCGGCAGCCGCGTCGGCCCTTGAGGAAGATCCATACCCTTTTGTCGAGGATTGCTCCGCTCGCCCGGGGAACAGACGATCGCGCCCTGCCCCGTCGGAGCCTAGGCCGCCAGCAGCCAGGGCCCCGGCCAGGCTTAACGAGCCGGCGTGGACATCGGAACAGGTCCCATTGTCGTCGGTTCCCCGCTCATGATTGTCCCCTGCAACCTGATCATCTCTATGATTCCGCTGATAGGCCCACGACTGCAACGGCTTGCCACTAGCCAGTGGACGATACGAACTGGCCCTTGAAGCGCTTCAGGCGCGCCACAACGACCACCGCTTCAAGTCTACGGAAATCCCGTTCCTGCTGAGCGACTTGTTCCACGCGCACACTCAGCGCTCAGCTGGCATCAGCTCAGCGCTCCCGGGAGGCGGTCTGCATCCCCGGTCCTCAACACATCACCCGTGCAGGCGCTCAGTCCAGCGCGACGACGTCAGGCACGGCCGGGGCATCGGCGTCAACGCGCTTCAGCCGCTGAACGGCCGCTGACAACTTTGCCCGCATCTGGGCTCGGCGACGCCACGGGCGCAGACTGTCAGCGGCCGAGATGGGATCACCCAGATGATACTGGGCGATAAACGCCGCCGCGAAGCCGAGACTTTGCGAGCGAAGCGGTCGCAGCCGGTTACGACCTGACGCAATCAAAGCGTCCAGGCCTGCAACGACGCCGTCTGCCGTCGCGCGCTCGACGTCCTGGTCCTTGCAGCCAAGCCAGTGCGCCAGAAGCCTGTTGCGGAACACCCTGACGCAGCTCACGCCTCCCCCGTTACCGGCGGCCCTGGCATCCAGGGTCAGGTCGCACTCGCTGTCGAAGCCCTCCGATCGATTGTTCAGATTGCTTGATCCCAGGCGTATGAACCGGTCGTCGATGATGGCCAGCTTGGCGTGCACGATGATGATCTGGCCATCGGCAGTCACCGGACTGAAGGCTCTCAGACGACCAAACCGATCAGCAGCCTCAAGCCTCTTGAGAAAGGCTGACCTGGTTTTATCCATTGTCATCTGGTCGAACCAGCTCGGCGAATGGCCGGTCGAAATCAGGATCACCTCCGGACCGTCGGCCTCCTCAAGACGCTGTGCGAGCGCTTCGGCGACGATCGGCGACGTAAAATACTGGTTCTCGAAATACAGCGTACGCTGTGCACCGGCGATCGCTGCGAGCATCGCCGTCTCTCCCTCGCGGCGTTCCGGGAACGCCTTCCACAGTGCCTGTGTGCGTGAGATGCCGACATCAACGTCGCGGAAGTCCGGCGCGACATGTTCAGGCCAGATGTCGACCGCCGACGGCGACAGCACAGACAGGCGGTCCCCTGTTGCCCTCTCCCACCGTTCCCGGAACAGGTCCCCCAGGGTCCTGGCAGGCGGGCCGTCGACCATGGCCATGACTTCATGCCGACAGTCGTAGCAGGGCGTGCCCCTGGAGGTCTTTGCGCGCCGCGGGTCCGGGTTCAGGTGTTCGGGTGTGTCCCAACGATCCGGGCCGATATCGCAGCTGCCGCAAAAGGCTACGGCGTCATCGATGATCACGGCCTTCTGGTGGTGTGAAGCCCCCAGGGGAAGTGATCCGTCGAGACGGAAATGGATCTGGGTCCTGGCAAAAAAGCGCCGACTGCGGAGAGGGAAAAATCGCTGGGTCGCGGCCACCGGTAGGGCTGACTGCCAGCAGAGAATCCGGATGTCGAGATCCGGTCGGGCCTCGGCCAGATCTCTCAGGAACGGACCTATTCGCAGCGGCTCTGATCCATGGCCCGTCGGCGTGTGGTCGAGAATAGTATCTGGATCAAAGGCCCAGTTGAGAAAGTAGATTGACCTCGTAGCCCTGGACATGGCCGCCCTGGCCGCCGCCAGATAGGGTTCCATATCGACGAGCAAGGCGGCCCGCGGCGCTGTCTCTACCCGCCAACACGTCGTCCCGGCCTCAAGCATTGGCTATCCCCTCCGCATCGATGCGTCCTGCCGGCTCGTGATCCGGGTGCAGTCGGATCAGGGGATGCCGGTCAGGATGGCCGATGGTGGTGCCCGTGTAGCCGGGCGATGGCTTGCCGCAAAGTCGGGATATTGAGCCCGGACGACCGGTCCCTGGAGCGCGTCTGCTGGAGGGACGTCGGCTGGCGGCGATGGACGCGTCGACTTTCGCCGGGGTAACCCCTGTTCGCTGCCGCCCGACGACGCGCGCCGACATGTGAGTGACACGCCCTCCCCTGGTCCGTGGAACACGGCGAAGGGTCGTTGCCCGCAAGGTGCCAAACGCTCTCAGGGTCCTCACCGCTGCTCGGCCACCCACGTGAGTATTGTGTTCACCCGTCCGCATTCGGCAGGGCGATCTTGGCGAATTCCCGCAGCCTATTGGCCCCGCTTGCTCGCTAGCACCGTTCCGGACTGCACCCCCAAAAAGACGTGCCGCAGGGCGCTCAAGTCTTGCAGCGGGTCGGCAGCGTAGACATTGAAGGTCGCCTCCGCACCTTCCACGAACTCGCCCATTGTCCGATCCGGGAACATGGCACGCGCAGTGCCGGCAGTGGATAGCCGCAACAGCTGCTCGCGCGGCATGATCCCCAAAGCGTCCACGTAGACTATTTCGTCGACGACCGAGCCCATGACGTCGTCGCTACCCATGGCGATCGGGACGCCAGCGGCGACAAGACGGGTCAGGTTTTGAATCTGCATCGCCCTCAGCGCCCCGGCACGCTCGGGACGCCGCTGCATGGCGTGCCGTGCAGCCCCGGCAGTGGTGATGACGATCGTCTTGCGGTCAGCCGCTGCGCTGATGGCCGCGTCGGAAATACGGTAATCATCGGCCGTCATGTTTTCGGCGATACGGTAGCCTGGCAGATGCGCGATGATGTCGGCGCCAATCTCCACCGCCAGGGCGAAATCTGCGGCGCTGTCCACATGTGCCGCGACACGGACACCTGCGAGGTGCGCGCGCCGGACGATTTCCCGGGCTACAACAGGGTCCAGGCCCCGATAGCCGAAGGTCGACCGGTCCTGGAGTTCGGCCGCCCGGCGTTCGGAGTTGATCAGGATGACCTTGATCAAGCGCGGCGAGCGCTCGAGCACCGCCGGCCAGAGGGCGTCGAGGTCTTCCACCGTGTCGACCGGATCATAGCTCTGGTGGACCTCTTCGACAGAGATGTCCTCTCCCATCTGGGCCGAAGACGCTAGGGCAATACCAAGCGGATGACCGTCCGATCCCGAGAAACAGGCGTCGGTGAACAGAACCTCCACGTTTCCGGGGTTCTGCAGGAAGCCGGCGAAGGCCATCGTCTGGTCCGGGCGCGAGCACATCTGCACAGAGTGATAGACGCCGGCCTGCAAGGTTCTCTGGTTAGAAAAGGCCGCGAAGGGGCCGTTCTGGAAGTTGTGATTGTGGGCATCGATCAGACCGGGCAGCACGTACTTCCCCTGCAGATCAAATGTGGCATCGACCTGCTCTGGCCTGTTCCTGGTCATGCGACCGTCGACAACGTAAAACTCGTCCGGTGTGAACCGCTCGCCATCAAACCAGCGGCCGTTTTCGAACGCCATTGCCGGGGGCCGTACGCCGCTCTGGGATTGCGCCAGCACCGGGACGGCGAGGCAAAGTGATCCCACGCCTGCCATCAAAAGCTGAAGGGTGCGACGCACGTGGGGCTCCGGGTTAATGTGTATCGAAAAGAGCGCTGATTTGAGCAGCGATCGAGCTACCCGATTCTAGCCGTTCAGGAAATCGTTGAAGGAAGGCCAGGCGCGTTGCGATCGGTACGACGGCTGGAACGTCGGTGAGAGACCGATCGAACCCCCGCCCCTTTCCCCTTGGCTTGCAAACAGGGGGAGGCCTCAGCCCGGACACATGCCTGTCAGCCCACGGAGGGATTCCAGTGCCACAGGATGCTGGTGACAACTGCTAAGATAGCCAACGGCGGCTTACGTCACCCCATCGATCCTCTCTGTGACAATGCCTGGGCAACGGGCCGTGCTTCGCTGCACTGTACGATCGGACACCAGACCTCCCACAGGCAGCCCCCCCCCCCACAGTCTAGCCTGGCAACATCATGCCGAAGGCTCTCGTCCTTCAGCTTGGCCGATGCCTCTTCCGCGAAGACCCCGATATGCCCATAGCGCTGGGGCTGCGAGCGTTACGGTCATCAGGATGCCCGTCGGCGCTTGGATCAGTGGATTGAACCGATCTTGCACATAGAGGATCGCTACGGCGGCTGCCGCGGTTTGATTCAGAGCTCCATGCATCAGGGCGGGGGCCAGGACGGTGCCGCTCGCTTCCCGCGCCCTGGTGAAGAGCACCGACAGGGCGATGCAGATCAGCGGGAACAAAAGGGTGCCTGTGAACCGTGCATCCTGATAGTTGTAGCCCAGCAGCAGAATGGCGGGCCAATGCCATAGCCCCCAAATCGCACCGCCGACGACTGCACCGAACCGTCCAAAAATTTCGGTCAGCCGCGGTGCCATATACCCCCGCCAACCGAGCTCTTCACCAAGCATCAAGGGCAGATTGACGATTGGGCCGACAAGGCCAGTGATGACCAGGGCCAGGGCGATCTTGACCGACGGCGCAAGGTCGATCGGCAGCATCACGTGTGTCACCGCTTCTTGCACCGGAGCGCGCAGCGATTCGAAGAGGAGCAGGCTCAAGCCGACCGATAGACTGGTCAACGCACTCATGGCCGCCATGGCGGCCAAGGCTTGCTTCCAGCCTCGCATCTGAAGGCCAAGCCCGTCCTCTCGGCGAATGGAGCCCCGCTGCACCTTGGTCATGATCAAGGCCACCACTGCCGGCGTCATCATCATGAGCAAGGGGGCGGCTGGAACGACCGCCAGGCCTCCCTGCCGCCAGGCCCAGTAAGCAATCACAAGGGCACCGAGCGCCGTAGCGGAGACGAAGATGGTCACTTCCAGGCAGGCACGCTTCATAACAAGTATCCTTGTATTGCAAGGTTGGGGTGCAGGGCAGGCATCAGGCTGCGCACTGGTTAGGTTGAGGGGGACAGCGATCTCTTGAGCAGGTGCCAGGCGACGAAGCCGGCAATCACACCTATGGGCATGCGCCACCAGCCCAGCACCTCTGACGCCGCCGGGACGGTCGAAACGCCGAGCAGTACCTGCCCGTCAGGATACCTCAAAAGGCCGACATGCAGCGGAAGAAAGGGGCTGAGGACAGCGATCGTGACCAGGGTCACCATCAGGACGGCAAACGCCAGCTGCAGGCCAGCGACAAGGCCGCCTCTGCCGCCGATTAACACGCGACGCCAAAGGCCGGAGATTACGCGGTGCTTGGCCCACCCTTGCAGGCCCGCCGAAATGTCATCCGAAGCGATCAGGCTCGCCAGCATCACTGACGGCTCTCCCAGCTGGATGCAGGCAAGGCGCACGCGATCCAGTTCATCGCCGGGCAACCGCTCGATGAGGTCGTCCAAATGCTGGATCAGCTCCTGGCGCAGATCGCCGACGACCGTGTCCTGGATTCTGGACAGCGAGCGATCAAGTCTTTGAAGGTAATCGGCGTACAGCGATCTTGCGGCGGGGCTTGCGAGAGACCTGTTCATTCGGGTGCCTCTCCCAATTCCTGCATGGATTGGGCGAGCCGCGACCAGCGCGTCCACATCTCGACCAGCATCCGGCGCCCCTCATCGGTAATGCGATAGTATTTCCGCGGCGTGTCTGTCGCCGACGCCGCGGACCAGTAGGTCTGAGCCCAACCGTCTTTCACGAGCCGGATCAGCAGGGGATAGAGGGTTCCCTCCGGAACATCCAATCCAGCCGCACGCCTCAGAGTGTCGACGAACTCTATCGCGAAACGATCCCGATCCCGCATTGCGAAGAGGATCGCCATTTCCAGCACGCCCTTGCGCAGCTGCGTTTCCCAGTTCTGAGCCGGAGAGCGATCCATCCGCGCTCGGTAACGCAATGGACCTTGTTATGCAAGGGCAACGACTGAAACGTTCGCCGCACGCACTCAGCCAGCACCGTCTTGATCTCAACCGGCGGCGGGCGATGTCACCCTCACCTCAGGAGCCCTACCAGTGAAGGCTCCGGTGGCGGCCTCCGGGCCGTTGGCCAAACTGGAGCTTGAGGCTATGGACAGACGACAGCATCTACTCGGGGTTGGAGAGCGAACTTGGCGAAAACGCAGCATGGCTTTGGACGCGTCCGCTCGAAGGCCGAACTCTGGGCTGGAACGGGCGTCGTGCTCGTTCTTGCCTTCTTCCTGATCAGCGGGGCCGTTGCCTACCTCAACGTCCAGGGCTTGCGCGCCACCAGTCAGAAGGTGTCGGGAAGCCATACTGTGCTGGTGGCCATCGATAAGGTCCTGTCGACCGTGCAGGACGCCGAAACGGGACAGCGCGGATATCTTCTCACCGGTCAGGACCGTTATCTTGAACCGTATGAGGACGCCGTAGCCGCCATGGACGGCCATCTTGCGACGCTCAGCGCGCTGACGTCTCGCGACCCGGCGCAGCAAGCACACCTCACGGAAGTCAGGCGTCATGTCGGCACCAAAATGGCGCAGCTGAGCCGTGGTATCGCAGCGCGGCGTGCAGGCGGCCTCGAGGCGGGCGTCGCGATGATCGAAACGGATCGCGGCAGGACGGCGATGAACGCCATACGGGAGGGCCTGGCCAGCATGCGGGCCGACGTTGCGCAACAGCGGCGACAGTGGCTGTCCGAGATGGAGACCGCCTACCAGACCGCCCTGCTGACCGGCATCCTGTCCGCCCTGCTTGGTGCGGCCCTCACCGTCGGCGTGTTCCTTCTCATCCGCCGCAGTACGCGCGAACGCGCGCAGCGGGAATGGCTCCAGGCCGGACAGGTCGGGCTTGCAGAAGCCATGAGCGGCGACAAGACCATCGAGGCGCTGGCCGACGGCATCCTGGCCTTCCTGGCTCGATATGTGGATTTCCAGGCTGCGGCGCTCTTCAAGGGCGAAGGGGGCATTTTCCGCCGTGTCGGCACCTTGGGTGTGCCCTCAGACGCGCCAGTGCCGACGGAGTTCCGACTGAAGGAGGGCATTCTGGGCCAGGTCGCTGCCGATGGTTCGTCCGTCCTGCTCACGGATGTCCCCGAAGGATATCTGACTATCGGATCTGCACTGGGACGGGCCGATCCCCGTCATCTTGTCATCGCCCCCGCGAACGCCGATGGCGTCACCAACGCCGTCATCGAGTTGGGCTTTATCCACGCCCCGGAGCCCCAGGTGCTGCAACTGCTCGACGACAGCGCGGCTGCAATTGGCGTCGCCCTCAGGTCGGCGCGATATCGTCTGGACCTTCAGAACGCCCTCGAAGAGACCCAGCGCCAGTCGGAGGAACTGCAGGTGCAGAGTGAGGAGCTGCGGGTGTCCAACGAGGAACTGGAGGAACAGGGGCGCGCGCTCAAGGAATCCCAGGTGCGGCTGGAACAGCAGCAGGTGGAGCTTGAGCAGACCAACAGCCAGCTGGAGGAGCAGGCGCAAATCCTCGAGGGACAGCGCGACGACCTGGAACGCACCGGCGCCGACCTGGCCGTCAAGGCCCGGGAGCTCGAAGCGGCCAGCCAGTACAAGTCCGACTTCCTCGCCAACATGTCCCACGAGCTCCGGACGCCTCTCAACTCCCTGCTGATCCTGTCGAAGCTTCTCGGCGACAACAGCGACGGAAACCTGTCCGACGAGCAGGTTCGCTATGCCCGGACCATTCAGTCCTCCGGCGACGATCTTCTGACCCTGATCAACGACATCCTCGACCTGTCCAAGATCGAGGCCGGCCATGTTCAGATCCGTCCCGAGTCGGTTTCGGTCCAGCGACTGGCCAGCGACCTGCGTCAGATGTTTCAGCCGGTTGCAGACCAGCGTGGCCTGAACTTCACGATTGATGTCGCCAAGGGGACGCCCGATCTGGTCGAGACGGATCGTCAGCGGCTGGAACAGATTCTGAAAAACCTGCTTTCGAACGCCTTCAAGTTCACGGAGAAGGGTAGCGTGAAGCTGAGGCTGGCACCCGGGGACAGGGGCCTGGATTTCTCGGTGAAGGACACCGGCATCGGCATCTCGCGCGAGCAGCAGAGCAGCATCTTCGAAGCCTTCCAGCAGGCCGACGGCACGATCAGCCGCAAGTACGGCGGGACAGGTCTGGGGCTCTCGATCTCCAGGGAACTGGCGCGGCTGCTCGGCGGCGCGATCACCCTGGAAAGCAAGCCCGGCAAGGGAAGCACCTTCACACTCAGCACGCCGCTGGCCTACGACGCGGCTCAGGTCGCTTCGCGCGCGCCCTTCGCCCCCCACCCCGCCGCGCCCCCGGCCACGCCGGAGGCTCCGGAATCCCCACCCGCTGCCCTGCCCCGCACGGTTGAGGACGATCGGGACGGGCTGGTCACCAACCGGCGCACCCTGCTCGTCGTCGAAGACGACGACCGGTTCGCCGCCATCGTCCGTGACCTGTCGCGCGAAATGGCGTTCCAGTGCCTTGTGGCCAGCAATGGCGAGGACGCGATCAAGCTCGCCAAACAATACCGGCCAAGCGCCATCGTCCTCGATGTCGGCCTCCCCGACCAGTCCGGCCTGACGGTCCTGGACACGCTGAAGCGCGATGACGACACCCGCCATATTCCGATCCATGTGGTTTCGGCCGGAGATCATGCCACGACGGCGCGCGCGCTCGGCGCGATGGGGTATCTCACCAAGCCGGTCAAGCGCGAGGCGTTGGCGGATGTCCTTCGGGCGCTGGAGGAGGACCTGACCCGGACCGTTCGACGCGTCCTGATTGTTGAGGATGACGCCGTCCAGAGAGAGGCCATGAGGGCCCTTCTCTCGAGCGGCGGTGTCGAGACGGTCGGGGTTGGCACGGCGGCGGAATGCCTTGAAACTCTCGAACAGCAATCCTTCGACTGCATGGTCGTGGACCTGTCCCTGCCCGACGCCTCCGGCTTCTCATTGCTGGAGGCGCTCAGTCTGGACGGACAGCGGGCCTCTCCACCGGTGATCGTCTACACAGGCCGCGACCTGACGGCGGATCACGAACAACAACTGCGCCGCTATTCCAGCTCCATCATCATCAAGGGTGCCAAGTCGCCGGAGCGCCTGCTGGATGAGGTCTCGCTGTTCCTTCACCAGGTGGTCGCAGACATGCCGGCCGAGCAGCAGCGCATGATCCAGAAGGCGCGCAATCGGGACGCCGTGCTGGAGGGACGGCGCATCCTCGTCGTCGAGGACGATGTCCGGAACGTCTATTCGCTCACGAGCGTGCTCGAACCCCGAGGCGCCACCGTGCAGATCGCGCGCAATGGCCAGGAAGCCCTCGACGCCCTCGACGCAACCTCCGGCACCGCATCCACCATCGACCTGGTTCTGATGGATGTGATGATGCCCGTCATGGACGGGCTCACCGCAACGCAGCGAATCCGCAGCGATGGACGATGGGGCAACCTGCCGATCCTGATGCTGACCGCCAAGGCCATGCCGGACGACCAGGAACGCTGCCTTGCCGCGGGAGCCAACGACTATATGGCCAAGCCCCTGGACGTCGACAAGCTGCTCTCGCTCGTCCGCGTGTGGATGCCGCGCTGAACCATGCCCGACACCCTCGAAGATCTCGAAATCCGGCTCCTGCTGGAGGCTCTGTTCCAGCGCTATCATTTCGACTTCCGCCACTATGCCCGGGCGTCGATCAAGCGAAGACTGATCCAGGCCCGCGACCAGATGGGCTACCCCACGCTGACCGCGCTACAGGACGCTGTCCTGCACGACCCGTCGATGGTGCCACGGCTGCTCGGCTATCTGACGGTGCAGGTGAGCGAGATGTTTCGCGACCCGACCTATTTCAAAGCCCTGCGCGAGACGGTGCTTCCGCATCTGCACACCTATCCGTCGCTCAAGGTCTGGATCGCGGGGTGCAGCACGGGCGAGGAAGTCTACTCCCTTGCCATCCTCTTTCGTGAAGAGGGGCTGTATGAACGCACCCTCTTCTATGCGACCGACATCAATCCCGACGCGCTGCGCGCGGCGCAGGCCGGGGTCTATACTCTCGACCGGTTGCGGAAGTTCACTGAAAATCACCAGAAGTCGGGCGGGCGTTCATCCTTGTCTGACTACTATACGGCGGGCTACGGGCGGGCCGTCTTCGACCGCAGCCTCACCTCCAGGGTTGTTTTCTCCGATCACAGCCTTGTCTCGGATGCGGTGTTCGCCGAAATGCATCTCATCTCCTGCCGCAACGTGATGATCTATTTTGATCGGGTCCTGCAGGACCGCGCCATCGGCCTGTTCAAGGACTCCCTGCCACGCGGGGGGTTCCTCGGGCTCGGCTCGAGGGAAACTCTGCGGTTTTCGACCCACGCTGCCGATTTTTCCGAGTTCGTTCCTGAGCAGAAACTCTACCGCAGGCTCGGTTCGTGACTGCCACAGCAAGGCGCGCGGTGGTTATCGGCGCTTCCGCCGGTGCCGTGCAGGCACTCTTGACCATCCTTCCCACCTTGCCAGCAGACTATGCCCTGCCTGTTTTGATCGCCGTCCATGTCCCCCCGGATCGAGGCAATGGTCTGGTACCTCTGCTGCGCGCGAGCTGCGCCCTTGCAGTGGTGGAGGCAGAAGACAAGGAAACCGTCCGTCCGGGAACCATCTATTTTGCGCCTCCCGATTATCATCTACTGGTTGAACGGGAGGGTGGGCTGGCCCTGTCCTCGGATGAGGCGGTGAACTACTCCCGCCCTTCGATCGATGTGCTGTTTGAAAGTGCCGCAGACGCGTATGGAGACGGCCTGGTCGGCGTCATACTGACGGGTGCCAACAACGACGGTGCCGCTGGCCTGAAAACCATAATGGACTCAGGGGGCGAAGCTTTCGTCGAACGCCCGTCAGAGGCCTATGCATCAACCATGCCCGAAGCCGCGCTCAAGGCCTGCCCAGGGGCTACGGTCATGAGCTTGCTGGAGATTGCAAGATGCCTGAGGGAGATCCAAGCCACATGACCCCCCACGACAGCCCGATAAAGGTCCTCCTGGTCGATGATCTCGAGGAAAATCTTCTCGCACTGGAGGCCCTTCTCCAGCGCGAAGGCATTCACCTGGTCAAGGCGACGTCTGGAGATCAGGCGCTCGAACTGCTTCTTGCCGAAGACGTCGCCCTGGCGCTCCTGGACGTCCAGATGCCTGGCATGGATGGATTCCAACTGGCGGAATTCATGCGCGGCAACGCCCGCGTACGCCATGTTCCCATAATCTTCGTCACAGCGGGAAGCGCAGAGCAGCAGCGCCGGTTTCGCGGGTATGAGGCCGGGGCAGTCGACTTTATCCAGAAGCCGATCGAGCCGGATATCCTTAGAATGAAGACGGAGATTTTCGTCGAACTCTACCAGCAGCGTGAGCGGGTCAGACGGCAACGCGACGAGCTGGACGCGCATGCGATGGCGTTGAAAGCCGCAGATCAGCGCAAGAACGAGTTCCTGGCCGTCCTGGGGCACGAACTGCGCAACCCCATCATGGCCCTGAATGCCGGACTGAAGCTGCTTGAACGTGCCGGAGAGCCGGGCGACGCCGCCAGCCTCCGGGAGCGGATGGCCATCCAGGTCTTCCACCTCTCGCGCCTGGTCGAAGATCTGCTCGACGTTTCGCGGATTGACCAAGGCAAGATCGCCCTTCGCCTCGAGCGGGTCCTGCTGAAGACTGTGCTGGACTCAGCGATCGACACGAGCCGGCCCAAGATCGACGCGGGCGGGCATGTCTTCACATTTGAAGAGCCGACCGAAGACCTGTGGGTGAGCGCCGACTTCACACGTCTTTCGCAGATCGTCAGCAATCTGCTGACCAATGCGGCCAAATACACCCCGTCGGGCGGAGCGATCCAACTGCGAGCGATCGCCGGCCCGGACTATGTCGAAATCGCAGTCTCCGACAATGGCGTCGGCATTTCCGAGGACATGCAAGGTCGGGTCTTTGACCTGTACACCCAGGTGAACCGGCCAGACAATCGCCCTTCCGAAGGGCTCGGCATCGGGCTCGCCCTTGTTCGCCAGCTGGTCGACCTGCACAAGGGCGACATCCGCGTCGAAAGCGGCGGCGCCGGTGCAGGCAGCTGTTTTACCGTACGGTTGCCACGTTCGGCTTGAACGATGGGCATGGCAGGCCTGTCCAAGTCGACGTGATGCCGCGACCGAAGTCTGATGCGCTGGAAGGTCGAATTCACCCACAGCGAACCGGCCGCACTGGTTTTCGAGCCGACAAACGGCTCAGCTTTGGCTAAGTAGACAGCCTTCAGGTCAGTCTCAGGGAGGCGGGAAATGATCTCAGCGATTGAGCGCGCTTTCGAGCATGCGCGGTCGGGCAAATTCACGAAGGCCCGCGATATTGATCGAGTGATGAAACAGGAGGGCTACACCCACGCCGAAATTGCAAGCCTGGGCTTGAAGTCGGTCAGACGCGACCTGCTCAAGGCGTGCAGTTCAGCCACGGCCTGTCCGGCCACCCATGCATCGCCGCTAAACCCGGAAACTTGACGCCAAGTCGGTTCTCGACAACCTTGATTGAGGGGGCGATGCACCGCCGCCCGGGCGGCTCGGCATGATCAGTCTCGCATCTGGCCATGGCCGAGCTGCTCAACTCTCCCCGCTGGCAAATCGTCCTGTCCTGGACGTCCTTATCGACGGCCCCCGCCAGGCCGCGAGAATCAAGCTTCTTGAGCACAACGAAGCTGCCGGTCCAAAAGAAGCATCGGTGTCGATGAGGGGACCTCTTCCCTGGTGATGGCTTCCCGCAGCAGGGCACCCATCCCCTTGCGCTTGGCGAACCAGCGCTTGCGCAGCTTTACGATCTCCGTCTCGGCCTCGACCTTGTCGAGACCCAGCCAGCGCGCTGTCCAGCGGTATTCGAACGGAAGGGTGCCCAGCGCATCCAGCAGGCCCGGCCGGGTCGCCGACGGCAGGCCGCGCAGCGCCACCACCTTGAGCCATTGACCGCCGAGGCGCGGGGCAACCCCGCCGATCAGATCGTCGTCGGCCAGCCAGGCGTCGAGGAACATCGGCGTTTCCGGCGTCCGCACCGCATAGGCACGACTCGAA
>Ga0265296_1000740_pt1 | contig 44726 bp, 50 predicted proteins | sample MunlanPumphouse1_FD_189073 | JGI IMG/M metagenome (GOLD analysis project Ga0265296, IMG submission 189073) | Groundwater microbial communities from a municipal landfill in Southern Ontario, Canada - Pumphouse #1 | ecosystem: Environmental > Aquatic > Deep subsurface > Groundwater | place... | reverse complement strand
CCGTACATGAACGCCCACAGCTTCCGGCACCACCGCGGACATCACATTATCAAGAGCGGGGGATCGACTGCAGACGTCATGAATATCCTTGGCCACGCTTCAGTGCAAAGTACGACCATCTACACGATGATGCATGGCAAAGAGCTTGAACAGCGGGCGCGTCTCTTCCTCACAGACAGTAATAAAGACTTCGCAGGAGAAAGGGAGCGCGACCCAGGATTCGATGACGCGCTGCAGGGACTTGTCACATTCCTCCGGAATGAAAACCAGGGCAAAGAAGCCATCACAGTCGATGAATTCCAGCGACAGGCCGAGCACTTCTCAAAGCATGGATTATACATGCAACGAACCCGATCCAAGACTAAAGTACCTTATCCACAGTACATAACTTGACAGGAGTTGACAGGGGAATATAATAGTAGTGAAAGGATTCACCACTATGCCTCTATCAACATTCAAACAAAAACAAGTTCAGGAAATGAAAGACAAAGCGGTGCGCCTGTATCAGCAGGGGCTGGACACGCGCACCGTTGCGAAGATGCTCAAGGAATTACATGGCTTCAAACGAAGCCATACTTGGGTATGGGAGGCCGTAAAAGAGCACGATAGTTTATCCACTCCCAAGAAGTTGACAAAAACTGACAGACGAGTAAAATGACCATAGGATCATTGAAAAGCGAATACGCCTACTCGTCTACGAGGGGGAAAGCACAACAGGCAACAGGGCCGGTTGCGACTCCTCGCAGACGAGCAGTCGAGAATCAAAGCACGGGTGGCTTCCCCAGCACCGAACCCCCTGTGGCACTTCTTACACTAGAAGAAATATAAAAAATGCCATGGAAATTAAAGATTTTTTAGTTGAAGCAAAAATTAATACTTATGCCAGTAATGGAGAAGGAAAAGAAAAGATTCTGAAAGATGGAAGCAAAGAATTTGTTTATGAAAAAGATAAATGGAAATATCGTGATAGGTATTTTGGTTTTAATCCATTTATTGGAGAAGAGATTGTCTGGAATAATGATAAGGTAATCTGGGGAATGAATTATACAGGTAAAATTTTGTCAGATAAAATTGATGCCAAAGAAGTATATCAATTTCTCAAAAAAGCGATGAAATTAGTAGAACTTGAAAAACCCTTTAGGGGGCCAGCTTATTTTCAAGAAAATGAGTGGGAATACAAAGATCAAAATTCTGGCACTTTTGAAAATTTTGAAGGTTTTGAGACTATTTATTATAAAAGTGAGAAAGTTTATGAATTAAAATATCATGGAGGTATGATAAAATAAAAATATGAAAAAATTAGAAATTGGGGCAGTTTATAAACATTATAAGGGGACAAAAGCGAAAGTTATTGGCGAAGCGATTAATAGTGAGACGTTAGAGCCAATGGCTATTTATATTCATTTAGAAGATGGAGTTGTTTGGGCTAGACCAAAAAAGATGTTTTTAGAAATGGTAAAAGTTGGTAATAAAAAAATACCAAGATTTCAAAAAATTAAGCAAAAGATTTTAATAAAACCAAAAGCAAAAAGGGGTAAATAAATTTATGAAAAAATTCTTTACTACATTTTTTATTATTTTAATAGCTGGTGGTCTTTTTTTGGGATTGATTAGTTATGTAAATAATAGATTAAATTTGATTAAAAATCAGCTTGAGATTGAAAATGAGAAGAATTTTTCTACTATGCAAGATACTTTTCAAACAAAAATAGAAAATCTTGAAGAGACGGTTGAGACTCTAAAAAAAATAAATTCCACTGACAAAGAATTATTAAAAAAATATTCTAAAATATACTTTTTAAATGAAAATTATTTTCCAGTTTCTTTATCTGACATCAGCAAAGAATATAGAAGTGTAAAAAGCACAAATTTTCAAATCCATACTGGAGTATTGCCCTATCTTGAAAAAATGATAAATGATAATAATTTAGAAAATTTAACCTTAAAACCTTTATCTGCCTATCGTTCATTTATTACTCAAACGAATTTAAAAGCAAGTTATAAAATGATTTTTGGAACTGGGGCGAATAAATTTTCAGCAGATCAGGGGTTTTCAGAACATCAATTGGGTACTGTAATTGATTTTTCTACAGTAAAATTAAATGGAGAACTAAATGGTTTTGATAAAACACCGGAATACAAATGGCTCTTAGCAAACGCTTATAAATATGGTTTTGTTATTTCTTATCCAGAAGGGAACACTTATTACAAATTTGAACCTTGGCATTGGCGTTTTGTGGGTATTGTTTTGGCTACTAAATTACATAATGACGGTTTATATTTTTCTGATCTTGACCAAAGGGCTATAGATTCTTATTTACCAAATATTTTTGATTAAAATCAATGAAGAATTTATCTAAAAAATTAAAAACTATATGGTGGACGATGAAGCTTTTTGTGACCAGAATTCGTTATGGTAATCCATCAAAAAAGTTAAAAATAGTTGGAGTTACAGGTACAAATGGCAAAACAACAGTAGCTACACTTTTACATAAAGTTACTACTGCCTTGGGCTATAAGTCAGGATTAATAGGCACGGTGGAGATATTAATAGGGGAAGAAAAATTTAAAACAGATTCTGGTAAACCAGTGCCAGCCACTACTCCAGATTCAGTTTTTTTGACTAAACTTTTTGCCAAAATGGCGGAGGCTGGTTGTCAATACGTTTTTATGGAAGTTTCCTCTCATGCTTTAGATCAAAATAGAGTAGCTGGCATAAAATTTACTGGTGGAATTTTCACTAATCTGACGCACGATCATCTTGATTATCACAAAGACATAAAGAATTATTTTAGAGCTAAAAAGAAATTTTTTGAAATGTTGCCTAGAAATGCTTTTGCTCTTTCCAACGCAGACGACGATCATGGAAATGTTATTTTAGATGGTATTAAAGCAAAGAAATATTTTTATAGCTTTAATTTTTCGGGTGTTGGACACCCCGAGATTCAGGTGTCCAACACCCGAAATAATTTTTATGGAAAGATTTTGAAGTCTGATTTTTCAGGTTTAGAACTTGATTTTAATGGGGAAAAAATAAATTCAAAATTATTAGGAAAATTTAATGCTTATAATTTACTGGCCGTATGGAGCACTTCTAAACTTCTTGATTTTAATATGATGAAAGTGAATAAAATTTTAGAAGATATAACTCCTCCCACTGGAAGATTTGAACATTTTGTATCGAAAAAAGGTGTGATAGTAATTGTAGATTATGCGCATTCACCGGATGCTTTGGAAAAAGTTCTTGTGACTATTAAGGAAATTAAATCAGAAGAGGGAAGAATAATTTCTGTATTTGGTTGCGGAGGTGATCGAGATACTTCCAAACGTCCTAAAATGGGAAAAATCGGAGCGAGTTTTTCCGATATTGCTATTTTTACTTCAGATAATCCAAGAAGCGAAGATCCAGAAAAAATTATTGATAATATGAAAGACAATTTAACTCACGAAGAAAATAAAAAAGTTATTACAATAGCAGACCGTCGTTTGGCTATTGAAGAGGCGGTGGAATTGGCTAAAAATGGAGATATTATTCTCTGTGCTGGTAAAGGCCATGAGGAATATCAAGAAATTAAAGGTGTGAGAAGTCATTTTAATGATATGGAAGAATTCAAAAAAGTATTAAAATAATGCAAAATTACGACAAACAATTTAAGGGTAAAAAAATTACAGTTATAGGGCTGGGGATTTTGGGGCGAGGATTAGGATATACAAAATTTTTGGCAGAATGTGGAGCGGATTTAATAGTGACTGATTTAAAAACAAAAAAACAACTTGCGACTTCGGTAAAAGCTTTGAAAAAGTTTTCGGGTATTAAATTTATTTTAGGAGAACACAGACTAAGGGATTTCAAAAACAGAGATATGGTAATAAAATCTGCTGGAGTACCACTCGATTCTATTTATATAAAAGAAGCACAAAAGAATAAAATTCCAATTGAAATGGATGTATCTTTGTTTGTTAAATGTGCTCCGGGGGTAAAAATAATTGGAATAACTGGAACACGAGGAAAATCAATGGTTACGGCTCTTGTTTATGAAATTTTAAAGAAAAATGAAAAGTTTTTGAAGAAAAAAATATATATTGGAGGCAATGTTAGGGGTGTCGCCACTCTTCCACTTCTCAAAAAAGTAAAAGTAGGGGATATTTTGGTGTGCGAGCTCGACTCTTGGCAGTTGCAAGGTTTTGGTGATTCAAAAATTTCTTCCCATATTTCTGTTTTTACTTCTTTTATGCCAGATCATATGAATTATTATAAAAATTCTATGAAAAAATATTTTGAAGATAAAGCAAATATTTTTAAGTATCAGAAAAAAAATGATATTTTGATAATTCGTCCAGACGTAAAAAAATTAATTCCTAAAAATTTGAAAAGCCAACTCATGGTAGTAAAATCTGGTAATTTTCAGGAAGAAAACAGGGCTTGCGCCATAGAAGTGGCTAAACAATGTAAGATTCCAGATTCTAAAATAACTCAAGCTCTGAAGAATTTTAAGGGGTTAGAAGGGAGGTTGCAATATGTGAAAACAGTAAAAGAGGTGAAAATATATAATGATAACAATGCTACTACCCCAGAAGCCACAATAGCTGGAATCGAAGTACTTTCGATAAACTTCCGGACACCAGGTGTCCGGGAAAAGAAAATTGTCTTAATCTGTGGTGGAGCGGACAAAAAACTTCCCTTAGATAATTTTGTTAAAACTGTAAATAAATACTGCAGAAATGTCATAATGATTCCAGGGACAGGAACAGACCGATTGTCTAGTAGAAAGTTGAAAGTAGAAAGTTATAAAGTAAAAGATTTAAAAATTGCAGTTAAAACTGCGTTAGGTCTTGCATTGCGCGGAGATATTATTCTCTTTTCTCCAGCTTTCGCTTCTTTTGGACAGTTTAACAATGAATATGAAAGAAATGATTTGTTTATGGAAATAGTTAAAAAATTAAAATAAAACTTATGAAAAAAAGACGAATAATATATATTACAGGAATATCAGGTACTGGAAAAACAACTTTAGCTAAGGAGTTTTTTAAAAGAGGCTATTGTGCTGTTGATATTGATGAATTTTCTCATTGGGAGCATAAAGAAAGTAGAGAACTCAATCATTGGTCACCTGGAGCTAGTAGAGATTTTTTGGAGAATCACGAATGGGTATGTGATCTGGATGCTTTAAAGAAAGTTTTTAAAAAAAATGAAAAAGAAAACGTTTTTGTTTTTGGTATAGTTGATAAAGAAAAAGAAACTTTTCCACTCTTTGATATAATAATTTTATTGCAAATTAGTATCGAAACAGCTTTTAAAAGAGTTGATATGCGAGATAATAATGATTTTGGTAAAGGGAATACTGAAAAAGAATGGATAAAAAGCTGGAAAGATGACTTTGAAAAGGATCTAATAGCTAAAGGAGCAATTTCCATTTCTACTGAAGATGAAATAAACGTTGTTGTAAAAAATATTATTGATATATGCAAAAATTAAATTTATCAAAAATTAAAAAGATATTTTTTATTGGGATTGGAGGGATTGGGATTTCGGCTTTGGCAAAAATGGCTATTTCGAGGGGGATGGAGGTAAGTGGAGTAAATGATGATAAAAGTCCAAAAACTCTAAACCCATTGCGAGATGCTGGGGCAGATATTTTTTATCAAAGTGAGAATAGAGAATTACCAGAAGCTGATTTATATGTATATAGTGATGCTTGGCTATATAGAGGACCAGAGATTATTGAAAGTGCAAAAAAAACAGGTAAACCGGTCTTAAGTTATTTCGAAGCCCTAGGTCAATTTGCCAAAGAATATAGAGTGATAGCTGTTGCTGGTACTCACGGTAAAACTACAACTACTGCCATGTTGGCGGAAATATTGGTGGATGCAGGACTTGACCCAACAGTTATTGTTGGTTCTTTTATAAAAAAGTTTGACAGTAATTTTCGAAAAGGGAATAGTGAATATTTGGTTGTTGAAGCGGATGAATATAATAAACATTTTTTGAATTTTCACCCATTTCTAACTGTAGTTACGAATATCGAGGCTGACCATTTAGATTGCTTTAAAGATTTAGCAGATATACAAAATGCATTTGATAAACTTCTTTCTCAAAGTGAAAATAAAATTACAGATTACACAAAATACTTAGAAAAAGTACCAAAACTTTCCGTGCCTGGGGAACATAACAGAATGAATGCGGCGGCAGCTTTGGCTGTGGCAGACTTTTTGAATATTGAAGAAGAAATTGCTCAAAAATCGATAGCGCAATTTTCCGGTACTTGGCGACGTTTGGAAAAAAGAGGAGAAACTAAAGAAGGGGTTATTATCTATGACGACTACGCTCATCATCCAACAGAAATAAAAGCGAGTTTAGAAGCTTTGCGAGAACTTTTTCCAGTCGGAAAGAAAAAAATTACAGTAATTTTTCAACCCCATCTCTATAGCCGAACTAAGGCTCTTTTTAATGATTTTGCTAAAAGCTTTAAAGGGGCTGACAATATTTACCTACTTCCTATCTTTTTTGCCAGAGAAGAGAAAGATGAGAGTATTTCCAGCGAGAAGTTGGCTAGTGCTATCAGTCTAGCTGGGGATAAAGTCAAAGCTTTTCCAGATTTTGAATCGGCTGAAAAATTCGTAAAAGAGTTGAATTTAGGAAAAAATGATGTGTTTGTAACGATGGGGGCGGGGGAAGCCTACAAAATAGCCGATAAGGTCTTCGGTTTGACATAATATTGGATTGATGTTCTACTATTGACTTTCAATACTCAATATGCTAAGATATACGTATGTCCTTGTTATTAGGCTAAAAGCCTTATAAATTAAGGACTTTTTCAGTAAAAGCTGAATAACCGATATGAAGTTGGCGGAGCATATACCGCTCAAATATGAATAAAAACAATTTAATACGGTTTGCTCAATCTCTGATGTTTTTGCCTTTCATGACAGGAACAACCGTGCCTTTCGGAAGCATTATTCTTAATGCAACTCAAGACACTACTCAGACCGTATTTATACAAAAAGAGAATATTGAAGCTAATGGTCTTTTGGCCTTTAACCAGGTTTTGGATCAGAAAGCTAAAGATTTGAAAGCTAAAGCGGAAGCTATAGATAGTTATTTCGAATCACGCGATATGCCGCTTTTCGGTACGGGTATGAAAATGGTACAAGAAGCTGAGAAGAATGATCTTGACTGGCGTCTTTTGCCTGCCATTACTGTGCGAGAATCTACCGGTGGTAAGTTTGAATGTATAAAAGTTTCGAATAATGCTTTTGGTTGGGGTTCTTGTAAGATTGGTTTTAAATCTAATGAAGAAGCGATTGAAACTGTAGCTAGGAATTTAGGAGGTAATAATCCGAATACTGCAAAACATTATGATGAAAAAACTACCGACCAAATTTTGAAAGCCTATAATCCTCCTTCTATTATTCCAAATTATGTAAAGCAAGTTAAAGCGATAATGAATGCTATTGGGCCGGAAAATTTTGAAACCAAAGCTGAAGCATAAAAAATAAAAGCCCAAGATTAATCTTGGGCTTTTTGTTTTTGTTGAGATAAATATTTCTTATATGGCGTAGATATTTGTCTAGGTAAATCTCCACCATAAATATCATTTAGATAAGCAATATAACCACTTACCTTTTTGTTTAATTTTTCTGTTGGTCTTTTAGTAGCCAGATGAATAATGGCTCTTATTTTTTTTGTATTTTTTTTGCCAAGGCTTATGATAATAAATGGCCTTAATGGTTTACCCACAGTATTCATTGCAATGTTATTTTTGTGGGCTGTTGGTAGACGACGTAGCCACACATTTTTCATTACTTGATTTACTGGAGTAACTTTGACCAATTTGAGACCAGTAATCAAAGGTGCCTTTTTAGTTATATCAAAAGAAAGAGTTTTTTCACGACTAATCTTAAAAATATGACTGGCTTCAATAATACCAATAACTTTTTGTATGACAGGAAACTTAATTCGCTCGCTAGAGCTTATTGTTATATCATCAGCGTAAATGCTGACGCGTGCTTTAATTCCTTCACTTTGCAGATATTCACGGATTTTCTTCATTATTTGGCTATAACTGACAACCAAATTCAATAAAAATGGAGAAGTGGGTGCACCTTGAGGGATTTTTTTTTGATAAGTAACCAGATGAGTTAGAAAATCAACTAAACCCTCGACAAGGTAATCTACAAATTCTTTTGTTCCGTCATTATTTTTATAATCATTCAATAAATTACGGAACCAAGCAGTTTTACGAGTAGAATAAAGTGGTGAAAATGCTTCAATCACTACTTTTCCATTTTGTCGGGCGATTTGCACCGCATGATATGAGTTTAGTTCCTGTTGGATATAATGGCTTAAGGTTTGCCTGATCACATTATATGTTAATGAGGGGAAGGCATTTTTAAAATCTAATCTCCATGTATATCGCAAGTTCATATCCCAGTGAAAAAGAGCGTTAGTTTTTATAGATTGTCCGCGAACAAAGCCAGTTATAGCTTTATCCAACCAACCTCTTTCAGACCAATTACGGAAATAAATATTCAGAATTCTTTTTTGAATATCTTTTACTATTTCAGGAGGTTCGTCGATTCTCCTTCGACCTCCGCTTTTTTTAGGAAGATAATGAGTTTTGTACTCATTAGTATATAGTACTGATTTAATTAGTTTGCTTGGCGCAATTTGTAAGACGCCAGCTAACAGGGTGTCTCCACCTAATATTTTTACTGGCATCTTAACCTCGCTTTTTTAATGATTATTTATTTAATTATCAAAGAAAAAAATAAGTGGCCTGGCTGTCCTAGAACAGCCATTGGCTTTAGCTCCGTCACTTAATTAAAAATCATTATGATTTTAATTAATAGAAGTTTATCTTAAGAGAAAACCACCAGTAATTGGGCTTAGTTCTTAAGATAGCGGCCAGTTGCTGACCGCCCCCTTTCTTAGTAGTGAAGAAATGGGTAAAAGAGCCCATCAGCTGCCACTTATATATAAAATATAACAATATTATACGAATGTCAATACTTACTTTTTGTTCTATTTATTTTTTATTTATTCCAAATGCACCAATGTCATCTTATGTTCTTTAGGTTCAAACAAAGTAATCTGGAAATTATAATTTTTCCCAAGTTCTAATTTTTCACGAAGTTTAGATTCTGAGCCAAAAGTGGAGTTATGCACCAAGCCAGCTACGCCTTCTTTAATAGAAACAAGAGCGCCGTGTTTGTTGTATTTGATAACTACACCTTTAATGATATCTCCTTTCTTTAATTTTCCTTCGTATTCCGTCCAAGGATTTTCTTTTAATGCTTTAATAGAAAGAGAAATTTTTCCATCTTTTATTTCAATAACTTTTGCACGAATTTTGTCTCCCACTTTAAACATACTGCGAGGATCTTCTACTAGACCCCAATCAAGCTCGGAAATATGTACAAGTCCCTCTAGGCCATCTTCCAATTTTAAGAATACTCCGAAATCAACTAAACCAGCCACAGTGCATTCAAGTTCATCACCAACAGTGTATTTACTTAAAATTTCTTTTTTCTCGTCAGGGTTGTTATCTTTCTCGGAGAAAATTAATTTACCTTCTTTTGGCAAAGTAGAAATAATCATAACTGAAATTTTTTCGCCAACTAATTTTTTTAATTCTTTCAATATTTTATCTTTATCTGAATCCAAAACGCGAGGATAGTGATCAGCTTTCAGTTGGGAAGCAGGCAAGAAACCTTGAATGCCTTGCCATTCTAAAATCAAGCCACCTTTGTTAGCATCTTTTATTTCCAAATCTAAAACAGTTTTTGCTTTGATTGCTTTTTCCGCTTCGCTCCAAGTGAGCGCTTGTTTAGCTTCTTTTAGAGAAAGTTCTGTATATCCATTTTCATTTTCTCTTTCAACAACTTTTGCTTTGATAATATCGCCTAGACTTATCTTTTTGATAATATCTTTGGCGTTAATGAATTCACGGCCGTAAATGATACCGGTGCCGAAAGGGGACAAATCAACAAAAACAGATGATTTTTCCACTAAAATTACTGGACCTTCCACAAGCGAATCAACTTCAGGTCTGCTAGCACTTCTATCAACGATAGATTTTAAAACTGGGTTTTCTTGTATATCTTTTACTATTTCTTCTTTTTTCATAATAAATAATTTTAACAAAAAATCCGCCTTGAAGCGGATGTAAGGCTTAGGTTCTAATTTGACTTGCGTCTATTAGGGTTACCCCAAATCCTGCTTTTAATGTATTGAGTTTTATACTAATACAAAAAGCCAAAAAATGCAATCTCACCCCCTAACCCCTCTCCATTTTATTTAAATGGAGAGGGGAGGAATGCGAAGCAGGAGGGGTGAGGTAATTTCTTTTTCTCTAATTTTTTGCTATAATATATATAATGATAATCACATATTTCGGAGAACAATTCTTTAAGATGGGGCAGGGGGATATGGTCCTAGCCTTTAATCCTGTTAGTAAAACAGCTAAATCTGATGTCTCTGCACACTTCGGTTCTGACATAGCATTTGTTACTACTAATCATCCTCTTTTTAACGGAGTAGAACAACTTTCTCACGGCGAACGTATGCCTTTTGTGGTCAGTGGCCCGGGAGATTATGAAGTGAAAGATGTTTTTATAAAAGGTGCAATGTCTAAGGCTTTGATTTCTGGCGAAGATTATATTAATACAATTTATTCATTTACCTTAGATAATATAAAAGTGGCCTTTTTAGGCGCATTAGCAGATCCTGAAATTTCTAAAGAAGCTCAAGAAACTATCGACAGCCCCGATATTCTTTTTGTGCCAATCGGCGGAAAGAATGTATCGAAAGATGTAAGTTTGCTTGACGCTAAATCAGCTGCCAAGTTGGCATTATTATTTGAACCAAAATTAATTATCCCGATGAGCTATAATAATGATTCCTTAAAAATGTTTTTAAAAGAGATGGGAGAAGAAAAGGCGGAAGTGGTAGATAAGCTCACTCTCAAATTAAAGGATTTAGATGGTAAAGAAGGGGAAGTGATTATATTACAAGCGGTTTAATTTATTATTTATATGAGGAAAATAATTCATCATTTAAGAAAACAACCAGAGGAAGTTAGAAGACATGTTTTGCATATTCTTATTTTTGCTGTAGCTATCATTATGGTTTTGCTTTGGGTTTTTAGTTTAGGAAAAAGTTTGGCCGATCCCGATACTCAAGTAAAAATAAAACAAGACCTTCAACCGTTTTCCGTATTAAAAGATAATATAGTTGATGGGTATAAAAGTACTGCAGACACACAATAAAACTTATGGTGAAAAAATCTAATGAACCAATCGAAATACGTAAAGATGGAATCATTTCAGTTGATGTAGTAACAGAAATGAAAGATTCTTATTTGGCATATGCTATGTCCGTTATTACTGCGCGTGCCTTGCCGGATGTTAGAGATGGGTTAAAGCCAGTGCATCGTAGAATTTTATTTGCTATGAATGAAATGGGACTCACTTCTACGGCCCGTTTTAGAAAATCTTCAGCAGTAGTGGGAGATGTGCTCGGAAAATATCATCCACACGGAGATGTGGCTGTGTATGATTCGATGGTAGGTATGGCTCAAGAATTTTCTTTTCGTTATCCTTTAATTTTAGGACAAGGAAACTTTGGTTCAATCGATGGAGATAATGCTGCTGCTATGCGTTATACCGAAGCAAAAATGTCTAAAATTTCTAATGAACTTTTACGTGATTTAGAAAAAGAGACAGTTAATTTTCGTCCGAATTATGACCAAACTCGCAAAGAGCCAATAGTCTTACCGTCGGCTGTGCCTGCTCTTTTGCTAAATGGTACTCTCGGTATCGCTGTTGGGATGGCTACCAATATTCCTCCGCACAATTTAGCTGAAGTATTAGACGCTACAAATTATTTAATCGAGAATGAAGATGCTACCACCGAAGACTTAATGCAATTTGTAAAGGGTCCAGACTTTCCGACTGGTGGTATTGCTTACAATTACAAAGATATGCTTCATGCATATGGAACAGGACGTGGTGGGGTAGTGTGTCGTGGGGAAGCGGAGATAGTTGAACAAAAAGGAGGATTTCAAATTATTATTACTTCTATTCCTTATCGAGTAAATAAAGCCAATTTAATAATGGCTATTGCAGAATTAGTTCAAGAAAAGAAACTGGATGGTATTAAAGGTTTGCGAGATGAGTCAACTAAAGATATTAGAATCGTAATTGATTTAAAAAATACGGCGGTGCCAGAAAAAGTTTTAAATTATATTTATAAAAATACTCAGCTTGAATCTAATTTTAATTTTAATGTTGTGGCTTTGGTAGATGGTGTGCCCCAGACTCTGTCCTTGAAATCAATTCTTGCTCTATTTATCGAACATAGAAAAGAAGTTGTGAAAAGAAGAAATATTTATGATTTAAGAAAAGCAGAAGAGCGCGAACATATTTTACTTGGTTTGAAAAAAGCCTTAGATAAAATTGACAGGGTGATTACAGTTATTCGTGGTTCTAAAGATAGTCAAGTAGCGAAATTTAATTTGATGAAAGAATTTAAATTTTCTGAATTACAGACTATTGCTATTTTAGAAATGAAATTACAAAAACTAGCGGGCCTTGAAAGAAAAGCAGTAGAAAATGAATTGGAAGAAAAACAGAAATTCATCAAGGAAACAAAGGATCTTTTGGCAAGTGCCAAAAAAATACTAGGAGTTATTTCTTCTGAATTAAAAGAAATTCGGGAAAAATATGCGGATGAACGTAGAACCAAAATAGTAAAAGGCGGCAACAAAGAAATTTCGGATGAAGATTTGATTCCAGACAAAGAAACTGTGCTTGTTTTCACTGCCGGCGGATATGTCAAACGTACCGACCCTTCAGAATATCATACTCAAAAAAGGGGAGGAGTGGGGGTAGTTGATCTTGAAACTAAAGAGGAAGATTTTGTCACTATGTTGGTGTCGGGTTCTACTCATAGTGATTTGCTTTTCTTCACCAACCTAGGTAAAGCTTATCAAATGAAAATGTTTGATATTCCGGAAGGTCGTCGAGCTACCAAAGGAAAATCAATAATGAATTTCTTGTCCTTAAATAATGATGAAAAAGTTACTTCTATTTTACCGATGCCGAAAGAACTAAAAAAATCTCCCATTTCACTAATGCTTACTACTAAAGATGGCACTTCCAAAAAAATGTCGGGAGAAAGTTTCAAAGATGTGAGACGCAGTGGAATTATTGCTATTCGTTTAGACAAAAACGATCAGTTAGTTTCTGCTCTGTTAGTTGAAAAGGGTGACGAAGTGATGGTAGCTACTTCTGGAGGACAATCTATTAGATTCAAAGAATCAGATATCAGAGAAATGGGCAGAACAGCTGGAGGGGTACGCGGAATAAAACTTGGTAAAACAGATGAAGTGATTGGTGTGGATGTTGTGAAAAAAGAAAATAGAGATGGTTCATTTTTGACCATGAGCGCCAATGGTTTCGGCAAAAAGACTTCTCTAAAAGAATATAAAGTTCAAAAACGTGGTGGTTCAGGTATCAAAACAGCCAAAGTAACTCCAAAAACAGGCAAACTAATTGTGGCTAAAGTTTTGACCGGCCAAGAGGAAGAATTGATCGCCATGTCAAAGAAAGGCCAAGTGATTAAAACAGCTTTGAAAGATATTTCATCTTTGGGTAGACAAACCCAAGGGGTGACCATTATGCGTCTTCGCGCAGGGGACAATATTGCCTCTTTGACTTGTTTTTAATGATATAATTAAACTATGTTCGCTGATCCGGTAAAAAACTTAAAAGCCTTTGATTTAAGAGAAAACATGATTGTGGCGGATTTGGGTGCTGGTTCTGGTTTTTATACTATTCCTGTTGCCAAAATGGTTCCGATGGGAAAAGTTTATGCTATTGAAATACAAAAAGATTTTTTAACTGCCATTAATAACAAAGTAAAAGAAGCTCATTTAAGTAATGTGGAATGTCTTTTGGGAGATGTAGAAAAAAAGGGTGGAACTAAATTGAAAGATAATATTATAGATGCTGTTATTGCTTCTAATATATTTTTCCAAGTGATAGATAAAGACAAATTTATTGATGAAATAAAAAGGATATTGAAAATTGGAGGTAAATTGCTTTTGATTGACTGGTCTGATGGATCATCTGCGATAGGGGCTAGTTTTGACAAAGTTGTTCCTAAAAACATAGCTCGTGAGATGTTTGAAAATAAAGGATTTACTTGGCAACGTGATATTGATGCAGGCGCTCATCATTATGGTATAATATTAGTAAATAAATGAAAGGGAATTTTCAAATTATAATTTTAGTTGTATTTATTGCCGCTGCCGTTTTGGGCGTCTTTGTCTTTTCTGGCGCTATTCCTCTAGGAAACCAAGATAATAATACTGGCGCACAAGGCACGGTTGTTTTATGGGGTACAGTAAAATCTCAAGTCATTGCTTCTTTATTAGAGAATTTTAATCGAGCTAATCCTACTTTTGTCGTTAAATATGTTGAGAAATCAGCAGATACTTTTGATAGTGATTTACTAGAGGCACTTGCTTCTGGAGTTGGTCCTGATTTATTTTTCATTTCTGATGATTTGGTTTATAAATATAGTAATAAAATTTTTACTATTCCATATACTAGTTTTCCGGTAAGTACTTTTAAGAATAGTTTCGTCGGAGCAGGGGAAGTATTTTTAACTTCCAAAGGAGTGCTTGCTCTTCCGTTGACGGTTGATCCGTTAATGATGTATTACAATCGAAGTATGCTTGATGCTAATAGTATTATTTATCCGCCAACCTTTTGGGAAGAGTTTGCTAATCTTATTTCAGTTTTAAATAAAAAAGATGAAAGAGGTACTATTCTAAAAAGCACAGTAGCTATGGGGCAATTTTCTAATGTTTTACACGCCAAAGATATTTTAGCTACTCTCTTTATGCAAGTTGGTAATTCCATTGTGACTGAAAAAAATGGATCTTTTGTTTCTGTTTTAAATGGAAATGATGGAGGAAATATTTTAGGTTCAACTTTGCAATTTTATACAGATTTTGCTGATCCATTAAAAAATGTTTATTCTTGGAATAAATCTTTTTCAAATTCCCGTGACGCTTTCAGTGCGGAAAATCTAGCATTTTATTTTGGTTATGCCAGCGAACTCCAATCTTTAATCAATAAAAATCCTAATCAAAACTTTTTAGTAGCCCCTATGCCTCAGGTTAGAAATAGTAATTTTAAATTAACTTCTGCCAAAGTAACAGGTGTAGCTATTTCCTCTTTTTCTAAAAATTTAAATACTGCTTTCATCGCCGCAGGACTTTTGGCTAATAGTGATTTTGCCGATAAATTATCTATCTCTCTTAATATAGCCCCAGCTCGTAGGGATTTATTAAAAATCGTGCCGACCACAGATGTCTACTTGCCTGCTTTCTATTCTTCTGCTCTTTTTTCCAAAAGTTGGCTTGATCCATCACCCAAAGATACTAATAATATTTTTCAAGGGATGGTTGAAAAAGTGCTTTCCAATAGTATGTCCGTAACCCAAGCTATAAGTGATGCTGGCGCTAAACTGGGATTATTATTAATGAAATAAACTTTATGAGAAAAACAAGCTTTAAATTATTTCTGATTGTCGCCATCATTTTCGTTGGAGTTTTTTCTTTAGTTTTCGTTTCTGATACAAAAGTTTTTGCTCAAGTAGATGATAAAATTATTGTAGAAACAACCGGATATTCAATGTTGAGTGAAAGTTCTTTCGTCTTCGGTGGATATTATTCTGGTAATTTTGATAAAAAAGGATTTACCACTTATTTTGAATTCAAGAAAGATGATAATAATTTAGATATTTCAGAAGACAGGGAAGAGACAATCAAAATAGAACGTCCTAGCAAATTAAAACCAACAGTAGATGAATACAGTTATTTTTACACCAGTCCAGAACTAAAACTTTTTTCAGATTACTTTTTTCGAGCAGTCGGTTATTTCAATGATGTTCCAGATAAAAAATATTATGGCGAGACCTTACATATGAGAACTGGGTATATTCCTTATGGAATGACATATCCTTTCTCTGTGGATAAAAATAACAAGTCTATAAAATATAATATTCCAAATACTTGTGATTTTTTGGGAGGTCTTCTCAGTGGTATATGCGATACCAAATCTACTTCTAATTTAGCAGAAAAGTGGTATTTCCAAGGTCAACTTACAGGAAATACAAATATTGATACAGAAGGGCCTTTTACCTCAAAGGAAAGTTGTATTAGTAATAAAAATATTTATGTAGGTCAGAATATTGGTAAGATTTTAAAAGATTGTTATAAAGTAACATCTAATGTATTGCCTGACCCAACAGTGCCAGGTTGGTATTTCCAGGGTCAAATAATTGGCAATACTAATACCGATATTGAAGGACCATTTGCTTCGGAGCAAGTTTGTAATGATAACGAGAATATTTATGCCGGTCAAGATATTGGTAAAATTTTGAAAGATTGTTTTGAAGTAGCATCCAATATTACTACTCCAACTCCGTCCAAGCCAGTAGATAGTCTTAGTGGTAAATTGGTGCCTTGCGATGAAACAAATGAACCTTGTAATTTTAATAAGTTTTTAGATCTTATAAATAATGTGCTTAAATTTGTTTTTGTTGATTTAGTTCTGCCGATTGCCGCCATAATGTTCGCTTATGCCGGTTTTGAGCTTGTTACTTCAGGCGGGTCAACTGAGAAGAAATCAAAGGCAAAAAGCATTTTTACCAATGTGGCTATAGGTTTAATCGTAGCAGCAGCTGCCTTTTTGATAGTAAAGGCAATATTATCGATAGTTGGGTATACGGGTACGTCGTTCTTGAAATAGGGTTGGATTTTGAAATTATAAAGAATATAATATACATATGAAATATATAAAGAAAAATTTGTTAAGTATTATTCTAATAGTTTTTATGTTAGTTTTACCAGTTTTGTCTCTGGCAAGTGATGTGAATGGTGATCTTAGTGAAGGAACCACTAAAATTTTTAATCCCCTAGGAGACGATACACAAACTCTTGGCGCCCTAATTAAAAAAATTCTAGAAGGCGTAATCAAAATCGGTATGCCTATTATTGTTGTAGCTATAATTTATTCAGGCTTTCTTTTTGTTTCAGCTCAAGGTAATTCAGAGAAATTAGGCAAGGCCAAAGATGCGTTGTTATACACCTTAATTGGTGCAGCCATATTATTAGGGTCGTGGGGCATAGCTCAACTTATAACAGATACAGTAAAAGCATTATAAAAAATTATGACAAATCTTGTATGTAGTGATTCCATTAGTAATATCGGAGATATAATTTGCAAAATTGGTTCTCTTTTGGAATTGATTATTCCGGTTCTGATTCTTTTGGGTGTGTTTTATTTTGTGTGGGGAGTGGTTACTTATTTTATTAAAGATGAAGAAGAGGCCAAGAAAAAAGGAAGAGATAGAATAATTTATGGCCTTCTTGGTTTTGTAATTATTTTTGCTCTTCAAGGTTTAGTGTCTATTGTTATAAATACTTTTGGACTTGATCAGGGCGCTGGTCTTATTTCAAGTTTTACTCAAAATAATAACCCCGGTAATATAGGGACCGATTCTTCTGGAACTTGTAGTTTGGGGGCTAATCCTAAATTAGGAAATCTATTTAATTATGCCACTTGTTTTATTTATAGTTCGGCTATTCCTCTTATCGTTGCTTTAGCGGTGGCTATGTTTGTTTGGGGAGTAGTTCAATATGTTATAAATAATGATGAAGAAGCAAAAAAGGCCAAAGGCAAACAATTTATGATTTGGGGAATTATTGGCCTAACTGTTATGTTTGGTGTTTGGGGTATAGTAAAGATATTGGGGACCACTTTTGGCATTGAGAACGCTATTCCACAACTGAAGTAGTATTGACTTGCATTATTTTTGTTCTTTGTGTGATATAATATAGGTATATTATTAGCATTATAAGGTCGTTTAAAATTAACATTATAAATAATTATGAAGAAAAAATTAATTGTATTGTCGAGTTCCGTTTTAAGTTTTGGGCCTCTTGTAGCTTTTGCAGCAAGTTGTACCTCTGGTGTTGAAGCATCTAGCACAATTCAAGGTATAATATGTAAAATTGGGAATATTTTGGATACCCTTATCCCAATATTGGTTGTTCTAGGGGTTGTTTATTTTATCTGGGGAGTCATTACTTATTTTATTGGTAATGACGAAGAGGCAAAAGCGAAAGGAAGAATGAGAATTATTTATGGCATCATTGGTCTAGTGGTTATTGTTGCTATGTGGGGACTTGTTGGTATCATTATTAACACCTTTGATGTTGGTGTTGGTGGCGGTGGCCCTCCTATTCCAGGTGTTAGTGGTGTTGGTGGTTACTAATTCAAAATCAGATAAAGTTTATTATGGATTTACTTTTTACAAATGTAGCTTATGCGAGCGTTGATTCTTTTATTTCGAACGTTAATAAGCTCATTATAAACCCGCTTATTATATTTCTTTTTGCTCTGGCAGTTGTGTATTTTCTGTATGGCGTATTTGAATTCATTTCTAATCAAGACAACGAGGAGGCAAAAACAAAAGGGAAGAGTCATATGATTTGGGGAGTGATTGGAATTGTAATAATGATGGGAGTATTTACAATCCTGAATATGATTATAAACACTTTCAATATTCAAGGAATAAATCCACAAGAGGGAACAGTTAATTTACCGGAATATAATCCGTAATTCAGAAATTTAATAGAAATTAAAAAAGGACAATCGAAAGATTGTCCTTTTTTGTTGCGTCCTTTATCGCAACGATTAATTTTTTATTTGAATTCTTTTATACAATTGAATACGAAATTCTTGTGTTTCTTCTTTTCCGGCTGTAACTTTTACTGGACCAGGTCTTGCATTTGGAGGCATATAGAAGTCTCCTTCTTTTGGATATGCAACTGGTTTTAACCAGCCATTATCTCCTGTAAATTGAAGATTAAAAGCATGGCCATCAGATCGAAATTTGAATCTGTAGTCAATTTTTTCAGTTATCCAAGGTTCGCTGCTAAAAGAAATATAAGATTGAGCTACCAAAACCAAAGCCTCAGTAGTGATTCCGTTTGAAGAATTATTACTTATTGGTTCTTTTAGTTTAGAAGGGGACAAAAAGAAATAATAAACAAGAAATCCAATAAGAATAAAAGCAAATATAGACCAAACCCAGCTTAATGTATTTGTTTCTTTTTGGGGTTTTGTATGGTCGTCATGACCATGAGAATCTTTTTGCTCTCCTGTTTTTTCTGGAGGGGTTGCTTTTTTTACTAATTCTGGTGTAGTTTTTTTCTTTTTAACCGTTAACAAGATTATAATTATAATTATAACACCAGCTCCTATTGAATATAATAATCCAATTAGAAAGTCTCCAAAGAAATTTTCCATATTATACCCCTATGTTTATAGTTGGTGTAACATCCTTGCCACTAACAAAAGTAGTAAGTTTACTATCTGTAAACATTTTTTTTGCTAACTCAATTTGTTGAGCATACGGCATGTCTTTTATTTTTTGATAAAATTCATTGCGTATTTTCATATCGTATTTCTCAACATCTATCCCAAGTTTTCCAGCAATTTTCTTTCCTTTTGCTATTTCAATTTCAGCTTCAGCATTTTGTTTTGCCACATACTTCGCTGTAGTTGCTGCGAGGATTTCTTTTTTATGAGTTCCAGCAACTTCAATAGAATTTAATTTAGCGTCTAAGATTTTATATCCTAAAGCCTCTTCTAATCCAACTTCTATTTGTTTGTTGGGATCATTAGGATCTTCCTTAAAACGTCCAGGAATTTTTTTGTTAAGTTTGCATATTACTTTAGAAAATTCATCCTTACTGATATCAGGTGTAATATTTTCTCCCCCGAGATTAGCGAATGTTTTTTCTTTAGTAAACAACAATGCTTCTCCTAAACATAAAGTTTGAACTTGTCCATAAGCATCGTTATTACCAAATATTGGAACAACGGCATTAGTTGGCATTAGAATTACTGTGAAATAAATATTCAAAGGTACTCCATTTTTATCTTCAGCTTCTACGAGTAACATTGCATACTCAAATGGTTTAGCTATAAGATATGGTGTATATTCATCTCTAAATTGTATCTCACGTCCACCTGGTGTTGATTTCCACTCAAGCCACTGTTGGTGTCTTTCGTAAATTGAACGGAAAGGATAAATTCCAATCCAATACATTCCAAGAATATTATGTTGTTTAAGCTCTCTTCTCATATCTTCGGCTAAATTTTGAGAAAGATTTTCAAAACTCTTTATATTATATTTATCTTTTTTATCAATATAAAGTGTTTTTGATGGAAGTATTACTTCACCTGAAAATTTTTTCCCAGTCATTATATGCATAATGCGATTTTCTCTACCAAAGGTAAAGAATTTATTTCTTGGTGCTAGTACAAAATAACATAGCAACAGAAATAATATTACGAACACAACAATTGTTCCTATAATTAATCCCACTATCATTCCAATATTAGGATTCAGAAATAATAAAGTTTTCATTTGTTTTTTGCCTCCTTCGGCATATTTGTTGTTAGTTGTTAGTTTGTTTGTTTGAAGAGCCAATAGGGAAGTAGCTGCTCAAACAAACAAACTATTCTAACATTGTTGTCAAAGGGCTTATTATTGATATAAGTATATCACATATAATCAAAAAGTCAACCCTCAGGGTTGACTTTTTGATTGATTTATAATGTCGATATTTAGTACGAAATTAAGCGTGTTTTAGAGGTTCAGATAAATATTTTTCTTCAGCAAAGATATATCTCCATAAAAAGATTATGGTTACGATTATTATTGCTAAGAATATCCATTGCATCAAACCAGTAGGTAAAAAACTATTTGACCCTTCTAGTGCATTAGCTGTGAGGCCACTAAAACTGTCATTATTTTCACTAGTAGCTACGGTTTCATTTGTATCTGTAGTCTTTGTAACTGTAGTATTAGTAGTATTGGTAGTTGTATTTGTTGAAACATTAGTTGGAGCGGGATTATTTGTTACTGGAGCATTCACAACTACAGGTGCTGAATTATAATAAAGAATAGGTATATCTTGTCTAAGATAATAATACGGAGCAGCGTTTATTTCACTTCTACTAATGTTTTGAGCGTAAGCAGGGGAAGCTAGTAAAAGTCCAAAAATAAAGGCTAAAATGCCCAAAAGTAATATTAAATTGTTGTTTGTTTTACTCATATGGATAAGTATAGCACTTATCGATATAAATGTCAAGTCTTTGTGCCCGAGGTGGGAATCGAACCCACATCCCTTACGAGACACGATTTTAAGTCGTGCGCGTATACCAGTTCCGCCACTCGGGCAATTGGCATTTCTGCCATGAGGCCTGGGGCGGAATTGAACCGCCGTATATTCCTTTTGCAGAGGAATGCCTTACCACTTGGCTACCAGGCCATTTTTAAAATTTATTAACTTAAAGCCTCCGTGCAGAGGAATGGCATATTCGCTACGCTCACGCCACTTGCTACCAGGCCATTTATATAATCTAACATTTTTTATTAAACTTTCAAAATAAAAAAAAATATGTTAAGTTTAAATAAGAAATTATATCCGCCTTTAGCTCAGATGTAGCGGATCCAACAGATTATTTACAATAGTTTATTAAAACCATATAATTAATTTTCCGCCCTTAGCTCAGCTGGTAGAGCAGATCCCTCTTAAGGATAAGGTCGAAGGTTCGATCCCTTCAGGGCGGACACAAAAGAATAAATGCCGAGGTGGCGAAATTGGCAGACGCACTTGCCTTAGGAGCAAGCGAGAGTAATCTCATGGGAGTTCAAGTCTCCCCCTCGGCACAAATTAATCAATTACTTTTCTCTAAGCAATTCGTCAATTTTTTGTCTGTTTTTTTCTCCGCGATCTATTTCTATATCAATGAAAGGAATGACTTTTGTCTGCATATTTTTTTTAATATAGTCACGCAATTCTCCTCTTTTTCGTTTAGCAAAATCTAATGCATCATGCTCTTTTTCGTCAGGTAGAACGGTTATAAAAATAGTAGCACGTTTTAAGTCTGGAGAAACATTACAAGAAGTAACTGTGATTAAAGAAGTGCCATTGCTTTCGTGTTCCAAAAATTGAGCAGATAACTCTTTTAAAAAATTTGCCACTTTCTCGTTTCTTTGGAGCATTATTTTATATCCTTACAAACTGGAGTTTGTAAGGGTGTCATTATTTTTGGGTAATATTAAAAGATTCGATTATATCTCCTTCAACTATCTCTATTTTTGATTCAAGCATCATACCAAATTCTGTGCCTTCTTCTACCTCTTTTACTTTCGTTTTAGCTTTTTCCAAATTTACTATTTTCCCGCGTCCAATTTCAAAATCCCGACGCATAATTTTAACAACTTTATCTAACACCATTCGCCCTTTTAAAACCTTACCGCCCACTATTTGACGTTCTTTGGTACGGCTAAAAACTTTCAGAACCTTAGCACTACCAGTTGTTTCTATGGTTTCAACTTTTGGTCTTCTTTTTTCCATTTCAGTTTCTAACCATTCCGTCATTTTGTAGATAATATCAAAGGAAGAAATAGTAATGCCTCGTTTGTCAGCTAATTCAACTGCGCTTTTATCTATCTTTACATTAAATGCTATAACCAAAATGTTCTCGCCTCCGCTAATAGTTTTTATATCTGATTCTGAAATAGGTCCTACCCCCTTTTGCACAATTTTAAATTCTGCATTTTCGTCTGCTATTTTTTTTATTTCTTTTTCAATAGCTTCCAAGGAACCTGCGATATCAGCTTTTAAAATAATTGGGATTATTTTTTTATTGTTTTCGGAATCAGAAGGACGACTCTTAAGAGAGTTTCCCCAAGGATTGTCTTTAATATTTAAAGAATTTATATATTTTTCTACATCTTTTTTATTTTCAAAAGATTTAAATTCTGCTCCTATTTTTGGTATTTTACAAAAACCAACCAAACGTATAGGAGAAGAAAAAGTTGCTTCTTCTATGGGCTCTCCCAAAAAGTTTTCCATAATATTAGTAGCGCAAAAACTGTCTTCTACTACTACTGTCATTCCTTTTTTTAGAGTACCATTTTTAACAATGAGAGTGGCTTGTACTCCGCGCCTAGAATCAAGCTTAGCTTCAATTACAAAACCGGAAGCGTTTTCGTCTTTATTACCGGTAAAATTTTCCATTTCAGCCAAAATATTAATGAGCGATAGTAAATCATCTATACCCGTGCCTGCTTTTGCTGAAATCTCAACAAATGGAATTTTGCCACCATAGTTTTCAAGATAGATTTCATTTTCTGCTAATTCGGTTTTTGTTTTTTCTATATTAGCATTTGTTTTATCAATTTTATTTATAGCTACAATACAAGGAATTTTATTTTCAACTATTGTTTTCCACGCCTCGATTGTCTGTGGTTTTACTCCATCTTCAGCCGATACAATTAAAACTGCGATATCGGCAATTTGGGCTCCACGTTCGCGCATTTTCGAAAAAGATTCATGTCCTGGAGTATCAATGAAAGTTATCTTTTTTTCTTTTCCCTTGTCAGAAGTATGGACAACTTCATAGGCCGTAATTTTCTGGGTGATACCACCTACTTCTTTATCAACAATGTTAGTTTTTCTTATATAGTCGAGAAGGGTAGATTTACCATGGTCAATATGGCCCATAATTACTACTACTGGTGGCCTCGCCTGTAGGTCTATAGCCGAAGGTCGCTCTATGTTTTTTTCATTTGTTGTTTCCATTATACTTTTGCTTTTTTTAACACCTCCTTCTCTTCCGTAGTGAGTTCATATTCAGATTTTCCGTTTTTAACAGGTTTAGCAAAAATACTCATTCGTTCTCGAGAATATAAACTAGACAAAACTACACCGTCTCCATCTTCATTTACCATTCCGACAGCAAAGCTTTGATTACTACCTTGGTCGGGAAAAGGATTGAAACGAATAGTTTCAAGACCGCGGATGCTTTTCTTTAATTTTTTATTTACTTCCACTAATTCTTTTTCAATATTTTCTTTAGCAGATTGTAATTTGGAAATATTTTCTTCTAGGGTTAAGATATTCTGTTCTAAGTCTTTTCCTTTTTTCCCAGCGAAAAATCTTTTTAAGCGTTTTTCTGTTCGCACAGCCCAAATAATGCCGATTAGGACAATCACTCCAATAAGAACGAGAAAAATTATTTCGGGCTTTATATTCATATCGTTTCAATATATACTATTTTTATGGCTAAATCAAGAAATATATATTTAGATTATGCAGCTTCGGTGTCGGCTAATCCGAGTTCTATTCATGCCCTTGGGGTAGAAGCTAAAAGAAAATTAGAAAATGCACGAAAAGAAATTGCTGATATTTTACAAGCTCGACCTTCTGAAATAATTTTTACTAGTGGGGGAACAGAAAGTAACAATCTTGCTATTCAGGGAACAATTAGCGGGTGTTGGACACCCAACCAGGTGTCCAACACCCGCTGTCCGCATATCATCACAACCAACATAGAACATCCTTCTGTGTTGGAAACTTTTAAAATGCTTAAAAAAAGAAAGTTGGCAGAAATTTCAATAGTGCCGGTTGAAAAAAATGGCATAGTGGATCCAAAAAAAATTAAAAAAGAGATCAAGAAAAATACCGTACTTGTATCAGTGATGTATGCCAATAATGAAATAGGAACAATACAGCCAATAAAAGAAATTGCTAAAGAAATTCGACATTGGAAAAAGGGCCAGAAATACTCTTTTTCGGGGTCGCTGTCTCGGCCTGGTGGCCGAGCGCTGCCTCTCGGCTCGTCAGCCTGCGAGACACCCCAAAAAGAATATTTCTGGCCCTTTTTCCACACAGACGCCGTACAAGCAGTAAATTATTTAGATTTAAACGTAGAAAAATTAGGGGTGGATTTGCTTTCGCTTTCTGGCTCTAAGATAGAAGGGGCGGGGAGAGTGGGGATACTTTATAAAAGAAAATCTGTAAAACTTGCCCCAATATTTGGCGGAGGAGATCAAGAAATGGGATTGCGCCCAGGAACAGAAAATTTACCAGAGATTTTGAAGTTTTCTAAGGCATTAAAATCGGTGCAAGAAAATAAAGAAAAAGAAACAAAACGTTTAATAAAATTACGAGATTATTTTTTTGAAAAACTAGAAAGTCAAAAACAAAATTTTCGAGCTGGTCTGGCTGGGGTAGGGGACCCAGGGAACCGAGGACCCGAGAAAATTTTAGTTTTTGACTTTCTAGTGAACGGTGATTTACAAAATAGATTACTAAATAATATAAATATTACTTTTCCCAAAATTCCGAGTGATCTTTTGGTTTTAGAACTTTCGGCAAAAGGAATAATGACTTCGTCCAAAAGTGCTTGTAAAAGTTCTCAAAAAGAAGGTTCGTATGTTATACAAGCCATTCGTCCCGAATCTGATATCGAAATCGGCGGATTACGTTTTTCTTTAGGAAAAGACACTACAAAAGCGGATATTGATTACACTATCAAAGTTTTAGTTGATATTTTGAAAAAATTAAAAAAGTGGTATAATTGAGGTTATGGATATCAAAGATTTAAATAAACCCCAACTTATATTGCTTGCAATACTGCTTTCTTTTATTACCTCGATCGCTACCGGTATTGTGACTGTTACTTTAATGCAACAGGCGCCTCCTTCGGTGACCGTGCCTATTAATCGTATTGTCAGACAAACGGTTGAAAAAATAGTGCCAGGTACAAGTACGGTTCAAACTGTTGTTGTAAAAGAAGAAGATTTAGTGGTGGATGCTTTGGCAAAAAATGAATCAGCTGTTTTTTCTATTTCTAGAGAAGTGCAAGATGTTGATGGAAAAACTATTGAAGTTTCTGCTGGACAAGGTTTTGTAGTTTCTAATGAAGGAATTATTGTGGCCGACAGCTCGCTTGTTTTTGATAAAAGTGTTTTCTATGTCAAAAATAGTAGTGGAAAATTTAAGGCTGAATTTATTTCTTTAAATCTCAAAGGATTTGCTTTTTTGAAAATAGGAGCGCCTTTAGATGAAAAAAATAAAATTACCTTCACCTTACCAACTTTTGGAGATTTGAATACAATAAAAACAGGACAAAAGATTTTGGTTTTGGGCAATACTATTTCTTCTTTTATTTTTGACGGTAATAAAGATATGAAAATTGGTGTTACAAAATCGAATGCTGGAAGTCTTGTTATGGATTTAGACGGGGAAGCATTGGGTATTGCCCTCTCTACCGATACTATATCTTTCGCTTCGATTGATTCGATTGTTGAAGTTTTGAAAACGATTGAAACCGCCCCAAAAACACCATAATTTTTATAATCTAGAACCTAGCCAGATAGTACTTAAGGCACTATCTGGAAGAACCTAATTTTATGCCCCCACTTCACAAATTTACAACTAAATCAAAAGATGCCATTAAGAAAGCTCATGAGTTGGCTATTGAACGCGGACAGAACCACGTTTCTTCTTTGCATTTACTAGCTGCTCTTTTACTGCAAGATGAAAGCATGGTTAATTCTATTTTAGATAAATTGGAAATTGATACAGTTTTTTTAACTGATTCTATTTTAGAATCGATTGAATCTCCAGAATCTCATAGTACTCTTTCTCCTGCTTATCAAATTTATTTAAATCCTGATTTAGCACAGGTGATAGAACATTCCGTAAAATTAGCGGAATATATGAAAGATGATTTTGTTTCTACCGAACATCTTTTTATTGCTATGTTGGAAGTAGCGGGAGAAGCGCGAGAAATTTTAGCACGATTCAGAATTCTGAAAGATTCAGTGATGAAAGTTTTAGAAGAACTTCGCAGTCAAAATATTACCGATGTAACAGAACCGAAAAAATTTAGATTACTTTTGAAATATACTCGCAACCTAACCAAATTAGCCAAAGAAGATAAATTAGATCCAGTAATCGGACGAGATAATGAAATAATGCGTATTATTCAAATACTTTCTCGTCGAACAAAAAATAACCCGATTTTAATTGGAGAAGCTGGCACTGGTAAAACGGCAGTAGTGGAAGGTCTAGCTGAACGCATTGCCAAAAATAATATTCCTGAATCTTTGAAAGAAAAAGAGTTAGTTTCTCTTGATTTAGGTTCGCTTATTGCCGGTACAAAATATCGTGGAGAATTTGAGGAAAGATTAAAAGGTATTATGAAAGAAATAGAAAGAGCTAATGGGAAAATAATTCTTTTTATTGATGAAATTCACACTATCGTTGGAGCTGGGGGATCAGAAGGTACTATGGACGCTTCTAATATGTTAAAGCCTGCTTTGTCTCGCGGAGAATTGCGTGCTATTGGTGCAACAACTCTAAAAGAATATCAAAAACATATTGAAAAAGATCCAGCTTTAGCTCGTCGTTTTCAGCCTGTGTATATTGATGAACCCAGTGTAGATGATGCTATTGCTATTCTTCGTGGTTTGAAAGAAAAATATGAACTTTTTCACGGAGTACGCATTATTGACGATGCCATAATTTCAGCGGTGAATCTTTCCACTCGCTATGTGACGAACAGATTTTTGCCGGATAAAGCGGTAGATTTGATTGATGAAGCTTCTTCTTCTTTGAAAATTGCTTTGGAAAATAAACCTCCAGTTTTGGAAGATGCTCATAGAAAAATAATGCGTTTAGAAATTGAAAAAGAAGCGTTGAAAAAAGAAATTGAAAATAATTCTAAAGAGAGCAATAAAACTACTAAAAGTAGAATAAAAGAAATAGACAAAGAAATTGCTAATCTGCATGAAAAAACAAAAGAACTTGAATTAAAATGGCAAAATGAAAAAGAAACAGTGGTTGAAATCCGTGCTATTAAAAAAGAACTTGACTTTTTACGTCTTTCAGCCGAAGATGCGGAGATGAGATCGGATTTATCTAAAGCTGCAGAAATTCGTTATGGCAAGATTCCGGTTTTGAGAAAAGAATTAGAAATAAAATTAGCGCGTTTGAAAAAACTACAGAGATCTCGAAGAATTTTGAAAGAAGAAGTTACCGCAGAAGATATAGCTGAAGTGGTAGCACGCTGGACTGGTATTCCACTTACTAAAATGCTTGAAGAAGATCGTGCTAAATTACAGAGGATGGAAGAAGAATTAAAAAAGAGGGTAGTAGGTCAAGATGAAGCGATAAAACGTGTGGCAGATGTCATACGCCGTTCTCGTGCTGGCATAGGTGATCCAAACAGACCAAATGGCTCGTTTATATTCTTGGGCCCAACCGGGGTTGGTAAAACAGAATTAACTAAAGCTCTAGCTCAGTTTATGTTTAATGACGATAGTTCGCTTATTCGGGTGGATATGTCTGAATATATGGAAAAGCATTCAATTTCAAAATTAATTGGTTCGCCTCCAGGTTATGTTGGTTATGATGAAGCTGGACAATTGACTGAATCTGTTCGTCATCGTCCATTTTCTGTAATACTTTTTGATGAGATTGAGAAAGCTCATCCGGAAGTTTTTAATATGTTGTTGCAAGTAATTGATGAGGGAAGATTAACAGATGGTAAGGGTAGAGTAGTTAATTTTAAAAATGCCATTATTATTTTGACTTCCAATATCGGTTCGCAATTTGTGGAGAAAATGGAATCAATCGGATTTTCTAATAATTCTGATAAACAGGATTATAGTAATATGAAAGAGAAAGTGATGGAGGCGATGAAAGACCATTTCCGACCGGAATTCATCAATCGTCTGGATGAGATTATTGTATTTGATATTCTTTCAGAAGAAGCCATAAAAGAAATAGTAAATTTGAGAATGAAAGTAGTAAAAGATAGACTTTTGGCAAAAGATATAGATTTCAAAGTTTCCGACGAGGCGCTTTCGTACTTAGCGAAAGAAGGATACAATCCGCATTACGGCGCGCGTCCATTAAATCGCTTGATTCAAAATAAAATATTAAATCCTGTAGCTAATTTTATGATCTCAAATGATGTAAAGAAAGGAGATACGGTTTTTGTTTCTGTTAAAAACAACGAATTGCTAATTGAAACTAAAAAAGGCAAAATAAAAAGCCCAATCCAAATGCATTCTAATTCTTCAGCGAAGGCATAAAAATAAAACAAAAAAACTGTTGTTAAACAGTTTTTTTGTTTGAACAACAGCTGATATTTTTAAACGTATTTTTTTACTCTTCTCATTTTTGCCGTAGGGGTGTTTTCTATCCCTTTTACAAGAAGAATAGAAACAATTACAAGTAAGCTTGTAAATATTATTTTTTTCATTTTTGATCCTCTGCAATAGTTGGAAAACAGTTATTGGAATTTTTTTTCTATCAATTCTACCAAATCTCCTACATTATTTATCTTAGAGACATCTTCGTCTCTCAGACTAATATCTAATTCACCCTCAATCTCAATTACTATATTCATTACATCAAGTGAATCAGCTCCTAAGTCTGACTCGAAATCGGTTTCAAGAGTTACTTCGTTTTTTTTGAAATCTAAATTTCTTTCAATAATACTAGCAACTTTTTCTAAGATTGTTGATTGGTCCATTTTGGTTCCTCCAAATATGATTGTTATTAGATTTGTTTTACAAAGATTATTCACAAAAAGAATACCATTTTATATAATATAAGTCAATGATTGACTAAAAAAGTAAATTGTTGTATTTTAAGTAAAGAAAAAACACATTGTTTTTTCATAATTTAAGAAGGAGAGTAAAAGATGGAAAACAAGAAGAAACCATCGGTATTAAGATTTGTCCAAAGTCATCATAGTTTTAGGACACCTGGTATTTTATTTAAACCAGAGATGTTGGAATGGCCAATTTATCTTTATGAAAACGAAATACTTGATAATGTTCGTACCAACATTTCTCGCAAGGCACTTGATGGATTTACTCAAATTGGTCCATTTGAGGCGAAAATCTCTATCATAGCTGATCTCGAAAAACAAAAACTTATTTTGACTCATAGAGTGTGGGGAGAAGTAAGTTTAGAAGATCAAAAGATACTTGCCTTTAGTCATCATACAAAAAAGGAATATTATCCATTTTATTCTTTGTATGAATGGCCAGAATTAGAATTTAATGATCCAGAGAAAATAATTACTGTACTCAATGAATGGACAGCTGAACAATGGTCAGATTTTTTCAGAAAGAGAATTATAATGCAAGCTCGGTTTTTAAAAACAAAAGCCGAAGCAAAAAAGGGTGATGCATTAGAATTAGAAAAGAGAGCTGATATTTTGCTTTATGCTCTCAGTGAATAAAATTTTAGCTGTTTTTGAGAAGACAAAAAGTTGTTCTCGAGAGCAGCTTTTTGTTTTGTAATTAAGATGCAAAAAATGTTGTTTTATGTTATTTTATATGCATGCGTCGGTCGGATAGCGGCTATTCCAGGAGACTGTAAATCTCCCGCCCTTTGGGGCATCGTTGGTTCGAGTCCAACCCGGCGCACAATTAATTTACGGAAGACAGTTTTCTGTACTTTTTTAGTTTGACTCAAAAATACTTTTTTATGCTACAATTTATATATTATGAAGGTCGGAAAAGTTACACATTATTATGACAATTTAGGGGTTGCCATTGTGAAGCTTGAAGCCACTCTTAAGGTTGGCGACAAAGTAAAATTTGAAGGTCACGGCGCTGATTTTGAGCAAAATGTGGATTCACTTCAAGTTGAACACAAGCAAGTGGAAAAAGCTTCCAAGGGCGAAGTTATCGGTTTAAAAACAGTAAAGGAAGTGAAAGAGGGAACCGAAGTTAAAAAAGTTTAATCGATACACCTCATAAATTTTTTAGAAAAAGTGCAATGATGTACCACAATATTTTTGGGTGGGCTGGGGCGTTTCTATTTACTATCTGCGCAGTCCCGCAAGTAATAAAAACGTATAAAACCAAAAAAGCAGGTGACCTTTCTATGTGGTTTTTGTTATTTTGGTTGGGTGGTGAAATACTCACTACTTTTTATATCATAATAGACGATACTTTATTAGGTATTACTCATTTTCCTTTGTATATAAATTATGTTTTTAATGGAATTTTAGTTTTGTATTTAATTTACGCTAAAAAGTTTTATAAGTAATTTGTTATTTTTTAAAAAGTATGCTATTATTTGTATGACTTAATTTGGCCTTGCAGGCTTTTTTTTATGGAAATTAGAAACATAGCAATCATCGCCCATGTAGACCATGGCAAGACGACACTTACAGACGCCCTGATGAAACAAAACGGGGGACTTCAAGATGAAAATATATCAATGGACTCAAATGCTCTAGAAAAAGAGCGCGGTATTACTATTTACTCAAAGAATACCTCCATCACCTACAAAGGAACTAAAATAAATATTGTTGATACTCCAGGTCACGCGGATTTTGGTTCAGAAGTAGAACGTGTGTTGCGAGCCGTAGACTCGGTTTTATTGTTAGTAGATGCAGTTGAGGGACCGATGCCACAAACTCGATTTGTTTTAAAAAAGTCTTTAGAATTAGGCATTAAACCTATCGTGGTTATAAATAAGATAGACAAACCAGCTTCTAATCCACATAGAGTGCATGAGGAAGTTTTAGAGTTATTTTTTGAGCTGGGGGCGAATGAAGAACAAGCAAATTTTCAGACAGTTTATGCAGTAGGACGCGAAGGAAAAGCTTTTAGACATTTAGATGATAAATCTCCTGATCTTTCTCCACTCTTAGATGTAATTTTAGAAAATGTTTCTCCAGCTTCTTTGAATGAAAACGAAAAAATGTCCGCTCAAGTTTTTAATTTAGGTTATGATAATTTTTTAGGACGTATGGCTGTGGCTCGAATCTATTCTGGAAAAATATTATCTGGCAGTCAGGTTTTTGTAAAAGGAGAAGAGGGAAGTCGAGTTGGGAAGATAGCAAAACTTTTTACTTTTGAAGGAATAACTAGAAAAGAAGTCCCTGAAGCAACTTCGGGCGATATTGTACTTTTGGCTGGTATTCCAGATATTTATATTGGCGAAACTATTTGTGAAGATGAAAGCGTAGAACAATTGCCCCACATTGCTATTGATGAGCCAACTTTGTCGCTTAATTTTTTAGTGAATGATTCTCCTTTTGCTGGACGTGAAGGCAAATTTGTCACTTCTAGACAAATCAAAGAAAGACTGGAAAAAGAATTGGAAATAAATGTTGGATTAAAAGTAGATTTTTCCCTGCCTACCGGACAGGCAGGTCCAGACCAGGGAGACAAAATGGGTCCCAGTTTTTTTAAAATTTACGGAAGAGGAGAATTACACGTTGCCATTCTTTTAGAAAATATGCGCCGAGAAGGATTTGAAATGCAAGTTTCTCAACCAGAAGTTATTATTAAAGAAAAAGATGGAATTAAAACAGAACCTTATGAAGAATTGGTAGTTGATGTGCCTATGGAATTTTCCGGTACGGTGATTGAAAAAATTGGCAAGCGAAGAGGTTTGATGAAACACATGACCGAGAAAGAAAATGTTGCCAGAGTTATTTTTGAAATACCAACTCGCGGATTATTAGGCTATCGCGGAGAGTTTATTATAGATACTAAAGGGGATGGCATCATGTCTTCACGAGTTATTGGTTTTAAAGATTATGCGAATGAAATAAAAAAACGCGAGTATGGTTCTATGGTCTCCATGGTTGCCGGGAAGGCTGTGACTTTTGCACTTGCAAACTTACAAGAACGTGGTATAATGTATATTGAGCACGGTACGGAAGTGTACGAAGGGATGGTTGTCGGGAATGTTCTAAAGGGAGACGATATGTCCGTAAATCCAACCAAAGGCAAACAACTCAGTAATATGAGGGCTTCTGGCACCGATGAGACTCTTTACTTAAATCCACCCTTTATTTTGAGCATTGAAAGAGGTTTAGAAGTTATGAATAGCGATGAATATCTGGAAGTTACTCCGAAATCAGTTAGAATTCGTAAAAAATATTTAACTGAGCTTGATCGAGTAAGAGCTCAGAGAAAGAAATAGACGTCGGACATCTGGGATTTTTGATGTCCGACGTCTGGAAGTTGACATTAAGTTATGGTAGGTGTATTATAATAGGTAGTAGAAAGTTATAAAGTTTATAAAGTTATAAAGTAAAAAAATATGGCAACAATATCATTTAAACCTAAACAAGTTACAAAAAGAATAACTTCACAGCTTCAAGATCGTACACGCGATGTTATTATGAATCGCTTTGGTTTGACTGCTGATGCAGAAAGAAAAACTCTTGAAGAAATAGGAAAAAAATATAATATTACCAGAGAGCGTGTTCGTCAAATTGAAGACGCGGCTTTGATTTTAATTAAAAAATCCTCTGTTTTTAAGGCAGAGCAAGCAGTTTTCGATGAACTTAAACAATTGATACATTCTTTGGGCTCAATTGTTGCTGAACACGAATTGTTGCTTCATATTTCAAAAGATAAAAATACTCAGAACCATATTAATTTTTATTTAACACTTGGAGATTTTTTTAAGAAACATCGTGAAGATGATCACTTTAAGTCTCGTTGGAGTGTTGATGATGAGATGGCGGATAAAGTACATGAATCTTTGAGAAAACTTTATACAAGTTTAAATGATGAAGATCTTATATTGGAAACAGAAATGATTAAAAAGTTTTTTGATCAAATGAAGGACATAGCAGAGCAATACAGAAATGATGAAATAGCTCGAAGATGGCTTTCTATGTCTAAAACTATTTCTAAAAATCCACTAGGTGAATGGGGAAAAACAAGTTCGCCGAATGTTCGTACTCGTGGAGTAAAAGATTATGCTTTTCTAGTAATGAGGAAACATGGTTCCCCGATGCATTTTAAAGAAGTGGCTGACGCTATTTCTAAAACTTTTGGACGCAAAACACATTATGCTACTTGTCACAATGAATTGATAAAAGATCCACGCTTTGTTTTGGTTGGACGTGGTCTTTATGCTTTGGCTGAATGGGGATATAAAACCGGTATCGCCCGAGAGGTTATTCGAGACATTTTAAAAAGAGAAGGTCCGCTTGCAAAAGATAGTGTGGTTGATAAGGTAATGAAAGAAAGATATTTCAAAAAAAATACTATTTTAGTAAATTTGGTAAATCCTAAATACTTCAAAAAGAATAAAAACGGTCTTTATACTTTAGTTTAAATAAACCCCCTAAATCCCCCTTGTCAGGGGGATTTTTCCTTACCCCTGCCTGTCATTAAACAGGTTTCCCCTCTCCAAAATTAAAATTTTGGAGAGGGGCTAGGGGTGAGGTTTTCCTTCCTTGATAAGGGGAGGCTAGGAGGGGTTGTATTAGCTTATATTTTAATATAAAATGTAAGTAATGATAGATTCGATAATCCTTTGGATTTATAAAATAATACTCGGAATCTTACCTATTCTTGGTACGATGTTTTTGGCTTATGTTGCACATGCTTTTTGGCTTCACTATGTGCAAGCTAATTTCATTTCTGGCATAGAATGGGTCTTACTTGAAATAGTACCTCCAAGAGATGTTTTAAGATCTCCTAAAGCAATGGAACTTTTTATAACAAACGCTCTTTATCATTTGAGTAACAAAAGCGGACTTGAAAAATATCAGCTAGGAGCAGTTTGGTTTTGGTTTTCTTTGGAAATTGCCTCTATTGATGGGCAAGTTCATTTTTATATTCGTACCCCTTCACGTGTAAAAGGTTTGATCGAAACTCAAATGTATGCCCAATATCCTCAGGCACAAATAAAAGAAGTAGAAGACTATACTTTGGCCGTTGATAAAATTACTGCTAATAGTGAATATAATTTATGGGGTTGTGAATTTAAATATACCAAACCAGATGCATTTCCTATTAAAACGTATGTAGATTTTGGTTTAGATAAGGATCCTAAGGAAGAATATAAAGTTGATCCTATTTCTCCAGTGATAGAACTTTTTGGTTCGATTGGAAAAGGAGAACAAATGTGGATGCAGATTGTCGTCACTCCGTCTAAAAAAGAATATCCTGAACATGCAGGTATTTTTACTAAAACACATGATTGGGTCAAAGAAGCAATATCCGAGCTAGATAAAATAGCAAAACCATATACAAAAATAGAACATTTACCTGATGGTACTATTTTAAAGTCGGGACGTACACCAGATGCGGTAAGGCCACTTATTGATGCTATAAATAAAAAAATTGCGAAAGTTGGTTTTGATACTGGAATTAGAATTTGTTATGTAGCTAAAAGAGAAATATTTAATATGAGTAATAGAAGAAATATACGCTTAATATTTCGTCAATATGCTGCGCCTTATTTAAACGAACTTGTTCGTTTAAATAATACTCAAGCAGATACTTTTTCTACTAATTTTTTTAATTCTTTTTTTCCAGCTACCAGAGCTACTGTTATTCGTTTAGCCGACCGAATGCTTTTGGAATACAGAGAACGAGAGTTTTTCCATCCTCCTATGCGACATAAAATTCATTTGCCTTGGCCACTTTCGCCATATATATTTCCTAACTTTTTCCATCATCATATTAATGTTATGAATACTGAAGAATTAGCAACCCTATGGCATTTCCCTGGTCAAATATTGAAAGTTCCTACTTTGGAACGTATCGAATCAAAAGAAGCTTCTCCACCTACCAATTTACCAACATAATAAAATGGATTTTTCTCAAAAAAATTTCATTTTTTGTGTTCTTGGCTTGATTGTATTTTTGGTATTTGTAAATCTCTTGTTTTTTAGCGCACCAAATAATTTTCCAACAGGCGCTATTTTAAATATAAAAGAAGGTTCAAGTTTAAGAAGTACTTCTAAATATTTAGAAGAAAACCATATCATTAGTTCCAGGGTTCTTTTTGAAACCTTTGTGATAATTTTTGAAGGTGAAAAAGTAGTATCTGGAGATTATTTGTTTGAGAATAAAATTCCCGTTTTTGAAGTGGCTAGACGGGTATCAAAAGGAGAACGACATTTAGCGCCAGTAAAAGTGACTATTCCGGAAGGTTTCAATGTGACTGATATTGCCAAAGCTTTTGTTTTAAAGTTACCAAAATTTAATCAAGACAATTTTTTGAAAGAAGCAAAAGAAGGTTATCTTTTTCCAGATACTTATTTTTTTCTAACTACAGATAATGAAGAAGATGTATTGCAGTTCATGTCTAATAATTTTGAGAAAAAAATATCAACTATTCGGCCTGAGATAATATCGTCTGGTAAAAGTGAAAAGGATATTATCATTATGGCTTCTATTATTGAAAAGGAATCAAAAGGAGATACAGACAGGGAATTTATTTCTGGAATTTTGTGGAAAAGATTAAAAATGGGTATGCCCCTGCAAGTGGATGCAGATCTCAATACTTATAAAACAAAAGAATTACCAGAAAATCCAATTGCTAATCCTGGACTGAAAGCTATAAAAGCTGCCATTTATCCAAAGGCTTCTAATTATCTTTATTATTTACATGATAAAGATGGTAATATACATTATGCACGAACTTTTGCAGAGCATGTGTTAAATAAACAAAGATATTTAAAAAATTAAAATAAAATACAAAATAGCTGCTTTTTCACGGCTCGCACTCGAACCTGATATCATTAAGTATCTTTAAGCAGCGTATGCCGAAAAAAGCACTATTTTATATTTTATAAAAATATATGAAAAAACATAATTTAGCTTTTATAGATATAGAATATACCGGACTTGATGTGTTTAAACACGAGATAATTGAAATTGGTTGTGTTATTATTACGCCAAAACTTAAAGTAATTGAGAAATTTGAGTTAAAAATAAAACCAGAACACATAGAAAATGCCGACCCAACAGCTCTGAAAATAAATCATTACAATAAAACTGATTGGAAATTTGCTTATACACTGGAGGAAGCTATAAAAATTTTTTCTAAAAAAGTTAAAGATTGCATTATGGTGGGGCAAAATGTATCTTTTGATTCCAGTTTTTTAGAATATGCTTTTGCTAAAACTAAAATAAAAAATAGTATGCATTATCATAAATTAGATACTATTTCTATCGCTTGGGCTAAATTAAATAAAAAGAAGAGCATTACTCATTTTTCTTTACGCGAAATGTGCCTATATTTTGGCATAGAAAACAAAAATCCTCACAGCGCTCTCTCAGACGCTTATGCAACCTACGAGCTTTACAAAAAGTTGATGAAATTATAAACTCAAAATCGATGAAAAAAATAGTTTTTATTGGTTTATCAGGGGGAGTAGATAGTGCTGTTTCGGCAGCGTTGTTAAAAAAACAAGGCTATGAAGTTGTTGGGGTTTTTATACGTACTTGGCACCCAGATTTTTTGGAATGTAATGAGGAAGAAGAACGTCAGGATGCTATGCGAGTGGCAGCTCATTTAGATATTCCATTTTTTACTTTTGATTTAGCAGATGTTTATAAAAAAGAGGTGGCTGATTATATGATTGCTGAATATAAAGCTGGACGAACCCCTAATCCAGATGTGATGTGCAATAAAGAAGTAAAATTTGGCGCATTTCTCAAAAAAGCAATTTCCATGGGAGCAGATTATGTTGCTACAGGACATTATGCACAGGTCTATGACACCCCTTTCAATTTTGAGCTTCCCGAGGGTCCCACCCCTGTACTCAGGGGAAGGGCGCAGGGACGAAAAATTGGAAGGGATGGAATAGAACTTCACAAGAGTATTGATCCTTCAAAAGACCAAAGTTATTTTCTTTGGACTTTGAGACAAGAACAGTTGAAGAAAATTTTATTTCCTATCGGTCATCTAAAAAAATCTGAAGTTCGCAAACTTGCCAAGAAATTTAATTTACCAGTGGCAGAAAAAAAAGATAGTCAAGGGATTTGTTTTTTAGGAGCGGTAGATTTGAAAGATTTTTTGAAACATTATATTAAAGAAAAAAAGGGAAAAGTGAAGAATGAAAAAGGAAAAGAAATTGGTTTTCATAACGGAGTAGTATTTCATACTTTGGGAGAGAGGCATGGTTTTACGATTACCAAAAAAGGATCAAACGATAAACGTTATTATATAATAAAAAAAGACATAAAAAAAAATATATTATTTGTTTCCAATAGTGAGGGTTTCCTCCCTGACAAGGGGGGATTAAGGGAGGTTGTATTAAATAATGTTAATTGGATTTTTGAAATTCCCAAACCAAATAAAGAATATACCGCTCAGATTCGTTATCATAGTGAATTTTTATCCTGTAAAATCCTGTCGGGTGTTGGACACCCGACAGAGGTAATATTTGAAAAGCCTGTATTGGTTGCCTCTGGGCAGTCTTGTGTTATATATGACAAAAATGTTTGTTTAGGTGGGGGAGTTGTTGTATAATTGATGGATGGAACAATTTTTTACACAAAATAGTGAGGTTATTTTAAAATTAGTAATTGCAGTTGTTTTAGGTATGTTGATTGGGGCTGAGCGTCTTTTAGTGCACAAAGAAGCAGGAATGAAAACTCATGCTCTTGTTTCTATGGGTGCTGCTCTTTTCGTTTTGTTTTCGGAAGCATTAACAGAAAAATATATTAATTTGCCAGGTTTAAATCCTACCATGATTGCTTCGAATATAGTGGTTGGCATAGGTTTTCTTGGTGCCGGTATGATAATGTTTCGGGATTCACAAACGAGGGGGCTTACTACCGCTAGTGGGCTTTGGGTTACGGCAGGTATTGGTATGGCTGCTGGTTTAGGACTTTATAGTTTGGCTATTATTGCTACCATTTTAGTTTTATTTATTTTTGTAGTTATGAATATTTTTGAAAGACCGATAAGAAAAATTTCTGATGAGAATGAAAATTTAGGTGAAAAGATATAGAATGGTTATTTTTTATGGAATCAAGTGAAATTAGGTCAAAATTTTTAAAATTTTTTGAAACCCGCGGACATAAAATAATCCCATCTTCTTCTCTGGTGCCCGAAAACGATCCTTCGGTGCTTTTTACTACTGCAGGAATGCAACAATTTAAAAAATATTATACTCATCCGAAAGATGCAGAAAAAGATTTTGATGGTTTGAATGTGGCTACGGTTCAAAAATGTATTCGCACAGGAGATATTGAAGAAGTGGGGGATTCTTCCCATCTGACATTTTTTGAAATGCTGGGTAATTTTTCTTTCGGCGGATATGGTCGTCGAGAAGCTATTCAATATGCCTATGATTTTATTGTTAAAGAACTTAGTTTAGAAATTTCTTATGTCACTTTTTATAAAGGAAGTAAAAACGTTCTCAGAGATGAAGAATCAGAAAAAATTTGGAAAGAGATCGGAGTGAAAAATATAAAAGAAGAAGGAGAAGATGTTTTTTGGGGACCAACCGGGGATTCCGGTCCATGTGGTCCGACTACTGAAATCTATTGTAAAAATGCCGATGGTGAAGATGTGGAGATTTGGAATATTGTTTTTAATGAATATTTTTGTGACGGTTCTCGAGAAAAATTAGACAAAGGTGAAATAACCCTTAAAAAATTAGATATTTTAGGTGTGGATACAGGAATGGGTTTTGAAAGATTGGTTTCTATTGTGCAAAAAAAGAAAAGTGTTTATGAAACTGATTTGTTTAATAATGAAAAAACTAAAGAGGAACGCATAATAGCAGATCATGTTAAAGCAGCCCTTATTATAATTTCTGATGGAGTTCTTCCCTCTAATACTGGACGTGGTTATGTTTTAAGGAGATTAATTCGTAGGGTGGCTAGATTTTCTAAAGAATCGGTAGATAAAATAATTGAAAGAAATAAAGAAATTTACAAAAATATTTATCTCCTTGACGATAAGGAAGAAATAAAAAAAGAAGAAGATAAGTTTAGAGAAACTCTTGAACGTGGTTTAAAAGAATTTGAGAAGGGGACTGATCCATTTATTTTGGCTACTACTTATGGTTTTCCTATAGAACTTACAGAAGAATTAGCAAAAGAAAAGAGAATAAAAATAAATAGAGAAAATTTTGATAAAAAAATGACAGAGCATCAAAAACTTTCACAGACTGCCTCTGTAGGTATGTTTAAGGGTGGGTTAGCAAATCATAATGAAAAAACTATAAAACTTCACACTGCGCATCATTTACTTCTGGCTGGATTACAAGCTGTGGTTGATAAAAATATAAAACAAAAGGGAAGCAACATAACTGAAGAACGTTTGCGTATGGATTTTTTATGTGATCATAAATTAACAGATGAAGAAAAGAAAAAAGTGGAAGATTTTGTGAATGAAAAAATTAAAGACAAATTGGATGTTGTTCGTCGCGAGATGCCTCTATCCGAGGCTGAAAAAATTGGTGCTGAAATGGAATTCGGAGCAAAATATCCTGACGTAGTGTCGGTATATTTTATAGAAGACCAAAACGGTGAGCAAATTTCGAAAGAATTCTGTGGTGGTCCGCACGTAAAAAATACTTCTGAATTAGGACATTTCAAAATTCAAAAAGAAGAAGCTGTTTCAGCCGGCGTTAGACGCATAAAAGCCATACTTTTATAGTTTTTATGATATAATATAAGATATGGGAATCTTTTCTAAACCAAAAGAAGAGAAAGAGTTAGCTTTAGTTTTTGATATTGGGTCTTCTTCTATTGGAGGAGCAGTTTTTGAAATACAAAAAGGAGGAATTCCTAAAATAATTTTATCTATTCGCGAACAGATAATACTTGAAGAAAAAATTGACATTGATAGATTTTTGTTTTTGACCTTAAAATCATTGGAAATTATTACTAGTAGATTATGTATGATGGGTATCGGGAAACCATCTAAAATTTTTTGCGTTCTTTCTTCACCTTGGTACGCTTCTCAAACTAGAATCATTAAATTAGAAAAAAATACGCCTTTTATATTTACTTCTAAACTAGCTGATGAATTGATTAAAAAAGAGATTAGTCTTTTTGAAGAAGAACATTTAGCAAAATTTTCACACATTGATAACAAGGTTCGTCTGATTGAATTTAAAAATATGAAAACAATGTTAAATGGTTATGTTACTCCTGAACCTTTTGAAAAGAAAGCTAAAAAACTAGAAATGGTTATATTCATCTCAACTGGTGGAGAAAAAATATTAAAAAAGATAGAAGAAACAATCAATAGACATTTTCATTCAGAAACAATCAAATTTTCCTCTTTTGCTATGGCATCTTTTACTGTGGCGCGAGATATGTTTGTGCAACAGGAGAATTTTCTTTTAGTTGATATTGGCGGGGAAGTGACCGATATTGCTATGATTAAGAAAGATATTATAGGAGATTCTATTTCGTATCCTTTGGGACCTAATTTTATAATACGCAGAGTAGCGAAAAATTTGGGTTGTTCTTTAAGTGAAGCAAAATCATTGATTTCTCTATACAAAGATGGACATGCAGTAGACACCACTGAAAAAAAACTTGAACCGATTATAAGTGAATTGAAAAAAGAATGGCTAAAAGGTTTTCAGGAATCCTTGGTTAATCTGTCAGATGATATTTCTGTTCCAGCCACTATTTTTATAACAGTGGATCAGGATTTGGCAGATTTCTTTTCAAAAATAATTAAGACTGAACAATTTAATCAATATACTTTGACTGAATCAGAATTTCACATTATCTTTTTGGGTGCTCAAACACTTCATGGCATTACTACTTTTAAAGACAACACAAATCGTGACCCATTTCTTATTATCGAATCCATTTATCTTAACCGTTTTATTTGTTAAAATATAACTATGCCAAGAAATTTATTACAAGATATGGTGAGAAAAACGCCTGTAAAAACAAGGCCAATACAGAAACCTGTTTCGATTCATATAGAAAAAAAACCTTCTCGCGATACTTTTAGTACATATAAAAAAGAGACTAACAAAAGGTCTAAATATAGAATTTATTTTGTGGCTCTCATTTCTGTAATATTTTTATTGTTTGCTCTTTCCTTTTTATTTTCCGGAGCAAAAGTTACCGTAGTTCCTAAAGTAAAAGAAATACCTTTGAGTAATGAAAATTTATCCGCTACCAAAAATTCAGATGTGCAAGGTTTATCTTTTAGTTTGGTGGTAATTTCCGGAGAAGAAAGTAAAACAGTTCCAGGAGGAGAAATGAAAGATAGTTCTATATCAGCCAAAGGTACTATTGTGATTTACAATGCCTTCAGTTCTTCGCCTCAGGTATTGGCGATAGATACTCGCCTAGAGGGTTCCAATGGAAAAATTTATAAAACTAGTAAAAAAATAACTGTGCCCGGTATGACCAAAGATGCCAAGCCTGGCAGTATAGAAGTTGAGATTTACGGAGTAGAACCCGGAGAAGAATATAATAGTGTTCCGCTTGATTTTAAGATTTTAGGTTTTAAAGGAACGCCAAAATATTCTAAGTTTTATGGTAGATCAAAAGGGGAGATAACTGGCGGGTCTATAGGAAAATCTCCTGTAGTTTCTTCGCTTGATAAAGCTACTGCTGTTAGTGAGTTGAAATCAACGTTAGAAACTAAACTTTTAGGAAAAGTTACTAACCAAATTCCAAGTGGTTTTATTTTATATAAAGATGCCATTTTTCTAGATATTAACGAAGAAGATGTTAGTTTCATTCCCGACCAAAACGGTGCAGTTTTGGCAAGTATCAAAGGTGCCTTGTATGGTTTTCTGTTTGAAGAAAGAAAATTAACAGAAAAAATAGCGAAGGACATTATCGACGGATATCAAGAAGACGAAGTTTATATGCCAAATATTCGAGATTTGACTTTCACTCTAATAGATAAAGAAAATATTTCTTTTGCGGATGTAGAAAATATTAATTTCAGTTTGTCTGGTACTCCTAGAATTGTTTATAAAGTCGATGAAGCAAAATTTGCCGCTGATTTGTTAGCCAAGAAAAAAAGTGATTTTAATCAAGTTCTAGCGCAATATCCGAACATCGATTCTGCAGTGTTGGTTATTCGTCCTTTCTGGAAATCTTCTTTCCCTGATAAAAGTAAAAACATAGAAATTATCGTAAATTACCCTGAATAATCTTTATTAACATTATAAATATTGACTCAAAGTTATAAATTTAGTAAGATTAGATATCTTAATGAGTGATCCAAAAAACGACCTGCCTGCCGGCAGGCAGGAAAAATTAATGATAGTCAGAGGGGTTGTTACCGAATCACTGCCCTCCACTTTATTTAGAGTAAAAATACCTTCCTCAACGGATGGCGCAGAAGAAGATAAAGAAATTTTAGCTTATCTTTCCGGCAAAATGCGCATGCACAGAATTAAAGTTTTAATAGGGGACTCAGTCGAAATTGTGTTAGATCCTTATGGTGGAAAAGGAAGAATAATCAAAAGGTTGTAATTTAGTTGTAATTTTTTTAAGAATGGTGTATTATATTAGTTACGGTTTATGAAAAGTAAAAAACATTGAAAAATAAGGGTTTTCCCCTTGTTTTTGTCTTGTTTTAATTAAATTCGTTTTTATTTTTATATGCGAGTTAGATCCACAGTCAAAAAAATATGTGATAATTGCAAGATGGTAAAACGTCAAAGACATTTGCGCGTTATTTGTTCTAACCCAAAACATAAACAAAAACAATAATTATGAGAATTCTTGGCATAACAGTACCAGATCAAAAAAGACTTGAAATTGGATTAACCTGTCTCTTTGGTATTGGTATTCCGACTGCTCGAAAAATTTTAAAACAAGTTGGTCTTGATGCAGGCAAAAAAGCAAAAGATTTAACTCCAGACGAAGAAAATAAAATTCGCGCAATAATTGAAGGAATGAAAATTGAAGGAAATTTAAAAAGAGAAATTGCCGGCAATATTAAAAGATTAAAAGATATTAAAACTTACAGAGGAGTCAGACATATGAAAAGATTGCCAGTTAGAGGGCAAAGAACCAAAACTAATTCTAGAACAGTCAGAGGTAATGTTCGAAAGACAATGGCCTCCGGTAGAAGAAAAGAAAGTAAGACCTAAAATTATTTATGGGAAAGACAAAAATTACAACTGAATCTGCGACTGAAGAAAAAGTTGAAAAAGCAACTGAAGTTGTTTCGAAAGAGACGCAGGTAAAAACTCCTAAGAAAAAAGTGACCTCCGGAATTTTATTTGTGGATGCTACCTTTAATAATACTAAAGTTTTATTTGGAGATAAGTTGGGTAATACATTATTTTGGTCAAGTGCAGGAACTTTAGGTTTTAGGGGAGCAAAAAAAGGAACTCCGTTTGCAGCTTCGAAAGTGGGAGATTTAATTGGTGATAAAGCAGCTATTCTCGGAGTAAAAGATGCAGGTATTGTAGTTAGAGGGGTTGGTTCTGGACGTGAGCCTGCTATCAGAGCATTTATGGCTCATGGCATAGAAATAACTTCTATCAAAGATGCTACACCGGTTCCTCATAACGGGCCAAAACCAAAAAAGCCACGTAGAGTATAAAGTAGAAATAAAGTTTATAAAGTAAAAAATTATGATATCAAAACCAAAATTTAAAATAGGAAGAAGATTAGGAGCTGGAGTATATGACAAGTGTCAGACTCCTAAATTTTCCGCTTCTTCTGGTAAATTTGCTGGTCCTGGTGCGCGTCGCCCAAAAGCTTTGACTGAATATGGTACCCAGCTTTTAGAAAAACAGAAAATTCGTTTTTCTTATGGCATTACCGAACGTCAGCTTTCTAATTATGTTAAAAAAGCTTCTCATATCAGGGGTGCTGGTACGGCTGAAAAGTTTTACGAAGAACTTGAATCTCGTTTAGATAATGTAGTTTATAGAATGGGTTTGGCTCCCAGCAGAAGGGCTGCTCGTCAAATGGTTTCTCATGGACATTTTATTGTGAATAGTCACAAAGTTACCGTTCCTTCTTTTGAAGTGAAACCGGAAGATGTCGTGAAAATTCGCGAAGGATCCAAAGG
>Ga0265296_1000739_pt1 | contig 44909 bp, 43 predicted proteins | sample MunlanPumphouse1_FD_189073 | JGI IMG/M metagenome (GOLD analysis project Ga0265296, IMG submission 189073) | Groundwater microbial communities from a municipal landfill in Southern Ontario, Canada - Pumphouse #1 | ecosystem: Environmental > Aquatic > Deep subsurface > Groundwater | place... | reverse complement strand
AAATTTATGCGCCTTTTCCCTAAAAGCTTTTTTTATTTCATCCTGCGAAGCATTTTTATTGACACCTAGCATATTGTAATAGTCTTTAGACATAATATTACTCCCTCTCCTTGATAAGGAGAGGGTTGGGGTGAGGTCTGATTTTTAATTCACTTTCTCTTTTTTCACATTGACTATTTATTTCAGTCAAAACACCATCAATCTCATGATAAATATCAAAGTTGATAAACCTAATTATTTTAACGCCAAACCGATTAATAAAATTTTCTTTTTCAATATCTTTTTTTATTTCAATTTTATTACCATGAGTTGCTCCATCAACTTCAATGCCTAATTTAACTTTCGGACAATAAAAATCAAGCACATATCTGCCGACGCTGTATTGTCTTCTAAATTTATATTTTAGTTGTTTATTTCTAATTTTATTCCACAACACTTTTTCAGCGGGAATATCTTGCTGTCTTAATTTTTTTCTTATGCTTTTTAGACAAGGCTGATTATAAACTAAATTGTTTTTTGCCTTTTCCATGCCACCTCCCCTAACCCCTCCTTAACAAGGAGGGGTATAATTGAATCTATTTCTTTTCCGTAAATTCACCTTCAATCGGTCCTTCATCTTTTTTAGGTTCGCCGGCTCCAGGTTGGCCGCCTTCGGTCTGCGCTTGAGCGCCAGCTTCAGCGCCTGGCTGCGCGGCTTGAGCATTCTGATACATGGCCGCGCCAATTCTTTGCGCCACCACGTTAAGCTCATCTAATTTCTTTTTAATTTCCTCGACTTGCCCTGAGCCTGCCTGCTGTGAGCTTGCCGAATCAGCCGAAGGGTCGCTGTCTTTAACCTTTTTTAAGGCTTCAACTTTTTCTTCAAGCTCTTTCTTATCTTCAGGTTTTATTTTATCGCCAGCGTCTTTAATCAGTTTTTCCGTCTGAAAAATAACCGCTTCGGCCTGATTTTTTATTTCCACCTGTTCTTTCTTCTTTTTATCTTCTTCGGCGTGCAGTTCGGCTTCTTTTTTCATTTTTTCCACTTCTTCTTTACTTAAACCCGAAGAGGCCGTAATGGTGATTTTTTGTTCTTTGTTAGTCGCTTTGTCTTTAGCCTTAACATTAAGAATGCCGTTAGCATCTATGTCAAAACTTACTTCAACTTGCGGCACGCCGCGCGGAGCCGGCGGGATGCCATCTAATATAAAACGACCTAAAGTTTTATTGTCGGCCGCCATGGGGCGCTCGCCCTGGAGCACATGAATTTCCACGCTAGTCTGGCTTTCGGCCGCGGTGGAAAAAATTTGCGACTTTGAAGTCGGGATAGTGGTGTTGCGTTCAATCAAAGCCGTCGCCATGCCGCCCAAAGTTTCAATGCCTAAAGTTAAAGGCGTAACATCCAACAGTAAGACGTCTTTAACGTCGCCTTGCAATACTCCGGCTTGCACAGCCGCGCCCAAGGCCACGACTTCGTCCGGATTAACGGTTAAATTCGGCTCTTTGCCGAATAATTCTTTGACGGTCTTTAAAACCAAAGGCATGCGCGTCATACCGCCCACCATTACCACTTCGTCTATATCCTTAATCTCCACCCCGGCGTCTTTCAAAGCCGCTTTAACCGGTCCGATAGTGCTGGCCACTAAATCACCTACCAATTCTTCCAGTTTTGCTCTGGTTATTTTCATGACCAGGTGCAAGGGCCGTCCGCTTGGGTCAATCGTAATAAACGGCTGGTTGATTTCGGTTTCCGGCATGGTGGAAAGCTCAATCTTGGCCTTTTCCGCCGCTTCTTTTATTCTTTGCAAAGCCAGCGGGTCTTTTGATAAATCCGCGCCCTCGCTCTTTTTAAATTGTTCTATGATGTAAGCAATCGTTCTTTGGTCAAAATCATCTCCGCCTAGATGCGTATCGCCGTTGGTTGATTTTACTTCCACCGTATCGGCGCTAACGTCCAGAATAGAAATATCAAACGTACCGCCGCCTAAATCATAAACCGCGATTTGTTCACCTTTTTTCTTTTCAAAGCCGTATGCCAAAGCCGCGGCCGTGGGCTCGTTAATAATACGCTTAACATCAAGGCCGGCGATTTTACCCGCGTCTTTAGTGGCTTGTCTTTGCGCGTCATTAAAATAAGCCGGCACGGTAATAATCGCTTCGGTAATTTTCTCGCCCAACTTAGCTTCGGCATCGGCTTTAAGTTTAGAGAGTATCATAGCCGAAACTTCTTGAGGCGTATATTCTTTAGCTTGCCCTGAGCCAGCCTGCTGTGAGCTTGCCGAATCAGTCGAAGGGTCTCCCATTTTTACTTTAACTCCGCCGTTAGCCTTAACGATTTTATACGGCATGGCTTTTAAATCGCGCTGCACTTCCTCGTCCTCAAAGCTCCGACCGATTAAGCGCTTAATGGAAAAAACCGTGTTTTCCGGATTGGTCACGGCTTGGCGTTTGGCCGCCAGGCCGACCAGTCTTTCACCATTCTTGGAAATCGCCACGATTGAAGGCGTAGTCCGGTTGCCTTCGGCATTTTCTAAAATTTTCGGCTGCCCGCCTTCAATAATGGCCATAGCCGAATTTGTCGTCCCTAAATCAATTCCTAGTATTTTTGACATATTGTTTATCTTTCCGTCATTCCCGCGAATCCGCCAACTGGCGGAGGGAATCCAGAAATTATTTTAATTTATTAATTATCATTCTGGATACAATGCTGTAAAAAAATCATGGCTAAATTCAATACTAAACGAGCATTTTTTTCATTTGCATACTCTAATTTTGGATGTGCGTCTCCAGATTTTCCCCTTTCCTTCATTAAAATTGCATCAATATTTTTAAAAATTTCGCTAGAGAATTTATCTTTTGGAATAAACCCTTTCTCTTGGGCTTGTTTTACTAAATTATTAATTCCATCAGCTCCACCAATCTTTCCATTAATTAATGTTTGTAAAAATGCCTGAAGCGCAGAAATTGTTTTAGTTACACACCCGCTATATCCTTGCGGTGTATTTTTTCTATAATCAAAAAAGGCATCTGATAATATTTCTTCTACTTTTTCCCATTTTTTATCTGATAAACAAATCAACACTGGTTCATATATTTCTTCCATTATTTTTTTATCTTGTCGAGGTGCAAACCCCACCCTACTCAGGTAGTATTTAATGCCAAATTGTAAAAAAACTTCATTTAAATCTTCTGCGAAACCATCAAATTCTTTCCATCTCCATTCAAGTGTTCTTTTTTTAAACTCTTCATCACTTTCATTTTCATTGCGATCCGGCTCACTCTCACTTCTCTCAATAATAATCTTCTTTAAATATAATGAAAGCAATTCGAGTACAACATTTTCATTCTGAGTTGAAAAAATTAAATAAAAATCTTTACAAGCAGAATTGAATTTTTTATCTTCCAAAAAATTACGCGCATAAGACTTAGCTTTGTATAGCAAATTTAAAATTTGGACAGATCCGACAATTCTTGATAATTTCCTATCTGTTTCATAATATTCTCCTAAAAATTCATAGTTACACCTTCTATCGCCATAATTAAACTCTTTATGGGATTCATCTTTTTTGAAAAAATGCCATTCTAAATATTTCCATATTTTATATTTATCATCGCTCGATAAATCGTCCCAACTTCGAAAACCAAAATCTGGATATAATTCATCTTTTACATCTTTTCTGTTTTCACTCCAAAGTTTAAAATTTTGAATGTCATTTTCCATTTTAATATTTAAATTTTACATTTATACCGCTCACCCTCCGCCAGAGACGGACAAGCTGGATTGCGGGTCAAGCCCGCAATGACAAATTAGAGATTGTCATTGCATTACCCCTCCTCCTTGCTAAGGAGGAGGTTGGGAGGAGGTGCCATGAAGACCTCACCCTAGCCCTCTCCTTAGCAAGGAGAGGGAAACTGCTCCCGCCCCTTGCAATGATAGAGCTATGCGTTGCGAGCTATGCGTTGTGCGATTTCCCCGTCTTTATCTTAATCGTTTTCGGCTTGGTTCCTAGCGCTTTAGGAACGACAATTTTCAAAATTCCGTTAATCGCTTCGGCCGAAGCCTTTTCGCCTAAAACCTGCGACGGCAAAGGCACGCTCCTATAAAAACTGCCGCGCCTGATTTCTTTGCGGTAATAATTTTTATCTTCAACTTCGCTTTTCTTTTCGCTCTCGCCCTTAATCGTTAAAACATTATTTTCTATGGAAATATCAACTTTCTCCGGATCAATCCCGGCTAATTGGGTTTCAATATAGACTTTATCCTTATCCTGATAAACGTCTATGGCCGGAACATAACCGGCAAAACCGGTCCTACTCGGCATAAAATCTTCAAACATTTTATCCATATCCTCGAAAGATTCGAGTGATGGCATCCATTTTATGATTGGCATATAGTTTTTATTTTGTCATTGCGAGGAGCGCCAGCGACGAAGCAATCTCACGGACATCAATCTTTTATCTGAACTTGCCATACGTGAGATTGCTTCGCTCCCTTCGGTCGCTCGCAATGACAATGTTAAATATTATTATTTTTCAATTTATAAACAATAACTTTTGCCGGCTCTATAACTTTCCCGTTTAACCTGTAGCCGGCTTTAATTTGCTTAGCCACTTGCCCGTCTAAACTTTCATCTTCCGTTTCTTCACTCTTTATCGCATCCATTAAATTATGGTCAAACTTTTTGTCTTTGACTTTCCCCGACGCTTCGGTCGGGACAAGTATTTCTTCCACGCCGATTTTTTCTAAAACATCTTTGAATTGCTTAACAACGTGCTTTACTCCGGTTAGCCATTCATCTGACGGCTCGCCATTATGATGCTCTATGGCCATTTTTAAATGGTCATAGACCGGTAAAATTTCTTTTAGCATCTGTTCGTTGGCGTAAACCGCGAATTCCATTTTTTCTCTGGCCGTTTGTTTTAATATATTCTGATAATCGGCTAAAGCGCGCTTATACTTGTCCTCCAAAGCTTTAGCGTCGGAGGGTTTATCTTCAAAACCATTGGCTTTATTTTCAAGATGCTCTAAATAAAAATTAATGGTTTTAATGGTTGCCGGGTCTATCTTCAAAGTTTTTAGGGCTTCACCCGGTTGAACCCAGATATATTCTTCCATTTCATTACTTTTGGTTATTTTTCCGCCAGACATCCTTGCGCAATAATCTAAAAAAACAAAATGCTTTTTTTTAAAATACCCCTTCGGTTCAATCGCGTCCTGCCAGCCGATAAATTCTATATCATCTATTTCCAATCCGGTTTCTTCCATTATCTCCCTTTTTAAAGCTTGCTCGCCCGTTTCTCCTATTTCAATGTGCCCGCCCGGTATATGCCAGTAATCTCCCCACTTCGGACATTGAATTAATAAAATTTCTCCATTGTCATTATATATAATCAGACCAACGCACGACTCCGGATATTTTTTTTCTTCACTCATAATATTATTTATTGATTTGTGCCTATAGCTTGGGCTAAATTTGTAAAATTTTTGTGCGAGGCTTCGTCGTGAGCTCGGTTCGACTAAGCTCACCGAAGTCAGCCGAACGAACTGTTTGAGGCTGAGTAATCTCGGCCGAGTTCCGCTCCGCCAGTCGGCGGAAGAAAATTTTATAAGTTTGGCCCAAGCTTCATGTAGTATACGGCACATCAATCTTATTATTTTTCCATTAATATATTATTAAGAAACTTTATTAAAGCCAGATTCTTTTCATAATCCATTCTCATCGGCCCTAAAATTCCGAATAACCCGATATTGTCTTTAAGCTTATATTTAACTAAAACCGTGCCGCAAAAATCGCCGAACGGATTATTGGCACCGAGAAAAATTTGCGGGCCGTCTTCCAGCTTATTATAAATATTATCAATTATTTCATCCACCCGGTCGATAATTTGCGAGATGTCATAAATTAATTTAGTCTCGGAAAATTCCGGCTGGGATAATAGATTTGAAATGCCGGTATAATATAAATTATTGCGGTGAAAAGCCCAAAAAACCGCGTTGCCGGAAACTTTGGCCAATTCTTTCGCCGTCTGCTTAAAACTTATTTCGTCTTTATCTTTTAACAGTCTGGAAAAACTTTTAATTTCCGCGGCGGCTAATTTTTTCTCGGCTAAATTTTCAATGAATAAATTATAAGCCTTCTCGGTCGGTATGCGTCCGGCCGAAGTATGCGGCTGGGCGATAAAGCCGGCCTCCTCCAATTCGGCCATTTCATTCCTGACCGTGGCCGAAGAAATATCCAAATTATATTTATCAACCAAAACTTCCGACCCTACGGGAGCGCCGGTTTTTATATGTTCTTTAACAATCGTGTTCAAAATTAAAGCCTTTCTTTCGTCCATATATTTTACACAAAATTTCACTATATTTTACATTTTACACCACTTAGCACTCCTATGTCAAGAGTGCTAAGAATAATTATTTTTTATTTAACATTAGTAAAAAAAAGGTTCGGCCTCAAGGGCAAAACCTCATGTTTGACTTTAAATTACCCTATCAATAATTAACGCGAATGTCAATAATTGTGAATTTTCTGGATTCCTGCTTTCGCAGGAATGACGGAATAATATTACATTTCAAAATCACCCCGGGGTTTGGGGCGACAATAAGCGCCAAGGCGTGAGAGTCTAAAGATTAATCAAGGCGCTAGCGCATTGAGGCACCCCAAAACTCTTTGCTTACTTTCTGGTTACAGAAAGTGAGGCCCGCGGCGGCAGCCGCAAAACTGTCTAAACCGTTACGCAAGAATAAAAAATGTTTTAAATGAGTAGTTGATAAACAGGTTTGGTTATATTCCGTGTTCCTGCCGCTTCCTTCTGGATCCCCGGGTCTCGCTCTGTTCGCCCGAGGATGACAAAAATGGCGCGGGATGACAAAAAAACAAAAGGCCGGAATAACAAAGTACAAATCCACCGTCTTAAAGGCGGCCCCTTTGTTAAAGGGGCTAAATGCCAAATCCCCTTAGTCCCCCTTTTGAAGGGGGACTTTATTTTTAAAATACCACGTCAAAACTTCATTAGCGATCGATACGGCCGTGTAAGAACCCTCGCCGCCCTGCTCAATTAAAATAGTTATAACTATTTGCGGCTTGTCATAAGGCGCGAAGCCGGTGAACCAGGCATGGGTAGGCTTATTGGTTGACCATTGGGCCGTGCCGGTTTTTCCGGCCACCTCTACCGGCACTGATTGCAAACTGCGCGCGCTACCGGCCGTAACTGCCTGCCTCATGCCTTCTCTTACAATATTTATATTTTTAGAACTTATAATATTAGTTTTAATCGGCCGATTATCAACTTCGCCGATTAATTCATCTTTGCTATTTAAAACCTGCCTAATTAAATGCGGCCGATACAGAGAGCCGCCGTTGGCAAAAATCGCGGTATAATCCGCAACCTGAAGCGGCGTCACTAAAGTATCTCCTTGGCCGATGGCCAGATGATAAGTATCACCGATATACCAGAGTTCGCCCTTAGTTTTTTGTTTCCATTCTTCAGTCGGTAAAAATCCGCTGGCTTCCCCGGGCATATCAATCCCAGTTTGAGTGTCCAAGCCGAATAATTTTTCGTATTTTACCATGCGTTCAAGCCCAAGGCCGGCAAAATCCTGGTAACCGCCGCTGATGTAATAAAAAAAAGTATTAACTGATTCGGCTAACGCCCGCCTGACATTAATTACGCCATGCCCTCCGGCCTTCCAGTCCGGGAAAAACCACTGGCCGATTTTTATGCCGCCAATGCTTAAAAAGCTGGTATTCTCGTTGATAACATTTTCTTCAAGCGCCGCGGCCGCGATTACTGGTTTTATGGTTGAGCCTGACGGATATTCTCCGCTAATACAGCGATTAAATAAAGGCTGATCGGGATGATTGGCTATTTTTTGATATTGCTCGGCCGTCAGGCCATGAGCAAAGTCATTATTATTATACGAAGGAAAACTCACCATAGCTAAAATTTCTCCGTTGTTGGGGTCAAGCGCTATGGCGCAAGCTTTATTAAGATGATTCTCTCGCAAAGTAACGATTACCGATTCCTCTAATTTTTTTTGCAAATCCACATCGATTGATAAAACTAAATTATGCCCGTCTTCGCCGGCTTCTTGATTAATGATCTTTTTTTCTTTGCCTAAAGCATCGACTTCAATTTGTTTTTTGCCATTAGCGCCTTTCATTTCATTTTCCCAAAAATTTTCCACGCCTGATTTGCCGATATAATCAATTGGTAAATATTCTGAACCGAATTTTGCCAATTCTTTATTATTAACTTTTCCAGTATAACCTAAAATATGCGATAAAGACAGGCTGTATAAATTATATTCCCGCCTGGTTTTGTTAGTTATAACCACTCCGGGCATATTATCCGATTCTAAATAAAGCGTCATAGCCTTATCATATTCAATATCATCGGCGATAAAGAGCGGTTGATATGATTCAAGCGAACCGGGCTTAATTTCAGACAGCAAGTTTAAAATATCTTCGGGTTTTAAATTTTCTAAATTTTCACTAACTTTTTGAAAAACGGCTTGGCGCGCCAAACTATCTTTAGGCAAATCGGCCGGCACAAAATACAATAAAAAATTAGCTGAATTTTTGACTAACGGCCGGCCTTCCCTGTCATAAATAACGCCTCTTTTAACTTCCAACCGCTCGACTCTTATGCGGTTGCCTTCGGCCAATTCATAATAGTAGCTTCCCTTAACTACCTGCAACCAGGCGGTGCGGCCGATAATAATTCCCATAAACAAAAGCAGGGCTAGACTTATTTTAAAAACTTTATTTATGTCAAAATTTTTGCCAATAGTTTCTTTAGTGCTCGAAGTCTGCTCTAACCAATCATCGGCCGAACCTCTGCTTAATTTGCCGAGCTTAACATCGCCTTCTTTTATGGTAAAAGGATGGCTCCTTTTAAATTGTCTTCTAAATAAAAAAGCCATGTTAATATTTTATGCCACGTGAAATAGCTTGGCTCCGGCAAGGCCGGATTTAACGGGGCGAACTCTTTATTAAAAATACCGGCTTTAAATTTTTACCTAAAAAATAAATTATATAATAAATGATAAATGTAAGCAAAAGATTCAGGCCGATTTGTTCTAATATAGAAAACCAAAAATTACTAGCCGCCATCGAAGCAGATGAATTTATCTCAATAAAAATTAAAACAAAAAAATTAATTATTAATTCATAAATAACGGTGGCTAATCCGGTTAGGGCTAAAAATGAATAGAGCGAACGATTGGTAAAAGAATAATTTAACAACCAATTGGCGATAACAATAGTAAAGCTTAAACTAAAAAGATAAATGCCAAAGGGTAAAAAGGAAAAAATTTCCAGTAAAAAACCAAGACCGACCGTCCACCAGGCGGCGAAATCAAAACTAGAAAAACCTAAAATGAAAATTAAAACCACCAAGGCTAAATTTAAATTATTGGCCATACCCGGCAAGCCGCTAACCAAGGAAATTTGCACAACCCCCAAACTGATTATTAATATAATATTAGTAATTATTTTCGCTATCATATTATGTTGAGATGGTTGTAAAACTATTTTGTTACGAAATTTAGATATTTTTCGCCGAGACGAAGAAAGCCAGCAAAATGGTTGAGCCGTAGCCTAAGCTACGGTGAAAATCATTTTGCGCAGCTTGACGAAGTATCGGTGAAAAATAGCAAATTGCAGTAAAAATAGTTTTGCAATCATCTCATTAATCTTCAATTCGCATTTTAACAGAAAACCAATAAAAATACCATGCGCATAAAAAATAGGGGCAAGCGTTATTCTGCTTACCCCCTATTTAATATCCCCCATTTGCTGAAGCTTTAACAATTTATTGTATAAGCCGCCGCTCATTTTAGCCAGCTCAAGATGACTGCCTTGTTCAGCCACTTTACCGTCTTCTAAAACAATAATTTTATCGGCCCTCTTAATCGTGCTTAACCGATGGGCGATAATAATAACCGTCCGATCTTTGCTGATTTTTTCCAAGGCTGCCTGAATTAATTTTTCGCTTGCTGAATCAAGATTCGAGGTGGCTTCATCAAAAATTAAAATTTTAGGATTGGCTAAAATCGCCCGAGCAATACCGAGCCGCTGTCTTTGCCCGCCGGAAAGTTTAACGCCGCGCTCTCCGACTAAAGTGTTATAACCCTGTTTTAATTTATCAATAAATTCTTCAGCGTTGGCTATTTTAGCGGCCGCTTTTATTTCTTTGAGACTTACTCCTATATTAGCGTAAGAAATATTATCCTTAACGCTGGTATTAAAAATTTCCACTTCTTGGGGAACAATAGCTAGAAATCTGCGAAAACTATATAGGTCATAATCTTTTAAACCCCGGCCATCAAGTAAAATTTTCCCTTCCGTCGGATCGTAATGGCGATAAATCAAGCGCGCCACCGTGGTTTTTCCGCCGCCGGACGGACCGACTAAAGCCGTAGTACAGCCGGAATTTATTTTAAAATTTACTTTATTAAGCGCTTTAACGCTGCTATCCTTATAAGCAAACCTCACATCCTTAAACTCAATCTGGCCGCTTAAACTTTTCACTTTAAACCCCGAAACCGGATTAATAATATCAAGTTCTTGATTTTCTAATTTGTAAAGGCGATTGATGGCTTCGCTTGAATCCATAATCCGGTCATACAGCCGGGAAATTCTAAACAAGGAAATCAAAGCTTTTTCCGAAATCGTGATTATAAAAACCAAGCTGCCGATAGTAATGCCGCCGGTCCAAACTAAATAAACGCCTAAAAGCAGAATAAAAATTCGACCGCCGGTTATGACAGAACTTCTAAAATAATTATATTTCAACAATTTAAAAAATTCCAGCAAAGCGACTTTTTTGGTCTGGTCTTTTATTTTTTTAAATTCCCTGACCTCGCGGTTTTCTTGGACAAAAGATTTTACGGTATTGATATTAATGATTGTCTGGGCCATTTTTCCGGCGGCTTCTTCATACATGTCATGGCGCAATCGGCGCCAAGGAGATATTTTTTTATTAAGCCTGGAAGTCAATAAAATAAAGATGGGAGTAAAAAAAGTAAACACCAAGCCAAAGCGCCAATCCATAAAAAATAGTATTATGGCCGTAAATACCGTCTGAATTATAGTCGGGCCAACGTCCCAAAAAAAGTTGCTCAAAAGATCGGTTATTTTATCTATGCCTCTTTGAATTTTAAAAATTTTATTGCCGGTATTCTCTTTTTCATGATAGCTTAAACCCAAGGCAACCATTTTTTTCTGAGCATTAACCGATAAATATTTTTCCACATCAACAATAATTCTAAATATTTTTTTGTCGGCTAAATAATCAATCGTATAAACGACAAAATCAGAAACTAAAATTAAGCCTATAAAAAATAATATATTTTTTATATGTTCCGGTTTGAAATCAGCGATTAAATCTATAATCCGCTTAAGCAAATACGGCCCGATAAATTTTGACAACTCAAAAATTATGACCACGACAAACAAATTCATAATTTGCTTATGCGAAGCCGCGATTAATTGCCACAATCTTAACCAAAATTGGCGCATGTTAATCGATTTTTTATTTAATTTTAGCTTTAACTCTGTTTCTGCCATAAATATAAAAAAACAGGACTGTTTTGTCCCCATCTATAAATAATACGTAAAATTAGAAAAATATTACAAATTGTCATTGCGAGGAGACCTGTAATCAGGTCGACGAAGCAATCTCACGAACTGTAAACAGAATAAATCTTCGTTTCAGAAACAATCTATTATTTTAATAAATAGTACGTAAGATTGCGAAGTTTATCCCGAGTGCAGCGAGGGACCTGCGTTTCGCTCGCAATGACAGTCGCAGTATTATTCTTTCACTAAATTTTCCCCTACTCTGAATATATCTCCGGCGCCCATTAACACTACGATATCATCTCTTCCAGCATGGCCCCGCAAATATTTTTCACATTCCGCCAATGTTGAAATATATTTTACTTCCTGCTTAATGCCCGACGTCTGATTGTTGATTTTTATCTTTTCAACCAAATCCCAGCTATGCACCCCGCCTTGCCGCTCGCGGGCCGAACCATAAATGTCTATAATAATTAACTCATCAACTTGGCCGAAACTTTTAGCGAAGCCGTCAAACAAAGCCTTGGTGCGGCTGAAAGTATGCGGGTGAAAAACCACGACCAATTTTCTACCGCCGTATTTCTGCCGCACCGCCTCTATGGTAGCTTTTATTTCTGTCGGGTGATGGGCATAATCGTCAATTACGGTCGCGCCTCTGAATTCGCCTAAAACCTGCATTCTTCTGGCCGTGCCGGTAAATTCTTCTAAATATTTTCTAATTTTAAAAAGTTCGATGTTTAGTTCAACGCACGCGGCGATTACGGCCAAAGCGTTTAAAATATTATGCCGGCCGGCGAGCTTAATGGAAAAATCACCTAATTCTTCGGCTTTCGCCTCATTATCAGTATCATCAACATCTTCAACGCCTAATTTTACTTTAAAATACTGTTGGCCGTTATTATTTTTTATGTCATAAGCAACATAATCAGCGGCTTCATTTATGGCGTAAGTTATAACCTTACCGTGGCAATTTACCTGCGCGATTTTTTTTATTATCGGGTCATCAAAATTAGCGACCAAAAATCCTTTACTCGGAATTTTTTTTATAAACTCAATAAAAACATTTTTATAATCTTCCTCGGTCGGGAAAAAATCCGGATGGTCATAATCAATATTATTTAAAATTACGGCTTTAGGCTGATAATTTTTTAGTTTATTTTGATATTCGTCCGCTTCAATCACTAAATAATCTAAACCGCCGATTAAAGAACAGCCGTCAAACTGCGGCACTTGCGCGCCAACCATAACGCTTGGTTCAAGTCCGGCCATTTTCATAACGTAACCAAGCCAAGCCGTGGTCGTAGTTTTCCCATGCGAACCGACTACGGCGATGCCGTATTTCTGATTGAATATCTCGCCTAGCGCTTCCGCGTAAGTCAAGGTTTTAATTTTCCCGGCTAAAGCCGCGGCCACTTCAATATTAGTTTTTTTGTTGTAGGCGGTTGAATAAATAATTAAATCTGCGTCTTTCGGTATATTCAATACGGCAAAATGTTCTGTAACTTTTATGCCGGCTTTAGCTAAAACCTCATCGGTCATATATTTTTCCGGCCCGTCCGAACCGCTTACCTCCGCGCCATTGGCCGCCAAAAACTGGCCTAGCATAGTCATGCCAACGCCCTTAACGCCGATCATATAAATTTTTTTGATTTTACTTAAATCCATATCCTTATCGTCATTCCTGGCTTGATCAGGAATCCAGAATTTTTTAAATATTAAACTCCCCCGCCTGCTTTAATATTTTTTCTTCATCCAGCGTCTTAACTTCCCTGTTTTTCATTATAACTTTTCCATTAACAATCACATTTTCCACATCCTCGCCATTAACGCAATAAACCAAATGTGAATAAGGATCATAAATCGGTACCAGATGCGGTTTATTCAGATTTATTGTTATAATATCCGCTTTTTTACCGACTTCCAAAGAGCCGATTTCTTTTTCCAGACCTAATACTTTGGCGCCGCCGCTAGTCGCCATTCTGACTACTTCTTTAGCGCTGACCGTCGTCGGATCATAATTATTAACCCCGTTAAATTGCTCCGCTCCGGCTTCGCCGGATTTAACGGGGTAAACTTTATGCAATAAAGCGCAAGCGCGCATATCTGAAAATAAATCCAAACTGTTATTGCTGGCCGCGCCGTCCGTTCCCAATCCGACGGTTATGCCTAACTCCAGCATTCGCTTAAGCGGAGCTACGCCCGAGGCTAATTTCATATTACTGATCGGGCAATGCGCAACTTTCACTCCCCTATTTTTATAAATTTCCAAATCACTATCGCTAAGCCAAACACTATGCGCGGCAATTAATTTATCGGACAATATACCCAGCTCGTCCAAATATTCAACCGGTGATTTACTAAAATTTTTTTTAGCTTCACTAACTTCTTTTTCAGTTTCGCTAACATGCATATGCAAGCGCAAATTTTCAGTTTCAGCGGTTTCTTTTACTTTTTCCAAAATATTCTTGGAGCAGGTATAAATAGCGTGCGGCGCCAAAACAATTTTTATAAATTCATTATCTTTATATTCTTTAGCCAAACTAACCGCTTCCCTTATTCCTTCTTCCGGATTTTTAAAATCTAAAATCGTAATGCCGACCAGCACTCGTAAGTTGCTTTTAATGGCCGGTTCAGCCATGGCTTGACCGAAAAAATACATATCATTATAGCAAGTTACTCCGGCTTTTAGCATTTCTAAGCAAGCCAGCTCCGTGGCTTTTTTTACGAATTCAGCGTTAACATATTTGGCTTCGGCCGGCCAAATATGCTGATTTAACCAAACGTCTAAAGGCAAATCATCGGCCAGCCCGCGAAAATAAGCCATGGCCGCGTGCGTATGAGTATTTATTAAGCCGGGCATAATAATACTGTTACCAGCGTCAATTATTTCTTCGGCCTGATAATTTTTAATTTCATCGGCCGCACCCGCAGCCGAAATTTTTCCCGCCGACACGGCGACGAAACCGTCTTTTATAACGGTTAATTTATCATTCATTGATAAAACGTATTTTCCTTTGATTATTAAATCACAAAGCATAATCTTCTGTCATTGCGAGGAGCGTAGCGAACGCGGATCCCTCGTTTTCACTCGGGACAGGCTTCGCAATCTCACAAACTATAAATTTTTTCCCAAACTCATCATCCGTGAGATTGCTTCGCTTCTTTCAGAAGCTCGGTTCGGCTGTCTTCGACCCTGAGGCTCAGACCCGAAGGGAGCTCACCGAAGTCGCAATGACAATTAAATTCTGTTTAAAATTTTACTTATAATCTTCGCCATCTCTTGGCTCGCCCCCCTCTTCATGGCATTCCTCATATTTATCGCCAGCTGACCGCGCATTTTTTCATCAGACAGCAAATCTTTTATCATATGCGTTAAGCTGGCAACGGTCAGATATTTTTGCTTTACCACGATAGCGGCCTTTTTATTTCTAAAAAATTCCGCGTTGGCTTCTTGATGCGAATCCGGCATGGGAATTATTATAGACGGCTTGCCTAAATATGACAACTCGGATAAAATCCCTAACCCCGCGCGCGTTATCACCAAATTAGCTAAATTATATGCTTCAACCATTTGTCCAGCATTCAAAAACTCATAACTAGCATAATTTTTGATACTTGATACTTGATACTTGATATTTCTATCTCTCCCTGTCGCATGAATTATCTGGCAAAATCTGGTCAATTCATCTAAGCTCTCTATAACTAATTTATTTATGGCCAAAGACCCGGTTCCTCCTCCCAGCACCAAAACTACCGGCAAATCATTATTAAATTTAAAGTATTTTCCAATTGTTAGTTGTGAATTGTTGATTGTTAATTGTTTTCTTACCGGATTGCCGATCCAAACCGCCTTTTTCCCATAATCAGCTAAAGATTTTTCAAAGGTCACGGTCACGACCTTGGCAAACGGCGCCATCAGCTTATTGGCTAGGCCTGCTCTAATGTCTTGCTGGTGAATTAACGCTGGCACGCGTAAAACCCAAGCCGCCCAGACTACTGGCACGCTGATAAAACTACCCGCGCTTATAATTAAATCCGGCGGCCATTTCAGTATGACAAAAAACGCCTGCCAAAAACCAAGTTTAATTTTAAAAATATCAACTAAATTTTTTAAAGAAAAATATCTGCGCCATTTCCCGCCACTTATCGCCTTAAATTTTATGCCGGCCTTTTCCACCATGCCCCGCTCCGGACCAAATTTCGTGCCCAGCCAAAAAAAATCAAACTTGTCCTGATCTTTTCTCAGCTCATCATAAACCGCCAACAACGGCGCTACCGATCCGCCGGTTCCGCCGCCGGTTAAAAGTATTCTGTATTTTTTATAATTGTCCATAATAATCAATTTATTAAAATCAAATAAAAAATTATGGCCGTAGAGCCCTGCCTGCGCAGGCGGGTTTGCTCGCTATAAAATTTTTACTTAATACTTTATAATTTTTGTTTATCCCGCTCGTCGGGGTTTACGCCCTTTGGGCGAAAGTATTGTTTATACCCTTGAGGGCAAAAACTTTTTTCAAAAAAAGTTTTCAAAGGCTTTTTAATTCCCCTTGGTCTGCTTGCTAATATTAATTAATATGCCGACCGAAACCAAGGCTGCTAGCATGGCCGAACCGCCATAGCTTACCATAGGCAAAGGCACGCCGGTCATGGGCATAATATTAACCATGCCGCCGATATTTATCAAGGCCTGCATGACGATCCAGCTAACTATGCCGATGGCTAAAATTTTTCCAAAATCGTCCGGCGCGCGCTTGGCAATAAAAATCCCTCGGTAAAACAACGCCAAGTATAATAAAATTAAACCCACGGAAAAAATAAAACCGGTTTCTTCGCTGATTATAGGAAAAATAGCGTCATTTTGCGCTTGCGGCAAATACGAAAATTTCTGCCTGGAAGCGCCTAGGCCGCGGCCCCAAAAACCGCCCGAACCAACGGCAATTAAAGATTGATTGATCTGATAGCAATATTCTTTGGGTGAATAGGATGGATCCAGCATGCACTTAAATCGATTAGCTTGATAAGGATAGATATTTACCATAATAATTAAAACCACCAGTCCTAATAAAAGCAAGCCTACAATATGCTTTAATCGGCCTCCGCCGACAAAATAAACCACCAGCGATGCTAAAGCGATAATAGTCAAAGTGCCCATATCCGGCTGTAATATCATAAGCAAAGCTATAACTCCCAAAATAACCACAAACGGCCCGATGCCACGCGATACCTCGACCAGCTGTTTTTTTCTGCCCTCAAGCCAAGCCGCCAAATATAAGAGGAAGGTAATTTTAACGAATTCCGAAGGCTGCAAGGAAAAACCGAAAATATTAATCCAGCTCCGAGCCGACCCCCACTTGGCCGATAACCCTGGAATAAAAACCAAAAGCAAGAGGCCGATAGAAGCAATTAGCATCCACAAGGCGTATTTGCGCCAAATCTGATAATCAACGCGCGAAAAAAACCAAGCGGCCGCCAAACCTAAGACCAAGCCGAAGACTTGATGTTTAAAAAAATAATAACTGTCTTGATGAGCGCTATAAGCGATAACCGACGAAGCGCTGGAAAGCATAATCAAACCGAAAATAATTATAGCGCCAACTATAAAAATAAGCGGCCTGTCTGATTCATGCTCGCCCTTATAAGATAATATTTTGTTGAACCAACCAATAAGTGAGGACATGGTTTTGATTGAAAAATTAAACATCTCTATAAATGACTAATGTCAAATGACAAATCAATCCGCCAGCCGGCGGACAAAATCCCTATGTCAAAAAATTAATTAATTTGTCATTCGTCATTGGAAATTTGTCATTAAAATTCACATCGTCTTATCCAATAAAAATACCACTAATCCCATGGCCGCGCTAACGCCGGCGATAACCCAAAAACGCATAACGATTTTAGGTTCGCTCCAGCCAATAGCTTCGAGATGATGATGAATCGGCGAAGAAATAAATATTTTTTTTCCTCTGATTTTTTTGGATAATTGCTGGATGATTACTGAGAAAGATTCTATAACAAAGACTAAGCCGATGATTGGTAAAATTAAAGCTGAATTAGTTAACATGGCGATTATACCCAAAGTAATGCCTAAGCTCATAGCGCCGGTATCGCCCATATAAAATCTGGCCGGATTAATGTTAAACCACAAAAACGCCAGCAAAGCGCCGACAATAACGCCGCAAAAAGCGGCTAAATCATATTTACCGGCAGAAAAAGCAATCACTCCATAAGCCGCGAAAGAAGTTAACAGCACGCCTCCGGCCAGACCGTCCAGCCCGTCAGTTTCATTAACGGAGAAAGCGGTAGCCACAATGACAAAAATAAAAATCGGAACATACCAAAAACCTATGTCAAAATTGCCAACGAACGGTAGATGAATTGTACTCCAATCCAATATAGTCGGCGAGTAAAACCACCAGGCGCCAATAGCGGCGATAACGGTATAAATCAAAAGGCGATGCCTAACCCTTAAACCGCCGCCGCCTAAAATGCCTTTGCCGCGAACGTCCAGCCAATCGTCAACCAAGCCGATTAAAGCGGTGGCCACTAAAGCGCCTAAGGGCAAAAGAGTCTCCTTGCGAGATAAAAAATTAAGATAATTAAAAATATCCGCGGAAAAAACTTTCGGCAAATAATAAAACGTAGCCGCGAGAATTAAAACCGTCAGCCAAATTAAAATACCGCCCATGGTTGGCGTGCCATCTTTATGAGCATGCATTTTAGTATAAATTGGCGTCGAGCCGTTGGCTCTGATTTTTTTACCCAGATTGTATTTATACAAATAATGGGTTAACAGGGGCGTCCAAAAAATAGCAACTATAAAAGCCAAAGCGGTTAAAAACAAAATTTTAATAATATAAAAGTCAATCATAATATGTTATCTGAAATTAACTAAATATATGGCAAGCGTGCTGGCAATCAAAAACAAATTGATTAGCAGGGAAAATCCCAGCAATAAATGGATCAAAAATTTATTTTTTCTAAAAATATTCAACAACAAAATAAAATTTATTACAATAAAGACTAAACCTAAGATCGGGATAATATAAATATCTTTAGCGTTGCCGATTAAATTTACGCCCAAATTAACATTATAATGTAAAACGACCAGATTTTGGCTTACATTATTATTAACATAAAGAGCTAACAGCCAGTTAACAATATTTAAAGCAAACAAAAATAACAGATACATTCTGACAAACATAAAACCAACCAAATATAAAACAGCCTGCGCCAGCTTTTCGCGGCTAAGATATAAATAATTCAATATTTTATGGCCGTCAATCGCCATGTATTTAACTTAACATACTTTTGCCTAAAAATAAACGGGACTGTCGCCGAATGCTCTTTTGAGTATAAAGGCCGAACACGGCATTCAGCGGCAGCCCCTGAATACGGCTGAAGTTTACTTAATTTATAATTTTATGTTATAATAAGTACACAAATTACAAATCTTGTACAAATTTACGAATTTTAAATTTAATGTTTTATTATAATTATTTGTAAATTTGTAAAGGATATGTAATTTGTATTAAATTATATGCTGTCAAATCAACAATTAAAAAAAATATTGGAAAAATCAGATATCATGCCAACGCAAGAATTTGAAAAATTTTCTAAAGAAGCGGAAAAATACGGTAAAGCTCTGGAAAATTATTTAATTGAAAAAAAAATAACAACCTCAAGCTCTCTGTACGAAAATGCGGCCAGCTACTTCAAGGTGCCTTTTATTAATTTAAAAGATCAAATTATAAGAAAAGATGTCTTATTTAATATCCCGGAACCTATTGCCTCAACTCACCAAGTAGTCTCTTTTGCCGCCGACGACAAAGAAATAAAAATCGCCACTTTAGACCCGGAAAATATAGAAATTTTTGAATTTATCAGAAAAAAAACTAACTTGAAGCCGGTAATCTATTTAACTACCCCGGACAGCCTTAACGAAACCATAAAGCAATATCATAAAAGCTTAAAAGCTGAATTTAAAGACTTAGCTGATGAAAACATAGATAGCGGCGATGCCAATCTTAAAAAATTAGCGGAAAATTTACCAATCGTTAGAATCGTTGATACGCTTTTGGAATACGCGATTTTCGAAGGCGCCAGCGATATTCATATCGAGCCGGAAGAAAAAGATATTATAGCGCGCTACCGTGTTGACGGCATTTTAAGAACGGTCATGACTTTGCCCAAAAACGTCCAGTCGGGAATTATCGCTCGTATAAAAATATTGGCTAACCTAAAAGTTGATGAACACCGCTTACCGCAAGACGGCCGCTTTAAAATAAACACTAAAGAATATAAAGTTTCTTTCAGAGTTTCTATTATTCCGACTTTTGACGGAGAAAAAATTGTTATGCGTTTGTTGAACGAAAAAGCTCAAGTTTTAACTCTGGAGCAACTAGGCCTGCAGCCTTCAGCCCTGGAAACTATCAAAAGAAATATCTCTAAGCCGCATGGCATGATTTTAGTAACCGGACCGACCGGTTCCGGAAAAACCACTACGCTTTACACAGTCATGAATATTTTAAACACGCCGGAAGTCAATATTATGACTATTGAAGATCCGATTGAATACCGCATGCCGCGCGTTAACCAATCCCAAGTCAACCCGAAAATCGGCTATACTTTCGCCGCCGGATTAAGAGCATTTTTAAGGCAAGATCCGAATATTATTATGGTCGGAGAAATCCGAGATCAAGAAACCGCGGAAATTGCCATCCATGCCGCCATGACCGGCCATTTAGTGCTGTCGACGTTGCATACTAACGATGCCGTAACTACCCTGCCCCGTCTTTCCGATATGGGCGTGCCGGCCTTTTTAGTGGCTTCAACCACTAATATTATAATCGCCCAAAGATTAGTTAGAAAAATTTGCCCCAATTGCATTCAAAGCTATAAATTAGACAAACAAACAGTAACTGAATTAAAGCAACAGCTTGATCTTGAAAATATTATGCGGACGCTCGAAGAAAAAAAAATTATTATTAACGCCAAACAAGGCATAGAGGCTTTGCTATTTTATCGAGGTAAAGGCTGTAAACAATGCTCTAACTCCGGCTATAAAGGCAGGCTCGGCATTTACGAAGTTTTGGAAGTTACCGAAGAAATGTCGGAATTAATTTTAAAAAAAGCCCCGCCGAGCGAGCTTAAAAAACAGGCGGAAAAGCAAAACATGCTTACTATTATTGAAGACGGCTTTATTAAAGCTAAAAACGGCATCACCACGATTGAAGAAATTATGAGAGTAACAAAGGAGTAAAAAAACTCTAAACTCTAATTATCTAAATCCTAAACAAATTCCAATGATCAAAATTCCAAATTCAAAACAAAATGCAATTAAATTTATTTGGAACATTTGGATTTATTATTTTTGATTTGTTTAGAATTTATAATTTTGAATTTAAAATTTAAATAAATTTATGACAGTAATTTTACCGCCACAAAACGAGCCAGCGAATCAACCAGCAAAACCCGCCGAAATCACCACGCCGATTGACCAGACAAAAAATACAATGGACACAATCAACGGTTTTTTAGCAAAGTTTTCTTCCATCCCCGTTTCTGAAAAATTATTTTTTGTCCAACATTTAAGCATCATGCTTAAAGCCGGGATTTCTTTGTCAGTGGCTTTAAAAACTTTAGGCAAGCAAACCAGCAACAAACGCTTCGCCGGTATTATCAACGACGTTTCAAGAAACGTGGAAAAAGGCGTAAGTTTCACCGAAAGCTTAAAACCGCATGAAAAAATCTTCGGCCAACTTTTTGTCAGCATGATTGAATCAGGCGAAATTTCCGGAAAATTGGAAGATGTCTTAAAGAGACTATATATTCAATTTAAAAAAAATCATGAACTGGTTTCAAAAGTTAAGGGAGCGCTTACTTATCCGGCGGTAATTTTAGTCGCTATGACCGGCATTGGCACTTTTATGATGATTTTCGTAATTCCTAAAATTACCGTTATGTTTAAAGATTTTAACGCCGAATTGCCTTTAGCCACCAAGCTGATAATTAAATTGTCCGATGGCTTAGTCGCTCACGGTTTGCTTTATCTTATCGGCCTAATTATTTTTATAATAATTTTAGTTCAATCAATCAAAACAACCAAGGGAAAATATATTTTTCACGGCCTGCTTTTAAAACTGCCGATTTTTGCGCCGATTATCAAAAAAATAAATTTGGCCCGTTTCGCGCGCACCATCAGCTCGCTTTTAAAAACCGACATTATGATCATTAAAAGCTTCCAAATTACGGCTAATGTTTTAGGCAATGTCTATTACCGCGACGCTTTAAATGAAATGAGCAGTAAAATTAAAAAAGGCGGCACTATCAACGAAGTTATTTCCAATTACCCAAAATTATTTCCGCCCGTAGTCACGCAAATGATCGCCGTGGGCGAAGAAACCGGCGAGCTTGATTATATTTTAGAAGAATTGGCCGAATTCTACGAAAGCGAAATCGACCAAATCATGAATAACCTGCCGGCAATAATTGAACCTGTTTTAATTTTACTCCTCGGCTTGGTGGTCGGCGGCATGGCCGTGGCCGTAATCATGCCGATGTATTCTTTAACGTCGGCCATATAATTTAAACTTGATATGAATTTTTATAAAAATCATCGCGGCAGCATGTTAATTGATCTGTTGGTTACTGTCAGTATTATTGCTCTTTTATCCACCTTGGCCATACCTTATTTAAAAAAATACCAACCGAATTTAAAACTTAACGCCGCCGCCCGCGACTTAACCACCGACTTAAGATACGCCCAGCAATTAACCATCGCCGAACAAAAAGTTCACCAAGTCATTTTTGATTTGGTTAATAATAAATATCAAATCCAAAAAATAGACACAGCCACAACTACCATAAAAACCGTAATTCTTGAATCAGAAATCAGCATTAAACAAATTACCGATTTAACTGATAACAAAGTAGTTTTTAATTTTTACGGCGGCGTAAGCCAAGCCGGAGGAATTATTTTAACCAATACCAATAATGTAGACGCCACTATTAATATAAAGCCGTCAGGCTATATTCAGCTGCAATAAAATGTTAAAAAATAATTTAAACAATCTGGGAATGTCATTAGTTGAAACCATGGTTGCTCTGCTGATTTTAATGGTGGCTTTTATCGGTTTAATTTCGTCTTTTCCTTTCAGCCAAACCATAGTTAAAACCGCGGAAAATTCCACTAAAGCCGCTTATCTGGCGCAAGACAAGCTGGAACAGCTTTTAGCGCTTAACTACGATAATATTCCGGTCGGTACGGTTGAAGCTAAGCAGAGGCTATCGGCTGATTCAAGCAATTATTTATATTATTTTCAAAGGCAGACTACGGTAAGCTACCTTGACGGCGACTGGCAAACGTCGGTTAGCGATACGGGCATGAAAAAAATTTCTGTTACGGTTTATTACACTAATTCTATTTCTAAAAAAGAAAGCTCTTACGGCATATCGGCTTTAGCCAGCCAGCGTTAATTATGATAAAACATAAAATAACCGAACAAACGGGGTTTACTTTACCGGAAATAATGGTAAGTCTGGCTATTTTTGTTATGGTTATACTTTTAACCGGATCAATTTTTTCATTATCGCAAAAATCTTATAAAAAAAGCTCTGACCTGGCTGAATTAACGCAAAATAATCGTATTTATCTTGATCGCTTATCAAGAGAGCTTAGGCAATCAGTTAATATTATTACCCACCTGCCACCGTCTGACGATAACCCGGCCGACCCTCCTGCCGACCAAATTATTTTTCAAGACGGGCATGACTCGAGCCAAATCACCTATATCCGCTATTATTTAGATGGCACGAATTTAATGAGAGAACACAAAGCTTATTTTTTTGATACCGACCCAAATACTTACGTTTATTATGACAGCCTTGATTTAGGAGGCTCTCCGCCGGATGAAATAAATTTAGACGGCAACGCGCGCGTAATAGGAGAATACTTTGACCAAATAAAATTTTGGGGATCAAACGGTTTAATAAATACTTATCTTAAGCTAACAAAAAATACCAACACTTTTGAAATAGAAACTAGCGCTTACGGCCGAAATTAAAATTTATGAATAGCTGCAAAAAATTCAAATTACAAAACGGTGTTGCTCTTTTAATCACCATTTTAATAATGTCTTTAATCTTGTCTTTGGGCGTCTACGTCTTGAATTTTTCTTCAACCGAAACTAAAATCGCCGCTAGCCAGGTAATCGGAAGCAAAACCTATTATTTAGCCGAAGCGGGCGTACAAGAGATGATTTGGAAATTAAAAAACGACACTATTTACAAAAATAATTTTGAAACTAACCCAACTTGGACGGCCAGTTTTACCCGCTCTGACCCGTTTGGCTCGGACAGCGGCTCGTATACGGTGAGCATAACTAACAGCAGTTTAGCTCATGGAATAATTACTTCTACCGGCACAATTAACATCGGCGCTGGCAAAACCAGCCAAAGAATCGTTAAAACCTATGTTTATCGGGCGATGGGACAATCCGGCGTTCAAGCTAACGGCGGTTACGCCGACGGTAATATTGACATTTCCTTCAGCGCGGTCAATTTCCACGACGGCAGCGCTCATTCCAATAATGTCTTTAACATCAACGGCGCCAGCACGGTAAACATTGATGATGATTTAAACGCTGTTGGCAATTATATAAAATCACAAGCTTCCACGGTAAGCGTGGGCGGCGCCATCCATTCAGCCAATAATCCTCCAGCCGCGGCCGCTCTTGCCATGCCGGCGGTGGATTTTGATTCCGCCAGCCCTAATTCTTATAAAAACCGCGCTACGGTCGTTTACACTCAAGCTCAATTTGAAACTTTAATGCAAAACAATCAGAATCTTACCTTGGCCGGACCGATTACTTATGTTGAAGGCGATATAGAGATGAAAGGAGCGCAAAGATTGACGGTTAACGGGCTGTTGCTAGTCGGCCGCGATTTAATTATCGGCGCTTCGTTTTGCCGCGGCTCTCGCTGCGGCAGCAATAACCTGACTGTTAACCGCACCGCCGGGCAAGCAGCCGGCGTTTTTGCCAAAAGAAAAATTAATTTTAAATTTTGGACCGGCGCTATTAATATTACCGGCGCGATCTACGCCAACGACCAATTAAGCCTGTTAAGTTTTCCCGCCGGCTTCAGCTTCAATGTTACCGGCGGGCTGATTGCCAGAAAATTGACCATCACCAGCGTCTGGCAGCCGCTTAACATAAATTATGACAATCTGATCTTGATTGAAGCCTTGGGCGCGGCGGAATTTTCTCCGATTCTTACGGTTGATCACTGGGAAGAAGAATATTAAAATCTGCTGATTTATGTTATAATCTATATTAGAATTGAACAATCAATTATGCTATTAACCAATAATTCAACTTGCCCGATCGGCCTGGATATTTCCGACTTATCCATAAAATTGGTCCAACTCGATAACCGCCGGGGTAAAATAAAAATTCAAGCCTTAAGCAAATTAAATCTGCCTCAAGGCATTATTGTTAATGGGGAAATAAAAAACAAAGTTGAACTGATTAAAGCCATAAAAAAAATAATCTCCGATCCACTTTATGGAAAAATCAGCTCTGAAGAAGTCGTAGCTTGCCTGCCTGAATCAAAAACTTTTATTAAATTAATTGAAATACAAAAATCACCCAATCCTTTAACTGACATTATCGGCTCGGAAATTGAAAAACATGTCCCTATGGCGCTTAATGAAATTTACTACGATTGGCAGATTATTGAAGAAACAACTGACAAATATTTGATTTTAATCGGCGCCGCGCCCAAAAATATAGTCAACCAATATACTGACTTGCTTGATGAGGCTAAGCTGTCGCCCATTGCGCTGGAAATCGAGCCAATATCCATTTGCCGCTCTCTACTTAAAGAAGAAGCGTCCAATTTAAAGCCGATAATGTTTGGAGCTAAAACTAAAATAGACGCCGGCCTGAATTACGGCATAATTGATATCGGCGCCAACCACACCTGCATGATATTTTATTCCGGCAAGGCCATACTTTTTACCGTTAGCATGCCCATCTCGGGGGAAGAAATCACTGCTAAAATTTCACAAGCCTTAAATCTGACTAAAGAACAGGCGGAAAAGGCGAAAATTATCTGCGGCCTGGACGAAAATAAGGCTAACGGAGTAATTAAAGACATCTTAACCGATAATCTAAAAAGTTTAGTAGAAAAAATAAAAGAAGCAATTTCATTTTATGAAAACTATTTTAACCAGCATGGGCCATTAAACCAAATTTTACTGTGCGGCGGCGGAGCCAATATACCCAATCTGGAAAAAATTATCAACCAAGAATTTTCCGTTGAAGTTAAATTGGCCGATGCTTTAACTAATTTATCCGAGGAAAAAAATAAATTTGATGAACTTTTTACGGAAAAACATACTTTAAATCTTAAATCAATCAAGCTTGATTCGGAGAGTAAACAAAAAAACTTATCCGTCAAGCAAAATTCCAGCGCCACTTTCACTACTGCCTTCGGGCTGGCTCTAAGAGGAATTTTTATAGATGAGTTATAAAGCGATGATTATAAAATTACTATGCTTACCTTAAACCTTATTTCAGAGGAATTAAAAAAAGAAATTAAACTGCGCCATCTTTATTTATTTATTAAAAAAATCAATTTAACTTTGATTATTATTACTATTGTTGTCGCTATTATCCTTTTAGTCGCCAAAACCATACTCCAGCTAAGGTTTAATAATATCATTGACCAAACCACCTTAGTAACTAAAAACAACCAAGGCTATAATAATAAAATAAAAGATATAAACAGCAAAATAGACTTTGTGGAAAAAATACAAAATAACTTTATCCCCTGGTCAAATTTACTAAAAACTGTGGCCGACATAACGCCTGATGGCATTGGCTTAAATTATCTTAAAATTAATTTCGCGGAACAGACGATAAAAATTAAAGGCCAGGCCGGCTTGCGCGCCAGCTTGCTTGATTTTAAGCAAAAAATGGAAGCCACGGCTGTTTTTAAAGAGATTGACTTCCCAATTAAAAATATTTTAGAAAAAGAAAATATTAATTTCGAAATTAACGCCAAAATAAATTTAGCAAACTTATAAAGCCCATATGGACGCCAGCAAATACTTAAAATTTAACCTAAAAAATAAAATTACCGCAAGCCTGGTTGGTTTTCTCATAATAATTTTATCTTTAATTTATTTTATTGTCATCCCAACCATTAAAGAAATTAAAGCTATGGGCCAGGCAATAGAAGCGCAAAGAGAAGATTTAGAAAAAAAATACATCAAAGGCCAAAGCTTAAGGCAATTAACCGAAAATTTAAGTAAAATTGAACTTAAGCTTGAGTTGTTAGACCAAATTTTTATTAACAAAAATCGCGAGCTGGAATTTATTACTAGCCTGGAAAATGAAGCCAATAAAAATCAGGTAAGCCAAAAAATAAATTTAAGCGCGCCGCAAAAAGCGGAAAATCAAAATTTTCAAAAAACTAGCCTGCAGCTTTTTACTAAAGGCGGCTTTGTTAAACAACTGCAATATCTCTTAAACCTTGAACATTTAAGCTACTATATCAACGTTAAACTCCTGGAATTATCTCCAGCCGCCGATGGCGAGCAAGCCAAAACCGATAACCAAAAGTTCCCGCCTTCTTCTAGCGAAACCAACAGCCTTAACATGTATATTGACGCCGATACTTATTGGAACTAACACAATATGATGATGATAAAAACAATAAAATTAACTCCGAAAAAATTATCCAGCCTGACGGCTACGGCTATTATTTTTATAACTTTAACAACTTTAATTTTCGTGTCATTATTTTTATATAAAAATTTTTATCAGACCATAACGCAAACTAAAGAAATTATAATCCTTAGAGAAAAAGTGGCCATAGATACGGTGAACATAGAAAAATTCAATATTATAATAAATAAATTAGCGGAAAAAATCGCGCCCAATGAATTAAAAAATATTGTTAGCCCTTTCCGTTAAATAGAATTTGCAGTCGCCTCGTATAAAAAACAGGCGCTTCAAACTAATGAAGCGCCTGTTTTTTATTTACAATTCCGGCGCCATGCGCCTTAATTTTTTTATAAGCGGCGGCAAAATTTTTAAAACCGCCTCTATTTCCAGCTCGGTATTATTTTTTCCGAAAGTAAATCTGATTGTGCTATGAGCGATTTCATCTTTTATACCCATGGCTTTTAATACCGGCGAAACTTTCAAGCTGGCTGAGGCGCAAGCCGAGCCGGTCGAGACGGCAATGCCTTCTAAATCCAAAGCGATTAAAATCGATTCGCCTTCGGCGCCGACAAACGAAATATTCGCATGAGACGGAGTGGAATTTTTTATGTCGGTATTAATTATAACTTTTGGAATAAAACGTTTAACTCCGGCGATGAACCTATTTCTTAATTTTAAAATTTTTTTATTATTTTTTTCTCTATTGGTCGCGCAAATTTTAACCGCTTCGCCTAGACCGACTATACCTGGAACATTAAGCGTGCCGCTTCTTAAATTTTTTTCATGATGGCCGCCTAGCTGCACGCCGTTAATCGGCGTTCCCGCTTTAGCCAACAAGGCGCCTACGCCTTTAGGGCCGTAAATTTTATGGCCGGATAGCGACAATAAATCGACGTGCAAATATTTAACGTCACAATTTAAAAAGTTTAATGCTTGCGCCGCGTCGGTATGAAAATAGATTTTATTCCTATTATTTTCTTTAACTCTAGCACGATTTATTTTTTCAATAATTTTCCCAATTTCTCTAATCGGTTGGATACTGCCAATCTCGGAATTGACATACATAATAGAAATAAAAACTGTATTATCTTTTACTGCTTTTTTAAAAGTTTCTAAATTTACTATACCGTTCTTCTCAACTGGCAAATAAGTAACTTCAATGCCCTGGGATTCAAGTTGACAAAAAGGCTCTAAAACGGCGGAGTGCTCTATAGCTGACGTGATAACATGCAATCTTTTGCCTTGGCTGCTTTGGCTCAAAGCGCCAACCACGCCAAAAATAGCCAAATTATCAGCTTCGGTCGCGCCCGAAGTAAAAATTATTTCGCCGGCCTGGCAATTTAAAAATTCGGCCGATTGTTCCCTCGCCTTATTAACCGCGGCTGAAGCCGTTTGGCCGAAACTATGAAGCGAAGAAGGATTGCCATAAGTTTGGCTGAAATACGGCAACATAACTTTTAAAACCGCTTTATCCACCGGTGTAGCGGCGCTATGGTCAAGGTAGATAGGTTTATTAGTTTTAGACATAATATTATAATTTTATTTTGTCATTGCGAGCCGCCAGCAGGCGGCGCGGCAATCTCACGTATGATATTAATTAACACACTTTACATTTACACCGCTTTTACTTCTTTCACCTCTTTTACCGCCCTCATGATTTCCGCCTCAATCCCCTGTTTTAAGGTTATAGCGGACATCGGACAATGAGCGCAATGACCCATTAACTCCACTTTTAATACGCCAGATTTTTTATCAAAATTAATAAAATGCACATCTCCGCCATCCATCTGCAGCGACAATCGGATTGTTTCTAAAATACTTTTTATTTTATCCACAATATTTTTGGCAGTTCCGGTCTTTGTCATACTTTTTCTTTTAACCATATATTTATATTTTAATTTTTTAACATTTAAAATTTTTACTTCTTACTTCTGTCTTCATACTTTTCTACGGCTTGACGCAAAGCTTCAACTCCAAGCATTGAACAATGCACTTTAACCGGCGGCAAACCGCCCAAATTTTTTACTATTTGATCTTTAGTTATTTTTAAGGCCTCAACTAATGTTTTGCCCTTGGCCATAACGGTTAAAGCGGAAGAAACTGAAATCGCGGCCGCGCAACCCAGCGTTTCAAACTTAATATCTTTGATTATTTTTTCGCCCTTTTTTCCGCCAGCTGGCGGATTTTTCTTTATTTTTAGATAAATTTTCATAACATCGCCGCAAGCCGGATTGCCAACCTGGCCGATAGCGTCGGCATTTTTAATTTGACCCTGATTACGGGGACTCTTAAAATGCTCAATGACTTTTTTAGAATATTGCATAAATTTTGCGCTTACCCCCTTGATAAAGGGGGTCGGGGGATTTTATTTTTATAACAAGCGGCTTAGTTTAATATCTTTCATGGATTTAGTTATTGCTTGTTCTACTTTTAATAATACCTTGGTTACGCCGCAATTGCAGAGGTTGCTGCAAAATATTTTTTCATTTTTACTGGAGCAGTGGAACAGGCTTAATTTTCCTTCAAGCGCTTTAATTATATCATAAATATTTATTTGTTTGGCGCTTTTAGCTAATAAATAGCCGCCCAAAGCTCCTTTTACGGCTTTTATCAAACCAGCCTTTTTTAAATTAGCAAACAGCTTTTCCAGATATTTCAAAGAAATATTTTCTTGTTTAGCGATAATGGCCAAAGAAATACTGCCAAACTTTTTCTGCTTGGCTAAATTTATCATGGCTCTTAGACCGTAAGTTGATCGCGTGGAAAAAATCATAATTATTATACCCCCTTTAACAAAGGGGATTAGGGGAATTTACCCCGTCAAATAATTTTGCCTCAAGCAAAATTAGCGCGTAGCGCTATTTGACCGGGGTAAATTCCTACTAAATTAGTTGGTATTAATATAATACCATATGCCATTTTACTGTCAAGCCTTGACACCGAATATTTATTTTGCTATATTTAAATTGTGGTTTACGCCACATTTTTATTTATTAAAATTAACACCTCAATTAACCGTTAATAGTTAATTGTTAAAAGTTAACAAAATTATATGGCGCATAAGAAAGCGGGCGGCTCAACAGCCTTAGGCCGCGATTCGCAAAGTAAACGCTTGGGCGTAAAACTTCAAGACGGAGAATACGCCAAAGCCGGATCAATTATTATCCGCCAACGCGGAACTAAATATCGGCCTGGCAAAAATGTTAGAATCGGCAAAGACGATACTTTGTTCGCGGGAGTCGCCGGCTTGGTAAAATTCACCACTAAAAAAATCAGAAAATACGATAACAAACTAGTATCGGCAAAAACAGTTAACGTAGTAGCGCAAAAATAATTTAAAAGTTATAAAAAAAGAAAGTGAAAACGCTTTCTTTTTTTATATAATATTTTACTTTTTTAGCTTAGCGCATACCCTAATAAACTCTACGAATAACGGATGCGGGTCTAATGGCCGAGAAATATATTCGGGATGAAATTGCGTGCCGATAAAGAAAGGATGCTTGGTAATTTCCACGGCTTCTACGATTTTGCCGTCCGGTGAAGTGCCGGCCACGAGCAAACCGGCTTTTTCAAATTGTTCGCGGTAATCATTATTAAATTCATAACGATGGCGATGCCGTTCGGATATAATCCCCTTTTTGCCGTATTTGGCGTAAGCGACCGCCAAATGAGTGCCAGGCGTAATTTTACACGGCCAGCCGCCTAAGCGAATGGTTCCGCCATATTGTTTTTTAGCCAACAATTCTTTTTGCCCGGGCATAACATGAATAACCGGGTAGACGGTTTTAAGGTCAACTTCCTCGCTATTAGCGCCTCTAAGGCCTAAAACATTACGGGCAAACTCTATCACCGCCATCTGCATGCCGTAACATAGGCCGAAATATGGCACATTATTTTCGCGCGCGTATTGAATAGTTTTAATTTTACCTTCGGCGCCGCGCGACCCCCAACCCTGCGGCACAATAATGCCGTCAAACTTTTTTAAAATCCTGACGCCCTGCTTTTCCACATCTTCGCAATTAAGCCAACTAAGAACCGGCTTAACATTATTAACCGCGCTAGCATGCTTGATTGCTTCAATTACGGAAATATAAGAATCGGACAAACAAAAATCGCCGGTGGAAAAATATTTTCCCACAATAGCGATATCAACGATTCTCTTCGCGTCTTTAATTTTTTTTACCATTTTTCGCCAATCAACCAAATCTTTCTTTTTTCTAGGCAAACCAAACTTTTCCAAAATGCGCCCGCCTAAATTATCTTTTTCAAAATTAATCGGCACGTCATAAATAGACTTTATGTCCGGAGCGCTGATTACGTCGCTTTCCTGGATATTGCAAAAAATCGCCAATTTTCTGCGGCGAGGCGCGTCAATCGCGGCCACGGAACGCGCCACGATAAAATCAGGCTGGATGCCGGCTGAATTTAAATCTCTAACTGCGCGCTGGGTCGGCTTGGTTTTCATTTCGCCGATAATCGACGGCACGGGCAGATACGACACTATGATGAATAAAACGTTTTCCGGTTCGGCCAAATGCATCATTCTGGCCGCTTCCAAAAATAATAAATTCTGATACTCCCCTACCGTTCCGCCGATTTCCACCAACATAATTTCAGCTTTATCTTTATCAGCCGCCAATTTAATTCTTCTAATAACCTCCGCGGGGATATGCGGCACTACTTCAACGCATTTACCGTTATATTCCAGATTCCTTTCGCGATTAATCACGGTCTGATAAACACGGCCGGTGGTCATATAATTTTCACGGCCGATATTTTTATTTAAAAAACGTTCGTAATTACCTATATCCTGATCAGTTTCATCGCCGTCTTCAGTTACGAATACTTCGCCATGCTCCACCGGATTCATGGTGCCGGCGTCAAGATTGATGTAGGGATCAATTTTTATGGCGCTCACGTTATAACCTTTGCCAGCTAAAATCCGGCCAATGGAAGCGCAAGTGATTCCCTTGCCCACGCCTGATATAACGCCGCCGACAATAAAAATATATTTTACTGCTTTATCTTTCTTTTTATTTGCCATATAATTTAGTCTAAAGTCTTAAAGTCTAAAGCCACAAAGTCTTTTTATTAAGTATAAAGCTTTATAGATTTTTGACTTTATGGACTTTATAAACTCTCTATTTCTTATTTAATATTTCCGCCGCTTTATCCATTTGCGGATCTATATTTTTATTAAAATCCTCTAATGTCAGATCAACTTCAACATCAGGGGCTATGCCTTGTTCATTAATATTATAGCCTTTTGGCGTTAACCATTTAGCCACGGTAATTTTTACCGACGAACCATCTTTTAACTCTTGCAAAGTCTGTACCGAACCTTTACCAAAAGTCTTCATGCCAACTATAATCGCCTTGCCATCATCTTTTAAAGCACCGGAAACTATTTCCGAGGCCGAAGCGCTACCCTGATTAACTAGTACTACGGTTGGAAAATCTTTTAACCTAGCCCGGCCGCGATGCTGATATTCATTCTTTTTCCCCGGGCTAAATTGCTCGGTTACTATTACGCCTTCGTCAATCCATTCGCTAGCCACGTCAATCGCCGTTTCTAAGTACCCGCCCGGGTTATTTCTTAAATCTAAAATGATGCCTTTGGGATTTTTTTGAACGGCGTCAGCGGCCGCCTTTTTAAATAACTCGCTAGTATCATCGTTAAAATTAGTTATAGTGATAGTAAATATTTTATCGTCACTCATTTTCGTTTTAACGCTTTTAACTAAAATAGTCTGCCTGGTTATTTTAAAATCCTTGGTCTTTTCAAAACCTTTTCTGAAAATCGTTAAAGTAACTTCCGTGCCTTTTGGCCCGCGGATTTTACTGACCGCTTCATCAATTGCCAAACCAGACGTTGATTGACCGTTAATGGCATAAATCTTATCGCCGGCTTGCAGACCGGCTTTTTCCGCCGGCATGTCGGCTAAAGGCGCGACAATGATTATGATATTATCTTTTTTTCCTATTTCAGCGCCAATGCCTTCAAACGTACCGGCCAAATCATCAGAAAATTCCTTGGCTATCTTAGGCTCCATAAAAACAGTATATGGGTCGCCGGTTGACTCAACCAATCCTTTTAGCGCTCCGTAAAACATTTTTTTATCGTCTAATTTATCTTTATCAACATATTTATCTTTAAGTTCATCCCAGACATTCCAAAATAAGTTAAAATCAATATCCTGCGTCAATTTATTGGCTGGCGCGGTAACGTATTTATTATAAATTTTACCGGCGTAAACCGCTTCTTTTATGCTAGCCGATTTGGTAAATTCATTTTTTTGAGCTAGCATCATGCCGCCGCCAAAAGCGGTTGACAGCATAATCAAGCTTAATAAAATAACGCCGGTAATTTTCCAGCGCTTAGACTTTTTGGCTTCCGGCATGCCCACGGGTAATTTTATGTTATCCATAAAAATAATCATTTTATATTATTCTTCTATATTATCACAATCTGGTTTATTTTGCCAAATCAGGCCTGGGCATTGAAAAATAAGCGGGTTTAAGCTATGATATAGCCATATAATTCCATTGTCATTGCGGGCTTGACCCGCGCTAAATTCTGGATTCCGGCACCCCGTATCGCAGTACGGGGCAGGCTACGGCCGGAATGACAAAAATTTTCTTTATGTCCAATTTCATAATAAACGGCGGTAAAAAACTTCATGGCACGATTGAAACCAACTCGGCTAAGAACTCGGCCGTGGCGATTCTTTGCGCCCTGCCCATGATCAAAGGTAAAACCATTCTGACCGATATGCCGCGAATTGAAGAAGTAAACCGGATAATTGAAATCTTAACCTCTATCGGCCTAAAAATAAGCTGGAGTGATGCTCACACTTTACAAGCCGTCAACGATGGGAAAATTAATCTTAATAAAATTAACAAAGAATCTTACGAAAAAACCAGATCAGCCATATTACTGATCGGTTCTTTGTCTTCCATTTTTAATAATTTTTCCCTGCCGAAAATCAGCGGCTGTAAATTAGGCAAGCGCACGGTCAGTCCGCACATTATCGCTTTAAACCATTTAGGCATAGAAGTAAAAAAAACCAATAACTTATTTCATATTAGCCGAGGCAAAGCTAAGGGCTCAAGCTTTACTATGTATGAATCCGGCGATACGGCTACCGAAAACACCATTTTAGCCGCAGTTCAGCTGACCGGCAAAACAGAAATAAATTTAGCCTCGCCTAATTACATGGTGCAAGACTTATGCTACTTTTTAGTCAAAGCCGGAGCGAAAATAAAGGGCATCGGCACCACCAAACTGCAAATTACCGGAGTAAAAAAACTTAAACCGATCAATTACCCAATTATGCCTGACCCGATAGAATCAATGGCCTTCATCGCCATTGCTGTTACTACGGCCTCACAATTTAAAATCACCTCCTGCCCGATAGAATTTTTAAGTTTGGAATTGGAAAAATTAAGAGTCATGGGCCAAACCATGAAAATTAGCCGAATGTATAAATCAACTAATGGCCAATTCGATTTAGTCGATATAGAAATTATCCCTGGGAAATTGAATGCCTTACCGGATAAAATTTACGGGCGCCCTTTTCCCGGCTTAAATATTGATAACTTACCGCTATTTTTACCAATCTTAACTCAAACTCACGGACGAACTTTAGTTCATGACTGGGTCTATGAAAATCGAGCCGTTTATTATCTTGAACTAAATAAACTCGGCGCCAACATCATGCTCCACGACGCCCATCGAGTAACCGTGACCGGACCGACCAAATTGAAACCGGCAGAAATTATTTGCCCCCCGGCTTTGCGGCCGGCCATAAACCTTTTAATTTGCATGCTCGGAGCCAAAGGTAAGTCCGTACTCTATAATTCGTATTCAATCGACCGCGGCTATGAAAATATCTGCGAACGGTTGAACAAACTTGGCGCGGATATAAAAAAAGTTGATTAAAATACTGATTGTCATTGCGACTTCGGTGAGCTCCCTTCGGGTCTGAGCCTCAGGGTCGAAGACAGCCGAACCGAGCGACTGAAGAAAACGCGGGTCCCTCGCTATCACTCGGGATAAACTTCGCAATCTAACGGACTATTATTTAAGATAAAAGTATGTTGTTTGTGAGATTGTCATGGCTACGCCAGATCTCGCGTAGCGATGACTTCGTCGCTTCCGCCAACTGGCGGAGCTCCTCGCAATGACAGAATAAGCTATGACTTTAAAAGTCAGAAGAATACTAAGTTTAATATTTATTATTTTGTTCTTATTCATAACCCCGGCTATCATGCTTTACGCGGCCGGTTATCGGCTGGGGAAAATTGGCTTTTCCATCCAAAGAACCGGCATGTTTATTATTGATTCTAAGCCCAGAGGAGCAAAAATATTTATAGACGGCCAACCTCAAGAAATCTGGCCCAGCTCAATATTTAATAAAAAAAGTTATATTACCGCGCCGGCTAAAATAAAAAATTTGCTACCTGGAGAGTATGATTTAAAACTTGAACTCGACGGTTACTGGAGCTGGAAAAAAAAACTAACCGTTAATCCCGGGGCTTCAACTTTCGCCGAAAATATTTATTTATTTAAAAACGACCTGCCGGTTCAAATCGCGCCGGCCGATATTGAATCGATTAGGCTTTCAGCCGATAAAAATCAAGCCGTGATTTTATCTTCCGATCTAATAATTTTTTTAAATTTGTCTAATGAATCGGAAAAGACAACTAAGCGAAATAACCTATCCGGTAAAAATATTTTTTGGTCCGAAGATCAAAATAAAATAATAATTAATAATTATCTCTATAATTTAGCTAATCTTAGCAACGTCATAGACATAAAAAAACTAACGCCAAATTCATTTAATTATAAATGGAGCGGCGGCACTTTATACTATCAAGATAAAAATTCAATCTACCGGCTAGAATCTTCTAATTCGCCAAAAAAAATTATTGGCAATAAAATCTTTAATGATTATTTAGTTAAAAATAACTACTTATATTTAATTATTAAATCCGGGCAAGCGATTAATCTTGAAGTTATAGACGCGGCCACCGGCCAAAACCTTAAAAATATAAGCTTGCCAGTCGCCGGAAATTACTCTTTTGTCAACGCAGAACAAAATCTGCTTAACCTTTACGACAACAGCCATAAGATCCTTTACTTAATTGATCCGATGTCGGCTTACCAGCCGCTAGTGGAAATTATCAATAATGTAAAAACAACTTTTTGGGCTAACTCCAACAACTTGTTATATACTAATGACTTTGAAATTTGGCTTTATAATTTGGAAACAAAAGATAAAACTTTGATAACCAGAATCTCTGACATCATTAATAATGCTATTCTGCACCCAAGTAAAGATTATATTATTTATTCAACTAAACAAACAATTAACGCTATTGAACTGGACGAAAGGGAAAAAAGAAATATCACCGAACTAATAAAATTCGATTCTATCAACTCGTTTATATTAACCAAGGGGAATATTCTTTACTTTTCGGGAAAAATCGGCAATTTAGAAGGGCTATACAAATTTTTAATACAATAGACTGCCCCCTTTATTAAAGGGCTTCGTCGTGAGCTCCCTTCGGGTCTGAGCCTCAGGGTCGAAGACAGCCGAACGAGGTTGGGGGATTTAAAAAAAACAGACCCTGCCATGAGCCTGTTTTTTATTTTAGTCTTATTTTAACTGCCAACTCCATTTATCCAACTCATCCCTTTCTGCCTTGGAAATAAAATAAATATTATCACTATCGCCTCTTTTGGCATAATACAAACCATTGCTAGCTGCACCGATCATTAAAACATTATTTACCCCATCGCCTGTGGCCTGAATAATTATAAAATGTTTATCTAGGCCGGTATCGGCAAAAACTTGAGCAGGAATTTCCATAGCTTTCAAATCTGACATAATATCTAAAACAGGTTTAATTTCTTCCGGTTTAACGGCGAATTTATCAGGCAAGATACCGCTCCATTTGCCTTCTTTAAACTCTACCGTAAATTCTTTATTTGGGTATTGAAATCTTATTTTATTAATTTTTTCCTTAGGCGTTGAAAAAATAGTAAAATCGCGCCAATCGGCTGGATTAAAAGCGCCGGGCAAATCAGCCTTAACCGCGTAAGTAGCGGCCGACTCGGGCGTGGAAATATAAGAACTTTCATAATCGCTTGTTCTACTGCCAATAATAAAATCGGAAACTTGATTACCGGCCTGATAAATTTTTATTTCGAGACCGGAGCTATCGGTTTTAAATTCACTTTTTCTTTCTCGGTTATTGCTAACCAATTCAATTTCTGACTGGGCAGCTATTTTTAATTCATCGAAAACCTTAGACATAACTGAAGCCTCAACATAGAAATCTTTGCTATTATCATATTTCCATTTTTGATTTTGTTCAGCCAGAGTTAAAATTTTTCCCTGATTTACCCCGTTAGAAATCTTACGCTGCGAGCTCTCGCTATTTCTAACGGGGTAAATAATTTCAATTTTATCAACCGAATCAATCTTTATTTTAGCTAAAATATTTTTTGGCTTGCCCAAATTATTTTGCCATTTTTTTAAAGGACCCTGATAGGCGCAGACCAAAACTATCAAAATAACCAAGACTATCCCCAGCATTAAAGTTTTTTTTGGCATAAAATAATTATTTTTATATCTGATCTTCAAATCTGATCTTTCTTCTTAAAAAATATCTAATCACGCCGAAAAGCACGACCATAATCGTTAATCCAAAAATATTTGCATATCTAACGACCGTTTTGACCGATTCGCTTATTTCTTTAACCGGACGCTCGGTCACGCCTTTGGAACGAATAGAAATTAAATCGCTGCCTAAGCTTAAACCGTCAATAACATTTTGAAAAAACACCAGATTATCCGGATAATTTTGCAAAAAATTATCCCTGATAAAATCACTATCGCCCGCCAAGATTAAATGGCCGGCCTTAGAGCTTGCATTATTAAATGGACTTACGAATTTGCCGGTTAAAGCAACAGCTAAATTAAATTTACCCCTCGTTCCGCCGCTAATTTCCGTTTGAGGCTGTAATTTAAAATTATCAGCCACGGCTATGGCCCGATCCGAAGTTACGGCTAAATAAGAAACCGCCATATTTTTGGTTTTGTCAGTTATAACGTCAATGGTAGACGCCCAAGGTAAAACCAAACCTTCTAGTCTTGATACTGCCGGATTATTTTGATCAAAACCTGACTTTATAACTTTAGGCCAGTAGGGATAATTAGTAGAAAAAGTAACAAAGCCCTGGCTGAATGACGCCAGGCCGTTATTTACGTCTAGCGCCAAATTTTCATTTAACTTGACGCCATAAGATTGCAAAATTTTATTCAAGCCGGTATCGTTTTTATTGGCTAATAATCCTTGCTCGACTTTAACTCCATCCGCAAAAATAACCAACGAACCTCCACTCATTAAAAAGGCGTCAATCGCCTTAAGTTCATCGTCATTAAATTCTTCTCTTGGTCCAATAATTATTAAAGTGTCCAGACCGTCAGTAATTTTTTTATCCGTAGCATAGTTGACCGCGGCAACATTATAAATTTCACCTAATTTTTTATAGGCCGCGCTAACCTCTTTTTTTACATCAGCCACGCCATTGCCTTGCCAAAAACCGATACTGGCAATTTTAGAGCTGGTTAATTTTTTAATGGCTGAGGTAATTTGATATTCCAAATCTTTAGTATCCTGAATTACCGGAATGGCCTGAGATTTTTCTCCATATTTAATTAACATGCCTAAATAGCCGTTAATAACTTGATATTTATCTTTTTCCAAAGCATTAAACTGCAGCTCCGGTATGCCGGCCGAATATAATTCTTGCTGAGTTGCCTGATTATTTTTAGGGTCAATAAACTCCACTTTAATCTTGCCGCCGGAATAACTGGCATACTCGTCTAAAATATCGCCCACTTCTTGGCGCAAGCTCAAAAACTGCGACGGCAAATCAGCGGAAAAATAAGCTTTAACGCTGACGATATCCTTTAAACTGGCCGCCGCCTGCTTGCTGGCCTTAGAAAGCGAATAATCTTTATTTTGCGTTAAATCAAAACGGTAAAAAATGTTATAAGAAAAAAAATTTAACACGATTAAAATGCCTATCACAATAATAATAGTTAAGCTTAAATTAGTTTTTTTTAAAAAATTATTTAAATTCATATCAATATTTATAAATTTAGCCCGATTCTTATGTGATGTATACGCCTAATTTATTTCCAGGCTCTATTTTCTATCACTCTTACATTTAGCCAGAGAAATAAAAATATAAACGACACATAGTATATTACATCTTTAGTATCAATTACGCCCCTGGCGATATTATTAAAATGGCTGCCCAAGCCCATAAATTTCATAATCGGAGCAAAGGCCTGGGGCGAGCCGGCTAAAACAAAATCGGCGCCCACGATAAATGCGGCGAAGCAAGCCGTTAAACCGATAATAAAAGCTATAATTTGATTTTTTGTCAGGCTGGAAATAAATAAGCCTAAAGCTAAATATGAGCCGCCTAAAAACAGAGCGCCTAAATAACCGCCGATAACCGGCCCTAAATCTAAATTGCCTAAAAAAGCAATGCTGATCGGTATGGTTGAAGAAAACAACAAACTAATAGACAAAAAAATCAAAGCGCTAAAAAATTTAGCTAAGACTACTTGCCAATCAGCCACCGGCAAAGTCAAAAGGAGTTCAATCGTGCCGCTTTTCTTTTCTTCGGCCCAAAGGCGCATGGTAATAGCCGGCGACAAAAATAAAAAAATCCAAGGGAGAAGTGCAAAATAATTTCTCATCGAGGCTTGAGATGCCAAGAAAAAAGTGTTAAAAAACAACCAGTTGCCGGCCACTAAAAAAACGCCGATAAAAACATAAGCAATCGGCGAATTAAAATAACTCATCAGCTCTTTTTTAAATAGAATATAGATAGTTTTCAAGTATAATAATTTTGGCATAATATAATTAAAATAATCTGTCATTGCGAGGAGCTTGAGCGACGAAGCAATCTCGCGTACTATGAATTTAACCAGAGATTGCTTCGTCGACCGTCCGCCTCCGCCAGTTGGCGGACGGCGGAACGGGTCTTCTCGCAATGACATATAACTTTTAATTTACTTAGTCAGCTCTCTAAACACATTTTCTAAACTAGCGCTTTTTTTACTAAATTCTAAAATACTCCAATTATTTTTCATTACGGTTAAAGATAAGTATTCACGCAAATCCACGCCGGAAACCGGTTCGATTTCATAGCCGTAAATATCTTCAGCTTCTTTATCTTTAACTTCAACCCTTATAACATTTTCCATTTCTTTAAGCTTCTTTTCTACTTCATTTTTCAAGCCTCTGATTTTTACGTAAATTATTTCCGCGCCGCCGGACTTTTTCATAAGCTCTCCCGGGCTGCCCTGGCCGACAATCTTACCATTATTAATAATAATCACCCGATCGCAGGTAGCGCTTACTTCGCTTAAAATATGCGTGGAAAATATGACGGTTTTTTCCCGACCGATGGTTTTAATTAAATCGCGTATTTCCACTATTTGATTCGGGTCTAAACCCGTTGTCGGCTCATCCAATATTAAAATATCCGGCCGGTGCATTATGGCTTGAGCCAATCCGACCCGCTGGCGAAAACCCTTGGAAAGTTCCTCAATCGGCTGGCGTAAAACTTTGCTTAAACCGCAAATTGAGACAACTTCTTTTACTCTGTCTTTAGTCTCGCCTTTGCTAAGCCCGCGTATTTCTGCAATAAATTTAAGATATTCAAAAACTCTCATATCCTCATAAAGCGGCACGGTTTCAGGCAGATAACCGATTTTTTTTCTAGCCGAGAGCGAATCCTTGGCCATATCAAGGCCGTCAATCAGCACTTGGCCGGAAGTCGGCGACCAAAAAGAAGTAATAATCTTCATGGTAGTGCTTTTGCCGGCTCCGTTCGGGCCTAAAAAACCCAGAATCTCCCGCTTTTTGACTGAAAAACTAATATTGTCCAAAACCAAATTCTGACCGAATTTTTTTGTTAAATTCTTTATTTCTATCATATCTTATTGTCATTGCGAGTCTCGCAATCGCGGGACGAAGCAATCTCGCAAACTCCGAGCCTAACTAGAGATTATTTAATTTATCTAAACTCGTCTAAAACAGCGACTAAAACCAAAAACTTGCCATCACGAAAAACTTTTAAACCGATTTTATCTCCAGGCTTGTATTTCTGGACTATGGATATCAAGGTGATTTTGCCTTGAATTTTTATGCCGTTTATTTCCATGACAATATCGCCCGGCTTTAAGCCTGCTAAATCAGCCGGCGACCCTTCTAAAACTGACGAAGTACCGTCATTATTAACCGTTATCCAGGCGCCGGTGTCTTTGGCTAATTTCAATTGCTGGGCCAATTCCGGAGTCAACATATGATATCTTATCCCCAGTCTCGGCCTGACAATGCGGCCGATTTCCCGCACGGTTTTAATTACCGGTTTGGCGTCATTTACCGGAATGGCAAAACCGATTGAGGAACCGGATTGGTCAATGGCCACATTCACGCCTATGACATTACCTTCCAAATCAACCAAAGGACCGCCAGAGTTGCCCAAATTGATTTCCGCGTCTGTTTGAATAACGTTATCCAGGGTTTCATTAATGCTGCCGCTTTGATCCGAGGCTTCAATACTTCTGCCCAGACCGCTAACTATGCCCTTGGTCGCGCTATTTTGATATCGCCCTAAAGTATTGCCAATAGCAACGACCGTAGAGCCAATTTGCAATTTGTCGCTATCGCCCAATTGCACATAAGGCAAATTTTTATCAAAAATTTTCAGCACCGCTAAATCATTTATCGGGTCTTTGCCGATCAATTGAGCGTAATACTGCTTGCCTGAATTTAAAATAATACGATATTCCGCGGTTTTTTCATTACCCGCGCCGGCAACGTGCCGGTTGGTTAAAATTAAACCGTCCGCGGAAATTAAAAATCCCGTACCCGAGCCTTTTTGCACAATATCGGTTTTTTGAGTTTGTTCGCCGGTATTTAAATTTATTACGGTTGTGGTTTGCTTATCCATAATAATAATACTGACCACGGCCGGCATAACTTTTTTAATCGCCCTAATGGTTGCTTCCTGATCGTCAAGGCGCAAAGTGTCGGCGATAACTTTAGCAATATTCGAATTATAATTATAAACAAATAAAGCCGCGCTTACGCCGATTAAAAATATCGAAATAATTATCAAATATTTTTTTATTTTCATATTAACAGTTTATAATTTATTGATTATAATTTTTTATCTCTCCGGCGAGTTGCGCCGTTATATGGCTAATAATTGTCATGCCAAGTGCTTAAATTGCCAGGAGCATTTCTCTTTTTTGCCGGCGACGGCCATATTCTTCTAGCCACCGGCTTTTTTGAATCTACGTTTACCGCTTCTATTTTATCGTCAGGCCGTCCTAAACCATCGTTATCTTCGGGAAGAACAAGATTGCCAGCCCTAATATCATCATCCATTTTTTCCTTCCGCGCGCCTTTTATCATTTCCTTTGATTCTTCGGGGGTAAATATTTTTTCTTTCATGTTTTTTTCTTAATTGTTTTATCTTTATATTATATCATAGCTCAAAAAAAAATCCATGACAACTTTACCCCGTTAAATTTATGCATATAAAAATATTAACAGGATATAGCAGGGCATACGCCTTTAATACGGCAAAGCTAATAATAGCTAAAAAATATTTAACGGGGTTTACAAAAATTAAAAAATATTTTATGATAACAATAGTCCCGAATTTTCGGGATTTTGCTTATAAATACTATTGCGGGGTCGTCCAACGGTAAGACAGCGGCCTTTGAAGCCGTTTATCCTGGTTCGAATCCAGGCCCCGCAACCAAATTTTATTTTACAATATGTCAGTCTTCATCATCCCGGATTTTTACAGAAAAAAACAATTTTATCAGCCATTGGCTGAAAAAATACAACAAGCTGGCCTGCAAGCAGAGATTATTGATCTAGGCATGAATATGCGTAATTTAAAATATGCCTCACAAGTCATTCTGCAACATTTAAAGAAAACCAAAGAAAGGGATGATATCATTGCCCACAGTTTCGGCGGTTTAATTTTTAGACAAGCATTAATTGCTAATCCTAAAATTATATTGCAGATCAAAACTGTTAGTTTCGTGGCCGTACCGCACCAGGGCAGTTGGGCAGCGCTATTATTGCCTATTTGTCCGGCAACTTTAAATATGTTGCCGTTTACAAAGGAGCTAAAAAACACCTCTAAGGCAATATTGCCGGATAATACTATGAATTTTTTGGCGGAAACTGAATTTAAAGTTTGGCCTAAAAAATCATCTCGTTTGAATAACTACGTGGACACAATTATTTCAAAAACTAATCATGATAGCATTATCACTAGCCAAACTTTTGCTGATAGAGTAATAAAATTTATAAAAACCAGCAAATAATTTATTGAATTAATATTATTTCAGTATGATATACATATTTATTTTAGCCGGCATTGCCAGTCTAGCGCTCATCTTCTTAATGCACTATTTTTTATTTCAGGCTTTAGCTAATTTTTTTAATATTACCGGCCAAATTTATTTAAATACGTTAAAGACAGTTTTTATTTTATTGCCTTTTGGTTTTATTTTGGCTTCAATTTTAATTGCCCGCTTTTCCAATATTTTCGTCCGTCTTTTCTATACTATCGCCGCCAGTTGGTTTGGCATTATGCTTTATTTTGTTTTAGCTTGTCTTTTGGCATATTTTATTATATATTTAGGCAAAATATTTTCTTTCAGCATTAATGAAAAAATTTTAATTATCAGCTTATTTTTAGCCGCAACCGCGGTAGTAATCTACGGCCTTGTAGCGGCCCAAAACATTAAAATAAAAGAGCTGAATATCGCTCTGCCTGATTTACCCGGTGAATGGCAGGGGAAAACCGCGGTCTTTATAAGCGACCTGCACTTGGGCGCGATCGAAAATTATGAATTCGCGACCCGAGTTGCCGGGCAGATTAACGATTTACGGCCGGATCTGCTTTTTATCGGCGGAGACTTTTTCGACGGCCAAGCCAATGTTGATTTAGATAGATTAGCGCAAATTTTTTCAACTATTAAAACGCCTTCAGGCAAATTTTTTGTAACCGGCAACCACGAAGAATTCGGCAACAATGCTAAATACATTGACGCCATTACTAAAGCGGGCATTAATGTCCTGGATAATAAAATAATAGAAATAAACGGCCTGCAGATTATTGGCGTTGATTATAAATCCGCTTACAATAAAAATGACTATGAAGCTATTTTAGCCAATCTTAAAATAAACAAAAATAAGCCCAGTATTTTACTAAGGCATGTGCCGGACAAAATGGATGTAGCGCCTAAATTCGGCATTTCGCTGGAACTTTGCGGCCATGCCCATAAAGGCCAGCTTTTCCCCGTGCAAATTATCGAATATTTTTTATATGACGGCTTCCAATACGGCTTAAAAAAATCCGGCTCCACTATAGTCTACACTTCTTCGGGAGCCGGCACCTGGGGTCCGCCCATGAGAATTTTAGCCGACCCGGAGATCGTTAAAATTAAATTTGAATAAATTTATTAAATTATTTGTTCAAAAATAG
>Ga0265296_1000738_pt1 | contig 44921 bp, 45 predicted proteins | sample MunlanPumphouse1_FD_189073 | JGI IMG/M metagenome (GOLD analysis project Ga0265296, IMG submission 189073) | Groundwater microbial communities from a municipal landfill in Southern Ontario, Canada - Pumphouse #1 | ecosystem: Environmental > Aquatic > Deep subsurface > Groundwater | place... | reverse complement strand
CGGCGCCCCGGGTTCGGCGCCCGCCCGTCCGGCGCCCGCCCAGGGTCAATGACCGAGGGAACCGACGCGGCCGGCTTCGCCGCCTTCCAGCGGGGCTGGGCCGCCGGCCTTCCGCGCGTGGTCGTCCGTCGCCTGGTCGACGACCTGGAGACGCCGGTCTCGGCCTTCCTGAAGGTCGGGCATGGCCGGACCCACGCCTTCCTGCTGGAGTCCGTCGAGGGCGGCGCGGTCAACGGCCGCTATTCGATCATCACGCGCGAACCCGACGTCGTCTGGCGCTGCCGAGACGGTCGGGCTGAACAGGCCCGGGGCGGCGCCGTCGCCCAGGGCCGTTTCACGCCGGAGAGCGGCGACGCCCTGACCTCGCTGCGGGCGCTCATGGCCGCCTCGCGTTTCGACCTGCCCGACGACCTGCCCCCCATGGCCGCCGGCCTGTTCGGGGTGTTCGGCTATGACATGGTGCGGCTGCTCGAGCCGCTCGGCGCGCCGAACCCGGACCCGCTGGACCTGCCCGACGCGGTCCTGACCCGTCCGGCCCTTGTCGCCATCTTCGATTCCGTGCGCCACGAGATCGTGCTGGTCTCGGCCGCCTGGCCCGACAGCGGCGCGAGCGCGGAGGCCGCCTTCGCCGCCGCCGTCGACCGGCTGGACGCCTTCGAGACCGACCTTCGCACGCCCCTGCCCGCCCTGCCGGCCGCCGTCGAAACCGTCACGCCGGAATTCACTTCACCGGTCGACGCCGCCGGCTTCGGAGACCTGGTGGCGCGGGCCAAGGACTACATCGCCGCCGGCGACATCTTCCAGGTCGTGCTCAGCCACCGATTCGCCGCGCCGTGGAGCGCGGACCCCTTCGCCTTCTACCGCTCGCTGCGGCGGTCGAACCCGTCGCCCTATCTGTTCTTCCTCGACTTCGGCGACTTCCAGCTGGCCGGATCGAGCCCGGAAATCCTCGTCCGGCTCAAGGACGGCCGGGTCACCATCCGCCCGTTGGCCGGCACCCGTCCGCGCGGCGACACGCCCGAGGCCGACCGCGCCCTCGAGGCCGAACTGCTGGCCGACCCCAAGGAGCGGGCCGAGCACCTGATGCTGCTGGACCTCGGCCGCAACGACGTCGGCCGCGTCGCCGCCCCCGGCACGGTCGAGGTCATCGAGAGCTTCCGCATCGAGCGCTACAGCTCGGTCATGCATATCGTCTCCGAGGTGCAGGGCGACGCCGATCCGAAGCTGGACGCGGTCGACACCCTGCTGGCCGCCCTGCCCGCCGGCACCCTGTCGGGCGCGCCCAAGGTGCGGGCGATGGAGATCATCGACGAGCTGGAAACCACCAAACGCGGCGTCGGCTACGGCGGCGGGGTGGGCTATATTTCGGCGGGCGGAGAGGCCGACATCTGCATCGTCCTGCGCACCGCCCTGTTCGCCGACGGCAAGATCCACGTCCAGGCCGGCGCGGGCGTGGTCGCCGACAGCGACCCGGCCGCCGAATACGCCGAGACGCAAGCCAAGGCCCGGGCGCCCATGCGCGCCGCGGAAGACGCCTGGCGCTATCCGTTCGGCAATCGCTAGGGCTGGGCCGAGACGACCGTCTCGTCGAACCGAACGCCCGGGCCGAGCACCAGCACCCCGGCCATCAGCACCGCCGCCGAGGCCGCCAGCGCCGCCGCGCCCAGCGTCGCATAGGGGTTGGTCCGGGCCGGCGCCGGCGTCAGAAGGACGCGGGCGCGGGCGATAGTCTTGTCGGTCATGCCGGTCTCCGTTGGACCGGCCCAGTTCGGGACAGTTTGGTTAACGAAGACTTACGCACCGACCCCGCTTGGCGCATCGCGCCGCAGCCCCTAGAAGCCAGACCATGATCCTGGTCGTCGATAACTACGACAGCTTTACCTACAACCTCGTCCACTACCTCGCGGAGCTGGGCGCGGAGACGCACGTGGTGCGCAACGACGACCTGACGGCCGCCGAGGCCTGGGCCCTGAAGCCCGAGGCCGTCCTGCTGTCGCCGGGTCCGTGCACGCCCAATGAAGCCGGCATATGCCTGCCGATCCTCGACAGCGCGCCGCTGGACATGCCCATCTTCGGCGTCTGCCTCGGCCATCAGGCCATGGGCCAGGCGTTCGGAGGCGAGGTGATCCGCGCCAAGAGCCTGATGCACGGCAAGACCTCGCCGATCGAGCACGCGGGCCAGAGCGTGTTCCGGGGCCTGCCCTCGCCCTTCACCGCCACCCGCTATCACAGCCTCGCCGTCCGTCGCAAAACCCTGCCCGACGTGCTGGAGGTCACCGCCTGGACCGCCGACGGCGAGATCATGGGGCTGGCGCACAGGACCCGGCCCATCCACGGCGTCCAGTTCCACCCCGAATCCATCGCCACCGAACACGGCCACGACCTGCTGGCCAATTTCCTCGATCTGGCCAATGTCAGACGCCGGACGATGGTCTGACATGGCCGACGGCTTTAAACCCCTGCTGGCCAAGCTGGTCGAGGGCCAGGTGCTGACGACCGACGAGGCCCACGCCTTCTTCGCCGCCTGCCTGCGCGGCGAGCCGACTCCGGCCCAGGTCGCCGCCGCCGTCACCGCCCTGCGCATCCGGGGCGAGACGGTCGAGGAGATCGCCGCCTTCGCCACGGCCATGCGCGACGCCGCCCTGAGGCTGGATCATCCCTACGACGTCATCGACACCTGCGGCACCGGCGGCGACGGCCAGCACACCTTCAACATCTCGACCGCCGCGGCCCTGGTTCTGGCCGGCGCCGGCCTGAAGGTCGCCAAGCACGGCAACCGGGCCCTGAGCTCGAAGTCCGGCTCCTCCGACGTTCTGGCCGCCCTGGGCGTCAACCTCGCCGCCAGCCCGGCCCAGCAGCGCCGCTCGCTGGACGACGCCGGCATCGCCTTCCTGTTCGCCCCCGCCTACCACGGAGCCATGCGCCACGTCGGGCCGGTGCGCGCCGAGATCGGTTTCCGCACCGTTTTCAATCTTCTGGGGCCGCTTTCGAACCCGGCGTCCGCGAAACGGCAGGTCATGGGCGTCTATGATCCCCGCCTGCTGGAGCCCCTTGCCGAGGTGCTCGGCCGGCTCGGCGCCGAACGGGCCTGGGTGGTGCACGGACAGGGCCTGGACGAGCTGACCACCACGGGGCCCACCGGCGTGGCCGAATGGCGGGACGGCGTGGTGCGCCGCTTCACCGTCACGCCCGAGGACGCCGGCCTGCCCCGCGCCTCGATCGAGGACCTGCGCGGCGGCGACGCCGAGGAGAACGCCCTGGCCCTGCACCAGCTGCTGGCGGGCGAGCCCGGCGCCTACCGCGACATCGTCCTGCTCAACGCCGCCGCCGCCCTGGTCGTCGCCGACCGCGCCGCCGATCTGGCCGAGGGCGCCGCCATCGCGGCCAGGGTCATCGACGAGGGCCGCGCGGCCCAGGCCCTGACCGATCTGGTCGTCGCCACCAATTCGCCCGAACCGGAAGACCCGGCGTGAACGACGTCCTCGCCGGCATCGCCGCCTACAAGCGCGAGGACGTCGCCGCCCGCAAGGCCGCGGCCTCGCAGGACGCGGTCGAGGCGCGGGCCCGTCAGGCGTCGGCGCCGCGCGGCTTCCGCGACGCGCTGGAGCGACACGTCGAGGAAACCGGCCGCCCCGCCCTGATCGCCGAGATCAAGAAGGCCAGCCCGTCCAAGGGCCTGATCCGCGCCGACTTCGATCCCCCGGCCTTGGCCCGCGCCTACGAACGCGGCGGGGCCCAGTGCCTGTCGGTCCTCACCGACGGCCCCAGCTTCCAGGGCGACGACGCCTTCCTCGCCGCCGCCCGCGACGCCGTCGCCCTGCCCTGTCTTCGCAAGGACTTCCTCGTCGATCCCTGGCAGGTGGCCGAGAGCCGGGCCCTCGGCGCTGACTGCATCCTGATCATCCTGGCCATGATCGACGACGCCCTCGCCGCCGAACTGCTGTCCGAAGCCGAACGATTCGGCATGGACGCCCTGATCGAGACCCACGACGAGGCCGAAATGGCGCGCGCCTGCAAGCTGGGCGGCGATCTGGTGGGGATCAACAACCGCTCGCTGCGGACGTTCGAGGTCGATCTGGCCGTCACCGAACGGCTCGCCATGCTGAGCCCCGTCCGGGCCCTGCTGGTGGCCGAGAGCGGCGTCTTCACGCCGGACGACGTGCAGCGCGTCTCCGACGCCCACGCCCAGGCGGTGCTGGTCGGGGAGAGCCTGATGCGTCAGGCGGATGTCGAGGCGGCGACGCGGGCGCTCTTGGCCGGATGATCCGCGTCGCACGGTTCGATCCCGCGAAGCTCGCCCTCTATGGCGGCGGCTGTGTCGCGCTGATGATCGCGTCGTTGTGGTGGTGGCTGGCCGCCGGCGACACTATCAGCGGCCCGCGCCCCTTCGTCGTGTTCGGGAGTCTGCTGGCTGGCGTCGTCGCGATTATAACGGGGTACAGGGTGTTCCGGTGGAAAGGCCCGGCGATCGGAATCGTCGAGAACCGTGTCGTGGCGTTTGGCTTGAAGTCACCCATTCCCGTCGAAGAGATCGAGGATATCCGCGAGAGCATAGGAAAGACGGATTCCGGCTCTTGGGCGGGACTCGTGGTCTACCGCAAGAACGCGCCGGTCCGCCGCATTCATACCTGGCTGCTCCGAGGCGACCGCAAGACGCTCTGCGCCGACCTGCGCGACGCCGTCGGCCTGCCGAGGGACCCGCCCCGCCGTTAAGTTGACATTAGGCAAGAACACTTACAGAACATCGGCAACGGTTCACGCCTTGTTCTGGACGATTCGACGCCATGCTCACGCGCAAACAGCACGAACTCCTGATGTTCATCCATGAGCGCATCAAGGAGACGGGGGTCTCGCCCTCGTTCGACGAGATGAAGGAGGCGCTGGATCTGGCGTCCAAGTCGGGCATCCACCGCCTGATCACGGCGCTGGAGGAGCGCGGCTTCATCCGCCGTCTGGCCCATCGGGCGCGGGCGCTGGAAGTGACCAAGCTGCCGGAACAGGCCACGCCCTCCCAGCCACGCGGTCGCCAGCCCTTCCGCCCCGACGTCATCCAGGGCGGCGGTCGCCCCATGGCCGCCGAGCCGGCCAACGACACCCGCGAACTGTCCCTGATGGGCAAGATCGCCGCCGGCACGCCCATCGCCGCCATCGAACACGAGACCGCCCGCTATCCGGTGCCCGAGGCCATGCTGGGCGCGGGCGAGCACTATATGCTCGAGATCGAGGGCGACTCCATGATCGAGGCCGGGATTCTGAACGGCGATCTTGTGATCATCAAATCGACCGACACGGCCACCTCGGGCGAAATCGTCGTCGCCCTGGTCGAGGGCGAGGAAGCCACCCTCAAGCGTCTGCGCAGGAAGGGCGGCTCGATCGCGCTCGAGCCCGCCAACCGCAACTATGAGACCCGCATCTTCGGCCCCGATCAGGTCGAGGTCCAGGGCAAGCTGGTCGGCCTTATCCGCCGCTATCACTGACTCCGTCCCCGATCAGATCGGGGATGACAAATGCGTCGCCATGTCATCCCGGAAACGGCGCGGCCGTTATCCGGGACGGCTCCACGGCCGGTCGCCGCGCACGTCCGCCGCCCAGACCGCGCGCCAGCGGCCGGCTGACGTCGGGCCCTCGCGCCACAGCTCCACCGCCCCGCCCCGGGCGTAGTCGACGCCGTCCAGCACCAGCCGGCCCTCGCACGACGCCGGCAGGCCGGTCACCGCCGCGCGCACGCTGACGACCGGCGCGGATCGGCACAGGGCGTCGATCTGATCAGGCGACGGCGCCTTCGTGCCCCACCACAGAGCCAGGGGGTCCGCGCCCGGAGTTGCCGGCGCACAGGCGAACCGGGTGCAGGTCCAGCCCTCGCCCGGCCGGTCCTCCGGCAGGACGCCGCGCCGCCGCGACCAGACGTCGACCGCGAACTGCCGCACGCCCGGCCGCATCACCAGCGTCCGCCCGTCCCGCACCCAGGCGGCGTTGGTCCCGCCGTCGCCGATCCAGAGGTCGGGCGTCGGCGCGCGGGGCCACAGCATCACCGCCGCCGCGAACGGCAGACCCAGCCAGCGCAACGGCCCGCGCCACAGGCAGCAGAACAGCACGCCGAGGAAGGAGATCGGCAGGGCGAAATCCGGGGCGCTGGCCACCGTCCTGACCGCGCCGGGGAGACCGGCCGTCCATTCGCCGATCGCCAGCATCAGGCCGATCCCCTGCCCCGCCAGCCACAGGAAGGGCGCGCCCAGTCCCACCGGCTCCAGCAGGGCGCCCAGCGCCAGCATGGGCATGATCAGAAAGTCCGACACCGGCGCCGTGGCCAGATTGGCCGCCAGCCCGTACATGGCCGTGCGGTTGAAATGCTGCATGGCGAAGGGCCCGGTCGCCGCCCCCGCCACCAGACTGGCCAGAACCGCCGCCGCCAGCCAGGCGCCGGCGCGCTGGACGATCAGGATCGGCAGCGGGGCCGCGATCTCCTTCGGCCGCCGGGGCCAGGCCTCGACCAGGGCGACCAGGGCCGCCGTCGCCGCGAACGACATCTGGAAGCCGGGGGTGACGATCGCCTCGGGCTGCAGCAGCAGGACGACGAAGGCCGCGACCGCGAGCGCGTGCATGGTGATCGCCTGCCGGTCCAGCAGAATGGCGAGGAAGGCGATCGAGGCGGTGATCGCGGCCCGCTCGGCCGGCGGGGGCGCGCCCGACACCACCAGATAGGTCCCGACCGCCAGCAGCCCTCCGATCGCCGCCACCTTCTTGCCCGAGACGCGCAGCGCCAGCCACGGCCAGGCCGCGACAAGCAGCCGGATGAGGAAGAAGGCGAAGCCGCCGACCACCGCCATATGCAGGCCCGAGATCGACAGGATGTGGGCCAGGCCGGAATCGCGCATCACATCGACGTCTGCGGGGTTCAGCCACGCCTCCTGCCCCGTGGTCATGGCCGCGGCGATCCCGCCCGTCCGCTCGCCCAGTCGGGCGACGATGCGGCTGGCCAGGTCGAAGCGCAGGCCGTTGACCGCCATCGCCGCCCGCACCCGCCACGGCGGCGGCTCCAGATACGCCGGCCGGGTCTCCCCGAGGGAGAAGGCGACGCCGCCGAGGCTTTGAAAGAAGGCGTTGCGGCCAAAATCATAAGCCCCCGGGCTGGCGGGCGCCGGCGGAGGGTTGAGAATGGCGAACAGCCGCACCGCCTCGCCCGGCGCCGGCGGCGTCGCGTCCCGCACCGTCGCCCGCAGGCGGACCGGCGTCTGTTCCGGCGTCAGGCCGCGGATGCGCACCGGGGCGATCACCACGCGCGGGCCCGCCGATCCCGGACTGTCGACATCCACGACCCAGCCCTCGACTACGGTCGGCTCGGCGAGGGCCGGGGCGATCGGCGCCGTCACCGCGTCGCTCCGCAGCTTGGCCACGGCGACGCCGAGGGCGAAACAGGCCAGCATCAGCAGCGGCAGGGTCCAGATCCGGCCCAGGCCCAGGCGTCGCGCGCCCAGCCAGAGTCCCGCGGCGATCAGGGCGGCCAGCAGCGGCGGCCAGGCCGGCGGCTCGGCCTTCAGCGCGAAATAGACCGCGCACCCGCCGCCGAACGCCACGGGCGCCCACATCCGCCACCGCAGGGTCTGGGCCGCGACCTGGTCCGACAGGAGGGCGCGGGCGCGCGCGGCAAGGCTGGGCTTTGCCGGCGTCGGCGTTATAACGCCCGCCATGACCTCCCCATCCCCATCAATGCCCGATCCGACCCCCGCCGTCGTCACCCGCTTCGCCCCCTCGCCGACCGGCTCCCTGCACATAGGAGGCGCCCGGACGGCGCTTTTCAACTATTTGTACGCCAAGGGACGCAACGGGAAGTTCCTGGTTCGGGTCGAGGACACCGACCGCGAGCGCTCGACCGACGCGGCCGTGAAGGCGATTTTCGACGGCCTGAGCTGGCTGGAGCTGTTCGCGGACGAGGAGCCCGTCTTCCAGTTCAGCCGCGCCGACCGCCACCGCGAGGTCGTCAATGAGCTGCTGGAGCGCGGCGCCGCCTATCGCGACTTCACCTCGGCCGAGGAGACCGGCCGCCTGCGCGACCTCGCCAAGGCCGAACGCCGCACCTTCGAATCGCCCTGGCGCGACCGCGAACCCTCCGTCGACGATCTGTCGCAGCCCCATGTCGTGCGCTTCCGCCGTCCCATGCCCGGCCAGGTGACGGTCGAGGATCTGGTGCAGGGGACGGTCAGCTGGTCGACCGACGACCTCGACGATCTGGTCCTGCTGCGCTCGGACGGGGCGCCGACCTATAATCTCGCCGTGGTGGTCGACGACCATGACATGGGCGTCACCCACGTCATCCGCGGCGACGACCATCTGAACAACGCCGCCCGCCAGAGCCTGATCTATGACGCGCTGGACTGGACCCGGCCGAGCTTCGCCCACATCCCCCTGATCCACGGTCCCGACGGGGCCAAGCTGTCCAAGCGCCACGGGGCCCAGGCGGTGCACGAATACGCCGAGATGGGCTACCTGCCCGAGGCCATGCGCAACTATCTGGCCCGTCTGGGCTGGGCCCACGGCGATGACGAGCTGTTCAACGACGCCCAGGCGCTGGAGTGGTTCGACCTGACCGGGGTCGGCAAGGCGCCGGCCCGGCTGGATTTCGACAAGCTGGCCCACGTCAACGCCCACTGGATCCGCCTGGCCGACGACGATCGCCTGGCCAAGATGACGCTCGACGTCCATCTGGCCCGCGGCCACGCCCTGCAGCCCGACGACGAGGCGCGCCTGCTCAAGGCCATGCCGTTCGTGAAGGACCGCGCCAGGACGACGCTGGAGCTGGCCGACCAGACCGCCTTCGTCCTGCGGTCGCGGCCGCTGACGATCTACGAAAAGGGCCTGCCGATGCTGGCCGGCGAATCGGGCGAACGCATCGCCCGGCTGCGCGACCGGCTGAAACTGTTCGCCAGCTGGGACGTGTTCGCACTCGAGGCCGAGCTCAAGGTTTTCGCCGAGGAAGAGGCCGTGGGCTTCGGCAAGATCGGTCCCCCGGTGCGCGCAGCGCTGACCGGGGACGGCGTTTCACCCGATATCGCCAGGACCCTGGCCGCCCTGGGACGGGAAGAGAGTCTCGGGCGCTTGGATGATGCGCTGCAACAGACTATCTGACATTTCACCAGACCGTGGATTACGCCTCCCCGCGCCGATCCGCCGCCTAACCTTTCAGGGGCTGCCATGACTGAACAAGCCAAACCCGCCGGCACGGCGACCCTCACCTTCCGCGACAAGAGCGTCGATCTGCCGGTGCTGTCGGGCTCGACCGGTCCGGATGTGATCGACATCCGCAAGCTGTACGGCGCGACCGAGGCCTTCACCTACGATCCCGGCTTCACCTCCACCGCCGCCTGCGAAAGCGCCCTGACCTTCATCGACGGCGATATCGGCACCCTGCTGCACCGCGGCTATCCGATCGACCAGCTGGCCTCGCAGTCCAACTTCGTCGAGGTCTGCCACCTGCTGCTGCACGGCGAACTGCCGACCGCCGCCCAGTTCGAGCAGTTCGAACGCAGCGTGACGATGCACACCATGCTGCACTCGCAGTTCGACCGCTTCTTCGAGGGCTTCCGCCGCGACGCCCACCCGATGGCCATCATGGTCGGCACGGTCGGGGCCCTGTCGGCCTTCTATCACGACAGCCTGGACATCCATGATCCGGTCCAGCGCAACATCTCGGCCATCCGTCTGGTCGCCAAGATGCCGACCATCGCGGCCCGCGCCTACAAATATCACATCGGCCAGCCGTTCGTGTCGCCGCGCAACGACCTGACCTACGCCGAGAATTTCCTGCGCATGTGCTTCGCGGTTCCGGCCGAGGAGTATGTGGTCAATCCGGTGCTGGCCAGGGCCATGGACCGCATCTTCATCCTGCACGCCGACCACGAGCAGAACGCCTCGACCTCGACCGTCCGCCTGGCCGGTTCGTCGGGCGCCAACCCCTTCGCCTGTATCGCCGCCGGCATCGCCTGCCTGTGGGGCCCGTCGCACGGCGGCGCCAACGAGGAGGCGCTGAACATGCTCAAGGAGATCGGCACCCCGGACAAGATCCCGGAGTTCATCGAGGGCGTGAAGGCCAAGAAATACAAGCTGATGGGCTTCGGCCACCGCGTGTACAAAAACTACGACCCGCGCGCCAAGGTGATGAAGGAGAGCGCCGACGAGGTGCTGGCCGCCGTCGGCGATCCCAACGACCCGCTGTTCCAGGTCGCCAAGGAGCTGGAGCGCATCGCCCTGAACGACGAGTATTTCATCGAGCGCAAGCTGTTCCCGAACGTCGACTTCTATTCGGGCATCACCCTGTCGGCGATGGGCTTCCCGACCTCGATGTTCACCGTGCTGTTCTCGCTGGCCCGCACCGTCGGCTGGATCGCCCAGTGGCAGGAAATGATGGCCGACCCCGGCCAGAAGATCGGCCGCCCGCGCCAGCTGTACACCGGCCCGACCGAACGGGATTACGTGCCGATCCAGAAGCGCGGCTGATACCAGATCCGCAGACAGAAACGCCGGGGCTCAGGCCCCGGCGTTTTTCGTTGCGATGACCCTCAAGACGGCGTCCGCCGCGATCTCGGACGGGTCTCGCCCTTCCCGCCCCATCAGATCCAGCGCCGCCGTCTGTCGCGCCGCCTGCACCCGCCGCGCCTCCGGATCGGCCAGCAGCCGCCCGACCTCCGCCGCCGCCGCCTCCGGCGTGGCGTCCTTCTGGATCAGCTCGCGCGCGATCTCGGCGTCGGCGGCGTGGTTGAACAGGGTGGCGTACTTCCCCGTGAAGAACGGCTTCATGATCGCATAGCTGAGCGGCTGGAACCGGTAGGCGATGACCATCGGCGCCCCGGCCAGGGCCAGTTCGGTCGAGACCGTGCCGCTGGTGGCCAGGGCGACCGTGGCGGCGCGCATGGCGGCGTATTTCTCGCTCTCGGTCACCAGATGGGCGCGGAACGGCCAGCCCGCCACGCGTCCGGCGACGTCCTCGGCGACGGTGCCGGCCGCCACGACGGCCACTTCCAGCGACGGATCGGCCGCCTTCAGCCGCGCCACGGCGGCCTCATAGACGGGCGTCATCAGCCGGATTTCGGAGGGTCGGCTGCCCGGCAGGACCAGCAGCAACTTCGCATCGGCCGCGATCCCCCGCGACGCCCGGAAGGCCGCCGGGTCCGCATCGCCGAAATCCACGTGCAGCGCCTGTGATCCGACCACCGTGGTCGGCAGGCCCTCGCGCTCGAACCACGGCGCGTCGAAGGCGTACAGGGCCAGCAGGTGATCGACCGAAGCCGCCAGGGTCTTCGCCCGGCCCGGCCGCGAGGCCCAGACCTGGGGTCCGACGTATTTGATCAGCGGCGCGCCCGGCAGAGCCCCCCTCAGCGCCTTGGCCACCCGGATGGTGAAGCCCCAGCTGTCGATCAACACCACGGCGTCCGGCTTTTCCGCCACGGCCAGGGCGACCGTGTCCGTCACCCGGCGCTTGACCAGACCATAGGCTTTCAGCCCTTCGAGCCAGCCGAGAATGGACAGTTCGGCGATGTCGAACGGGCTGCGCACGCCCTGCTCGGCCATGCGGGGTCCGCCTACGCCGACAAACACCACGTCGGGGCCCAGCCGCGCCTTCAGGGCCGCGGCCAGCCCCGCGCCGAGCGCGTCGCCTGACGCCTCGGCCGCGACCAGCATGATCTTCAGGGGCCGGCTCATCGGTCCGTCTCGCCCCAGACGAACAGACCGAGCCTGTCGGCCGCCTCGACGATGGCGGCGTGGTCGATCAGGATCAGCTTGCCGGCGACGCCGCCGACGCCCGCCAGACCCGCGGCGGCGGCCATTTCGACGGTGTGCGCGCCCATCACAGGCATGTCGACGCGCAGGTCCTGGATCGGCTTGGGCGCCTTGCCCAGCGCGCCCTTGCGGGCGGCGGCCGAACCGCGCAGGTCCGACGGCAGGGCCGCGACCCGGGCCAGCATGGCGTCCGTCCCCTCCTGCGCCTCGACCGCCAGCACCAGACCCTCGCACACGACAGCACCCTGGCCGATATCGAGTTCTCCGGCCTTTTCAGCAACGTGCAGCGCTTTCCTAAGATCGGAAAGCTGTTCCTGCGTCGGCTGAACCGCGCCCAGCGCCCCGCCCGGCAGGGTCTCCCCGCCCAGAATGTCGTCGGCGCCCTCGATGGCGTAGCCCTCGTTCTCGAACACCGAGAGGATCTTGCGCAGCAGGGCGTCGTCGCCCTTGCTCGCCGCCGCCACAATGCCCGGCAACAGGGTCGCGCCCTTGAAGTCGGGCTTCAGGTTCCTGAAGTCCGGCCGGTTCACCGTCCCCGCGAAGCTCACCGCGACGCAGCCCGCCTTCTTCAGCGCCGACAGCACCTTGCCGATCTCGGCCATGCCCGCCTCGATGCCGGGATAGCGCGCCAGATGCGGATCGGCGAAACCGGTCAACCGCACCACGAACACGGGCCGCCCCTCGGCCTCGCACCGCGCCGCCACCGATATGGGCAAGGCGCCGCCGCCGGCGATCAGGCCCAGCTTGCCGCCTGTTCCGCCGCCGGTCATTCGCCCGGCAGGCAAAGGGGGCGTTTGCCGTCCTCGCGAATGAAGGCCGTGATCTCCATGATCTCGGGCAGGTCGGCATAGGCGCCCTCGACCGCGTCCAGGCGTTCGGCGAAGGTCCCGCCGCCCTCGAACAGGTCACGGTAGGCGGCCAGCAGGCGCCGGATCGCGGTCTTGTCATAGCCCTTGCGCTTCAGGCCGATCAGATTGAGGCCATGCAACTGCGCGTGATTTCCCCAGGCCGAGCCGTAGGGGATGACATCGCGCGTCACCGCCGCCAGACCGCCGACGATGGCGCCCTGCCCCACCCGGCCGTTCTGATGCACCGCCGCCAGACCGCCGAGGAAGACCTTCGACCCGATCCGGGCGTGGCCGCCCAGGGTGGCGTTGTTGGCCATCACCACATGGTCCCCGACCACGCTGTCATGGCCGACGTGGGCGCCGGTCATGAACAGGCCGTGGGACCCGACCCGGGTCACCCCCGCGCCCTGGGGCGTGCCGCGGTTGAAGGTCGAATGTTCGCGGATGGTGTTGTCGGTCCCGATCTCCAGCCGGACGGTCTCGCCCTTGTAGCCCGTATGCTGGGGGTCGCCGCCGATGACGCAGAAAGGATGGATGATGGTCCGCGCGCCGACCGTGGTGTCCTGCTGGACGACGGCGTGGCTGACCAGCCGCACGTCGTCCTCCAGCACCACGCCCGGACCGACGATGCACCAGGGGCCGATACCGGCGCTGTCGGCGATCCGCGCGCCGGCGTCGACGACGGCGGTGGCGTGGATGCGGCTCACGCGTTCACCGGCTTGTCGATGGTGACCATCATGGCGGCGAAGTCCGCCTCCGAGGCCAGCTTGCCGTCGATAAAGGTCTCGCCGCGGAATTTGAAGATGTCGCCGCGAATCTTCGTCACCACCACCTGCATGCGCAGCTGGTCGCCGGGTCGCGCGGGCTTGCGGAAGCGCACGCCGTCGATCGACATGAACATGATCACCTTGCCCTCGACCTGCACGTCCATCGACCTGGACATCAGCAGGGCCCCCGTCTGGGCCATGGCCTCGACGATCATCACGCCCGGCATGACCGGGTCGATCGGGAAATGGCCCGGGAAATAGGGCTCGTTGTGGGTGACGTTCTTGATGCCGGTGATCGAGGTGTTCGCCACGAAATCCTCGGCCTTGTCGACCATCAGGAAGGGATAGCGGTGCGGCAGCCGCCGCATCACCTCGGCGTAGTCGATCTTGCCGTCACTGCTCATCCTGCGGCCTTCCGCGCCGACGACGCTTACGAACGCGCCTTTCCGGACGCCTGTTTGGCGAGCCAGATCGTTTCGCGCAAGAACTGTCGGATCGGTTTGGCGGGATAGCCCGACCAGGTTTCGCCGGCGGGAATGTCGGCCAGCACCCCGGCGCCGGCCGCGACGCGCGCCCCCTCGCCGATGCGGATGTGGTCGCCGATCCCCGCCTTGCCGCCGAATATGACGTTGTCGCCGACGGTGACCGAGCCGGAAATGCCCGTGTTGGCGGCCATCAGACAGTTGCGGCCGATGACGCAGTTGTGGCCGATCATGACCAGGTTATCGATCTTGGTGTTCTCGCCGATGACCGTGTCGTCATAGGCCCCGCGGTCGATGCAGGAGTTGGCCCCCACGGTGACGCCGTCCTGCAGGATGACCCGGCCCAGCTGGGGAATGTCGACGGGCCCCGACTTCGATCCCGCCGCGCCGAAGCCCTGTTCCCCGATCCTGGCGCCGGAATAGATCTTCACCCGGTCGCCGACGAGGGCGAACCCCACGGTGACGTTCGAGCCGATCTGGCAGTCGCGTCCGATCTGGACGCCCGGCCCGATGACGGTGTTGGCGCCGATCCGCGAGCCCCGCCCGATCTGGGCGCCCTTTCCCAGCACCACGCCCGGCTCGAAGACGACGGACGCGTCCTCGGCCGCTACGCCCTGGCTCGCGGCCGCGTCGAGCGGCACGGGCCGGTGAAACAGCATGGACGCCCGCGCCCAGGCGGCCTGGGCCTCGCCGGAAATGATCACGGCCGCGCCCGCCGGAATGAACTCGAGCGCGTTCGCCGGCACGATCACGCAGCCGGCGCGGGTTTCCGTCAGGGTCGTCTGGAATTTGCGATCGCCCAGAAAGGCGACATCGGTCGGCCCCGCCGAAGCGAGGGGCGCGACGGCGGAGACCTGACGGTCTCCGCCTCTGTACGTTTCGCCGCCGATCCGTCCGGCCAGCTCGTCGACGCTGAGCGCCGGCAAACTGTCGAAAAAGCGCGGATCGGGCATGGCGTTCCTTACTGCGCGGGAGCCTGGACCGGCACCGGGGTGCGGTTGAAGCTCAGCGACGGCAGGGCGGCGTTCAGGCGCTGGATGACCACGTCGGTGATGTCCATCGCCGGGTTGGCGATATAGACGGCCGAGCGGTCCAGAAGCAGGCCGCAGCCGCGCTCCTGATAGACGGCGACCAGGATCGGGTCGGCGGCCTGGGCGATGGCGCGGATCTGCAGCTGCTGGGTGTACTGCAGCTCCTGCTGGCGGGTCTGCTCCAGCTGCTGGGCTTCCTGGGCGCGTTGCTGCAGCGCCTGGCGACGCGTGCCCTGCGGATCGGCGGCGGCGCCCCCCTGCCTCAGCTGGTCGGCCTCGGTCTGGATCGCGGCGCCGTAGGGCTGGAGTTCGCCCTGCACTTCCGTGACCAGACGCTGCATGCCGGTCTGGACCGACTGGCCGGCGGTGGAGGTGGCCAGCAGGCGGTCGTTATGGAACACGCAGACGCCGGGGATGACCGGGCCGGGGTTGGCCGGAGCCTGGGCCTGGGCGGCGGCCGAACCGGCAGCCAGGGTGGCGAGCGCGAAAGCGCCGAGAGCGAACAGTTTCATCTTTAACCTTTTGAGCGGAACTCGGTCCCGCATTTAGAACTGGGTTGAGGTCGAGAAGCGGAACGTTTCTGTCTTGTCGTACTCTTCCTTGCCGATGATCTGGCTCAGGTCGAAGCGGATCGGGCCCATGGGCGAACGCCAGTGAATGCTGACGCCCGCCGATGCGCGCAGCTTGAGCTCATCAACGATGCTCGGGTCCGGGTTGCCCAGCGAATTCACCGTATAGCGGTCATCGAGAACGCCCAGCGTCCCCACATCGGTGAACAGGGAGGTCCGGATGCCGTACTGTTCGGGCAGGAAGTTCGGAACGGTCACCTCCAGCGTGCCGATGGCGTAGAAATTGCCGCCCAGGGCGTCGGTGGTCGTCAGGTCGCGCGGACCCAGACCGGCCGTTTCGAAGCCGCGGAAGCTGTTGCCGCCCTTGAAGAAGCGATCGTTGATGCGGATCGGGTCGCCGCCCCAGCCCGAGATATAGCCGGACGAGGCCGTGGCCGTGACGATCCATTCGGGCGTAATGCCCCAATAGGCCGAAACATCGCCTTCGGTCTTGAGGTAGTTCACGTCGCCGCCGATGCCCGCGAAGTCCTGGCGGAAGGAGGCGGTCCAGCCGCGGGTCGGCCGGACGGGATCATTCCGCCGGTCGACCAACAGGGTGTAGCCGGCCGAGGAGTTCAGGAACGAACCGACCTGGTCGCACAGGGCGGTCGAGCCCGATCCCGACGCCGAGCAATAGCCGTCCGGAACGATGATCTCGTCGCTCTTGAGGAAGTAGCGGGTGCTCAGCAGCGTATAGCCGTTCAGCGGATACGACAGACGCACGCCCCCGCCCGTCGAGCGGTAGTCGTAGGACGAATATTCGCTGAGATCATAGCGCGAGTGGAAGGCGTCGAAGCCCGCCCGCAGGTCGCGGCCGAGGAATTTCGGCTCGGTGAAGCGGAAATCGATCTGCTGGCGCAGCGAGCCCCATTCCAGACGCGCCACGACGTTCTGGCCCCGGCCGCGGAAGTTGCGCTCGGTGATGCCCAGGTTGACGACGAAGGAGTCGACCGAGCTGAAGCCCGCGCCGACCGACAGTTCGCCCGTCGGCTGTTCCGTGACCGTGACGTTGATGACCGAGCGGTCGGGCGCCGAACCGCGCGCCTCCTCGACCGTGACGTCCTTGAAGAAGCCCAGGGCCCGCAGGTTATTGCGCGAGCGCTCCTGCAGGGTGCGGTTGAAGGCGTCGCCCTCGGTCAGCATCATCTCGCGGCGGATGACGTTGTCCAGGGTGCGGGTGTTGCCGATCACATTGATCCGGTCGACGTAGACGCGCTGGCCTTCCTTGACGTTGAAGGTGACGTCGACGGTGTCGGTCTCGGGGTTGGCCTTGTAGGTCGGTTCGATCTCGACGAAGGCGTAGCCCGCCGAGCCCGCCGCGAACGTCAGGGCGTCGACCGCCGTCTCGATCTTGTCGCTCTCGTACAGATCGCCCGTCCGGATCGGCAGCAGCATCTTGAGGAAGTCGGGGTTCAGCCGGTCATTCTCGGTGACGACATCGACCGTTCCGAAATTGTAGCGGTCGCCCTCGTCCACGGTCAGGGTGATGCCGAAGGCGGCGTCGTCGGGCGCCAATTCCGAGATCGCCGACAGGACGCGGAAATCGTAATAGCCGCGGTTGGTGTAGAATTTCCGCAGCTGCTCCCGGTCGTAGTCCAGCCGGTTCGGGTCGTAGTTGTCGTTGGTCGTGAACAGGCGGTACCAGGCCGTCTCCTGGGTCACCATCACGCCGCGCAGGTCGTTGTCCGAGAAGGCGGTGTTGCCCAGGAAGGTGATGGCGCGCACGCCGGTTTCCGGGCCCTCGTCGATCTCGAACACCACGTCGACGCGGTTCTGTTCCAGCTGGACGATCTTGGGCGTCACGGTCGCCGAAATACGGCCCGACAGGCGGTACAGTTCGACGATCTTGCCGACGTCTTCCTGGATCCGGGCGCGGGTGTAGATGCCGCGCGGCTTCAGCGTGACTTCCTCGGTCAGCTTGTCTTCGCTGAGGGCGCCGTTCCCCTCGAACACCACCTGGTTGATGATCGGGTTCTCGACGATCTCGACGACCAGATCGCCGTTCGGCTGCACGCCCAGCTGGACGTCCGCGAACAGCTGGGTGCGGGTCAGGGTGCGGACGGCGACGTCCAGGACCGCCGGATCGACCGTGTCGCCCGGCTGAATCGGCAGATAGGACAGGACCGTCGTCTGGTCGATGCGCTGGTTGCCGCGCACCAGAATCCGGTTGATCAGGATTCGCTCGTCCTGGGGGGGCGCGGCCTGGGGCGCCGGAGCGGCCTCGGCCGGCGCGCCGGGCTGGGCGGCGGGATCACCCGCCGGAGCCGTCTGGGCCAGCGCCGGGCCGGCCAGACCGGCCGCCACCACAAGGGCCAGCAGGCTCGGGCTCAGGCTCCGGGCGAAACGAAGGGCGGCTGCGTCTTGTCGGATCATACGGGAAACCATCGGGGGCTGGCGTCGGCTCGTCATGCGAGCCCGCCGAGGAATTTGAACAGGCTCAGCTTTTGCAAGTCGTTCCAGGTGGCGAACAACATCAATCCCACCAGCAAAGCAAGGCCGACGCGATAGCCGACCTCCTGAACGCGGGCGGGGACTGGCCGGCGGGCCACAGCTTCATAAGCGTAGAACAGCAGATGCCCCCCATCCAGAACCGGAATCGGCAGCAGATTAACAATGCCAATTCCGATCGAAACTATGGCGGCGAACTGAAGAAACGTCAGGGCGAGGTTCGCGGCCATGTAGGCGGGATCGGGATTCGCAGCCACAGCCTGACGGGTGACCCCGCCCGCCGCCTTGGCGATTCCCAGCGGCCCGTTCAGAAGATCGCCCGATTCCTTGCCGGTGAAGATCCGGCCGATGTAGGCGCCCGTCGTCGCGACGGTGTCGCCGATGGTGTCGACGCCCTTGCCCGCGGCCTGCAGCGGGTTCAGGCGGCGGAACGTGTAGTCCTGCCGCAGGGGCGCCATTTCCAGCCCGATCCGGGCGATGCGCACGCGCCCGGCCAGTTCGTCGTCTTCCGTCCGCCGCTCGGGCGTCGCGGTCAGAAACACCTGCCGCCCGCCGCGATCGACGGTGAAGCGCAGGGGGTCGCCCGCACTCATGATGACGATGCGTGTGACTTCGGCGCCCTCCGTCACAGGGCGGCCGTTCACGGCCACGATCAGGTCGCGGGGCTGGAAGCCCGCCTCGGCCGCCGGCGTGCCGGGCGCGACCCGGGCCACGCGGGGCGCGATGATCTGTTCGCCCACGACGCTGAACAGGATGGTGAACAGCACGATGGCCAGCAGGAAATTGGCCGCCGGACCCGCGGCGACGATCAGGGCGCGCTGCCAGATGGGCTTGAAGTGGAAATAGTCGCGCTCGGCCCCTGCGCCGTTCTCGGCGATGACGCGCTGGCGCAGCTCGGCCAGGCCGGCCTGATCGGGCACGCTGGACGCGTCCAGATCACCGGCGAATTTGACGTATCCGCCCAGCGGCAGCCAGGCCAGTCGCCATTCCGTTCCACGTTTGTCGGTCTTCGCGACGATGGTCCTGCCGAAGCCGATCGAGAAACGGTCGATCTTCACCCCGAACGCGCGCGCGACGAGGAAATGGCCCAGTTCGTGGATGGTGACGATAAACGTCAGCACCAGCAGGAAGGGTACGATGTAGAGCAGCGCCTGGCTGAGAAAGCCCGTCATGCCGTCAAGGGTCCTTCCGCCGTCAGGCTGCCGCCGCGATGCCGCGGATGATCGATTCCGCTGTCCGCCGCGCCTGCGCATCAACCTCGAGGGCTGCGTCGCACGCATCGTCGGAACAGGAAACCGCCCCCGGGGCCGTCACGCGCGACATGGTGTCGGCGACGACTGCGGCAATATTGAGAAAGGCCAGCCGACGGTCAAGAAACGCCAGCGCCGCCACCTCGTTGGCCGCGTTGAAAACCGTCGGCGCGGCGCCGCCCGCCTGCAGCGCCTGACGCGCCAGCTTCAGGGCGGGGAAGCGGTCCTCGTCAGGCGCCTGGAACGTCAGCCGGCCCAGCGCGGCCAGATCGAGCCGGGGCGCCGGCCAGGCGACGCGGTCGGGCCAGGCCAGGGCGTAGGCGATCGGCGTCTTCATGTCCGGCGGCCCCATCTGGGCCAGGGTCGAGCCGTCGACGTATTCGACCATGCTGTGGATGATCGACTCGGGGTGCACCACGACCTCGATCCGCTCGGCGGGCATGTCGAAAAGATAGGCCGCCTCGATGGCCTCCAGCCCCTTGTTGGCCATGGTGGCGCTGTCGACCGAAATCTTGGCCCCCATGCTCCAGTTGGGATGGGCCACCGCCTGTTCGGGCGTGATGGCGCCGAGGGTTTCGCGCGGCATGGTCCGGAACGGTCCGCCCGACGCCGTCAGGATCAGTTTGGCGACCCGCCCGGGCGCCTCATGCGGGAACACCTGATGGATGGCCGAATGTTCGGAATCCACCGGGATCAGCCGTCCGCCGGCCTGCCGCACCCGCTGGATCAGCGCCGGCCCGCAGCAGACCAGGCTTTCCTTGTTGGCGAGGGCGAGGGTCGCCCCGCTCGCGGCGGCCGCCCAGGCCGACCGCAGACCCGCCGCGCCGACGATGGCAGCCATGATCCAGTCCGTGGGGCGCGTCGCGACCTCGATGATCGCTGCGTCGCCGGCCGCCGCCTCGACGCCGGTCCCCGACAGCGCGTCGCGCAGCTCTCGCAGCCGGGACGGATCCGCCGTCACCGCGACCTCGGGCTTCCAGCGCCGGGCCTGCTCGGCCAGCCGGGCGATATTGGCGCCGCCGGTCAGGGCCACGACCTCGAAGGCGCCGGTTCCGGCGGTTTCGATCTGGTCCATCAGGTCGAGCGTCGAACAGCCGACCGACCCGGTCGAGCCCAGGACCGTGACGCGCCGCCGCATCACGCCCCGCCTCCGAACACGCCGGCCAGCAGCCGCCCGCAGGCCACCACCACCACCGCGAACATCAGCCCGTCGACCCGATCCAGCAGGCCGCCATGCCCGGGGATCAGCTTGCCGGCGTCCTTGACGCCGTAGCGCCGCTTCAGGGCCGACTCCCACAGGTCGCCGGCCATGGTGGCCAGGGCCGCCGCCAGCCCCAGCACCGCGCCCCACGCCGGATTGATGCCCATGTCGAGATACAGCGCCAGCAGCGCGCCCGCGACCGTCCCGGCGACCAGACCGCCGATGAAGCCGGACCATGTCTTGTTGGGCGAGAAGCGCGGCCACAGCTTGGGCCCGCCGACCACACTGCCGACCAGATAGGCCATGATGTCCGAGGCCCAGGCGATGGCGAAGGCCGACACCGTCCAGGCCAGCCCCGACTGGCTGTCGACGTCTCTCAGCCAGATCAGCAGCACCGCCGGCCAGCCGAGGTACAGAACCCCATAGGCCGCATCCAGCGCCTCCTGTCCGCGGTTGCGCGCGAACAATCCGGCGGCCACGGCCCCGAAGACCAGCATCACCAGCGCCAGCGACAGTTGCTGCGCGTGGGCCGCCACCACCCCGGCGACCAGGCCGAAGGCGACGGCTCCGGCCATGACGCGCCACGCCCTGGCCGCGCTCATCGTCGCCCATTCGACCGCCAGCAGCGCGCAGGCCGCCAGCATCAGGCCGAGGAACCACAGTCCGCCGGCCCAGATGGCCGCCACCGCGGCGGGGGCCAGGACGATAGCCGACGCCGCCCGGATGCCGATGTCGCCCGCCTTGACCGCCATCAGCCGGCCGCGAGGGCGGGCGCCGCGTTCGGCGTGGCCCGTCCGCCGAAACGCCGGTCCCGGTTGCGATATTGCTCGACCACGTCCGCCAGCGCCTCGGGGCCGTAGTCGGGCCACAGCACGTTCTGATAGACCAGCTCTGCGTAGGCGGCCTCCCACAGCAGGAAGTTGGACAGCCGCTGCTCGCCCGAGGTGCGCACGATCACATCGACCGGCGGCGCCCCCGCGGTGGACAGGCCCCCGCCCAGGGTCTCCTCGTCCAGCGGCCCCGTCGCCTCTCCGGCCAGAACCCGATCGATATGGCGTTGCGCCGCATCGACGATGTCGGCCCGGCCGCCGTAGTTGAAGGCGACCTGGAGGACGAATTTGTCGTTGTGGGCCGTGGTCGCCTCGGCCCGGTCGATGATGGCGGCGATATCGGCGGGCAGGCCCGTCCGGCGGCCCAGCACCCGCACCTTCACGCCTTCGCGTTCCAGTCGCTTCAGATCGCTGGCGACATAGGAACGGACCAGACCCATCAGGTCGGACACCTCTTCCGCCGGCCGGCGCCAGTTCTCGGTCGAGAAGCCGAACACGGTCAGACAGGTGATGCCCAGCGCCGGCGCGGCCTGGACGGTGCGCTTCAGCGCCTGCACGCCCTCGCGATGGCCCATGGCCCGCGGCAGGCCGCGCGCTTCGGCCCAGCGCCCGTTGCCGTCCATGATCAGGGCGACGTGACGCGGCCCGTCAGTCGGCGCGGCGGGATGAGAAGGGGTGGCGGGCATCGGCGCTTATCCTACGGCAATTCGCGCCGTCAAACCTGCATGATCTCAACTTCCTTGGCCCGGAGGGCCTCGTCGATGCGCTTGATCGCCGCGTCCGTGTCCTTCTGGACCTCGGTCTCCATCTTCTTCTGCTCGTCCTGGCTGATCTCGCCGGCCTTCTCGGCCTTCTTCAGGTCCTCGTTGGCGTCGCGGCGCACGTTGCGGACGGCGATCTTCTGCTGCTCGGTGTATTTGCCGGCCAGCTTGGCCAGGTCCTTGCGGCGTTCCTCGGTCAGCGGCGGCACCGGAATGCGCAACGTCTGACCGTCGACGATCGGGTTCAGACCCAGGCCGGCGGCGCGGATGGCCTTCTCGACCGGACCGACCATGGTCTTGTCCCAGACGTTGACCGAGATCATGCGCGGCTCGGGTACGCTGATCGCGGCCACCGAGTTCAGCGGCGCGTTCGAGCCGTAGGCCTGCACCTGCACGGGATCCAGCAGGCCGACGTTGGCCCGGCCCGTGCGCAGGCCGTTGAACTCTTCCTTCAGGGCGGACACCGACTTGTCCATGCGGTCGCGATAGGTCTTGAGGTCAGGCTTGGCCATGGTCGTTTCTCTCGTAATTTCTTGGCTTTGGCGGCTCAGGCGGCCTTTTTGGAAGAGATGACCGTAAAGGTCCCCTCCCCCGTCAACGTCCGACGCAGCGAATTGTCTTCCCGGATCGAGAAAACCACGATCGGAATGCCGGAGTCACGCATCAGGGCGATGGCCGAGGCGTCCATGACCTTCAGGTCCTTGGCCAGCACATCGTGATAGGTCAGGGTCTCGTACCGTGTCGCGGTCGGGTCCTTCTTGGGATCGGCCGTATAGACGCCGTCCACGCTGGTGCCCTTCAACAGGGCGTCGCAGCCCATCTCGGCGGCCCGCAGGGCGGCGCCCGAGTCGGTGGTGAAGAAGGGCGCGCCGACGCCGGCGGCGAAGATCACCACCCGGCCCTTTTCGAGATGACGCAGGGCGCGGCGGCGCACATAGGGCTCGGCCACGGCGTTCATGGTCAGGGCGCTCTGCACCCGGGTCTGGACGCCGATCTTTTCCAGCGCGGCCTGCATGGCCAGGGCGTTCATGACCGTGGCCAGCATGCCCATGTAGTCGGCGGTGGCGCGCTCCATGTCGCCGGCGGCCTTGCTCAGTCCCCGGAAGATGTTGCCGCCGCCGATGACGAGGCAGATCTCGACGCCCTCGCGCGCCACATTGGCCACGGCCTGGGCGACGGTGGCGACGGTCTTCTGGTCGATGCCATAGGCCTGATCGCCCATCAGCACCTCGCCCGAGACCTTCAGCAGGACGCGCTTGTAGAGAAACTCGGGCGGGGCGTCGGGCATGGGGCGGTCCTGGGCGGCGGATTCGGCTCCTTATAGGAAGCGAACCCGCCGGTTCAAAGGCCTGACTGCCCGGATTAGATCCGCAGAATGACCGTCTCGACGATCGGCCGCCGGTCCCAGATCTGCTGGCTGGCCTTCTTCAGCGCCCGCGAGACGGCCTGTTCGATGACCATCTCGTCCTCCAGCGCCGGGCCTTTCAGCTTCATCACCGCCTGTTCGGCGCGTTCCGCCAGATCGTCGAGGGCGTCGCCCAGCGGCGATTCCGCATCGCCCGGCAGGCCGATGGCCCGCACATCGATGTCGCTGACGATCTTGCCGCGCTTGTCCATGGCGAAGGTGACGATCAGCACGCCGTTGGTCGAGGCGTGACGCCGCTCATGCAGGGCCTCGCCCTGTTCGGTGACCAGACGCCCGCCGTCGACATAGAGCCGGCCGCTGGGCACTTCGTCGATGATGGCCGCCAGGCCGGGGGCCAGCCGCACCATGTCGCCGTTGCGGGGCGTGACCTGTTCGGCGACGCCGAGGTCCTTGGCCATATTGGCGTGCTCGGCCAGGTGACGGCGCATGCCGTGCGTCGGCACAGCGATGCGGGGACGCGCCCAGGCGTACATCTGCTTCATCTCGTCCCGGCACGGGTGGCCCGAGACGTGGACGTGCGGATGGTCCTTCTCGGTGTAGAGCCGCACGCCGCGGTCGGCGAGCCGGTCCTGCAGGGCGGCGATCGACAGCTCATTGCCCGGGATCACCCGCGACGAGAAGATGCAGTGGTCGCCGAGACCCAGCTTGATGACCGGGTGGGTCCCCTGCGAGGCGCGCGACAGGGCCGCGCGGTCCTCGCCCTGGCTGCCGGTGCACAGATACAGGATCTGGTCCGCCGGCCAGACCCGCGCCTCTTCCTCGGACAGGATGCGCTGGGTCTCGTCCAACAGGCCGACGTGGCGGGCCGCCGCCGTGATCCGGTGCATCGACCGCCCGGCCAGCACCACGCGCCGTCCGGCCAGATGGGCGGCCTTCATCACGCTGAACATCCGGGCCACGTTCGAGGCGAAACACCCGACCGCGATCCGGCCTGTCTTCAGGCTGCCGATCAGATCGATCAGCCCCTGCTGGGCGTCCGTCTCGGACCCGGCCTGTCCCTCGACGAAGACATTGGTCGAATCGCAGACCATGGCCAGCAGGCCGTCGTCGCCCAGCTTCTTGATGGCCGCGATGTCGGTCGGCCGGCCGATGACCGGGCTGGGGTCCAGCTTCCAGTCGCCCGTGTGAAACACGGTGCCCAGCGGCGTCTTGATCGCCAACGAGTTCGGCTCGGCGATCGAGTGGGTCATGGTGATCATGGTCACCTGGAACGGCCCCAGGTCGATCGTGCCGCCCAGCGGCACCTCGATGATCTTCACCTCATTGAGGATCCCCGCCTCGCGCAGCTTCTCGCGGATCAGGAAGGCGGTGAACGGCGTCGCATAGATCGGCGCCTTGATGCGCGACCACAGCCAGCCCAGGGCGCCGATATGGTCCTCATGCCCGTGGGTCAGGACGATGCCGCGGATCTTCTCGCCGTCCAGGAAGGCCGGATCGGGCACGATCACATCGACGCCGGGCGTCGACAGATCGCCGAAGGTCACGCCGACGTCGACCACCAGCCATTCGCGATTCGCCTCCGGCCCGTAGCCGTAGACATTCAGATTCATACCGATCTCGCCCGACCCGCCGAGCGGGACGAAGACGAGTTCGTCGTTGGTTTGCTTTTTCATAGTTCCTTGAGATGGGTATTCCGCCGCCAGATTTCGAGCAGGCCGCGGATAGTGAGGTCCGGATCAAACCGGTCGATGGAGTCTGTGGCGCCTTCGAACAGCGAGGCGACGCCGCCGGTGCCGATGACGGTCATGGGTTTCCCCCACTCCGCCTTGATGCGCGCGACCAGGCCCTCGATCAGGGCGACATAGCCCCAGAAGACGCCCGATTGCATGTTGGACACCGTGTCCTTGCCGATCACGCGGTCGGGCTTCTGGATGGCGATGCGGGGCAACATTGCGGCGGCCTCGTGCAAGGCCTGCAGCGACAGGTTGATGCCGGGCGCGATCACCCCGCCCTCGAAGGCCCCGTCGGCGGCGATGACGTCGAAAGTCGTGGCCGTGCCGCTGTCGATGACGATCAGGTCGCCCGGATAGACCAGATGCGCCCCGATGGCGTTGACCAGCCGGTCGGCCCCCGCCTCGCTCGGCTTGGTGATCCGCGCCGTCATGCCCAGATCGACATTGTCGCCGATGACCAGCGGTTCGACCGACAGATAGCGCCGAGACAGGTTCCTCAGATTGAAGATCGACTGCGGCACCACGCTGGAGATGATGCAGCCGTCCAGCTGGGCGATGGCCAGGCCGCGCATCGACAACAGCTGGCTCAGCCAGACCGCGTATTCGTCGGCCGTGCGGCTGGCCTCGGTCGCCGTGCGCCACTGGGCGATCCACTCGGCCCCGTCGTGCACCGCGAACAGCGTATTGGTGTTGCCCTGTTCGATCGCCAGCAGCATCACGCGGCCTCCCCGAAGAAGACGTCGCCGGCCGAGATCAGCCGCAGCGACCCGTCCGCCAGTCTCAGTTTCAGCGCCCCGTCCGCGGCCACGCCCTCGGCCCGGCCCTCGACCGTCTCGCGTCCCAGCCGCGCCACCGCGGGCCCGTCCAGCCCCGGCGTCCGCGTCTGCCAGGCGTCGAGGATGGGCTGGAAGCCCAACGTCTCCCACCGCTCCATCCACACCGCGAAGGCCCCGGCCAGCACGGCGGCGGCCGCCTCCACCGTCGGCGGCGTCAGCACGTCCCCGCGCAGGTGATGGACCAGCGCCGTCGCCGGCCGCTCGGTCCCTTCCGGCGCATGCGCCAGATTGACCCCGATCCCGACCGCCAGCCACAGGCCGCCGCTCTCGTGCGCCCCGGACTCGACCAGCACGCCGGAGGCCTTCTCGCCCGCCAGCATCACGTCATTGGGCCATTTGATCGTCACCAGCGACGGCGGCGCATACGCGTCCAGCAGGTCGGCGATGGCCAGGGCCGCCACGAAGGTCACCTGCGCCGCCTCGGCGGGCGATTTACGGGTCAATTGCAGCAGGGTGGAAAACAGGTTTCCCCCTTCACTCTCCCAATTGCGCCCCCTGCGTCCGCGCCCGGCCGTCTGCCGGCGCGCGACGATCCACAGCGGACCGGCCTCGCCGGCCTCGGCGCGGCGGCGGGCGTCCGCATTGGTGGAGTCGGTCTCTTCCAGCAGCAGGATCGGAGCGGCGGGCATCACGCCCTATCCGGCTCCGAACCCGACGGCGGCGGCGCGGCTCAGCGGCTCGATCCACGTCAGACCGACGATCACCAGCGGGAAGGAGAAGGCCGCCGCGGCCCAGGCGATGGTCTTCGCCTCGATCGGCGCCTTGTCGGTCGGCTCGACGCCTTCCGGCGCCTTGTCGAACCACATCAGCTTGATGACCCTCAGATAGTAGAAGCCGGCCACGACCGAGGCCACCAGGCCGGCGGCGCCGACCATCCAGTAGCCGGCGTCGGCGGCCGCGCCGAAGACGTAGAACTTGCCCCAGAAGCCCGAGAACGGCGGCATGCCCAGCACCGACAGCGACAGCACCGTCAGGGCGAGGGTCGTCACCGGCTTGTCCCTGCGCAGACCGGCCAGGTCGGAGATCGTCCGGATCGGCCGTCCGCCGCGCGACAGCGACAGCAGGATGGCGAAGAAGCCGAACTGGTCGATCACATACAGGGTCATGAACACCAGCATGGCCTGCACGCCCAGCGTCGTCCCCGCGGCGATGCCCAGCAGGGCGTAGCCGATGTTGGCGATCGAGGAATAGGCCAGCAGGCGCTGGAAATCCTTCTGCACCAGACCGCCGAATGCCCCGACCGCGAACGAAATCAGCGAGATCAGGATCAGCACCTGGGCCCACTGGTCATGCGAGCCGGCGAAAGCGCCTTCCAGAGTCCGCGCGATCAGCACCATGGCCGCGACCTTGGGGGCCGTGGCGAACAGGGCCACGACCGGCGTCGGCGCGCCCTCGTAGACGTCGGGCGTCCACATATGGAACGGCGCGGCCGAGACCTTGAAGGCCAGGCCGCAGATCAGGAACACCAGGCCGAAGATCAGGCCGGTCGATGGATTGGTCGCGGCGTAGGCGGCGATCTCGTCGAACCGCATCGAGCCGGTGAAGCCGTAGATCAGGCTGGCGCCGTACAGCAGCAGGCCCGACGACAGGGCGCCGAGGACGAAATATTTCAGCCCCGCCTCGGACGCCTTCAGATTGTCGCGGTGGAAGGCGGCCAGCACATACAGGGCCAGGGAATGCAGCTCGATGCCGATGTAGAGCGAGATCAGGTCGCCCGACGACGCCATCATCCCCATGCCGGCCGAGGCCAGCACGATCAGGATCGGATATTCGAACCGCGCGATCTTCTCGCGATGCATCCAGCCGCCGCCCAGCACGATGGCCACGGCGCTGGACAGGAAGATCAGCGCCTTGCCGTAGACGGCCAGCGGATCGGCCACATAGGCGCCGTTGAAGGCCTGCCCCAGCGGACCGGTCACGGTCACGGCGGTGGCGGCGACCAGCAGGGCCACCGACAGGATCGACACCAGCCGGGCGCTCTTCTCGCCCATGAAGGCGCCGAGCATCAGCAGCGCCAGACCGCCGACGGCGAGCGTGCTCTCCGGGGCGGACAGGCGCAGGGCGAAATCTAGATCAGGCATCATCGTCTCACCCGCCGATCGCAAGTTGATAGGCGGAAGTCAGGGCCTCGACCGAGGCGGCGGTGTAATCCAGCACCAGACCGGGCTGCACGCCCAGCCACAGGGTGCCGATGATCAGCGGCGCGAAGATCAGCAGCTCGCGCCTGTCGACATCCGTGATCGCCTTCATCGCCGGATTGGTGATCTCGCCGAACATGACGTTGCGGTACAGGGTCAGGGCGTAGACCGCCGAGAAGATCACGCCCGAGGCGGCGAACAGGGCCGTCCAGGTCGAGACGCCATAGACGCCCGTCATGGTCAGGATTTCGCCGATGAAGCCCGAGGTGCCCGGCAGGCCGACATTGGCCATGGTGAACAGCAGGAAGATGGCCGCGAACCACGGCATCCGCGCGGTCAGGCCGCCGTAAAGGGCGATCTCGCGGGTGTGCATCCGGTCATAGACCACGCCGACGCAGAGGAAGAGCGCGCCCGAGATCAGGCCGTGGCTCAGCATCTGGAACACCGCGCCCTGCACGCCCAGGGCGTTGCCGGCGAAGATGCCCATGGTCACGAAGCCCATATGCGCCACCGACGAATAGGCGATCAGCTTCTTCATGTCCGTCTGCCGGAAGGCGACCAGCGAGGTGTAGACGATGGCGATGGCCGACAGCACGAACACCAGCGGCGCGAACATCTTCGACGCGTCGGGGAACATGGGCAGGTTGAACAGGATAAAGCCGTAGCCGCCCAGCTTCAGCAGGATGCCGGCCAGGATGACCGAACCCGCCGTCGGCGCCTGCACGTGGGCGTCGGGCAGCCAGGTGTGCACCGGCCACATCGGCATCTTGACCGCGAAGCTGGCGAAGAAGGCCAGCCAGAGCAGCGGCTGGGCCGCCGGGCTGAAGGCGTATTCCTTGAGCGCGGGGATGCTGGTGGTGCCCGTCTCGGCCGCCATCCACAGCATGGCCAGAAGCATCAGCACCGAGCCCAGCAGGGTGTAGAGGAAGAATTTGTACGAGGCGTAGATCCGGTTCGCCCCGCCCCACACGCCGATGATGATGAACATCGGCACCAGGGTGCCTTCGAAGAAGATGTAGAACAGGAACAGGTCCAGTGAGGTGAAGACCCCGATGACCAGGGTCTCCAGCACCAGGAAGGCGATCATGTAATCGACCACCCGGTCCTTGATCGTGGTCCAGCTGGCGAGAATGCAGATCGGCATCAGGAAGGCCGTCAGCAGCACGAACAGGATCGAAATCCCGTCCACGCCCATGTGGTACTGGGCGCCCGCGAACCAGTCGTATCGCTCGACGAATTGGTAGGTCGCCAGCTCCGGCTTGAACTGCATAACCAGAACGGCGGAGACCGCCAGAACGGCCATGGTCGTAATCAGGGCGATCCAGCGCGCCGCGCCGTCGGCCCGGCCCTTGTTGACCAGGCCGGCCAGCAGGATCAGTCCCGCGCCGACCAGCGGCAGGAAGGTGACGACGCTGAGGATGAAGGGGATCTGGGGCAAGATCAGGCTCCCCACGCATAGATGGCGAAGGCGAGGAAACCGGCCACGCCGAGCAACATCACGAACGCATAGTGATAGACATAGCCTGACTGGATTTTCGCCAGCCGGGCCGCGGATTTCAGCGACGCCCAGGCCGCGCCGTTCGGGCCCAGCCCGTCGATGATCTTCACGTCGCCGACCTTCCAGAACAGATCGCCGATCGCCTTGGCGCCCTTCACGAACACGGCGTCATACAGCTCGTCGAAATACCATTTGTTGTAGAGGAAGGCGTGGATGACCCCGCCCCGGTCGGCCATGCGGCGCGCCATGCCTTCCTTCAGGACATAGAGCCAGAAGGCGGCGAAGGTGCCGATCAGCGTCAGGATCAGCGGCGACCATTTCACCCAGGTCGGGACCGAATGGCTCTCGTGCAGGACGTGGTTGTCCGGCCCGGTGAAGATGGCGCCCCGCCAGAAGGCGTGCTCGCCGTCGCCGATGAAGTAAGGCGCGAACACCAGACCGGCCCCGACGGCGCCGACCGACAGCAGCAGCAACGGAACCAGCATCACCCATGGGCTCTCGTGCGGCTTCAGCGGGCCGTGATGACCGTGGTCGTCGTGCGCATGGTCGTCGTCCGCGATCGGCTCGGAATGGGTTTCCAGCTGGGCGTGCGAGGCGTGGTCGTCATGCGCATGATCGTCGTGATGCGCGTCCTTCCACACCGGCTTGTTGTGGAAGGTCATGAACACCAGCCGCCACGAATAATAGGCGGTCAGGCCGGCGGCCAGGATGCCGACCATGAAGGCGAACAGCCCCATGGCGCTGTGGCCGTTGGCGAACGAGGCGAAGGCGCTCTCGATGATCGAGTCCTTCGAATAGAAGCCCGCGAAACCGCCGACGCCGGGGATGCCCAGGCCGGTGATGGCGATGGTGCCGATGGTCATCACCGCATAGGTGACCGGCAGCAGCTTCCACAGCCCGCCCATCTTCCGCATGTCCTGCTCGTGATGCATCCCGTGGATCACCGAACCGGCGCCGAGGAACAGCAGGGCCTTGAAGAAGGCGTGGGTGAACAGGTGGAACATGGCCGCCTGATAGGCGCCGACGCCCGCCGCGAAGAACATGTAGCCGAGCTGCGAGCAGGTCGAATAGGCGATGACCCGCTTGATGTCGTTCTGGGCCAAACCGACCGTGGCCGCGAACAGGGCCGTGACCGCGCCGACCAGGGCGACGATGGCCGAGGCGACCGGGGCGTATTCGAAGATCGGGCTCAGCAGGCAGACCATGTAGACGCCGGCCGTGACCATGGTCGCGGCGTGGATCAGGGCCGACACCGGCGTCGGGCCCTCCATGGCGTCGGGCAGCCAGGTGTGCAGGAAGAACTGGGCCGACTTGCCCATGGCGCCGATGAACAGCAGGAAGGCCGCCAGATCGATCGCCGACCAGGTGTGGCCGAGGAATTCCCAGCCCGTACCCGCCTTCGAGGCGATCATCGGGAACAACTCGGCGAACTGGATCGTGCCGAACATCCAGAACACCGTGAAGATGCCCAGGGCGAAGCCGAAGTCGCCGACGCGGTTGACCACGAAGGCCTTGATGGCGGCGGCGCTGGCCGTGGACTTCTTGTACCAGAAGCCGATCAGCAGATAGGACGCCAGCCCCACCCCTTCCCAGCCGAAGAACAGCTGCATGAAGTCGGCGGCGGTGACCAGCGCCAGCATGGCGAAGGTGAACAGCGACAGATAGGCGAAGAACCGCGGCTTGTCGGGGTCCTCGGCCATATAGCCCCAGGAATACAGGTGCACGAGCGACGACACCGTCGTCACCACCACCAGCATGACCGCCGACAGGGCGTCGATGCGGATCGACCAGACCGACTGGAAGTCGCCGACGTTGATGAAGGGGAACAGCTCGACCGTGAAGGCCTGCAGTCCGCCCCAGATCCACTGGCTCAACACGATCCAGGCGATCGCGCACGAGAAGAACAGCAGGCCGGTGGTGATGGATTTGGAAATCAGGTCGCCGAGCCGTCGGCCCGACAGGCCGACGATGGCCGCGCCGAGCAGCGGGGCGAAGACGCCGAGGGTGACGAGGGTCTCGAGGTTCACGATCAGCCCTTCATCACCGAGGCGTCATCAACCGCGATGTCGCCGCGGTTGCGGAAGAAGGTCACCAGGATGGCCAGACCCACGGCAGCCTCGGCGGCCGCGACGGTCAGGACGAACATGGCCATGATCTGCCCCTGGACGTCGTTGAGATAGGCCGAGAAGGCGACGAAATTGATGTTCACGGCCAGCAGGATCAGCTCGATCGACATCAGGATGATGATAACGTTCTTGCGGTTCACGAAGATGCCGAAGACGCCGATGGTGAACAGGATCGCGCCCACCGCCAGATAGTGCTGCAGGGTGATTTCCATCAGAGCAGATCCTCGGACGAGATGCCGGCGCCGGTGGTCACCGACTTGACTTCCATCGCCGTCTTCGCGTCGCGGCCGACCTGGCGGGCGATGTTCTGGCGTTTGATGTTGGGCTTGTGACGCAGGGTCAGCAGGATGGCCCCGATCATGGCGATCAGCAGCACGATCCCCGCCGCCTGGAAGATGTAGACATAGTCCGTATACAGAACGCGCCCGATGGCCTCGACATTGGACATCCCGTCGGTCGCCGCCACCGGCCCGATCGAGTCCGACGCCGCGCCCCCGCTGACCACGGCCAGCGAGATGATGATCATCTCGGCCAGCAGTATCCCCGCCACGATCATCGCCAGCGGCAGGTAGCGGGCATAGCCCTCGCGCAGCTTCACGAAGTCCACGTCCAGCATCATGACGACGAACAGGAACAGCACCGCGACCGCGCCGACGTAGACGACGACCAGCAGCATGGCCAGGAACTCGGCCCCCAGCAGCACGAACAGCCCCGCCGACGAGAAGAAGGCGAGGATCAGCCACAGCACGCTGTGCACGGGGTTCTTCGCCGTCACGACCATCAGGCCGCCCAGCACGGCCACCGCGGCCAGCAGATAGAAGGCAATGCCTTGCAACATCGGAGGCCTTCGCCCCTTTCGGACTGTGGGCGGCGATCCCGTTCAGGAATCACGGCCCGGTGAGCGTGTGCGCCTTACCGGTAAGGCGCGTCGAGTTCCAGATTCTTTGCGATCAGTCGTTCCCAGCGGTCGCCGTTGGCGAGCAGCCGGTCCTTGTCATAGAGCAGTTCCTCGCGGGTCTCGGTCGTGAACTCCGAGTTCGGACCTTCCACGATGGCGTCGACCGGGCAGGCCTCCTGGCACAGGCCGCAGTAGATGCATTTGACCATGTCGATGTCGTAGCGCGTCGTGCGGCGGCTGCCGTCGGCGCGCGGCTCGGACTCGATGGTGATGGCCTGGGCCGGGCAGATGGCCTCGCACAGCTTGCAGGCGATGCAACGTTCCTCGCCGTTGGCGTAGCGGCGCAGGGCGTGCTCGCCGCGGAAGCGTGGCGACTGCGGATTGCGCTCGAACGGATAGTTCACCGTGGCCTTGGGCCGGGCCATGTATTTGAACGACAGGCCGATCGCGCCGATGACGTCGATCAGCAGCGCGCCCTTCGCGGCCTGGACGAGACGGTTCATCATGACGGTCTGGCTCCGGAAACGCCGCGGCAAAGCTCTTCCTTGCGCGGGTCGTCGTCCTTGGTGATGCGGCACAGGCGTTCGCGCTCGGCCTGCTGGCGCTGGATTCCCTCCTGGCGGCGTTCCCATTGGTAGACCGACACGGGATCGGCCTCATAGGTCGGAATGGTGCAGGCGCCGGCCATGGACGCCAGCAGCACGAGGGTCAGGATCCGGCTCATGCGCCCACCGCGAACACGCGCCAGGCGGCGACCGCGACGACGCAGACCAGCGAGGTCGGCAGGAAGATCTTCCAGCCCAGGCGCATCAGCTGGTCATAGCGGTAGCGGGGCACGAAGGCCTTCACCAGGGCGATCATGAAGAAGGCCACAACGATCTTGCCCAGGAAGGTGATCAGATAGATGGCCTGCTCCAGCCAGCCCGGCAGGGCGTCCAGCCACATCTGCGGCACGCCCGGGTTCCAGCCGCCGAAGAACAGCAGGCTGATCATGGCGCACATGAAGACGATGTTGGCGTATTCGCCGATCATGAACAGCAGGTACGGGGTTGAGGAATATTCGACCTGATAGCCAGCCACCAGTTCCGACTCCGCCTCGGGCAGGTCGAACGGCGGGCGGTTGGTCTCGGCGAGGGCCGAGACGAAGAAGATCACCGCCATCGGGATCATCACCACGATGGTCGGCCACGTCCCTGCCCCGCCGCCGAAGGCGAACCAGTTCCAGAACATGCCCTGCTGCTGCTCGACGATCGAGGTCAGGTTCATCGTCCCGGCCAGCAGGATGACGTTGATGATCACCAGACCGATGGAGACTTCATACGAAACCATCTGCGCCGCGCTGCGCAGCGATCCCAGGAACGGATACTTCGAGTTCGAAGCCCAGCCGCCCATGATGATGCCGTACACGCCCAGCGAGCTGATCGCGAAGATGTAGAGGATGCCGACGTTCAGGTCCGAGATGACCCAGCCCGGCGCGAACGGAATGGCCGCCCAGGCGATGAAGGCCAGGATGAAGGTCAGCAGCGGCGCCAGCAGGAACACCACCTTGTCGGCGCCCGCCGGCACGATGATTTCCTTGAGCACGAATTTGAAGAAGTCGGCGAAGGACTGCAGCAGGCCGAACGGCCCGACCACATTGGGTCCCTTGCGCATCTGCACCCCGGCCCAGATCTTCCGGTCCGCCAGCAGCAGGAAGGCCAGCGAGATCAGGATGCCGACGGTGACGAGCAGGATTCCGCCGATGGTGGCGAGCGTCCAGCCGAGCGGGGTGGTCCAGAAATCCATCGGTCCTTACTCCGCCGCCATCGCGACCGGGGCGATCCGCAGGGCGGACAGCTCGGCCATGGTCACGCTGGCGCGCGTGATCGGGTTGTTCAGATAGGGGTCTCGCACCGCCGAGGCGAAGGCGACATCGCCCAGGTCGCCCTTCTTGCCCAGCGAACCGGTGTCGAACGCCGCCGGCGTCGGCAGGTAATCGATGCGGCCGAAGGTCGGATGATCCGCCATCAGCTTCGCGCGCAAGGCGTCGAGGGTGTCGTACGGCAGGGTCTGCCCCACGCGGGCCGACAGCGCCCGCAGGATGGCCCAGTCCTCCTTCGCCTGTCCCTTGGGGAAGACGACGCGTTCGGCCATCTGCACCCGGCCCTCGGTGTTGACGTACAGGCCCGACTTCTCGGTATAGGCCGCGCCCGGCAGGATCACGTCCGCCCCGTGCGCGCCCCGGTCGCCGTGGCTGCCCAGATAGACGCGGAAGGCGTCCGACGCCGTCGGCTCGACCTCGTCGGCGCCCAGCAGGAACAGCACGTCCAGCGCGCCCGGCTTCAGCATCTCGCCGGCCGTCTTGCCGCCGGCCGCCGGCACGAAGCCCATGTCCAGACCGGCGACGCGCGAGGCGGCCGTGTGCAGCACATTGAACCCATTCCAGCCCTCGACGACCGCGCCGACCTTCTTGGCCAGGGCGCCGATCGCGTTCAGCACCGCCGGTCCGCCGGCGCCCGACAGCGCCCCGCCGCCGACGATGATCGCCGGCCGCTCGGCCTTGGTCAGGGCGTCCAGCGCCGCCTTGGGCAGCTTGCCCAGGGTCTTCGATCCCGCGCCGAGATAGCTGTATTCATAGGTCAAATCAGCCTGTTCTCCGATCAGGCCGATTTCGCTCGTCCCCGCCAGCCACGCCTTGCGCAGACGGGCGTTCAGCAGCGGGGCCTCGGTGCGCGGGTTCGACCCGACGATCAGCACGGCGTCGGCCTTTTCGACCCCGGCCAGACCCGAGTTGAACAGCCAGCTCTCGCGCGGGCCGTAACCCAGGGCCGACCCGTCCTGACGGCAGTCGGTGTTGGCCGAGCCGAGGGCGCGGAACAGGTCCAGCGCCGCCTTCATCGATTCCGCGTCCTGCAGGTCGCCGGCGATGACGCCGATCCGGTCGGCCGCGGCCGCCTTCAGCTTGCCGGCCACGGCGTCCAGTGCCTCGTCCCAGGTCGCCGCGCGCAGCTTGCCGTTCTCGCGCACATAAGGCTGGTCCAGCCGCTGACGCTGCAGGCCGTCGACCGCGTAGCGGCTGATGTCCGACAGCCACTCCTCATTGATGCCCTCGTTGACCCGCGGCAGGACGCGCATCACTTCCGCGCCCTTGGAGTCGGCGCGGATGTTCGAGCCCAGGGCGTCCATGACGTCGATGGTCTCGGTCTTCTTCAGCTCCCACGGGCGATAGTGGTACTGCCACGGCCGATGGGTCAGGGCGCCGACGGGGCACAGGTCGTTGACGTTGCCCGACAGCTCGCTGTCGATGTTCTTCTCGAGATAGGTGGTGATCTCGGCGTCCTCGCCGCGCGAGATCATGCCGATGTCCGGCACGCCGGCGACCTCGGTGATGAAGCGGACGCAGCGGGTGCACTGGATGCAGCGGGTCATGAAGGTCTTGACCGTCGGACCCATGTTCTTTTCTTCGACCGCGCGCTTGTTCTCGGCGTAGCGCGAGCCGTCGCGGCCATAGCCGATCGACTGGTCCTGCAGGTCGCACTCGCCGCCCTGGTCGCAGATCGGGCAGTCCAGCGGGTGGTTGATGAGCAGGAACTCCATCACCCCTTCGCGCGCCTTCCTGACCATCGGCGTGTCGGTGAAGATTTCCTGGCCCTCGGCGGCCGGCAGGGCGCACGACGCCTGCGGCTTCGGCGGTCCGGGCTTCACCTCGACCAGGCACATGCGGCAGTTGCCGGCGATCGACAGCCGCTCGTGATAGCAGAAGCGCGGAATCTCGTGCCCGGCGCGCTCGGCGACCTGCAGCACGGTCATCCCGGGCTCGAACTCGGTTTCTACGCCGTTGACCTTGGCGACGGGCATCAGCGGGCCTCTTGCTCAGTCGCCACGGAATACACTTCCGTGGCGGTCGTCCCATTCGGGAGCGTCGTGTTGATGGTGATGGCCTCGCCGTCAAGGACGAAGCGCGTCACCGGGTCTCCGGACTGGTTCATCCAGCGGTTCTGTTCGGGGTTGGCGGCCCCGACCTGTTTCCAGGTGACGACGTCGCCCTCGATCCGGCACTGGGCCCGGCGGCGTCCGCCGTCGACCGGCGCGCGCCACGAGGCGTTGACGACCTGGCCCTCGGCGCCGTCGATCTGGATGGCCGACAGGTCCTGGCCATGGATGGCGGCCAGCCCGGCCCTGCAGACCCCACGCAGATCGGCGGCGTTCAGCACCACCGGCACGCTGGCCTCGGCGGCGGACGCCGGGTTCACGGCCGGGACCTTGTCCGCCGGCGTCGGCGCGGGCGCGTCGGCGCGCTCGCCGCAGGCGGCCAGCACGAGGAACAGACCCGACAGGAGAAGCGACGCACGCATCATCGGCCGCACGCTCCCTCGCGCACGCAGTCCTCGATGAGCGTCTTCCAGCGCGCATAGCCGGGCGGCGTCAGGTGAAGATCGTCTTCGGTCACGGCCGGGTCCAGCCGGTCGGCGCCGGACAGGAAGGGCGTGTGGATGTCGATCCAGCCCGCGCCGTTCGCGCGGGCGGCCTGCTCCAGCCGGGCGTTCAGGTCGCGGATGCGGCCGTCGAATTCGGGCTGGCGCGGCAGGACGCTCTCGACCACCAGCTGCGTCTGCGGCAGGGCGGCCTTCCACAGCGCCAGCACCTGGCCGACGTTGGCGGCGATGGTCTCGGGCGTATAGCCGTTGGCCAGATCATTGGTGCCGATCATCAGAATGATGCGGGCCGGCCTCGCGGCCGTGACCTGTCCGGACCGGGCCAGGACGCCGTCGGACCGGTCGCCGCTGACGCCGTAATTGCGCACCGGCATGCCGGGAAACAGGGCCGCCCAGTCGCCGCCCTCGGTGATGCTGTCGCCGACGAAGGCGACGCCCGTCCCGTCCAGCGGCGCATAGCCGGCGAACAGGGTGGTCCGCTCGCGGTAGTGGCCGACCAGCCAGGGGTCCGTATAGACCGCGGGCGGCGCGACGCCGGCCGACTGCGGGGACGCAGCCTCGACCCCATCCGGTCCGCTGCCCGCCCACGCGGGCGCCGCGGCGCCGGACAGCAGTCCGGTTCCGATCAGCAGTCCCGCGAGGATGGCGCGCGTTGAACCCAAGGCCCTACTCCGCCGCGATCGCGTGGCCGGCGAAGTTCGCGCGGCGGCTGCGGTAGGAGGCGATGCGATCCTCGATCTCGTGACGGAAATGCCGGATCAGACCCTGGACCGGCCAGGCCGCCGCGTCGCCGAGGGCGCAGATGGTGTGGCCCTCGATCTGGGTCGAGACCTCCAGCAGCATGTCGATCTCGGACGGATCGGCCTCGCCGACGGCCATCCGCTCCAGCACGCGCCACATCCAGCCGGTGCCCTCGCGGCACGGCGTGCACTGGCCGCAGCTCTCGTGCTTGTAGAAATAGCTGATGCGGGCGATGGCGCGGACCAGATCGGTCGACTGGTCCATGACGATCACCGCCGCCGTGCCGAGGCCCGACTTCATCTCGCGCAGGCTGTCGAAATCCATCAGCGCGACTTCGCTCATCTCGCGCGTGATCAGGGGCACCGAAGAGCCGCCCGGGATGATGGCCTTCAGATTGTCCCAGCCGCCGCGCACGCCGCCGCAATGGTCTTCCAGCAGCTGACGCAGCGGGATCGACATCGCCTCCTCGACATTGCACGGCCGGTTCACATGGCCGCTGATCGACATGATCTTGGTGCCGGTGTTGTTCGGCCGGCCGAAGCCCGCGAACCACTCGGCCCCGCGGCGCAGGATGGTGCCCACCACCGCGATCGACTCGACGTTGTTCACCGTGGTCGGGCAGCCGTACAGGCCGGCCCCGGCCGGGAACGGCGGCTTCAGCCGCGGCTGGCCCTTCTTGCCCTCCAGCGACTCCAGCAGGGCCGTCTCCTCGCCGCAGATATAGGCCCCGGCGCCATGGTGGATATAGACGTCGAAATCCCAGCCATGGATGTTGTTCCTGCCGATCAGCTTCGCCTCATAGGCCTGCTTGACCGCCGCCTCCATACGCTCGCGTTCCAGCACATATTCGCCGCGCAGATAGATGTAGCAGGCGTGGGCCTGCATGGCGAAGCTGGCGATCAGACAGCCCTCGATCAGCAGCTGCGGATCGTGGCGCATGATCTCCCGGTCCTTGCAGGTCCCGGGCTCGGACTCGTCGGCGTTGACGACCAGATAGTGCGGCCGGTCCTTCACCTCTTTCGGCATGAAGGACCATTTCAGCCCCGTGCCGAAACCGGCCCCGCCGCGTCCGCGCAGCCCCGAATTCTTGACGTTGGTGATGATCCAGTCCCGACCGAGGTCGAGCATGTCCCTGGTCGCGTTCCACGCGCCGCGCTTCTTCGCGCCCTCGAGGCCCCAGTCCTGGAGCCCGTAGAGGTTGGTGAAGATGCGATCCTTGTCTTCGAGGATTCCGACCATGATTCAGTCCATCTCCGCCATGCGGCGGCGGTGATAACGCGTGCGAAGGAAGATGGCGGCCAGCATCAGGGCCCAGCCGACGGCCAGGCCGGCGTAACCGGCCCACTGCACCATCGGACCGGCGCCGCCGGCATAGCTGGCGCCCCAGACAGCGACAGCGCCCAGAACGACCAGCACGAACCCCGCCAGCCGCTGGTTGCGGCCGACCGTGCGCAGTTCGGCGCGGTAAGCGGCGATCTTCGCGTCATCGGTCAGGTCGGGGCGCGTCATGCGACCACCGGATCGCTGTTGGGCAGCTTGTCGATCTTCGCCGCCGCCGAGCCGTCGTAAAGGCTCGGATCGGTCAGGGTCAGGGCCCCGCCTTCCGGCTCCGAGCTGGCGCGACCGACCCGGCTGCCCGGCTTCGGCTTCTTGCCGGCGGCGAAGTCGTCGATGATCTGCGCCATGCTCTCGGCGGTCAGGTCCTCGAAATAGTAGTCGTTGATCTGGGCCATCGGCGCATTGGCGCAGGCGCCCAGGCATTCGACTTCCTGCCAGGTGAAGCGGCCGTCGGCGCTCAGCGTGTCCTTCGGCCCGATCTTGTTCTTGCAGACCGTCATCAGCTCGCCGGCGCCGCGCAGGGCGCAGGGCGTCGTGCCGCAGACCTGGATCAGCGCCGCCGTGCCCACCGGCTCCAGCATGAACATGGTGTAGAAGGTCGCGACCTCCAGCACCCGGATCCAGGGCATGCCCAGCAGCTCGGCGATGGCGCGGATGGCGGGCTCGGAGACCCAGCCCTCCTGCTTCTGCACCAGCCACAGGATCGGGATCACCGCCGACTGACGACGGTTCTCGGGATATTTGGCGATCCACCAGTCGGCCTTGGCCTTCGTCGCCTTCGAGAAGGCGAACGCGGCGGGCTGTTCCTTGGCGAGACGACGAACGCTCATCAGACTTCCATTTCAGAGGCGACGACGCCTTCGCCCATCATTTTCTTACGCACGGTCAGCACCTTGTGCGCGCCCTGGCGGCTCAGGAGGAAGTTGTGCTTCCACACATCCCCGCCGCTGTCGGTCACGGTGTAGCCGACCACCGCCCAGCCCTGGCGGACGAGATCGCTCAGGGGCCTGTCGTTCACCGGTCCACTTCCCCGAACACGATGTCCAGCGAGCCGAGGATGGCGGAAACGTCCGCCAGCATGTGGCCGCGGTTCATCCAGTCCATGGCCTGCAGCGAGCGGAAGCCCGGGGCCGAGATCTTGACCCGGTACGGTTTGTTGGTGCCGTCAGAGACCAGATAGATGCCGAACTCGCCCTTGGGGGCCTCGACGGAGGCGTAGACCTCGCCCTCGGGCGTCCTGAAGCCCTCGGTGTAGAGTTTGAAGTGGTGGATCAGCGCTTCCATCGAGCGCTTCATCTCGCCGCGCTTGGGCGGGACGACCTTGTTGTTCTCGGTCATCACCGGCTCGCCGGGGCAGTTGCGCAGCTTGTGGATGCACTGCTCCATGATGTGCACCGACTGCTTCATCTCCTCGATGCGGCACAGGTAGCGGTCCCAGCAGTCGCCGTTCTTGCCCACGGCGATGTCGAACTCGAGATCGGCGTAGCATTCGTAGGGCTGCGACTTGCGCAGGTCCCACGGAATGTCCGAGCCGCGCAGCATCACCCCGGTGAAGCCCCAGTCCAGCGCCTGCTGTTTCGACACCACGCCGATGTCGACGTTGCGCTGCTTGAAGATGCGGTTCTCGGTGACCAGGGACTCGATGTCCTTCAGCGCCGCCGGGAATTCGCGGCACCAGCGGCCGATATCGTCGACCAGCTCCATCGGCAGGTCCTGGTGGACGCCGCCGGGACGGAAGTAGTTGGCGTGCAGACGGGCGCCGGAAGCGCGCTCGTAGAACACCATCAGCTTCTCGCGTTCCTCGAAGCCCCACAGCGGCGGCGTCAGGGCGCCCACGTCCATGGCCTGGGTGGTCACGTTCAGCAGGTGCGAGAGGATGCGCCCGATCTCGGAATACAGCACCCGGATCAGCTGGGCCCGGTACGGCACGTCCACGCCCAGCAGCTTCTCGATGGCCAGGCAGAAGGCGTGCTCCTGGTTCATCGGCGCGACATAGTCGAGGCGATCCAGATAGGGCACGTTCTGCAGATAGGTCCGCGCCTCCATCAGCTTCTCGGTGCCGCGGTGCAGCAGGCCGATGTGCGGATCGACGCGGGTGACCAGCTCGCCGTCCAGCTCCAGCACCAGGCGCAGCACGCCGTGCGCGGCCGGATGCTGCGGGCCGAAATTGATCGTGAATTTGCGGTCGTCCAGCGCGCGGGCATGGTCGGTCAGGCCGTCGTCGAAGACGTCGGTGGCGCCGATCGGCAGGGGGGTGTTGTGTCCGTCAGCCATCAGGCCTTGCTCCCCGCCAGCCCTTGCGCCTTCTCGTCGCCCGGCAGGACCGGCAGCGGATATTCCGCGCCCTCCCACGGCGACAGGAAGTCGAAATTGCGGAACTCCTGGGTCAGTTTGACGGGCTCATAGACCACCCGCTTCTGCTCCTCGTCGTACCGGACCTCGACATAGCCGGTCATGGGGAAGTCCTTGCGCAGCGGATGTCCCTGGAAGCCGTAGTCGGTCAGCAGCCGGCGCAGGTCCGGATGGCCCTCGAACAGCATGCCGTACATGTCGAACGCCTCGCGCTCGAACCAGTCGGCGCAGGGGAAGACGCCCACGGCGCTCGGGACCGGCTGGACCTCGTCGGTCGACAGCTTGACCCGCACCCGCGCGTTCCGCGTCATCGACAGCAGGTGATAGACCACCTCGAACCGCTCGGCCCGGTCGGGGAAGTCGACCCCGCACAGGTCCAGCAGCTGATGGAAGCCGAACCGGTCCTTCAGCGCCGTCAGCACCGACAGGATGTTGGCGCGCGTGGCGATCAGCGTCAGCTCGCCGAACGCGATCTGCGCCTCGACGCCCAGTTCGCCGACCATCTCGGCGCCCAGCGGCGTCAGGGCGGTCTCGATCTCTTCGATACGGGCGAGCGCGTTCATCGGTCGATCGTCCCGGTGCGGCGGATCTTCTTCTGCAACTGCAACAGCCCGTACAGCAACGCCTCCGCCGTCGGCGGACAGCCGGGCACATAGACGTCGACAGGTACAACCCGGTCGCAACCGCGCACGACGCTGTAACTGTAATGATAATACCCGCCGCCGTTGGCGCACGAACCCATGGAAAGCACGTAACGCGGGTCCGGCATCTGATCGTAGACCTTGCGCAGCGCCGGCGCCATCTTGTTGGTCAGGGTGCCGGCCACGATCATCAGGTCGGACTGACGCGGGCTGGCGCGCGGGGCCATGCCGAACCGCTCCATGTCGAAGCGCGGCATCGACGCCTGCATCATCTCCACGGCGCAGCAGGCCAGTCCGAAGGTCATCCACATCAGCGAGCCCGTCCGGGCCCAGTTGATGACGTCGTCCAGCGAGGTGGTGATGAAGCCGCGCTCGCCCAGCTCGGCGTTCACGGCCTCGAAGAATTTGTCGTGGATGGCCGGATCATAGCCCTCGACCGACGACCGGGCGCCGGTGTTGAACATGGTCGTGCTCATCGGCCCGGCCAGGCGCGAGGACGCGGGCCCCACGGGCGAACTGCCCTGGTTGCCGACGCCGATCAGCGGGACGGTGTTCGTGGTCGTCACTCCCATTCGAGCGCGCCCTTCTTCCATTCGTAGATAAAGCCGACGGTCAGCACGCCGAGGAACACCATCATCGACCAGAAGGCGAACACCATGCCCGCCTGCGACAGGTCGAACATCGACACCGCCCACGGGAACAGGAAGGCCACCTCCAGATCGAAGATGATGAAGAGGATCGACACCAGATAGAAGCGGACATCGAACTTCATCCGCGCGTCGTCGAACGCGTTGAAGCCGCACTCATAGGCCGACAGCTTCTCGGAGTCGGGGTTCTTCGGGGCCAGGACCCACGCCGCCAGCATGAAGCCGAGGCCGAGAACCGCCGCGATCCCGAGAAAGATCACGATCGGCAGATATTCGAGAAGGAATGCATTCATCCGGGGGGACCTCGGCCGCCCTTGATGGGAGGGGCGGATTCGGCGCTTTCTAGCCGCTGAACCGCGCCCGTTCAAACCCATGTGACGAAAGGTTTTTCTTGAGAATGGTTCGCAGAAAATCCGACCCGGCCCGGGGCCGCCCGAACGGCGCGGGAACGGATGAAAAACTGTCCCGAACGCTCTTATCGTCGCTTGACAGTGCGAGCCGCCCCCGCCTAAACGACGCCCCTCGCCGCGACGCACCTTTCAGCGCCGCGGCCGGGATACGCGGGTGTAGCTCAGTTGGTTAGAGTGCCGGCCTGTCACGCCGGAGGTCGCGGGTTCGAGTCCCGTCACTCGCGCCACTTCTCCTGACCGGAGAGGTGGCGCGGACCCCCTCCCCCCGCTCCTCACATCGGCGACGTTACCGCGGTTTCATCCCCGCGCCGCACTCTTGCCTTATTCCGCTACAAACGTAACACTACAAATGTAGCAGGAACCCACGGCATGATCGAAACCCTTCCCCGGCGCGAGCGCGAAGTGTTCGAGATCCTGTGCCGGCTGGAACAGGGCACGGCGGCGGCGGTGCGTCAGGCCATGGCCGGCGCGCCCAGCGACTCGGCCGTGCGGACCCTGCTGACCCGGCTTGAGGCCAAGGGGCTGGTCGGACACCACAGCGAGGGGGCGACCTATGTCTACGCCCCCGTCCCCCATCCCGAGGCCGTCGCCGCCGGGGCCCTGAACCGCCTCGTCGACACCTTCTTCGCCGGCTCGGCCGCCAGCGCCGCCACCGCCCTGCTGGGTTTGACGAAAAGGCTGAAGCCCGACGAACTGGCGGCCCTCGAGCGAGCGATCAGAAATGCCCGGGAGCGGGGATCGTGACCGCCGTCTTCCTGGCCCTGCTGGCCAAGTCCAGTCTCGTCGCCGGCCTGGCCCTGACGATCGTCTGGCTGCTGACCGGACGGTCGCCGGCGGAGCGGGCGGCCCTGCTGCGGGCGGCCGTCGTCCTGCTCGTCGCCCTGCCCCTGATCGCCCTCGCCGGACCCGACCTGACGATCTGGCTGGCCGCGGCGCCCCCGCCGCCGGAGACTCTCATCCTGCCCGCCGGAAGCGTCGCCGCCTCCGCGCCGGCCCTTGCGGCGCCCGCCCTGTCGACCTGGTTCGCCCTGGTCTGGGGACTCGGCGCCGCCGGTCTCCTCGCCCGCTTCGGCCTCGGGATTCTGACGCTGGCCCGCTGGACCCGCGCCGGCGAGGCCGTCTCCGATCCGGCATGGACCGCGCCGCTCGCCCGGTTGGCGGGGCGATCCCGTCCGCGGCTGCTGGCGACCCGCCGCATCGCCTCGCCCCTCAGCTGGGGCGTGCCGCCGGGCGTGGTCCTGATCGGCGCCGCCCAGTTGAACCAGCCGCGCGACGCCGAGGCCGTGATGGCCCACGAACTGGCCCACATCCGCCGCCGGGACTGGCTGTTCCTCGCCCTGTCCCGCGTCGCCACGGCCCTGTTCTGGTTCAACCTCCTGGTCTGGCTGTTGCAGGCCGAGCTCGGCCGGCTGTCCGAGGAGGCCGCCGACGCCGAGGCCCTGCGCCATGTCGACCGGGAAACCTACGCCCGCACCCTGCTGGGTCTGGCCGCCGACTTCACCCCCCTGGCCGCCACCGGCATGACCGGACCGGCCCGTTCCCTCGCGAAAAGGATCAACAAGGTCATGACCCAACGCCGTCCCGTCTCGCCCCGTCCCCTCGCCATCACGGTCACCGTCGGCGTCCTTCTGGCCGTCGCCACGCCGCTGGCGGCCGTGGAACTGTCCGTCAGGGACGCGCCCGCGGCGCCGCAGGCCCCGGTCGCCCCGCCGCCGCCGCTGCCTCCGTTGCCGCCCCTGCCTCCGGTCGCCCCGCTCGAGGCCGCCCTGCCCCCTCTGCCGCCC
>Ga0265296_1000737_pt1 | contig 44942 bp, 39 predicted proteins | sample MunlanPumphouse1_FD_189073 | JGI IMG/M metagenome (GOLD analysis project Ga0265296, IMG submission 189073) | Groundwater microbial communities from a municipal landfill in Southern Ontario, Canada - Pumphouse #1 | ecosystem: Environmental > Aquatic > Deep subsurface > Groundwater | place... | reverse complement strand
TAACCGGCAAAGGCGGCAGGCCAGACTTGGCTATCTGTCTCCGGTTACTTTTGAGAAGCAATTTTACACATTGAAACAAGCGGCATGAAAAACAAATTAGTGTACACTATTGACGACAGGGGTCACCTGCCATCCCGTAGCTTCGATCACTCTCCCTTTCAGATCAAGCATGGCGGTTGCCATATTCGTCAGATAATAAAAATCGTCCAGGATCGACCGGATTTCTTCGGCATCGATGATAGCGCCGAGGTCAACATCCGGAATATTCATTTCCGGATTCATTTTTGATTCATTTTTTTGAGTCGACCGTTCCCCATCATGGATCGCGGCCTCCTTTATCATTTTACTTGCAAGCTTTTCCTGCTCCAACGCTTGAACCCGTTGTGCCAATTCTTCATAGGTTGGTTGTTCAGCCATTGGAAAAATCTCCGGTTCATAAAAAGAAAAGTGTCCAAAACACCGATCGATTCAAGTAACGAAGCAGATTTGTTCCGTTAGATACTATTTACAATTAAAAGTTCAACAAGATTTGCGTTATTGTGAAGTCCGGTCATATCCAACCATCGTGATGGTATGCTTGAATTTGCGGACCTTTCCAGATTTCTATTGCGGTGCTGTATGCGCTCAGGACAGGATTAGATCAAGTGTAGAATGTAATTTACATTTATACTTTATAAATCTAACATTAATCTTGATGAAATATCAAATAAATTTCTATACTCTTTATAAATGAGTGAGATGCAGATTTGCCGACAGGGTAGAGGTTTATGATGATGTAATGCCTTCCTTGAGCAGTTTCGATGTGATTTTTAGAATGCTTTTTAATTTGAAACCGACGCTTGCCGCTGACTTTGATCGGCTCCGGGTAATGGCCCTGCCGCAATCGATATCGGAATGTATCGAGTTGGTTTTTGGGAGGCTGCACACATCTGCTGTCGTGTAATGCGGCTTTATGGATAGCCCAAGATTGATCATTTTCGGTTTTGAAAATCTTAAATATGGTTGAATGGAATGCTTAGATAATTCAGATGGATATGCAGATCTGTATTTTGGGCATCCACATCCCTGCGGTCACACATTTTAGAGAAACGGAGATTGAAGCATTTAAACTTTTCGGGGAGCAGGGGGCCGGAGGGCTTTCGAAATTTTGTCCGGACCCACGAGATACTACCCTTAATAAGAACAACCTTCCATCAATCCATCCCGATCAGCTTTACCCCTGCAGGAATCGGCAGGTCAAACTTTTCCGTGTCCTTTTCCGCCGAGATCTTGATATCAGAATACCGGATGGTGATAGATGACTCATTCTCATCCTTCCCGGTTGTTATTATTACCTTTTGGGGAATATCTACATCTTCCACCTTACTGAAATCTTCGAACATTGCAGAAGAGAAGATATTTTCATTATCAGGGTAGACATCAACTCTGACCAGATGGTTTTCCTTTAGATTTAGCCATAGAGACCGGACGATTCTACCCATAGAAATTACGTTTATCCTATATAAATCGCCTTCCGGATTCCCCTCCATGGTTTGATTTCTCTCATCAATAAATGGACAGGCACCGGTCAGGATGGAGATTATATCTTCTACGGGAAGACTTATGGGGAGAAAAGAACTAAAATTCCTTGTGGTTGCCTGACCGATATAAAATTCGCCTCTACCGGGTAGAAACACCTTTAAAACATTTTCTCTGACAGAGAGGAAAAAATCGGGTGTACCGATAAAAGGAATATTGTCCAACCTTAAAAAAGATGGTCTCTTCAGCATTATTGCGGCCCTTACAGGATATCCTCCCCGGGCACTGATGATTTCGATACGGGCAGTAGCCTTAAATGTGCCCTTGAGAAGAGCTTTTGAGCTGATTCCTCTCAGTGCATCTTCGGGAGAGGGAAAATTCATTGGGAGAAGAGGGGCTTGGGTTGATAGACATCCGAAAAAGGAAAAGACAAGAAAAGCAATAACGAGGAAGTGAAGTATAGTAAGGACGTCTTTTATTTGTGAAGGTTTATTTTGAGGCTCACTGGCCATTGGTTATATTCAATTTCTTACGGAGTTCATCTATTTTACTTTGCAGAATTTGGTTTGCCGGATTTGACTTCAGCGCCTTCTTGTATATCTCAAGCGCGTCTTCAATACGGCCTGCCCTGGTATAGGCATCGCCTAAATGCTCCTCAACAGCAGCATCATCCGGAAGAATATCTAATGCCTCCTTCAGGTACTTTATCGCTTGCTCCACATTGCCTTGCCGGAAATATACCCACCCCAGGCTATCAATCACATAGCCGTTCCCCGGCTTCAGATGAAGTGCCTTCCTGATCATCTGTTCTGCTTCTTCAAGCTTTATCCCCCTGTCAGCATAGGTATAACCTATAAAATTAAGGGCATCTGCATTGCGGGGATCAATTTTCAGGACAAGCTCCATCTCCTGGAGACTTTCTTCGAAGCGCCCCATTGTTTCGTACAACGTACCAAGGCCGTAATGAAGATCAACATTCTGGGGCAAGATAAGAAGACCTTCCTTCAATACCTCGCAGGCAAAGGGATTTTTTTTGTCCTCCACATAAAGGTATGATAGAAACAGATAGAGTTCGGGCCCTTCTTTCTTGTTATTAATAGCTTCCCTGATCACAGCGATGGCATCATCATCCTTACCCTCTCTTTTTAGTATCTCTCCGATTTGAATCCGGGCAGTTACATATAAATCCGAATCTGTAGTAATCTTTTTAAGTTCTATCAGTGCAGACCCATATTCCTTCTTTGCTTCATAAGTCAGAGACAAAAGATACCTTACCCTGTGATCCTCCGGATGATCTTTCAGCAAGGGGGTAAACTCCTCTATCGCCTGTTCATACCGGTCTTTTTCAAGGTAAATAAGACCGAGAGTCAATTTGGCTCCTCTATTATTGCTGTCAACGTTCAGGATCTCTTGAAACTCCTTAAGCGCTTCATCGTATTTCTGCTCCTTTAAAAGAGCCTCACCCAATTTTGCCCTTACCTCGATCTTCGAAGGGTACATGTCGAGAAAATCTTTGTAGACTTTTATGGCCAAGGCGTTATTTTTTTGCCTTTCGTAAAGGCTCCCTAGATCAATTAATGCAAGCTCAAAGGCAGGGGCTATGGATAGTGTCTTTTTTAGTCTCTTTTCAGCTTCATCGTAACGATTCATAGCGGTTAATAATCCGGCAAGATAATAGTTACCCATCAGATCATCAGGATCAATACTGAGAAGATTCTGAAATAACTCGAGGGCCTTTTTATATTTCTTGTCTTGCGCATAGATCATTCCCATGTGGAGATAGGACGTTAAATTTTTCGGATCCAGCTCGACGACCCTTTTATATTCACTGACGGCTTTTCCATAATCTTTGATATTCAGGTATAACCCGCCTAAATAGAGATGTGTATCAACATCATCGGGATTATCAAGAAGAGACCTTTCATAGAGGCTGATGGCCTTTTCTGTCTCACCCTTTTTGATATAGAGTGTGGCAAGTTCGGTAGCAAGGTAGGAAGATTTTGGATCAAGACTGATGGCTTTGTCAACCTCTACGATAGCTTCATCAAGATTTCCATTGAGGGAAAGAAAAATACCCAGAGAATAGTGATAGGTAGAGCTAAATGATCCCACCCCATCTTCCGGTTTTGTGATCGCCTCTCTAACCGGTGGGCAGAAGATACAACCACCGATAAACAATACCAGAAAAGCTGACAGACATTTTTTCATCAGACCAGTTAAGGTTTTTTTCATATTTGTTTCATTTACGTATCGCCATAGGGGTATTTTTTTACTGCTTGAGAGCTTTGAAAATTATATCTCCCGACTCTCTAACATTGCCTTTGTCTGCATTGCACTTTGTTGGCATGTACCCGTACCCCAAAAAATCTTCAATTCACGTCTTCTGACTGCAGTTTTTAATATTCTGCAAAGATCACTTTCTATATTCCGGATTCCGTCTCCTAACTTCTGATTTTTGAACATTTACATTTACGGTTCTTCCCCCGTTATCTCGAAAAGATCCGACACCGGGATAATCTCAACACCCCTTGCCTTCATGAGGGGCAGGGCTTCTTGAAGGGCCCTGATGGTGGTAGCATGAGGATGCCCGCTTAGTATAAAGGGGCCCCTTTTCTTGGAGCTCCTTTTTTTCATCAGGTCCATCAGAATCCGCAATGTCGCCTTATAATCCTGAGCGTTGTCAATGAAAATATCCCTTGCTGCAAACCGAAGCTCCATCTCTTCAGCCAGTTCCCTCCCCTTTGAATAGGGGGTTGTTTGGCTGTCCACAAAGAAAAGTCCTCTTTCCCTGATTTGCTCAAAAACGATAGCCAACTTTGTTCGGTCCTCCATAAATCTGGAGCCCATATGATTATTAACTCCTATGATATAGGGAACAGCGTCAAGATCATCCTCGACCTGCTGCCTTATTTCTTCCTCACTCATCCGAAGAAAAAGTGCCCCGCTGCCGGGGTTTTTTTCAGGATAATTTTGAGGCTCCATCGGCAGGTGGAGGATAATTTCTCGTCCCTCTCGGTGGAGTATATGGGCAGCATCAACAGAGTGAGGTAAGTGAGGAAGAACGGCAAAGGTGATGGGGGCATCAATCTCAAGGAGTTCATTCAGCGTGAAAAGATCGTAACCGATATCATCAATAATGATAACAACTTTTTTAATAATTTTTTGTTTTTCTAAAAGAGACGGCGCCTCCTTCTCAGATCTTTCCGGCGGTTGATAGGGTATTCCCTTCAGAAGAGGACGTTGTTCCCTTTTTATAGGTTCCTTGCCAGTTTCCCGACGCTGGGGATAGAATATATAAGCAATCGCAACAATTAGAACAATCGCGACAATGACAGACACGACAAAGCCTCTTGTGAATCTCATACCCTCCTTTCACCGCAACGTTCACTGGTCATTTTCGTAATTAATGTATTGTTTCGACCTGTTCATATTTACTCAGGATAACTTCCGGGAGAAATCTCTCACATCCCTGATATCTGAACTCGTCTTCTTAAATATCTCCCAGCTTTTAATTATATCCACGGCGGCTTTCAGTTGATTATCATCTTTTAAATCGTTAGTTTCCTTTTTTATAGCCTCTACTTTTTCCTTTTTGCCGTCTTCCTCCTTTTGTGACTCGATATGACCGGCAAGATCCCTTTCCCTCACGGGCTTACCCGACGCTTCCCCCGCCTCAGGTGTTTTAAAATATTTAACTACAATGTCAGGAGTGATCCCTTTAGCCTGGATAGAAATCCCCTTGGGTGTATAGTACTTGGCCGTGGTTAATTTCAAGGCTGAACCACCTTTAAGAGGAATAACGGTCTGTACAGAACCTTTCCCAAAAGTCTGGGTACCGAGGATTAATGCCCTTCCGTTGTCCTGAAGTGCCCCGGACACGATCTCCGCAGCACTGGCGGTTCCCTCATTAACCAGAATAATGATAGGACATGTTGGCTCACCACCGTCGTCTTTCGCCATAAACTTGCTTTCTACATCCTTTACCCTTCCCTTCGTGGAAACGATAATACCCGATTTCAGGAAGACATCGGAAACTTCTACCGCCTGGTTATATAGACCACCAGGATTATATCTCATATCCAGGATCAGTCCTTTCAAAGGCGAACCCTCCTTATTGACTTCCTGGAGCGCTTTTTTAACTTCATCTACCGTTTTTTCCTGAAAGGAAGCTATCCTGAGATAAGCGATATGATCATCAACAATTCTGGACTTGACACTCTTTATCTTAATATCATCACGGGTGATTACGAAGTCTTTTGGTCCGGCTAAATTCTCTCGCATAATGGTAATCGTAACCTTCGTCCTTTTCGGTCCCCGAAGTTTTTTAACGGCTTCCATGATGGTGATATCTTTGGTAGATACTCCTTCAATTTTGATAATCTTGTCCCCTGCTTCAACACCAGCCTGAAACGCCGGAGTGTCCTCGATGGGCGATACGACAGTAAGGACATCTCCTAAGATGGTAATTTCAATCCCGATACCGCCGAAACTCCCCTTAGTTTCCAACTCGAGTTCCTTGTACATATCGGCAGTCATAAATGCGCTGTGGGGATCCAGGGTTTTCATCATCCCGTTGATCGCCCCCTGAATAAGGGTCTTTTGCTCAACATTCTCTACATAGCTCTTTTCCACCATGTCAAGAATCTCATTAAACACCTTTAAACTCTCATAGGCCTCCCTGTCTACCGCACAGACCTGGCTGTCACCAAAGGGACCAAGAAAGACCAACAAAGTAAAAATGCATAACAGCGGTAGCAACCTGTAGAAAAATCTCTTCATGGAAAACCTCCCGGATTTAGGAATCCGGTATAATAACATTTTTATTATTCAGATTTCCATAACTTTTTATCGGGCTCTAATATTCAGATAGTGGAGCTAAGACCTTTGACAACAGATATTTACCGTCATGCCTTTGATTTAGAATTGGAATAAGAACTCTTAGCAGTAAAATGGAGGGGGAAATTGCTGTATTTCTTTGGTTATAAAAAGAAGTTATTACAGAATAAGTGAGCAATAAAAGCGGAAAAATTGCTATGGAGGGTCAGATATATTTCGATAGAAATAATCGAGATCTTCACAAAATAGTGAAAATTGGATTCATAAGACTCGAATTAAATATTTTATCTATAGCAACCATACCGTCACAACGCCAAACGCCACATCAGCAAAGGTAATATATAAAGTTTCAAGTACGAGTTATACTTTTGCAGCAAGAAGGAATATGCGGCGCCGGAAAATATTTTCAAGCGCTGATGAATCCAATTTTCAAAGACCACGCACTTCACGTCCGGTTACACGTCCAACCGGTCCATGCATCGGTATTACTTAATTTCCATCAGTTTTGTTCTTGCTATTGTTGCCTGGTTGGTATTGGGATAATCTTTTATAACCTGTTGCAAGATAATTTTTGCGCTTGATTTGTCACCCAGTTCGAAAAAACAAAATCCCTGTTTCAGTAATGCGTACGGCACCTTGTTTCCCTGGGGATAGTTTTTAACTACCTTGTCATACTCGAGAATCGCATTCTCGTACTTCTTTTCGAGGTAGTAACACTCACCGATCCAGAATTGAGCATTATCAGAATATTCTGTATCAGGAAATTGTTTCAGAAAATTCCGAAACTCTTCCCTTGCTTTCTCATACTTTCCTTCTTTAAATATTTCATAGGATGCCGCATAAATCGATTCACTGTCCGTCTTGCCTTTTGCAGTCTCCTTTGAGGGAACACTTTTTATGTCTCCCTTTTCTCCAACCTCTCCGATGTCACCTTTTTTACTGATCCCGAGAAAACTCTCTATGAAATTAATCTTAAAAGATATATCATCAAGTTTTTCCCGAACATTATTTGTTAGGCTTGCCCGCTGAACCACAGTCATGATTTCTTTCCGGAGTTCCTCAACAGCCCCCTTGAGTTGCTGGATATTCTTTCTAATCTCGGTGGTATCTGCACCAACGTTAGCCTGGCCCTTTCGCAAGGACGTTATCGTCTCCGTACTCGCTTCGACCTCCTGCTTCAAGGCTGATGTCTTTTTATCTATCGTCATAAGCTTTTGATCAACGATAGTAATTTTCTGATCAAGTTCTCCACGTACCTGCTTCAAATCCTGAGATGTGGCACATCCCGATATGGAGAAAATAAGGCATACCACGCAAAAAAAAGATAAACAGCTTTTCAATCGCCATACCTCTCTCAAGTTTTGGTACTACTTTTTGGGGACAAAATGGTCTCTTCTGTTCTTTGCCCAGGCCGCTTCGTCATGCCCCGGGTCAAGAGGAAGCTCTTCACCATAGCTGATTGTTCTCAGCCTTGCTTCGTCGATGCCGAGATCGACAAGGTACTTCATGGCAGCAGTGGCACGCCTTTCACCAAGGGCCAAATTATACTCAGTAGTTCCTCTTTCATCACTGTGCCCCTCAATGGTAAGTTTGTCATTTTTATGCTCAAGCAGCCATTTCGCATGTTGTTCAAGGATTCCCCTTGCCTCAGGTTTAAGACTGAATTCATCAAAATCGAACAAGATGTCCGCCAGTACCATTCCCCCCTTTGCTGCCTGTTCTTTCGCTGCCTGCTCTTTCGCTGCCTGCTCTTTCGCTGCCTGTTCTTTTAGGGCCTGTTCTTTTAGGGTCTGTTCTTTTAGGGCTTGTTCTTTTAGGGCTTGTTCTCCTGTCATTTGTTCCCCTGAAGAAGCCTGTTGATCCTCTGCCGCCATTTGTTCTCCAGTTATTACGGCAGACTTCACGGCCTTTCTCGAACAGCAACCGGTTACAAACACAACTGTAAGACACATCACCAGAATTAATACCGCCAAATTTCTTTCCCTCATGTCCCTTCCTCCTTTCAAGCTTCTCAATTTTTGTAAAAGTATTGTCTAATGTAGTCCACCATACACCCGTTAGGCATTATTTACCTTTTCCTACAATATAAACAGAACAGATATCAATGTCAACTGGAAATGGTAACATCATTAAAATTTGGGCGACCAGGCAAGACCGATAACATTGTCAACACTCTCATATAATAGCCTCAGATTCGACCCGTTGATATTCATGATGTAGATTTTGCTCCTGCCACCTAATTTTGAACTGAAGACTATGTATCTGCCATCCGGTGACCAGGAAGGAGACTCCTTGTTTCCTGTGCCGGAGGTAAGCTGAATTGAGTTACTACCTCCCTCTTCAATGGAAAATATCTGGAAGAAGCCGTCCGTCATACTTTCGTAGGCAATTCTATCCCCTCTGGGGGACCATGAGGGAGATGTATTATATCCCCCCTGGTAAGTGAGCCTCCTTACATTGCTACCGTCGGCATCCATTAAATAAACCTGGGGAGAACCGGAACGATCTGAAACAAAAGTGATTTTCTGTCCATCGGGCGACCATGTGGGAGAAACGTCTATAGCAAAATTATTGGTCAGACGACTGAGCTGACCGCTCTTAATATCCATAACGTATATCTCTTCATTACCGTCTTTACTTAAGGTAAGGAGCATCCTTTTGCCATCCGGTGACCAGGCACCGGATAGATTGAGTCCTCTGAAGCCGGCTATCTTTTTTGCCTTTCTATCTCGAAGAGACATAAGGTATAGATCCGGATTACTGTCTTTGTAAGATGTAAAGGAAATATCATTGCCATCCGGTGACCAGCGGGGTGAGAGGGTAATGGAGTTGTAATTGGTAATCCTGGCAAAATCATACCCATCAAAGGCAATAGTATAGATATCCGAGGTTTTATTTCCCTTCAAGACAAATGCGATCTTTGTGTTAAATACTCCTTCGTTTCCTGTAAGCGCGAGGAGGATTTCACCGGCAAACTTGAGCACCATTTCCCGCCTGTCTTCGATTCTCCCGTAGTACTTCTTCCCCAGTATAAATTCCCTTTTGATTACATCGAAAAGACGAAATTCTGTAATAAGATCTTTCCCATCGAAAAGAAAATTTCCCTTTACCAGATATTCTGTGCCAATGACCTTCCAGTCGGCAAAACGAATATTTTCAACTGCTGATCCCCCCTGATTATCAAGAAAAGCCTTCTTGTCTACGACATCGAACAGACCTGTCCGCTCCAGACTTTTTGTCAGCGCATCTGAAAGCCAGCTAGAAAGGTTTTCCTTTTCTTCGCTTCCTTTCAATTTCTCAAAATCAGTAATAGCAATGGGAAACTTGTTGAAGGTGGGAGAATCAATATCTATATACACTTTGCCATAAGCACCATGATATCCGCACAGGACAAGTGAGATAACAACAACACATACAAAACATTTACAAACCCGCATTTGCCTACAATAGCTCCTGATTCATAACTCTCAAACTGAGGACCTGAAAATTGTATTCATCGGCATTAAAGAATCTTTTTCGCGGGCCCATGCACGTCTCGTTTCACTGCAAGGCACAACTCACTCTTACGCGCTAAGACATCGCTTTCGCCGGTGCTGCGCTGCGACGGCAGCATGATACCTGTAAAATCGTTAATTTACGCCTTCTGAATCTAATTTTTAATACTTTGCAAAGGCCTCAATCTCATAAATAACAGCCTGTTACCACATCTGTGCTGAGTGAAACCTGACACCGACCTCAATGCTGTTATCTTTGATTCCTTCAGGCAAGGGAGGAAAAGGAACCGCCTTTTCAATGGCCTTCATCGCAGACTCATCAAAGTAGTGGTTACCTGAACGTTTCTCGAAATTAATATCGGTTGCCGATCTATTCTTTAAGATTCGTAAATGAATAACTGTTTCTACATCCTTCCCCGACAGGACATCCGGAGGGAGCACCCATTGACTTTTGATCCTTTTCCAGATTAAGGTATAATAAGCTTTTATCTCCGCGTCCAACTCGGCATTACCACGTCCTCCCGATGAAGCTACTGTACCTTCATCTGTTAGCGGTGATGCTGTCCTGCCCTGCGTCTTCGACAGGGACAATACTTTCTGCCTGATATTCTCTATGGTCTTTTCTACACCTTTCTGTTTTTTCTGGATTTCACTACTTCTCATCAACGGGATAATTGCATTATCAACAATCTTTTTGGGAATAATGGATCGCTTATTAATATTTGCTTCCATGAGTTCTGTTGAGGTAGACGAGACATGTCCCTCTTTCAACTGATCATTAGAAATACTTACCAGTTCAACATCATAAACAGGACCAAACGTCCACCTCGGGGAAGGCATTTTTGATGAAAAGAGAATAGCAGAAAGCACCAGAGTATGAAGCAAAAGAGAGAAAAAAATCATGTTATTCAGGCTTATCCTGTTTTCATGCCTTTCCTTTTCTATCCTTTGAGATATCATTTTACTTCCTCTGGTGGTTCAGCAATCATCCCTAATTTATCAACACCTGCATTTTTTACCCGGGATATTACCTCAACGACGAATCCGTAGGGAACATCTTTGTCGGCCCGTAAGAATACTTCTTTTTCTATCCTGTTGCCAAAGATACTTTCCAGTTTGGCATTAAGATCAATTAAAGGAATCTTACTTTTATTGATAAAGATATCTCTCTTATTATTAATGGTAAGGATAATTTTCTCCTCACTCACATCAACACTCTTTGACTTTACTTTGGGAAGATTTACATCTATTCCCATCTGGAGCATAGGAGCTGTAACCATAAAAATAATCAGCAGGACAAGAACCACGTCAACAAGAGGGGTCACATTGATATCGGCTAATGGCCTATTTTCAAAACGACTGTTCTTTCTTTCGTATCTCATAAGAAATTACCCGAGATAGTGCCGTTTGATAATGTTTAACAATTCGGAAACAAAGTTGTCCATCTCCACGGTTATCGTCTTTATACGGTTTAGATAATAGTTATAAAAGATAACTGCAGGTATAGCCGCAGCCAGGCCGGCAGCTGTAGCTATAAGGGCCTCCGAGATACCGGGTGCCACGACAGCTAATGTAGCCGAGCCCTTTGTCCCTATCCCCTTGAAGGTATTCATGATTCCCCAGACTGTTCCGAAGAGACCAATAAAAGGGCTTACACTTCCCGTTGTTGCCAGGAAGCCAAGAGCGCTTTCGAGTTTGGTCAATTCGGCTCCACAGGCCCTGTTCACTGCTCGCTCAACGTTATCAATACCATCCACCGGCAAGGCAACAGGTTCGGATTCACCGGCTTGTGCAGCCGATGCCGAGCTTTTGATTGTCCGTGTTAACTTAGCCAATTCCCCATATCCTGCCAGGAATACCCCAGCAACCGTTGAGTATCTTAATTTTTTCGCTTTGGGAAATATTTCTGATAGTTTACCGCTCTTCATATAGATATCTAAAAAACTGCCGTTTTCCCTTTTTACTCTTCTGATGGTCCTGTATTTCATCAGGATAATAGCCCATGATACAACAGAAAAGAAGAGGAGCAACAATAGTACAAAATGAACCATGCCTCCGGCGTTGAGGATCATGCTAAGCAGACTGCCATGAAAATGTGCTGTAGAATCTACAACACTACTAGCGGAAATCCCTTCCACTTTTTTCCCTCCTTTAAATATGTTCCGGGGTAAACGTTACCACGTCTTCAATTGTCAGTAAATCCGTAAAGATCATAGCCAATCTGTCTACACCGAGGGCTATACCGGCGGCCTCCGGCATAGTCGTTAAGGACTGCAAAAAAATTTCCGGCACCGGGTAAATCATCTTACCCTGTGACCGCCTAAATTGCCGAACCCTTTCGAACCGCATACGCTGCTCATCCCCATCTGCAAGTTCGGAAGATCCGTTGGCTAACTCCATTCCTCCTATATACAATTCGAACCGCTCATCCACAGAAGGATCTTCTTTATTAGTTCTTGTCAAAGAAGAGGAATTAACAGGATAATTATAGAGAAACGTCGGTTTCCTATTCCCCAGATGGGGTGCGATGCAGCAGGCGACGGTCTCATCAAACTTTTCCTTTTCTAAGGACTCCTCCAGTGATAGAGAAGAATAACGCTCAAAAGCCTCTCTGACCGATAGCATCTCCCACGGTCTTTGTAAAGAAATCTCTTTATCCTGCCATTGAATGACCTCGCCACAAGCAAGATCATAGGCAACAGAAATAACCAGTTCCTCACATTCTTCCATTAAAATCCGGTAGTCTATACCTTGATGATACCACTCCAGCATGGTGAATTCCGGCAAATGGCAGGAGCCTCGTTCTCCCTCACGAAAGCATTTGCATATCTGAAATATTCTTGAATATCCTGCAGCAAGTAGCTGTTTCATACATAACTCAGGTGATGTATGCAAAAACAAGTTACCGGAAACTACAGCATCAATATGAGATTCCGGCGCTGGTGCCGTAATTCTGCAAGGAGTTTCAACTTCCAGATAATATCGGTCAGAGAAAAACCTGCGGATCGCCTGAATCATTCCGGCACGCCTCCATAAAGCATCCCGACGCCTTGCCAATATCCAGCTATTGTCCATCACTGGTTTAATCCTTGTAATAGTTCGCCGTCTGCCATTTCCTGAAGCTGTCGGGAAGAGGCTTTCGTTCACCGGCTAAGAATAGAGACATTTGCAACATACTGGAAATTAGATTTAAAAGGCGTGATTAAAGATTCTTCGGGCGCCAATGAATACAATTTCTAAAACTGTCTGATTGAACACGCTTAGCACAGACACCGCTAAACGACGAATAACAGCCAACGGATAACAGTAAACCGTGAACGGCTAACCTTTGACTCTGGTAATATATTCCCCGCTGCGGGTATCAACCCTGATTTTTTCTCCCTGCTCAATGAAAGTGGGAACCTGGATCTGGAAACCAGTCTGCAGGACCACAGGCTTGGTATTCCCTGTTACAGAATCCCCTTTTGCCCATGGTTCAGCCTTCGTGACAATAAGATCAACAGAATTTGGGAGATTGATGCCAAGAGGTCTATCCTCAAAAAAGAGAATCTCTACTTCCGTGTTATCGATCAGGTAATTTTTTGCTTCCCCGGCCTGTTCAGCTGAAAGAAAAACCTGCTCATAATTCTCAGAGTCCATGAAATAGTATTTCTCATCTTCAGCATAGAGGTAGAGCATTTTCTTTTCCCTGAGATCGGCAGACTCAAATGAATCCGACGAACGGAATGTCCTTTCAAACTGATTACCCGCGACCATGTTCCGCAGTTTGCAGCGATACAGGGCCTGTCCTTTGCCGGGCTTCACAAAGTTAAACTCAGTAATGACATACGGATCATCGTCAATTTTGATCTTAAGACCTTTTCTCAAATCACTGGCATTGTACATCGCAACTGTCTCCTCCTTTAGTTCCTTTATGCCGTCCTGCCCAAAGAATTTCTCTTTTACCTTCAGGGAGATCAAGTACATATCGAGGCACGCAGAGTCCCGACATATTTTCCCATATTTCCCCCATTATCTCCATTCCCGTCCGGATATCAACATGAAAGTGTTCTGTCCCCTTCACAGGATCACACTGAAAAAGGTAATACGGTCTCACCGAGATCCGCTGGAGACCATGAAGCAGGTCACGCATTGTTTCATAAGAGTCGTTAACTCCCCGGAGCAGAACAGTTTGATTAGAAACGGGAATCCCTGCCTCGAGCAGCATTTCACATGCCCTGGCCGCCTCCGGAGTAATCTCTTTCAGGTGATTGAACTGGGTATTAAACCAAAGTGGACGGTACCTGCGCAGCATGGCACATAGTTCTGGAGTAATCCTCATCGGCAGTACCACCGGCGCACGACTTCCAATACGAAGCACCTCCACATGGGGCACAGATCGCAACCGCCCCAGAAACCAGTCGAGGGTTTCATCCATCAGAGTAAGGGGGTCGCCTCCAGAAACTATAACCTCACGAATATAGGAAGAGGAAGAAATATAGTCAATCATTTTCTGAAGGCTCTCCATGGTGTTTATCGTTATTTTTCTCCCCCACATCCGTTTGCGGTTGCAATGGCGGCAATAAGTAAAACAATTATTAGTTACCATCGCCAGACAACGATTATGGTAACGATGCACCAGATTCGGAACAGGCATAGCCTCATCTTCTCCGAGGGGATCCGCCACACCGCCGAGAGAAAAATTTACTTCTCTGAGATCCGGAAAACACTGTAACCGGAGGGGGTCGTTCTTATCTGCCACGTCCATTAGAGAAAGATAGTAAGGGGTTATAGAAAGATGGTAACATCCGATGACAGCACTGATTTCTCTCAAAGCGGAAAGGGGCATGTTAAGCACACGGGCCAATTGAGCACTGGTGTAAATCCGGTTTTTACATTGCCATTTCCAGTCATGCCAGTGGTCTGCCATGACCTCTTCTGTTTTTAATGAGATGGTATTATCTATTATCAATCTAAAACCTTTATGGTTGAAACAAATTTTTGAGCACGCTTTTTATAAACTTTCCAAAGCTCTCTTCCGCATCCCTTATGTCATTCAGGGCAGCCGTAAATGTTCGCTCTCTACCACAATCTTTTACAACAGAAAAGAAAATATCACAACATGTCCCCTAACTTTCCATAATTTCCCTTAAAATCTATGTCTTAAAGAAAGTATTTGCTTTGTAGGGGAATATTTTGTATTTATAAATTATCTACTTTTACCGCAATTAAGGGAGATTGAATATATGGATAAATTATCCGGAGAAGAACTCAAGACACTTATTAAGGCCCGTAAGGAGTGGTGTATCTCAATTTTTATGCCTACCCACCGGGCAGGTGTGGAAATACAGCAAAATCAGATCAGACTCAGGAACCTGCTACGTGAGGCTGAGGAAAGATTAATGGCCGGCGGCCTTAGGGCCTCAGAGGTAAAAGCCTTGCTGGAACCTGCCCAGGGACTCTTAGGTAATGTCCTTTTCTGGCGTAATCAGAGCGATGGTCTTTGCCTCTTTCTATCACCCGACTTTTTTCGTTTTTACTGCCTTCCTCTGGATTTTGAGGAATTGATCGTTATTACAGACCACTTTCACATTAAATCTCTTCTGCCAAGCTTAAGGGGAGACGCGCGTTTCTATGTTCTGACCCTCAGCCAGAACGACGTCAAGCTTCTCGAAGGTACCAGACATAGCGTCAGAGAGATTAATCTTGGAACTATCTCTAAAAGTCTTGCCGAGGCCCTTCAGTACGACGTGCCGCAAAAAGAGGTCCGTTTCCATTCTACAAAATCAGGTAGCGGCGAACGCTCAGTAATGGTATCCGGGCATGGTACAAGTGTGGAGGATGGTAAGGATAATATTCTAAAATACTTTCGTCAGATCGATAGAGGACTGCAAGATTTTATGAAAGAACAACAGGTACCTCTCGTACTGGCAGGTGTAGATTATCTTTTTCCGATTTACAAAGAGACAAATACCTATCCCCATCTTATGGAGGAAGGCATTGGAGGAAATCCGAGAGGAATAAGTGCGGAACAGTTGCATGCACAGGCATGGGAGATCGTGGAACCATGGTTTCAAAAGGCCGAGAACGATGCGCTTGCTCAGTACAGGCAATCTTCAGGAACGGGACTAACCTCCAACGACATTGAAGAAATAATTCACGCTGCCTTTCATGGAAGGATAGGCTTGCTGTTCGTTGCCATAGGCCACGAGCAATGGGGAATAGTTGACCCCGAAACCGGTAAAGCGCATCTGCAAGAAAATATGGAACCAAGAAACGAAGATCTCCTTGACTTTGCTGCCATTCAGACCTTCCTAAACGGTGCTGCCGTCTTTGCCCTTCCCCCGGAGAGAATGCCCGACGGTGTATCGCTGGCGGCTGTATTTCGCTATTGAAAATCAGTAATCTAAAGGAAATACCGCTTGCAAAAGAAATATCTTTTCTTTTTCGTAACCACAGTACCGATTATTCTTCTCGATCAGATAACGAAGGCATATATCAGTTCAACTATGCCTCTCCATGAATCTTTCGTTGTCATCGAGGGCTTCTTCAATATCACATATATCAGGAATCCAGGTGCGGCCTTTGGTTTTCTGAGATGCGCCTCTCCTGCCTTTCGTCATATCTTCTTCCTTTCGGCAGGAACGATAGCTCTTTTGCTGATTCTCTATTACATACGGAAAAGCAGGGAGTTGCCTCTCACATTTGCCCTTTCACTGATCCTGTCCGGTGCTGTGGGGAACCTTATTGACAGGGTTCGTTTCGGAGATGTTGTTGATTTTCTTGATGTTTACATAGGCACTTATCACTGGCCCGCCTTTAATGTCGCTGATTCAGCGATCTCCATAGGAGCCACTATTCTGATTTTAATAATTCTTAAACAGAAAAAGGAATAAAAGAGAAGTACCTTTACGCGAAGCATGGCATGCATGGCCGCAAACATTTTTGAGTGCAGATGGACGTAATTTTCAAAGCCCTCTGTACTTGGACATACAAATGCAAATGTAGCCGGCGTTTCAATGGAAGCAAATTGTTTGATTTTGGGCTTTACAAAAACCGGCTTTAATAATATTTTCTAAATCACGTTAGCGGAAGGAAAGACCTATGGCAGAAAGAGAAGTACCGGATCGTTTCTATGACATCCTGATCGTGGGCGGGGGACCGGCAGGGCTTACGGCAGGCCTCTATGCGGCAAGGGCTTCTCTAAAAGTACTCCTCGCCGAAGGTGCTACTTCAGTAAGCCAGATTACCACCACCGATATGATCGAGAATTATCCTGGTATTCCTGAGGAAATCAGCGGTTTCGAACTAATAGAAAGGTTTAAAAAACAGACCAGTCAGTTTGGTCTGGAGATTACTTCAGGAGATGTCGCATCTATTGCAAAAAAAAGATTAGGTAATAAGGAAGGATGGCAAGTTACGGTAGGGGACAGCGCCTATGATACACTCTCCGTAATTATGGCAACGGGAGCAAATTGGCGGAAGCTGGGAATTCCCGGAGAAGATTCCTTCCTTGGAAAAGGTGTTTCGTACTGCGCGACCTGTGACGGCCCCCTCTATAGGAACAAAGAAGTGTTGGTCATCGGCGGGGGGGACACGGCCCTTCAGGAAGCCATTTTTCTCGCCAAGTTTGTCGGGAAGGTTACTATCGTTCACCGTCGTGATCGCCTGCGTGCCACGAGCATTCTCCAGAAGCGCGCTCTTGGTAACAGCAAAATTGAGTTCCTCTGGAATTCCGTTACCGAGGAAATATCAGGAAAAGAGTTCGTTGAAGGGGTGAAGATCAGAAATGTGCAGTCAGGCGAGACATTGGACATCCCTGCTGATGGAGTTTTTATCTTCATCGGTCTGATCCCCAATACCGATTTAGTTCGTGGGATAGTTGATTTTGATGAAAATGGCTATATTGTAGTGGACTCTCATATGAAAACCTCGACAGAGGGCATATTTGCCTGTGGCGACTGCATAAACAAACTCCTGCGGCAGGTAATTACAGCCTGCGGTGATGGCGCAACAGCCGCTTTTTCTGCTCAGCTCTACGTCGAATCACTGGAAGGAAAATCATATTAACCGTCATTTACTCATCAGCTAATCCCCTTTTCTAAAGAAAAACTAAGAAGGATAACGTGGAAAACTGGATCAATCTCTGGCAACAAATACCTGGCCATATAAACCCGAATATTTTTGAGATCGGCTCTCTTCAGATCCGCTATTACAGTCTGATGTATATAGTTGCCTTCTCACTTACATATCTGCTGGTCTCATACCGGATAAAACACGAAGGCTACGATTATAAACCGGAAATAATACAGGACTATTTTGTATGGGCCATAATTGGACTACTGATAGGCGCAAGAGTCGGGTATGTTTTGTTTTACAATTTCGACTACTACCTGGGACATCCTCTGGAGATTGTTCTCCCCTTCGAATTCACCGGTGGGTTTCGTTTTGTAGGTCTTACCGGAATGTCTTATCACGGTGGCGCTATCGGTGTCTTGACCGCATCCATTATTTTTTGCCGCAAATATCGGATAAATCTGTGGTATTTCGCCGATCTTTTATGCTCCGCAATCCCTCTGGGATACACCTTTGGCAGGATCGGTAATTTTATCAACGGTGAGCTTTTCGGCAGGGCCACAGATATGCCCTGGGGTATGTACTTCCCTCTGGATCCGACACACCAGCTTCGCCATCCATCTCAGCTTTATGAGGCTTTTTTTGAGGGAATCGTACTCTTCATTATACTATGGAGTATGAGAAAGAAAAACCTCTTCAACGGCTTTATGTCTGCCCTTTATTTGGCAGGTTATGGATTATTTCGTTTCTTTATTGAATTCTTCCGGGAACCGGACGCACAGTTAGGTTTTGTCTGGGGATGGTTGAGCCTGGGGCAGATACTATGTATTATAATGGTCGTGATAGGGATGGGCATCTTTTTTTATCCAAAGGAACAGAAATGTGGAGGGAAAAAGTTACGATAAATCAGAAAATTTTTTCTTGTTTTTTTATCAAAGATATGGTCAATTAGAAAAAACTGAAATTTGGGAAGAAACTGAAATTTGCACTAACTAATTTAACAAAGCATATTTGCTAACTTCGGGATAACAAGGAGGGCCTTTTGGATACCATCACCCTGACGATAAATGGAACCACGGTGAGTGGAAAAACAGGGATGACTATCCTTGCTCTTGCACGAGAAATGGGCATTCCTATCCCTACCCTCTGTCACAACCCATATCTGAAAGATATAGGGGCCTGCCGTATATGCCTTGTTGAAGAGGAAAACCGAAAGGTTCTTCTCCCCGCGTGTGTAACCGCGATCCAGCCCGGTATGGTCATCAAAACCGACTCCCCCTTGGTTTTGGAATGCCGCCGCATAGTGATAGATCTTCTTCTCGCGTCTCACCCTGAATCTTGTCTGGTCTGTGATAAGGGAAACCGTTGTCAGCTGCGTCAGATTGCCGGGGATCTGGGAGTAGGCCTGACAGATATGGATCCAATGCCCCAGTATTTCCCCTCAGAGGACAGAAATCCTTTCTTCAAGCGGGACATGAGCAAATGCGTTCTCTGTGCCAAATGTATTCGTGGAGACCAGGAACTGGTAGTGGAAGGCGTCCTCGATTACCTGAACCGTGGTTTCGAGGCCCGGCCCAGTACATTCCTCAATAAGCCCCTCGAAGAATCCGGATGCACCTTTTGCGGTACATGTCTCTCGCTTTGTCCCACAGGAGCCCTTACAGAGGTAGGGCTACCCTGGCCGGGGACGGGAACAAAGGTGAAACAAACCGTGTGTCCTCTCTGTGCCTGTGGTTGTTCTGTAGAACTGGAATCTGTGGACGGACACCTGATCCGGGTAAAACCACAGGGAGAAGGTTCCAGTAATGGCGTGACTCTCTGTGTTAAGGGACATTTCGGATTGGATTTCATTCATAGTCCTGAAAGATTACTTACCCCCCTGATACGTGAGGAAGGAAACTGGAGAGAAGCGTCATGGGAAGATACTTTGGCACTGGTAGCCCAATCCCTGAAAGCAATAAAGGATGAGGAAGGAGGAAACGCGATCGGATTTTTGGGTTCCTCCCGCCTGACCAATGAGGATAGCTACCTCTTCCAGAAACTTGCCCGATCTGTTTTCGGGTCTCACAATGTAGATAACGGAAGTCGTCTCTATGCTGCACCGGCATTCAATGTACTTCTCGATGCCCTGGGCCGGCCGGGAACGCTCAAACCTTTCAGCGAACTCGCGCGGGCGGATTTATTCCTTGTAGTAGGAGCTAATCCGGCAGAAACCGCTCCTGTCTTAAGCTACTACCTTAAACGGGCCATCCGTGATTCAGGAAGTCACTTGATTCTCATCGACCCCAGGAAAACACCTCTCGCCCGTTTTGCCGCCCTGCACCTTAGGCCGCGCTTGGGAGGCGACATGAGTCTTCTCCACGGTATCACTCAGATCATGCTTCAGGAAAATCTCTGGAATCAGGATTTTGTCCATACCCATACCGATGGCTTCGATCAGTGGAAGGATGGTTTTATAAACGGAGATCTGAAGGTTTTAGCCGAGCAGGCCGGTATAACATATGGAGAACTATACGATGCGGCCATGCTACTTGGTAAGGCTTCAAAAGTTCTCTGCATCTTCGGAGACGGGGTTACACAGCAGTCAGAGGGGGTAGCCCTGGTAAAAGCTTTGTCCAATTTAATGATCCTGAAGGGAGAATCAGAAGAATGGGGTGTCGGTATTCTCCCTCTTCTCAAGGAAAACAATGCCCTTGGTGCCTGGGGTATGGGATTGGCTACCGAATTCCTGCCCGGTTTTAAATCCCTGGAAACAGCCTCCGATCAAGCACCTGCAAGAAAAGGCCTGACGGCGCTTGAGATGATCAACGCCGCCGATGAGGGAAAACTCAGGGCTCTCTATATGGTGGGAGAAAATCCCCTGATTTCTTTCCCCGACCGTATCTGGCTTGAAAGAGCACTGTCGAGGATCCCCTTCCTGGTGGTACAGGACCTGTATCTTACCGAGACATCCAAGTTGGCCCATGTAATCCTCCCCGCAGCTTCTTTTGCTGAGAAGGAGGGAACGGTTATCAACCTCGAGGGGAAGATCCAGAGGATCAATGAGACATTTCAGCCTTTGGGTTCGAGCCTCCCCGATGGTGCAATATTCCGGCACCTGGGGGAAAAAATGGGACAGAGGATTGCCCCTGAGGAGATGATGGAACTCTGGGAGGAGATCGGAAGAGTAGCCCCCCTCTATAGTACCATCTCCTCAGATCTTTCTTTAAGGGGGGAAGGCAGTCTCACTTTCGGGCATGTTAAGCCAAGATTCCTCCCTCACCGGTTAGAAATACCGCAAAATCTGATGGAAGAAGATTTCCCCCTTTACCTTATGGCAGGTGCCGTCAGGCACCACCTCGGCTGGGGGACCCGTACCTGCCGATCTTCACGCCTCAAGAAACTGGATACCGAGGCTCACGTGAACATCTCTCCGGAGGAAGGAAAAGCCTTAGGTCTTAAGGAAGGTGACAAAATAAGGGTGCTTTCGAAACACGGGGAGATACAGACCATGATTAACTTTGATGCTGATCTGCCCCGGGGGGTGATCTTTGCTCCTCACGGGTATCCCGACAGAAGGGAAAACCTCCTCTTCGATCATCTTTGGGATAGCCGGACAAAATCACAACTCCATAAAGGTTGCGCCGTCAGAATTGAAAGGATTGCCAATGAACCAGCTAGAGACGATGCTCCCCAAGCTTAATGAGATTCTGAACCCTTACCGTTCTAATCCGGAGGCCCTCATCCCGGTTCTACAGGAAGTGCAGGAGGTCTTTGGTTATATTCCTCCGGAGACCATGCCTCACATTGCCGAGAGCTTAAAGCTTTTTCCCTCTCAAGTGCAGGGTGTCATCACCTTTTACTCCCAGTTTTATACGTATCCAAGAGGGAAAAACATCGTTACGGTCTGCCGGGGCACTGCCTGTCATGTCCGCGGGGGGACAGGGGTTTTACGGGTAGTGCAGCGGGAACTCAACCTCAAGGATGGCGAAACCAGTCCTGATTATAATTTTACCCTCGAAACAGTGGCCTGTCTTGGCGCCTGCGCTCAGGCACCGGTAATGGTAGTTAACCGCAATTACTATGGGAAAATGAATCCTAAGAAGATAGAGACGATTTTGAATTCTTATAGATAGAGGGGCCTGCATGGAAAGATTAAAAAGTTCGAAAGACTTGCTCAACTTCCGACAGGAATTGATACAACAGATAGACCCTGCCAAGCCCTGCGTGATGATCTGCGGAGATACAGGGTGCATTGTCCGTGGAGTTGAGGAAGTAATTGACGCGTTTACGAAAGAGATTGAAAGACAGGGCCTTAAAGACAAGATCGACATCAAAAGAACAGGTTGTCATGGATTTTGCGAACGCGGTCCCCTGGCGGTAATTCTCCCTGAAGAGATACTATACCAGCAGTTGACCAAGGAAGATGTACCGGAAATCGTCAAGGAAACCCTCATAAAAAAGAATGTCATCGGAAGATTGCTCTATACCCACCCGGTAACGGAAAAGAAAATAATCTATGAGCATGAGGTCCCATTCTACGAAAAACAGAAAAGAAATGTCTTAAGTGATAATGGACGGATTGATCCTACAAAGATTGAAGACTATATCGCCCGTGACGGATATGGAGCCATAAGCCGGGCTCTTTCCTCAATGACCCCTGAAGAGGTCATTGATTGCGTTGAAAAAGCGGGGCTGCGCGGCCGGGGAGGTGCAGGCTTTCCCACGGGAACCAAATGGCGTTTTACCCGGCAATCTCCGGGAGAAGAGAAATATCTGATTTGCAACGCCGACGAAGGAGACCCGGGGGCCTTCATGGACCGCAGTGTACTGGAAGGGAATCCTCACCTCGTTCTGGAAGGAATGCTCATCGCCGCATATGCCATGGGAAGCACGGAGGGGTATATCTATGTCCGGGCAGAGTACCCTCTCGCCACAAAACGCCTGAAGATCGCCATTAACCAGGCCGAAGGTCTTGGTCTTCTTGGATCAAAGATACTGGGTACAGATTTCTCCTTTTACATCAAGATAAAAGAGGGCGCCGGTGCTTTTGTCTGCGGGGAGGAGACAGCTCTCATCGCCTCTGTGGAAGGTAAAAGAGGCATGCCCCGTATCCGTCCCCCTTTTCCTGCTCAGTCCGGTCTGAAAGGAAAGCCTACCTGTATTAATAATGTGGAGACCTTTGCCAATGTCAGGTCCGTAATCCTTAATGGGTGGGAATGGTACTCAAATATCGGGACAGAGAAAAGCAAGGGGACAAAGATATTCTCTCTCACCGGACGGATCAATAACACCGGTTTGGTGGAAGTGCCCATGGGTACCACACTAAGGGAGGTTATCTTTGATATCGGCGGAGGTATTCCGAAGGGCCGTAACTTCAAGGCCGCCCAGATGGGAGGGCCTTCAGGCGGGTGTGTCCCCGCTCGTTTTTTAGACCTGCCCATAGATTACGACTCTCTGCGGGAAATAGGCTCAATGATGGGATCCGGGGGGCTTATCGTCCTGGATGAGAACACCTGCATGGTGGATCTCGCCCGTTTTTTCCTCACCTTCACCCAGGATGAGTCATGCGGCAAATGCGCCCCCTGCCGACTTGGAACCCTTCAGATGCTCAAGATCCTCACCCGCATTACCAGGGGAGAGGGAAGAGAAGGAGATATCGAACGTCTCCAGAAGATCGGCGAAGCCGTGAAAAAGAGTGCTCTATGTGGCCTGGGACAAACATGTCCCAATCCTGTGCTCTCTACCCTGACCTATTTCAGGGAAGAGTATGAAGCCCACATCAAAGAGCATAAGTGTCCGGCAGCAGTATGCGATGCCATGGTTATCTCAGCTTGTCAACATACCTGTCCTGCCGGTATTGATGTCCCTTCCTATGTGACCCTGATTGCCCAGGGGAAATACGTTGAAGCCACGGAACTGATACGAGAGAGAAACCCCTTTCCTGCCATCTGTGGGCGGATATGCAGCCATCCCTGTGAGTTCAAATGCCGGAGGGGAGAACTGGATGCACCGGTAGCCATCAAGTCCTTAAAACGCTTTGCTGCCGATTGGTACTTTGAAAACGTCGGTGAACCGCCTTCTCCCTTTCCCGTAACCAGACAAGAGAGAGTGGCCATTGTTGGGGCCGGGCCGGCAGGGCTTTCCTGTGCCTATTTTCTTGCTAAGACAGGATACCAAACCACTGTTTTCGAGGCCCTGCCGGTAGCAGGAGGAATGTTAGGCGTAGCTATCCCGGACTTCAGGCTCCCCAAAGAGGTAATTGAAGAAGAGATCGCCCACATCCGGGCCAGGGGAGTGGAAATCCGCTACAATACACCCATCAATACAAACTATACGGTAGATGACCTCAAGAAAGAGGGCTATGCCGCGGTCTTTATCGCTGCCGGAGCACAGCGAAGCAGTCAGTTAGGGATACCAGGAGAGGTAGAGGGCCTGGAGGGATTACTTTATGGCTTGAGATTTCTTGTCGATGTCAAGGTAGGAAGGCCTGTTTCTGTAGGGGAAAAGGTGGGAATCATCGGCGGTGGTAATGTAGCAATGGATTCTGCCCGTACAGCGCTTCGTCTGGGTGCCAAAGAAGTGCATGTCTTCTATCGTCGTACACCGGAAGATATGCCGGTTACAGAAAGTGAATACCAGGAGGCTATTGAAGAAGGAATTCAGTTTCACTTTCTCGTCAGTCCGACACGCATTGTAAGCGAAGGCTGGAAGCTTAAAGGTATACATTGTATCCGGATGTCTCTGGGAGAGACGGAAGCCTCCGGCCGCCGCAGGCCTATCCCTGTCGAAGGATCGGAATTCTTTGTGGAACTGCATACTCTGATCCCCTCGGTGGGACAGGCCCCCGATTTAAGTTTTCTACCACCGGACAGTAAGCTGGAACGGGCGCGCTGGGGAACTCTCCAGGTGGATCCAAACAGCTTGTCCACAAACGTTCCCGGGATATTTGCCGGCGGAGACTTTGTTACGGGGCCGACTTATCTGATCCATGCTATCGCTGCAGGACGGCGTGCCGCCCTGGCCATCGACAAATACCTCAGAAAAGATACATCCCGTATTGAAATCAGGGATGAAAAGGTCCATGTGGTTGACGATGTACACCTCGCTGCCGGAGAAGAGATGGTAGAGATGAAACCCCGTCAGAAGGTCCCTGCTCATCGTCCGGAAGAAAGGATTCGAGATTTTCGGGAAATTGAAAAAGGTTTTTCCGAGAAACAGGCGAAGGAAGAAGCCGCACGCTGTCTCCGGTGTGATCTGGAAAGATAGACAAGATTATAATAATTCAAGCAGTCTGAGAACTATAAAAAATTAAAGGAGTGCTCCATGATTCGGTCCATTACAAGGCAAAAGAGTATGGAGGAAATAGAACGTTTACTGGGAGACTATACCCGGGTTTTCATTATCGGATGCGGGACATGCGTAACTCTCTGCCGTACCGGCGGGTTACCGGAGGTTTTGCAGATGAAAGAACAACTGGAAGCCGCAAACCGATTAGTGACCGGATATCTAATCCTTCCAGTGGCCTGTGATGAAATTACCCAGGAAATACTGGCCGCAAACCAATCGGTTATCTCCGAAGCCCAAGCACTTCTGATCATGACATGTGCTTTTGGAGTTCAGACCGTAGCGACAAGGATGGAAACAACTGTGATACCCGCGCTGGATACCCTTTTTATCGGGAAGGAACGGGGTCTGGGTGAATTCCATGAGGTCTGCACCCAGTGTGGAACCTGTATCATCGGCGAGACAGGGGGGATATGCCCGGTCACCACCTGTCATAAGGGTCTTGTCAATGGTCCCTGCGGGGGTACCAAGGATGGAAAATGTGAAATTGATCCGCAAAAGGACTGCGCATGGACATTAATTTATCAGCGCCTGAAGGGCCTGGGAAACATTGATCTCATGCGGAGGTATCAGGGACCTAGAAATCATCAGGTGGTTCCCCACCCGGGAGCCTTTTCAGTCCCCCGGGAAGAAAGGAGCATCTAAGCCATGGCCATAAGCTTCAAAGAGACTTTAGCCTCCGGAAAGTTTGTCGTTACCAGTGAAGTTGGTCCGCCCAAGGGGACAAATCTGGAAAAGACGATCCATCATATCGCCCTCTTGAAAGACTGTGTAGATGCGATAAATCTTACCGATCACCAGAGTTCAGTCATGCGCTACCCCTCTTTGGGAGGTGCACTTTTAGTAAAGGAACAGGGTGGAGAGCCCATCCTCCAGATGACCTGCCGGGATCGGAACAGATTGGCTCTCCAGGCTGACCTTCTCTTTGCCTATAGCCGGGGAATACAAAATGTCCTCTGCCTGACCGGAGATTCGGTAGTGGTAGGAGACCACAAAGAAGCGAAAGGAGTTTTTGATTTAGATTCCTCACAGCTTCTGGCAACTATACGTATACTCGAACAAGGTAAAGACTTAGGGGGAAACGACCTGGACGGAGCGGTGTCGTTCTGTGCCGGGGCTATCGTGACCCCGGAGGCCAATCCCCTGGAACCTCAGTTAATCAAATTTGAAAAGAAGATAGAGGCTGGGGCAGAGTTCATCCAGACTCAGGCCGTCTACGACCTGGATAAATTCAGGGATTTTATGTCTTACGCCCGTCAATTCCCGGTAAAGATCCTGGCGGGCATTATTCTTCTCACATCAGCACCCATGGCCCGTTACATGAACAAAAATGTGCCTGGTGTAAGGGTTCCCCAGTCTCTCATTGATGAAATGGCCACCGCCCCCAAGGGAAGCGCTCTAGCCAAAGGGATTGAAATAGCCGGGCGTATGATACGTGAGATCAGGGAGAAAAAGATCTGCGACGGAGTCCATGTCATGGCTATCGGAAAAGAGGAGATAGTGCCGGAGATTTTAAAAGAAGCAGGACTTTAGCCCCGCCCGGATCGCGGGGAACATGTCTGTATCCCGGCTGAAAAGCAAAGGGGGTGCTTTAGATGCACCCCCCGTTCTATTGGCGGCCCTTTGAAAAAAAATACATTATACCTGGTACTTGAAAGAAAGGTTAATTCTTGCCCGGTAATTAGTAATTTTCCCTCCCTCGAGGGTTGCGTCAAGTTTGACAACTTCAGCAATCCTAAGGTCGGTAAGACTTTTTCCTGCAGTTGTAACGGCATTTTGTACCGCATCTTCCCAAGAAGTTTTGCTTGCTCCTACGATCTCAATAATTTTGTAAGTGCTGCTGTCTGGCATAATCTGTCTCCTTTCTTAGCGTTAAAGTTAACGGTTAGGGCCACCATGTTCGATTGTTTCAAGCTATGCCTGGAAAACAACCTTCTATCTGTATCATAATCCCATAGAAAGCAGGGTATGTCAACCTAAATCCACTATCTTAATTTACATGGGCTGGTTTTCGTGCCTGTCAGTTACTTTTGTTTCAAATTGTTTTTACAGACTTTTCCAAAAATGAAATGTTCGGCAAGTTGCTTCAGACAAATAGTGCTCTTATTCTGACTTCAGACTCCTCTCCTGCGGCACTCGTATATCATGATAGCTCCTGCCTGCGGCAGGCTTAAAGACTCTGCATTCCCCGCCCCGGGGATGCACCACAGTTCATCGGTCATCTCCACTATCTCTTCCGGCAGGCCGTGAGTTTCAGAACCGAGAAGAAGGGCTGCCCCGTGGTAACATGGATGGGGGGGGATACCCCTTCGGACGTGACTACCCACAAGTAAGCAGTGTTCTTTGATCTTGGGCAAAGCCTCCAGAAAGTTGACACCGGTGACAATGTTGAGGTGAAAAAAGCTGCCCATGGCGGAGCGCACTACCCGAGGATTAGTAAAATCCACCGAACCGGTACTGAGGACGATCGTCCTGATGCCGAACCAGTGGGCCGTCCGCATAATAGCACCAAGATTAGCGGGATTATTGATCTGATACAGCAGCAAGAGATATTCTGTCCCTGGCAGAGGGATATCGGAAATATCACCAGAAACCGGTATAGTGGCCAGGGCCATTATACCTTCCGGTCCTTTATCCTGACTTAGGTTTGACCACTCTTTTGCCGACAGACCATAAACTTCTATATCTTCCGGAATATTAGACAGGAAAGTCTGCCATTGTTCCCGCTTCTCCTCCATTACCAGGAGCGCTTTTGTTTCCCAGGTGCTTTTCAGTAACTCCTGCACAACCTTGAATCCTTCCGCAAGCAAGAGGCCCTCTTGCCGGCGATATTTAGGCAGCTCCAGCTTTTTCCAGAGCTTAAGTTGTGACTTGATTGGGGTAAGTACAGTGGTAGTCATACTTTGGCCCGGTAATGCAAGAAGAATAAATTCGTAGCTAACCCCCCCATCATTTACCGTAATGGAGTCTGGTCCGAATCGCAGGGACCGAGGATTTTCCATGCTATCTTCTCAATGAGACAAGAGTCTTTGGATCATGGGAAAGAAAAGATATTATTTCGTATATTGAAATGCCCTTTATTGTCAATAAAAATTCCCCACAGTTCACATCAAAAAAAGAATAAATCCTTGTTGACCCCGTAAAATCATGATGGTAGAGTTTTTTGAAACAACAAGAACTATCATCTCCGAGGTGATCGTATTTCAGATATTCTTGAATTATTTTTCGTTTTAGTTTAATGTTATACAGTAATTTTGGAGGAACGCGGTTGCTTCTTATCTGTGAAACCCTTGCAAAACAGCAAAAATTGGATTCAAAGGAAGCAAATTAGAGATTTTTGCACCATGCAGTAGTGATATAGTTTTGGCAAAGACGATATATGAGCCCGTAAACATGAGCTATACTTTTGCAGCGAAGTAAGACGTGCATGGGTGAAAAAGGTTTTTGAGTGCCGATGGATACAATTTTTAAAGCTTTCACTTTAGATGACTCCTGGGAGAAATATCTCCACCATTTGCAGAAATAAAAAAGGAATGACAAGAAAAAAGCATGAATGATCAAATAAAATGTGCAGATACCAAAGAGCTTGAAGAAGAACTCCTTATCCGCAAGGCATTGCTGGATATTATCAATCGCATCCACGCTGCTCAGAACATAAAACAGATTCTTGTGGATCTTAGAGAGGGTATCTTAAACCTCTTCAATGCCCATTCCCTTACCATCTATGTCGTAGACCGATTGAGGAATGAGATTTACTCCATGATTCTTGCGGGGGCTCAGTTAAAAGAGATCAGGGTACCCATCAGTAACAAGAGCATTGCCGGGCACGTAGCCAATACAGGAAAGACTGTTAACATAGCAGATGCCTACGACAATGATGAACTAAAAAGTATCGATAAAGAACTTACCTTTGATTATAGCTGGGATAAAAAATCCGGTTTCAGGACCAGACATATACTCACCGCTCCTATTTTCCATAACAATACGCTCATGGGAGTTATACAGATCCTGAATAAGAAGGGAGGGGGTAATAGATTTTCCGAAGAAGAGCAGAATTTTCTTCAGGAGATGGCTGAAGTTCTTGGCCTTGCTTTTCACAACCAGCAAAGGTTTGCCAGAAAGAGGAGAACGAGATTCGATTACCTTGTAAGCCGTGACTTACTGAAAGACGAAGATTTGGAAAGGGCGTGGGGGGAAGCGAGGGAAAAAAAAGAGTCTATAGAAGCCTTCCTGATGAACAAATGCAACATTCCGAAAGAAGAAATGGGAAGGTCTTTCGAAGAATTTTATCGCTGTAACTTTGTACCATTTAATGACAAGCACCCTATTCCAGGCGATCTGCTGAAAACCTTAAAGAAAGATTTTCTCCTTCGTGAGCTCTGGGTCCCCATTGGTAAAAAAGATGGGAATATTCATGTCCTTGTTGATGATCCTAATAATATCCTGAAACGGGATATGATTGAAAGTCTTTTAAAAACAAAAGCTACCAAATATGACGTGTCCCTGACGGAGGATATAAGAAAATTTATCCATTACTTTTTCCAGTCTCCCGGAGATGAGTCATCCTTCACTGACCTCCTGGGAAAGCTTGAAGATGAAGATGAGATTGAGGAGGAAGAAGATGGAGAGATTGTTACAGAATCAGACAGTGTGATCATGCAACTAGTCAATAAGATTATCAACGATGCTTATAAACGACGGGCCTCGGATATCCATGTTGAACCCAATGTGGACAAGAAAAATGTAGAAATTCGTTACAGGGTTGACGGCGACTGTGCCCTTTATCAAACTGTTCCTTACAATTACAGAGCCGCAATTGTATCCAGAATAAAGATCATGTCTAATTTAGATATTACAGTCAAAAGAATCCCTCAGGACGGAAAGATAAAATTCAAGAGATCCGCGGGAGACGAAATCGAACTCCGTGTAGCAACGATACCGACACAGGGAAATGTTGAGGATGTAGTTATGCGTATTCTGGCCAAGGGGGAAACCATGCCCCTTGAAGCCATGGGGATGTCAGAGAGAAATAGTGTTGAGTTTTCAAAGATTCTCGAAAAGCCCTACGGAATAATCCTCGTAGTAGGACCCACAGGATCCGGTAAAACCACAACTCTCCATGCAGCGCTGCACCACATCAATAAACCGGACAGAAAGATCTGGACGGCAGAAGATCCTGTGGAAATCACCCAGTATGGATTAAGGCAGGTACAGGTACAGCCCAAGATCGGTTTTGACTTTGCCGCTGCCATGCGTGCCTTCCTCCGGGCAGATCCGGATGTCATTATGGTCGGTGAGATGAGAGATTTTGAAACCGCCAAAACCGGTGTCGAGGCCTCTCTAACCGGGCATCTCGTTTTCAGTACCCTCCATACCAATTCCGCTCCGGAGACTGTCGTCAGGCTCCTCGACATGGGCATAGACCCCCTGAATTTCGCCGACGCCCTCCTCGGTATCCTGGCCCAGAGACTCGTAAGAACGCTCTGCAAAAAATGCAAAGAGGCCTATCATCCAACAATTGAAGAATACTACGATATTGCTGAAATCTTTGGCCAGGAACTATTCGCCGGACTGAATATCCCCTACACGGATGATTTTACACTATATCGGCCAAAGGGTTGCGACGCCTGTGATAAATCGGGATATAAGGGGAGGATGGGCATTCATGAACTCCTTGTCGGGACAGACGAAATTAAACGATTAATCCAGAAACATGCAACTGTCGAGGAGATGCTTGGTATAGCGATTTCTCAGGGCATGACCACCCTCCTTCAGGACGGCATTTTGAAGGCTATGCAGGGATTAACAGATGTCAAGCAGGTGCGCAGAGTGTGCATCAGGTAGATGACACATTATTTCCTTCCCTTATCTATTCTATCTCTCCATTTGGCAAGCAGGTTCAGTGCCTCAAGGGGTGTCATATCCATAACGTTCATGCCCTTCAATTCAGCAATTATCATATTCTCATCACCCATAAATAGACTCAACTGCCCTCTGCCTTTATTGATTGCCTTCTTGCCCCGGGCAATCTTTGGTATTCCGATCTCGTCAAGTTCCCCCTTTTCGAGATTTTCAAGAATTTCCCTTGCCCGCAGGATCACCTCATCAGGAACACCGGCAATCCTCGCCACGGCAATACCGTAGCTCCGGTTAGTTCCTCCCTCCATAATCTTCCTGAGAAAGATGATACTATTTCCCCACTCCTTGACGGCAATATTGTAATTTTTTACCCCGCTTTTAGTGATGGCCAGATCGGTAAGCTGATGGTAGTGAGTGGCAAAGAGTGTCCGGGCCTGTTTCGTATCGTGGATGTATTCCGCTACCGCCCACGCAATACTGAGGCCGTCAAACGTACTGGTTCCCCGCCCAACCTCATCAAGAATAATAAGGCTTCTTGAGGTGGCATTTTTCAGGATACCGGCCACCTCATTCATCTCCACCATAAAGGTGCTCTGTCCCTTCGCCAGGCTGTCCGCGGCTCCTATACGGGTAAATATTCTGTCCGCTACACCAATATGTGCCTTCGCTGCCGGCACAAAGCTCCCCATCTGGGCAAGCACTACGATCAAGGCAACCTGCCTTATATAGGTGGATTTTCCCGCCATATTGGGGCCAGTGATTACAAGCAGACGATTCCTATCCAGCTCCAGAAAGGTATCATTAGGCACGAAGCCATCCGGAAGGGGCATCCTTTCCACAACGGGATGACGGCCATCCGTGATCTCAATCCTGCCCCCTTCGTCCACAGTGGGACAGATGTAGTTATATTTCTCCGCTACCTCTGCAAGTGATACAAGGGCGTCCAGTTCGGCAATATGTGAAGCGGTTGTTTGAATCCTTCTGATCTCCTGCCCTATCCGGTCTCTGATCATAACAAAGAGGTTGTACTCTTTTTCTTTGCGAAGATTTTCCGCATTGAGAACAGTGTATTCATACCCTTTCAATTCCTGATTAATGTAGCGCTCGGCATTAACAAGAGTCTGTTTCCTGATATAATCATCAGGAACAAGTCCGGCATTCGCCCTGGTGACTTCTATATAGTAACCGAACACACTGTTGAACCCTACCTTGAGAGAGTTGATGCCGGTTCTCTTACGTTCCTTTTCTTCAAGGACGGCGATCCACTGCTTCCCATCCCGCATCACCGAGATCAGTTCATCAAGTTCCTGATCGTACCCCTCTTTAATGATGCCACCATCACGGAGGGTAAGAGGAGGATCTTCCACAATAGATTTTTCGATCAGCCCAAGGATGTCGGGCATTTCATCAATGCCGGCATAAATTGAAGTGATTAGAGACGACTCCAGTTCACGAAGCGTTGACTTGATCTCCGGCAGAACCTGCAGGGAAGTCTTCAGGGCAACCAAATCCCGGCCATTGGCAACCCCCATGGATATCCTGCTTCCCAGTCTTTCCAGATCATATACCTGCCTTAAAGACTTTCGGAGGCTTTCTCTTAATAAATGCTGTCCCTTGATCTCAGATAATGCAGAAAGTCTTTCCCTGATCTTTTCCGGGACTGCAAGCGGATAATTAAGCCACCACCGAAGTCTCCGGGCACCCATGGAAGTTACCGTCTCATTAAGGACCCGGAAGAGAGTTCCCTGCTTACCGTCACCGGCAATGGTGGTAAATAACTCGAGATTATATTTGGCGGTCTCATCAAGTATGAGGTAGCCATCTGTCTTGTACCATTGGATATCGTTAATATGGCGGGGAGTATTCTTCTGCGTCTCCTCCACATAGAGAAGTATTGCCCCGGCAGCGGCAACCATGGCCGGATGTTTCTCCGCCTCTATCTGTTTCAACTGGTCGCCGGAAAAATATTCCTGCAACCGTGTCAGAGCATCATCATGATCAAAGTACTCGGGAGCGAAATAATTGATCCGGCACCGGCTCGTCCCGTGCAGAAAGGCCTTCAGAAAACTGCCCTCCCTGTCGTTCTCCTGAACGATAACTTCGCGAAAATCAAGACCTGAAACCTCGTTCAGAAAAAAGTCCCTGTCGCGGGATTCGGTCACCCGAAACTCGCCGGTCGAAATATCGAGAAAGGCCATGCCAAAAACACCAGCTGTCCCTCCCAGGGTCAGGGCCGCCAGAAAGTTATTTTCACCGGTCGCAAGATTATCGTTGTCCACGACAAGCCCGGGGGTAACAATACGTACCACTTCCCTTTTCACAACTCCCCTGGCGTTCTTTGGGTCTTCCATCTGCTCACAGATAGCCACCTTGAATCCACTATTGATGAGTTTTGAGATATACGTTGAGGCGGCATGGTAAGGGAAACCGCAAAGAGGGATGCTATCCTCCTTTCCCTTGTTCCTCGAAGTCAAGGTAATATCCAGCACCTTCGCTGCAGCGACGGCATCTTCAAAGAACATCTCGTAGAAATCGCCCATTCTGAAGAGAAGTATGCAGTCCTTATGCTGCTCTTTAATCTCTACGTACTGTTTCATGGCCGGCGTCAAATCCATCAAACACACAGACTCCATTTTTTATTTTAAGGGAGAGCTTTAAAAATTGTATTCACCAGCGCTCAAAAATCTTTTTCGACCATGCGCGCGTCTCGCTTCACTGCAAAGGAACAACTTGCGCTTGCACACTCAGACATTGCCTTTGCCGGCACTGCGCTGCGCTGCGACGGCATGGTACCCCGGAAAATTGTTAATTCGCGCTTTCTAAATCCAATTTTCACTATTTTGAAAAGGTCTCCAAGGTTATTTCCTAATTAGGTTTCGAACTCAATATTAAGTTTTATTAACATGTTACCTGTAAATTTTCAAGTGTCTGGGGCACCTGATATACCCTGTCTCAATGTTGTGCATCGCTGCGTGCATTTGACTTAACACACTAAAAAGATTATAACATGAAAAATGTTCCCTTTCTCTATGGAATCTATAAATGGAAAGTGACGATATATTTATCCGGCTTGCCCTTGAAGAGGCAAGGCTGGCCTATGCAAAAGGAGAAATTCCTGTCGGTGCGGTGCTCACCTCCGGTGAAACAATCCTGGCAAAAGCTCATAACAACTCTATCTCAATGAAAGACCCTTCCGCCCATGCCGAGATTCTGGCTATGCGGAAAGCGGCGGAAATAACAGGCAATTACCGTCTTGTGGGAACAACACTGTATGTTACGCTGGAGCCATGTATCATGTGCGCCGGAACGATTATACAAGCCAGAATATCCAGGCTTGTCTTTGGTGCCAGTGATCCTAAAGCGGGGGGTGTGGTTTCCCTTTACAGGCTTCTTTGTGACAAGCGACTGAATCATGTGGTAGAGGTTGCAGAAGGTATCCAGAGGGAGGCGTGTACCGAAATTTTAAGTAGATTTTTTCGCGAAAAGAGGAGATAATTATATGTTGTGATCTCGTTTTCATGAGAAAAACTGCGGAGAGATACCGAAGTGGTCATAACGGGATCGACTCGAAATCGATTTGGGGGCCATAAGCTCTCACGGGGGTTCGAATCCCCCTCTCTCCGCCATTGGGTATAAAATGGCGGTAATTACCAACAGCCATTGGCCTGCATATAAAAATAATGAACTGACACGGAGAGATGTCCGAGCGGCTGAAGGAGCACGACTGGAAATCGTGTGTATGCCCATCAAGGTGTATCGGGGGTTCGAATCCCCCTCTCTCCGCCATTAATGTTCATGATTGATTTGATAGCCGGGTCCCGCACAACGGAGGATTGCAAACCCCGTCAGATCCGGAAGGAAGCAGCGGTAGCAAGACCAACGTGTGTTGCGGTTAAACCTGGCTATCTCTATAAGAATCGTGATTGTGTGGCATAGGGGGGGCAACCCTGGCCTGAACAGTCACAAATTGCCAGTCTGTGAGTTGGATTGGTCAACGTGCCTTTTTTTGTTAATATGATTTTTAAGTCCCAAAACTCTCTTGCTTTAATTTTGGCCCCTTCGTATTTACTCAGTGTAAACTTCGGGAAAAATCTTTTGTGACACTTTTAGAGAGAGTCAGGAAACTGTCGTTCAGACAATAATTGGAAAAAGCTATGAAATACATTGTCCTCGCCCGAAAATGGAGACCGCAGATCTTTGAAGATGTTGTAGGGCAGGAACACGTGGTTAAGACTCTGAGAAATGCCATTATACAGGACCGCATAGCCCATGCCTTCATCTTCAGCGGACCGAGGGGGACAGGCAAGACATCGGTAGCCCGCATCATGGCCAAAGCCCTGAATTGCGAAAAGGGACCAGCATCGATTCCTTGCAATACCTGCGCCAATTGCAGGGAAATCACGGACGGCATATCCATGGATGTCCGGGAAATAGACGGGGCATCCAACAGGGGTATAGACGAGATAAGGGAGCTTAGGGAAAGTGTTAAATTCTTTCCCGCATCGTCTCGTTATAAAATCTATATAATTGATGAAGTACACATGCTGACCAGAGAGGCATTCAATGCCCTCCTGAAAACCCTTGAGGAACCACCGCCGCATGTGATTTTTGTATTTGCTACCACGGAAATCCATAAAGTTCCGGCGACTATTCTTTCCCGATGTCAGTGCTTTGACTTCAGAAGGATACCTGTCAGGCTGATTACGGATAACCTGAAACGAATCGCCGAGGCGGAGAGCATTCATATCAGCGAAACCATCCTGACCTGGATCGCCGAAGCAGGAGACGGAAGCATAAGGGATGCTCAGAGCATCTTTGATCAGGTTATATCCTATGCCGGTTTTGACATCAAAGAAAGCGATGTGGAAGAACTGCTCGGCAGGACGGATAGACGCTTTCTTTTCAAACTTTCCGAGGCGGTTTTGAAGAGAAACACCGCCGGGTGTCTGGAGATAATTGATGAGGCATACTACGCCGGCGTGGACATGAAATACTTTTACCAGACACTGCTTGGCCATTTCCGAAATTTGCTTCTCACCATGATCACCGGCGACGCCAAAGCGCTGCTCGACCTTGCCGATGATGAAATAGTAAAACTGAAGGCCCAGACAGAGGGAGTATCACGACAGACCCTGCAGCACCTGCTGGACATACTGATGGCCGAGGAGGAAAATGTAAGGAAAAGTTACAATGCACGGCTGAACATCGAAGTAATCCTTATAAGAATGGCCTACCTTGAACCTATGATACCTATCGACGAGATCCTGGCGAAGATAGAAGCCCTCGGGAAAAGGCTCTCATCTGCAAAACCCTTTACGGAAGCGTCAAAAGTTTCTCAAGTGGAGACAGATGTCCCTGTCCTCCCCCCTGTACCTTCCGGATATGAGGCCGGGGAGGACAACCAGCCGGAACAACTATGGGAAGATTTCAAGGGCTTTGTGAAAAGACATAGTTCTCCCCTCTGGTCTAAAATTGAGCCGGGAAAATTTCTTGGATGCGATGACAGACACTTAAGAATAGGTTTTTTAAAAGATTATATCTTTCTCGATAATATAAATGAAACATCACAGAAGACAATCCTGGCGAAGATGGCGGAGGAATTCTTCGGAAAGAAAGGCATTACGGTCCACATCGGACTCCTCGAAGACAACCTCGAATCACCTGCCTTCCCCCCCTTCCAAAATGGTAACGGGGAAGATTTTAAAGAAGGACAGAGCGGCTTTTCACATGGAAATAGCCTCAACAGCAACACTTCCAATAATAACAATAGGATAAATGATATCAAGCGGGATGCCTTAAATCATCCAATGTTACAGAAAGTTATAGACATTTTTGAAAACGCCGAAGTGCGTAAAGTTATTGCTTTACGTAATTCGGAATCAAACGAGCAGGGGAGGTAAATTCACTTATGCAGAATTTTGGAAATATTATGAAGCAGGCTAAAAAGATTCAAGAAAAGATGGCCAACCTTCAGGAGGAGTTGGAAAACAAGACTGTGGAAGCCACAGCCGGAGGGGGTATGGTAACCGTTGTGGTAAATGGGAAAAATGATATCGTATCCCTGAAGATAGAAAAAGAAGTAGTTGATCCTGAAGATGTTGATATGCTCCAGGACCTCATATTGGCCGCAGTTAATGAGGGCATCCGTAAAGCACGGGAAATGTCCTCAACAGAAATGGCAAAGATTACCGGGGGTCTTAATATACCCGGCATGGTTTAAAGGGAAAGGGGCGTTTAAAAATGACAGGATATCCTCTCCCCGTAAAACGTCTTATCAAGGAACTCGGAAGATTTCCCGGCATCGGAGAAAAAACCGCTACGAGACTGGCCACATTTATACTTCGTGCCTCCGAACATGATGCAAGAACGCTTGCCGAAAGCATTATCGAAGTCAAAGAAAAGATCAAGTTTTGTCGCTCATGTTTTAATCTGGCGGAAAACGAGATTTGTGAGATATGCGCTGATCCGTCGAGAGACAGACACACTATATGTGTTGTGGAAGAGCCTGACTCTCTCATTGCCATTGAGGAAAGCGGAAGTTTTACGGGAACATATCACGTTCTTCACGGAGTTCTGTCACCTCTCGATGGAGTTGGACCGGAACGTCTCAGACTCAAAGATCTTTTAGACAGGATAGCCCGTAACCAGATCAGCGAACTCATCGTAGCCACCAATCCTAATGCCCAGGGAGAGGCGACCGCTCTTCTTATCACCAAGCTGGTAAAGGAAAAGGATATCAAAGTAACAAGGATAGCCCTCGGAATACCTTTCGGGGGGGATCTCAAATACACGGACAGGAGGACTCTGGCAAAGTCGATGGAATTCCGTCGGGGGATGAAAGATTCATAAACCATGTTTCCAAATGATCATTGACAGGAGAAAGTATTTATTATATGGTTAAATAATTTGTTTATTAGCGGTGAGCATAAATCAAATCGGAGAGTTATCCAATGATAGAGGTCAGATGGCATGGTAGAGGCGGTCAGGGAGCGGTAACGTCTGTGGAGATGTTGGCTGTGGCTGCCATTGAGGAAGGGAAGTATGCCCAGGGTTTTCCCAGCTTTGGACCGGAAAGAAGAGGTGCCCCCGTGGCGGCATTTAACCGGGTTGATGATAAACCGATAAAAATCAGGTCCGGCATCTATCATCCCGATGCGGTGATCGTTCTTGATGAAGGACTCATTGGTCTGATTGACGTTACCCAAGGGTTAAAACCGGATGGCACACTGATTGTTAACACAGCGAAGACAGTAAAAGAACTGCGAAAGGCTCTTAACTTCGAGGGGCGGATCGCTACCGTTGACGCGACGGCAATAGCCAAAAAGGAACTGGGTGTCCCGATCACCAATACCACTATGTTGGGGGCTTTATTGAAGGCAGTGGGTGTCGTGAAGATGGATTCATTGAAATCGCCTATAGCGCACAGATTCGGCAGGCTCGCGCAAAAAAATATGACTGCTGCAGAGAGGGCTTATAACGAGGTCAAGATCGAGTCATAAGTCTTGAGTCTTGAAAGAGGTGCAATAATGACAGAAAAAAAGTGGCCTGAAACATGGCAGGAGGTCAGCCCGGGATGTATGGTATTTACCCCGGGGAGTGCGCAAGAGTACCACACCGGGAGTTGGAGGTTAGGAAGAAAACCCGTCTGGGATAAATCCAAGTGTATCAAATGTGGAGTCTGTTATATATTCTGCCCGGAAGGTTGCATTTCTGCAGATGAGTATGGATACTTCACGGGGGATCTCACTTACTGCAAGGGTTGCGGTATCTGTCCCCATGAATGCCCGACAGGCGCCGTAATAATGGTTGACGAGGAGGGATAAGCATGTCTAAGCGAGTTGGTATGGAAGTAGCAATTGCCGCGGCGGAGGCAGCTGCCTTGTGCAATATTGATGTGGTAGCCGCATATCCCATAACTCCCAACACCCATGTAGCAGAGCATCTGGCGGACATTGTCGCCGATGGGAGAATTGATACCGAGTTTATTACTGTCGAGTCCGAACATTCGGCTCTGAGCGCGGTGCTGGGCGCTGCGGGTACGGGTGCAAGGGTTTTTACCGCCACCAGTTCACAGGGTTTGCTTTACATGCAGGAGATCATACCGATCGCCTCAGCCATGAGGCTTCCCGTGGTAATGATAATCGCCAACCGGGCAATATCCGGTCCTCTGAATATATGGAACGATCACAGTGACATCATGTTACAGAGAGATACGGGCTGGATTTCACTGTTTGCGGAAAACGGTCAGGAAGTAGTGGACATGCTCATTCAGGCTTTCAAAATTGCCGAACACAGAGATGTCATGCTGCCTGTAAATGTCAATATGGATGGTTTCCAGCTTACCCATATGGTTGAGCCGATCGAGATTCCCGATCAGGCGGAGGTGGACAGTTTCCTCCCGGCATATAAACCTTATGCCACACTTCATCCTGACAGACCGGTCACCATGGGAGCCTTCGCCATGCCGGAGATATTTAACGAGGTGATGAAGGTAAAAAATACCACTCTCGTAAATGCAAAAAAGATTATTTTAGAGGTATGGAAGGAATGGGAAAGTCTCTTCGGTCGCAGGTATGAACCTGTAACGGCTTATAAAACAGAAGGAGCAGAAGTACTGTTGCTTACCATGGGTTCTATGGGGGAGACGGCGGAAATGGCCATTGACGAACTTCGCCAGGAAGGAATGGCAGCAGGGCTCCTAAAAATGAAGCTCTGGAGGCCTTTCCCCTTCGAGGAATTGCGCGAGGCATCCCGGGGAGCCAGAGTTTTAGTGGTCGCGGACAGAGCGGTTTCCTTCGGTGGTCCCGGCGGCCCCCTGTTTGCCGAGGTGAGATCGGCCCTCTACGGTGAACCAAAACGTCCTGTGATTACCGATTATATCATTGGTCTCGGAGGCCGGGACGTGATGATCGAAGATTTCAAGAAAATCGTAAAAGAAGCAGCCGGGATGGATCACGTCCCGGCGGAATGTGCATACGATATCTATGGAGTGAGGGGATCATGAATACTGCAAAAAAGCGTCCCATGAGAATCATTGAGAATTTCGAACTGTACGCGCCAAAGCTCGTGGATAAACAAGAGCTCTTCACCTCTGGTCACCGTGCCTGCCAGGGGTGCGGAGAAGCTCTTGCCGTGCGCTTGATGTGTAAAGCGCTGGGCAGAGATACGGTTATCGCCAGTGCCACAGGTTGCGCAGAGATTTTTTCCACCCCGTACCCCACGACGGCATGGAAACTGCCCTGGATACATGTGGCTTTTCCGAATGCCGCGTCAGTCGGTTCTGGCGTGGAAGCCGGCTTAAAGGTCCTGCGGCGCAAGGGAAGAATTCCCGAAAGATATATTAAAACCGTGGCTATCGGAGGAGACGGCGGTACCGCTGACATCGGGCTTCAAGCCCTGTCCGGAGCCATGGAAAGGGGTCATGATATGCTCTACGTATGCTTTGACAACGAAGCATATATGAACACAGGCATCCAGCGCTCCAGTTCCACCCCCTTCGGGGCCTCAACGACGACGGCACCGTCGGGAGCTGCAAGCTTAGGGAACAAGACATGGAAAAAAAATGTTCCGGAAATCATGGTAGCCCACAATATACCGTACGTCGCAACGGCGTGCCACAGCTATCCCCTTGATTTCATAAACAAGGTTAAAAAGGCACGCAGCATCAAGGGCCCGAGTTATATCCAATGCCTGTCGGTATGTCCTACAGGATGGCGTGCTCCTTCAGATGCGTGCATCAAACTGGGGCGCCTGGCCATGGAAACGGGAGTGTTTCCCCTCTACGAGGTGGAGAACGGCAAATACCGGATGACCGTGGATACACCGGAAAAACGCCGACCGGTGGAGGATTACTTAAAACTCCAGGGAAGGTTCAGACATCTTAACCCCGACCAGATCAACATCTTCCAGGAGCGGGTCAATCTGGAATACACGAAACTCATGAACAAAATCAACTGTTCAAAATCGTGGTCGGAATTACAGGCACAATGATAAGGCAACATCTTTATGTGAAGTACAAAAGGTTGATTTTAGAGGGGTGGAGATTTTCATGAAAGCAAAGATAAGAAAAATCGTTCAGAAATACGGTGACAAGAGTTTTCTCGTTCCCATTCTGCAGGATATGCAAAAGGAATGGAATTATCTCCCTAAAGATGTACTCAAGACACTGAGTACGGTTATTGATGTTCCCATAAGCCGTATATATGAGGTGGCCACCTTTTACAAGGCTTTCAGTCTTACACCCCGCGGCCGCCATACCTTGATGCTGTGCAGGGGAACAGCGTGTCATGTTCGGGGCACCGCTCTCCTCGATGGCCATATTGAAAGAAATCTGGGAATAAAGAACGGAGAGACTTCCCCCGATCTGGAATTTACATACGAGACAGTCAATTGTCTGGGAGCCTGTGCCTTGGGGCCTATTCTGGTCGTTGATGGACAATATCACGGGCATATGGATATATCAAAGGTAGACAAAATCATTAAGGACTTGAGGAAAAAGGTAGAGGCTAGCAATGAAACGGATTAAATCGATCGATGAATTAAAAAGCACTCAGGAAAAAATCCAGAAGAGTCGAGATGCGAATAAGCCTTGTATCGCGATATGCGCGGGGACAGGCTGTCTGGCATACGGAACTCAGAAGCTGATTGATGGTTTTAAAGCCGAACTTGAAAAAAATGAGCTGACTGAGAAAGTTGATTTCCGCACCACAGGCTGTCGTGGATTCTGTGAGCGCGGTCCCATGATTGTTATTTACCCCGAAAATATATTTTATCAGAAGATAGGTCTTGATGATGTGGCGGAGATCGTGCAGAAGACCTTCCTTAATGGGAGCAAGGAGGCAAGTCGATGAGCGCGCATACATTTAAAGGCGAGATTATAGACCGCTTATTATATGAAGATCCTAATACCGGTGAGAAGATCATATATGAACATGATATTCCCTTCTATAAAAAACAGATGAGGATCCTCTCCGGGATGAACGGTTTCGTTGATCCCACAAGCATGGAAGATTATCTGGCTATCGGAGGCTACAGCGCCCTGGCCAAAGTATTACAGGAAATGAAGCCCGATGATGTTGTTCAGGAGATCATAAAAGCCAACCTCCGGGGGCGTGGCGGTGGTGGATACCCCGCCGGGAGGAAATGGGAAGAAACACGCAAGGCCCAGGGAGAACCTAAATATGTCATCTGCAATGCCGATGAAGGCGATCCGGGTGCTTTCATGGACGAGAGTCTCCTGGAAGGGAACCCTTACCTCGTTCTCGAAGGGATGATCATCGGTGCCTACGCCATTGGCTCGAGCCTGGGATATATGTACGTCCGCAATGAATACCCCCTTGCATTGAATCGTGTCACGATCGCTATTCAACAATTACGCGAGGCAGGGTTGCTGGGAAAAAACATCCTCGGATCAGGATTTGATTTTGACATAATAATAAACAGAGGGGGGGGCGCTTTCGTCTGCGGCGAATCATCCGCGCTTTTTGCATCTCTTGAAGGCCGCGCAGGCGAACCACGCGTTAAGTATATCCACGCAACGGACAAGGGACTCTGGGATAAGCCGACAAACCTCAATAACGTGGAGACATGGGCAAATGTGCCCTTCATCATTAACAGGGGCGCAGACTGGTATCGGAGCATAGGAACAGAAAACAGTAAGGGTACGAAGATATTCTCTCTGGTGGGGAAAATCAATAATACCGGATTGGTCGAAGTCCCCATGGGGATAACCTTACGGGAAATTGTATTCGAGATCGGCGGTGGTATTCCCGGCGGCAGAAAATTCAAGGCCGTTCAGACAGGGGGCCCGTCGGGTGGATGCCTTCCTGCGGAGCTTCTCGACACTCCCATAGATTTCGATGAACTTATCAAACACGGTTCCATCATGGGTTCCGGCGGTATGATCGTCATGGACGACCAGAACTGTATGGTGGACGTGGCCAGGTACTTCACGAACTTCCTCGAGGAAGAGTCGTGTGGCAAGTGCGTGCCATGCCGCGAGGGAATTCGCCGGATGAATGAAATCCTGCAGGATATCTGTGACGGTAAGGGAACGGAAGAGGATATAAAGCTTCTGGAAACCATGTCTCAGGGCATACGTGATGGGGCGCTGTGTGGCCTGGGCAATACGGCCCCCAACCCCCTCCTGAGTACACTCAGGTACTTCAGGGATGAATACATTGCCCATGTCCGGGATAAAAAGTGTCCCGCAGGCATCTGTAAAGCCCTGATCCATTACAGTATAAACGATAAGTGTACGGGGTGCGGCCTGTGTCTTAAGAAGTGCCCTTCCGCGAGCATAAGCGGAGAGAAGAAAGAAATGCATGTAATTGATCAGACGACGTGTATAAAGTGTGGTGTCTGTAAGGATAGCTGCAAATTTGATGCAATAATCGTGGAATGAAGGTAGGAAAAATGGTAAGCTTCAGCATAGATGGAAAGAAGATCAAGGCAGAGGAAGGGACAATGCTTCTTGACATTGCCCGTCAACATGGTGTAGAGATTCCAACCTTTTGTACACATGAGGCAGTTAGTCGAACAGGTTCATGCCGGCTCTGCGTCGTCGAAGTCAGACAGGGAACACGGTCAAAAATTGTCGCCTCGTGTATGTACCCGGTTTCGGAAGGCATTGTTGTTGATACAAAGACTGAGCGGGTATTGAATGTCCGGCGCCTGGTGCTGCAACTGCTTATGGCGCGATGTCCGGAATCCGATATACTCAAGGAGATGGCGAATGAAATGGGCATTGAGCCGGAACCCAGGTTCAAACCTGACACAGACAAGGGAAACTGTATTCTGTGCCGCCTCTGTGTGAGGGTCTGTGAAGAAACCGTGGGAGTCAGTGCTATCGGGTCGTCGTACAGAGGGCCTGGCAAGAGCGTTGGTCCTCCATTTATGGAGAATTCCAAAGCCTGTATCGCCTGTGGTGCATGCGCATATGTCTGCCCTACACAGCACATCGTGATGGAGTCGACGGACGACAGCAAGCGAAAAATTTGGGGACGTACCTTCAAGATGCAAGCCTGCGACAAATGCGGCAGGTATTTTGCCCCGGTTGACCAGTTAAAATTTATCAGCAATACGGCTGGAGTTCCTTTGAGTGAACTTCACACATGCCCCAGTTGCCGATAGAAGTAAATCATGTTCCCCAGTAGCTCAGTCGGTAGAGCGGGTGGCTGTTAACCACCATGTCCGTGGTTCGAGTCCGCGCTGGGGAGCCATATATGAAAATGGGTTAGCCTACTATTGGCTAACCCATTTTCATTTAAAGGTCTATTTTGTCCCGCTTTAAGGGTGATAAGTGAACATAGCATTTTCTTCTATGTAAACTTAATTTTTCCACAAAATATGAAGGTATGGCAGATATCCACCGGAAGCTCAGATATGTCCGGCCAAAAGAGGATCAACAGACAGCGGGCGAAGCTGTTTAAAGGCCACATGCGGTACTAAAAGACCCGTGACACGCGGCCCTTACCTTTTCCTCATCATCCCGCCCTGAGGAGCTCTTAATTTATACTCCACATACCCTTCATTAAAGTCACTGTATCCAAAAAATTCTAAGATTTTTTAATTTCCGCTGTTAGCAACAAATAGATTTGTCCGGTTTAGTAGCAAATGAATTGTCCGCTTTTACTGTCCGGGAGAATCCGGGACACATGATTCTTATCAGGACAGGTGACGAGCGGCGGAGTTACGCTGTCACGGCCTTTTTTGGTTTTTTCAGGTTTCCCTGTACATCATAATCGGCCAGTTTTCGGGGACCATGAAAAACGGCAAGAGAGCCATCCACGTACCTATGGATACGCACTTTAACCCTGACGTAATGACATCGGTACCTATCGGCAGGTATTTGAA